>Ga0265797_10009384_pt1 | contig 12748 bp, 8 predicted proteins | sample P2T30metagenome_FD_192433 | JGI IMG/M metagenome (GOLD analysis project Ga0265797, IMG submission 192433) | Plant litter microbial communities from East Loma Ridge, Irvine, California - P2 T30 | ecosystem: Environmental > Terrestrial > Plant litter > Unclassified | place: USA: California... | reverse complement strand
CGGACACTGCAGGTCACACAACATTGCTGCAGAATGTTGTGTCGCGTCGAGGTGCGAGAGGGAGCCAGACTTGGGGTCCAGTGCTTCGAAAGCCGGTGGCGAGATGGTGGTGGGGAGTTCTGAGGGTTCGATCTTGATGGTAGGGTAGTTGCTGATCACGGTGTCGGCGGGCGAGGCGGGGCTCGCGCCAGCGTCGATGGAACCGCGTGAGTGAATGAGGGAAGGTGCGGGTGTGGAGTCACTGTGGGGCATGGTTAGCATGTGGATGATCTTCATGTGGAGGATATCAATAACTTACCCCTCGGTGCACAATTGCACCTCTGGGAGGACAACATCTGAGGGTAGGGGACCATGTAGCCTGCGGTATGCCTCGAGTTCGGCGTTGGCGCGGGCGAGTAGGACTGCTAGCGTCTCGGCCTCTTGCCGCTTGCGTTCCCTCGAGTTGTGCGCGGCCGCTCTGTTGCGCTTGATGCGCTCAATGCGGCGCTGCTCCTTCTCGTCGTCGGTCTTCGCTCGCTTGCGCGGCGGCAGTGTGGTCTTGGGCTCTGGGAGTTCTTGTCCCCATGACTTTCTCTTCTTCGCTGGCTTGCTCTGGATGATGACTGGGGGTGGCGAGGCCTGTGTGGATGTGCCGCAGGCGTGGTCGAATGCTGCGGGTGAGGGCGAGGAGCCGCTCTGGAGATCCTCCATTTTGAGATATTGCGGCGGTGAGGGGTGCTGGTCCATGAGGTCGTCGAGGTGGCTCATGGGGGATGTGAAGTGGTCGTGGGTGGTGGTGGCGGTCTCCATGTTTGCTTGTCTACAGGCAGGGTCCTCTGTAAATGGATGGAGCCTCGGGTGGTCAGTGAGGAAACGTATGGTCAAGCGGGAGAGGCAGCACTCGGGGTCTTTGTATTTGGCCAGCTGTCCACAAAAGGGGCCCTTGCCGCCTGATTCAGCCGCAGCCCCCGGAAGGGGTCGTGCATGGCCCAGTCCGTGCCTCGATAGGCGGCTGTCACGCTTAGAACGGCGACAGCACGTGTGTGATTAGGACAATGTATGTGTCGTGTCTTGCTTGCGTGTGTCTGCATTGATATCGTCGTCACTAGCAATTATAGCAGCACGTGCTCGCACCGGCCATGGGTTCTCAACTCTGCGCAGTCTCAACACCAAGGCCATTGCACGTGATTGGACTCCCATCTTCACCATACGACTACCGAGCGTGGAGTCCTCACAATAATCAGCAACACCACAGCACTCACTCGTGTCAGCGTAAGCATGCGCGGGATGTGCCGTCCTCTCAGACTCTCACTCTCACCAGCATCTCACAGCTACCAGCACCTCACAGCCAACCGGCGCACCTCGCCTGCAGTCACCGCCTGGCCACTCTACACGCATTCCTTCTCCACAAGCCAACGCAGCGCCGCGGTGATCGAACGTTCCAGTCCTCAGCCGCGCCACATGCGCGTTTCAGGCATGTCAGGGCCGCCCTCCGTGGAGCCGGCGGCAGTACGATGACGCGCGGTGCCCGCTGCGTGCCGTGCTGCTATTCCAAGGTTCCAACTTTACGATGTTGCCTGCGGACGGGCGTGGCAGGCAGCGAGGAGACTGTACCAACCGTACACTAACGCCCACTAGCCACCGACTCCGCCACTACTACTACCAAACACTGTCTGACTTCGTTATGGCCGCGGTGGACCTCAGCCATATCGCATAATCACGAGCGTTCATTTCCAGGCAGTAGCCCGAGTCGGCCCCTTCTCAAGCTCTCGCACTCGCACCCCCGGGTGCAGCGTGCGCGATGCCTCCAAGCACCACAAAGTCAGACGCCGGGAGGGCAGGCCTGAGCCTGACCAAATCAGGCACCAACAATCCCAATCCCATCCAGCATGGCGCTATGGGTCAAGCTGAGCGTGCCTTTTCGGCTGCATCGACGTTCATGTCGGGCATCTTGGCCATATCAGCCTCACAGTTCATTGGAGCGCCGCTAAAGCTGGTCGACCCAAAGTTCTACGATGGCTATATGGCATGGACAAAGGAATCCTTTGCAGTCCTCGTCACCACAATTACACAATGGTGGGCGCCCACAGTTGTTCGCGTCAGCGGCGACGAGAGCATGAAGGGCCAACTCTACCAAATGGACGATGGCACACTCAAGTGTAACTTCCCTCATCGTCTTGTGCTCATGGCAAACCATCAACTGTACACCGATTGGCTCTACCTCTGGTGGGTGGCTTACACCAACAAAATGCACGGCCGGATTTACATTATTCTCAAGGAGTCCTTGAAGAATCTGCCCATCTTTGGTTGGGGAGCACAATTCTACAACTTCATCTTCCTTGCTCGCAAATGGGAGACAGACAGGTTCCGCGTGAAGCGAGCGTTAAACCACTTGAAAGACCCTAAAGATCCAATGTGGCTGTTGATCTTTCCCGAAGGCACTAACCTCTCAGGTGTGACAAGGCAAAAGTCTGCACAATGGGCGGAAAAGAACGGCCTCAAGGACATGAAACACCAACTCCTGCCTCGTACGACCGGACTGCAGTTCTGCTTGAACGAGCTACGCCAGACTACCAACTGGCTCTATGACTGCACAATCGCGTATGAGGGTATCCCTAATGGTATGTACGGCCAAGATGTCTTCACACTCCGATCATCCCTGTTTGAAGGACGCCCTCCAAAGTCCGTCAATATGTTCTGGCGGCGTTATCGCATTCAGGACATTCCATCCGAGAGTGACGAGGCGTTCGGCCGTTGGCTCATGAACAGATGGCGAGAGAAGGACTACCTCCTGGAGTACTTCTACAAGTTCGGATCGTTTCCAAATGAGGAGCCGGTTGCGGCATTGTTGGCCGTTGAGGGCAAGAAAGAGCCCAACCACGCCAAAACCATCTCTACTGAGGTCAAAGGTGGAGGCTGGGATGAGTTCCTCAGCATTTTCGGACCCATTACATCGGCTGCTGGCGCTTTGTCTTCGGTGGACTTGACCGATCCTATGAACTTTGATGCCTTGCTGGGCAAGGTGGCGATGGCGCAAAGCATGAATCTAGCCGATCTGGCACGAGCTGGAACAATGCCCGCCACTAGCCAAGATGCTATCCGGAAGGCCATTGCAGCGGCAAACAGGCAGAAGCCCATCCCAAAGCCGCTGTACGACAAATTAATGAAGGAGACTCCGACCACACAAGCTGGTATGAAGAGGTTGCTCGAAAAGTCTGGCAACCCCCAGATCGTGAAGAAGGCCGCGAAGGCACCGGCTGCCAATCGCGGACTTTCTCCAGAGACGGCGCAACATGCTTCGAAGGTGTCTCAGGCAGCTCAGTCGGCGATCCGACAGGGTGCATCGACTCAACTGCCTAGGAAGCCGCAAGACGTCCAGCAAGCAATGCCGCTCGCCAAGGTAGAATCCATGGTGACTCGTCCACTGAGCACCCTGGCAGTGCAGAAGGCAGGCTCGACTTTGCGCAATGCTGCCGCGAAGAGAACGCAGCAGAAAGGCGCTGCTCTACCTGGTCAGACTGCCGCTGCTGCCGCGGCCAAACCCAAGCCTGCTGCAGCCAAGTCAGTGGGTGGTGCGAAGTCAGTGAATGGTGCTGCTAGAGCTCCGACCTCGAGACAGCCCGCTCCCGCAAAGGCCAAGTCTGTCAATGGTGCCAAGCCGGCGGTTGCGAAGAGCGCGGCTGGCACTGCCGCTGCGAAGAAGACTTCTGCTGGTTCCAGGCCGCTGGGTACTGTGAAGTACAAGGATGGGAAAATGCCTGCTTGACGCTTTCTTCCGAGGTATGTTTGCTTGTATATGTATGATTAGCGAGCATTGATATATTCATTCTATAGCTATTATGAGGAGGTAGTTATCAAGGCGAGGTCATAATATGAGAAATATAACACATCTGGGACTTAGGCATGAATTTCTTAGTGCACATGTGATAGGCCGCAGGTGAGAGGTCAGTCACTTCAATTCACTTCACTTCACCTCGCACAGCTGCATTCGAGTTCTCCCGGTGCCAAGCACACCAATAAGGTCCGCCTTTTCTGTCGCTGCTGACTACCTACAACCACCAACTACCAGCCACAACCGCCACACCTCGACAAGATGGCGGATAGCCCACCACCTGCAAAGCGCGCGAGGTAGGCGCACCTGACACACGGCTCGAAATACAAAGCTTGCGACGAGCTGACTGTCGTGAATGCATATACAATTATGATCTTACCAAGACCTTCGACGTACTCGTGGGCAAGGAGCCCAAGCAGCAGCGCTTCACTGTTCACCACGATTTCCTCGTTCAGCGTTCTGAATTCTTTAAAGCGGCGAGGTCGTCATCGTGGACGCAGGCAGACGAGCCTAACATTCTTGACGACCATGATCCCGAAGATTTCTCCACGTATCTGCACTGCTTGTACTTTGGCGTCGAGGGTATTAAAGACCGCATCAGCTCGATCGCAGAGACCCATCATTCGACACATGCCATGGTCACTGACGCTGGAAGAACCAGCAGCAGCGGTGACGACGATTCAGACAGCGACTCGACCGGGAACGAAGCGCAGAATAGGCAACAAGACATCCAGGGGACCACACAGACGCCATCGAAGAAGCTCGCGGTTCTGGTTGATGGCGAGGAGATGGAACCCACTACCAATCTCTTCGTGGGCAATCTGAACGCGTACACTCAGGAGTCGACACTCAAAGGCGCCTTCGTTGAGTTTGGCGAGCTCCGGAGCGTCCACGTGATCGCCTATTCCGGTAAGCGCTTCAGCGAGGGCTGTGGCTATGTTGAGTTAACCAGTGCTGAGAGTGCTGTCAACGCTTTCCATGCCCGCAATGGCTACCAGCTTCACGGCCGTAGCCTCGGTGTTAAGTTTGCCGCACCTCGTCCAGGCAACTTGTCTAGTCAAGATCAGCAAAGGGAGGACGCTCGGGACCAGACAAACAAGAACAGCTATGGCACGGCTGACGATCCTACTGGCGATTCAAGTGCCAAGCAGAGGTCTTCAATCGACTACGACACCAGCTACGGCGAGGAGAACGATGACGCGCACGATGTAACGACTAGAGTCCTTGTCAAACTATACGTGCTTGCTGACAAGCTAATTGACTCCCACGCTACGAACTTGGTGATCGACGAACTTGTTGATTTCATTGATTCTCGCCCCAGCCTCCCGGGCGCTATTTTCGTTAACATCGTCTACAACTGTACTCCGTCTGGCAGTCCACTACGTGTACTATTCCGCGACTGGTATGTCCATGAGGGATTCTATATCTGGGACGAGTCGGATGACTTGGACTCTTACCTGTTGACTTTCTGAAAGATCTGATCGTAGAAACTGGCCGGATTAGCGGCGAGAATCGCAGGAGTATCATCGACGATGTGTTCAGAACCAAGGTCGGACTCATCGGACTCGGAGTAGGATTGAACCCGAGTCCACCCCATACCTTACAGTCCTGTGTGTGAAATGACAATGGCCTGAGGTCGTGGAAACCTACGACCTGCCTTGCCCTACACTTGAGCTAGGATCCCGCCCTATCGAGACGATTCAAATTGAGAGAGACGGCTGGAACAGATGAATTGAATGTCTCCAGCTCTTACATAGACACGTATCGCAGTATCAACTTATCTACCATGGGGCGGTACGACGTACGTTGGCTATTGGTTGAAGGGCGAGCAATCAACGACAATGATACACTCGTAAGCACAAGTCTATTGCGCGGTCTGGTTCTCTCGAACACTACGAGATATTTTTGTAGTGTTGTGTTCATGCTGTCGCCTTTCGGGTTCCAGATAGGCAGGATTGCCGTGACGGGCGTGGCTCTTCGAACCGTCAAGGTAGAAGCATACTCGCACTTGTGCTTAGGCTTGGTCCCTTTAACTCCAGTGGTTCGTAAGGTTGCACGCATCCTGTCCAAGCCTGTCAAGAACTTTGAGTCCAGATCACGTGCATTCTGGCGTTAAGCGGAGTTGAGAAATCGCGACTTCCGAAAGCAGACGCCTCAAGCTTCGGGGAATGAGTGAAGTTGACGTGCATACAGTAATAAATCATCTCTTGCAGTAAACTATACCCTTCTCTTCCATACTATTTTCCATGCGCTCAATCGCCCGCCAAAGCGTGCGCTTGGCCAACCAACAACGCCTGCGAGCAGTATCGCGCCCACACAGCCTCATTCTACAACACTCCCGAACATTTCACGCCAGCGCATCGCGCTTGTCAGAGTCAATACCACCGGACGGCTCGCCAGAACACAGGAGAACGCTCGAGGAGCAGCGTGAGAAGGAGCGCAAAGCAGCCGACGAAGCTGTGAGGCAGGAGTACAATGCTATCGACTCTGGCGCGGAAGTGAGGAAAGGCGGCCGGAATAGGAAGGCAGTCGGATCGAAGCAGAGCGACGTGCCCAAACCTCCTCCTTTGCCGGACTGGTTTTTGGAGCAAAACGTCTTGCTGGTACCCGAGGAGACCAGTGGCAATGTGGAGGGCGGCAGGCAGCTGAGATGCGTGGATACGCAAACTGGACACACACTATTCCATGTTCCTTATTACCCAGAGGAAGCGCAGGAAGAGAAGGCAAAGAACGACCTGAAAGAGGCGGCAAAGCAGGAACAAGTTGAACATGCGAAGAAGGCAAGCATACCAGGGATCAACATGATCGGACATGACTTCTTTCAGCAGAAGTTCGGTGGCCAAATCCCACCAGTGCTTGAAGCCGAGAACGATCTTCCGCTTGGTTTTAAGACGGAGCACAGTTCAGATCCCATGGGTGCCGATCCTTTGTCGTGGACATTGATCGAGACCGAGGCTTCTGCCAGAGCTGCCATGGGTCTCTCAGCACAGGCTGGCGCGTCCTCTTCACATACTGCTACGCGATCAGATATACACTTGCACTGCCCCGATTCAAACGCTCACGATCAGATGGACCAATACGTTCGCGACATTGCGACTGTACTTCGCGCGGACCTCATCCGCCTCGATGCCAACGACCTCGCGGACCTCACAGATGAATACGTTGGTGGTAGCAGCGACTCACCTGGATCTTTCTCTACTCTTGGATACGACGTTTACGATGGCGCTGCTGCGACAGGAGTCAGTATTCGTGGCGGGAGGGCTGGGGAGAACATGGACCCAGATGAGTTCGACGAGCAAGAGGACGAGGATGAAGACGTCGATCCTCAATCGATGGATTTGGGCCACTTCGGAAACTTCGACGAGCTACGCAAAGCACTAGGCGACAAGCGACACGACATTAACAAGGCTCTAGGCAATTTTGGCATCGCAGGCGTCAGCGTAGCTCTCCCCGGTGGAGGCAACCCTTTCGCACCACCTCGTCCTGTGCAAACACACAGCAAGCGAAGCGAGCCGTCTGAATACATTACTTGGGACGATGCGAGGCTGAGCGCTCTACTTAGGAGCATCCTTGACGCGCCTAGTAAAGCGAGGACAGCAGGGCTTGGGAAGCCATCAGGGACCGCCGTTACGAAACCTGGATTTGCAGCATCAGTACAAGGCGAGCATGATGAGAACTCAATATCTTGGCCAGTCCGCGCAGGAGGAATGGTTGGAGCAATCGTGGAGAAGATGACACGTCCGATCTCAGCAACCGGAGCTTCAAGCTCGCCAGCTGTTGAGATGAAAGACGATGAGGCCGACCGAGGAGAAACTGCGAACAGCGGTCGTAAGAGGACAATCGTGCAGATTCGTGATTTGAAACAGATACTTGCGAACCGTCTGGGCGAGTCAATCGTGAAGCGCCTGGTTCGCATTGTCCAGAGACGTAGGCGTGACGGCGAAGAGGTGCTGGTGATCGGCACTACGGCAGACGATGTCGATGGTCCTCTTGACAGCTTACTCGATACATACGAGGACTCACCCTTCCGCTTGATCGTTGTCCCGCCATTGTTTGGCATGAGTGCAACAGAACGCCATGCCTACCAAAGCAGTGCGCTGATGCCGCCGCTACGATGCATTTACCAAGCACCGTCATACGACAGGATTGCAAACATCAACTTGCGACATATCACAGGCATGATGAACCGTCTCGGTCACCGAAGTCTTGGTACCAGCGCGCTGGAGGCTTCATTCAAGAAGCTTACTCTACCTGGAACTCACATTCTGAGCGAGAAGGTCCTGCCTCAGGAGCAGGTGCAGCGCTTGGTACTAACAGCAATTGGCCTTTCTCAATCACACGCTAAGGCGGATGCCATCACACCGATCCACATTGCACTAGCCACTGCTATTCTGGCCAGAGCTGACCATGCTGTACACTCGTGGACATCGTTCCGCGACAATCAGCAATTCGGCAAAGCTACTGGCAAAGGAACTCCTTTCGGCAAGAATGGGCCAGGCGCAGGCACTGACGCGGCTGAGAAGAACCCGGGCCAGGCTCGTATTGAGAGCATTAAGAAGGATTGCAATGCTCACGAAACACGCTTGCTGGCAGGCGTCGTCGACCCGCAGAACATCAAGACTGGATTCAATGATGTGCACGCTACACCTGAGTCTATCGAGGCCCTCAAGTCAATGACCACGCTCTCCCTCATGCGTCCGGATGCCTTCTCATATGGTGTTCTGGCCAATGATCGCCTTACCGGTCTGCTGCTTTACGGTCCACCCGGTACGGGTAAGACTTTGCTCGCCAAAGCTGTTGCCAAGGAGTCTGGTGCTACAGTGTTGGAGGTCAGTGGAGCCCAGATCTACGAGAAGTACGTTGGTGAGGGTGAGAAGATGGTCCGCGCTGTCTTCAGCTTGGCAAAGAAGCTCTCACCTTGTGTCGTCTTCATTGACGAAGCAGACGCTATCTTCGGCTCTCGTGGCGGCTCCGGCAACCGCAACACTCACCGCGAAATCATCAACCAGTTCCTGCGCGAATGGGACGGCATGGACAACAACAGCGTCTTCATGATGGTCGCAAGCAACCGACCTTTCGACCTTGATGATGCAGTCCTGCGCCGTCTTCCCCGCCGCCTCCTCGTTGACCTTCCCATCGCCAAAGACAGAGAGTCTATTCTCGGTATCCACCTTCGCAACGAGATTCTCGACAGCTCTGTCAACCTCACCACCCTTTCCGAGCAAACACCTCTCTACTCCGGTTCCGACCTTAAGAACGTCTGTGTCTCTGCCGCCATCGCCGCTGTACGCGAGGAGAACGAACTCATTGAAAAGCACAAGGACGACAAGGACTTCAAGTTGCCCGAGAAGCGCACTCTCACCGCAGCGCACTTCGACAAGGCGATTGCGGAGATTTCGGCTAGCATCAACGAGGACATGTCAAGTCTTACTGCTATCAAGAAGTTCGACGAGCAGTTTGGCGACCGCAGGGGAAGGAAGAAGAAGAGTGGTTACGGCTTTGGAATTGGCGCCGAGGAAGTCGACGAGAACTCTGCAAGAGTGAGGTCGGGACCCTGATCACAATGTGATGTGATGGATATGTAAGATGTTGGAGTAGACACGACTTTTTGCTTTGTATGTACAATTATAGATTGCATGGAGTTTTTGGCATCAGCATGGTGCTTGACTTCAAGAAGATCTCGAGTCGGCTTTGCCTGACTGGACGTAGATCAGGACAATTAGATAGGCGGTACTATCATCATAGTACGAGCCACTCCTACACAGGCTGACATGGTGGCAACTCCCATATTTGTTACCTTGCAGCAAAACCGATGACGTTAGCCTGGTCTAAGACAGCCCTGCTCGTCTTGCTGCAGTAGAGTGTGTCTCCACAAGTCTCCTGCTTCCACAGACAGAGCAAAGCTTATACACCACACTATTGACGTAGAGCGTCCATTGATGCACACTGAGAGACGCAATGGCGCCCAAGCCAACGAACACCCCGATTATGATCAACAGCGACGATGATGATGATGAGGAGAGGAGGAGGAGGAGGAGCCATCGCCTGTTTCCGCGTCACTCAAGAATGCCATCAACTCGGCCACCAGGACAATCCTTAACAACACACTTCTGGAAGTCTGCGAGCGAAACGAGGCCGGCAAAGATATAGTCGAGGCCATGCTACTGCCATCATCTGCTATTCCAGGACCTGCAGACACAGCTCCACGGGGCACAAAACGAAGTGCACCGTCATCGAACGTGATTGATCGGATGTGTCAGCACTGCGGGCGTCAATTCACCGCCGATATGCAGCTTAGGAAAGATTGCATTTATCATCCTGGTATGTTCTGACTACTCTATGGCCATAACGATCCTCCTGACTAGGAATGTGCAAAGGCACCAAGGAAATGGACGAGAGCTCCGACATGTGGGCTGATGACGACTACGAACATCCAAGTGATCTAGACTGGACCAGAGATTTGGAGGAATCCCAGGAAGGATACGAATGGACGTGCTGTAGGGCCACTGGCGAGAAACAGGTGTGTGCTGTTCGCAACCACCTTGTGCGATCTAATAAAGTTGTTCGATAGAAGATGGATGCATTCTCCGAGGACTTGCTGCAGCTGGAATTCGTTAGATGGCAACCACACCACTATTGGCGAGCAGGCTTGCTGAAGGCATTGTATTTGGTATCATTGCGAAGGACAGGTCTTCGTTGCCTCACTCTTGTGTAATGAAATGCTGTATTAGCATACTCCCTTCGAGTTATCGCTTTTCTGGACCTCGATAGGAACGACGAACCCCAACCCTTCCAACCCCAATGTTTGGCAGCCGTCGCCAAAGAGCTCAAATGCACGTGTACGTCGTCGATGAACTCTATACTGACAAGGCTCCCTCCTTCCTGATTGTCGCGAAATGCTCATGTCCTCTGAGATAGAAGCCACACTCGAACATGCACGTAGGTATATACACCATGCAGACCACCAATCTCACGACATTTGTAACGACGCCTTGACCAACGCCGATCCGGATGCAGCGCATGGCGATACCCCGCTCGTGTGGAGAGTTGGTGGCAGTTCGCTCGTGCTTTGCTGACCCCCCAAGACTAAGACCTTTCTCCACAAGTCCTTGGTCTCTCGACAGAGCTGTCACCTGCTCCCGGCCGTTTTCGTGGCGTATGAGAGCGTAGAGGAGCGCGTGTTTGCTCAGCTGCCCTGCCCTTCACTGTTGCTCCGACTTCTCCCCCCTGCGAGCGCGCGAGAGCGTGTCACTGCATCACCGAACCCTCGCGAAACACCAGCGAGCTCGCACGCCTGCCTCTTGCACGCGCTGCCGCTCCAAGGCCATCGCCGCTCAGCCGGTGCGACCCGATGGACACGCCCTCACCATGGCCTCGCCCTCGAACGACCACAAGCGCATCTTAGACGATCCCGCCCACAATACGAGTCAGTCGCCACAGAGCATCCACCGATCTCCCAAGCGCAAAGAGTCGGAAGTGGGAGACAGCGGCGGCGACAATGGCAAGAAGAAGCGGCGCAAGGTGAACCACGCTTGCGTCTACTGCAGGCGCTCGCACATGACATGCGATCTCCAGCGGCCATGCGCGCGCTGTGTGAAGCGCGACATTGGCCATCTCTGCCACGACGAGCCGCGAGATCCTCCCAAGAGAAACAAGAGTGAGGCTGGCATGGCCGAGATCGCGCCTGCGCCTGACCCGCAGGAAGCTGCGATTGAAACTCAGCCTGCAAATGGGAACGGTCGGTATCGACAGCAAAGCAATGGGGACATGCACTTCTCCGACGCTGGGAACGGCGCGCCGCAGATAGCTCAGCCCAGGCCCATCTCGCCCACTCAGCTGCACCATCGGGCGCCGAGCATGAACAACAATCCTCTCAATTTCGATTGGAACAACACAAATGTGCAGAATCAGTTCCAGGACATGCACCATTTGCACCCGGGCTACTTGTTCAACACGTCGGAGGTAACCAATGAGTATAACCTGCTCAACGACTTTCTGTCCAATTCTCTCCTCGATGAGGGAGCTGTGTATTCAGGTGAAGATGCTGCAGCTGCAACACTGCTGAACGATCCTCTACTGTCAACAAGCAGTGTCAATGCATCGATGAACAGTATGCAACACAACCACAACAATCACAATGGTCACCACAACCACCAGCAATCCTCAATGGGCCCACCACCACAGGCCGCAGCTGGCAACGATATCTCACGACCCTCCTCGACATTCCCAGTTGACAATCGCGCCCGTGATAAGTTCTATATGACAGCAGCCGATCCAGCCGGCTTGTCATCTGCTGAGGATCGGTTGCACAAGTTGCTAAAAGCTAAGTACGACGCTGGCATGCTGAAGCCATTCAACTACGTCAAAGGCTATGCGAAGCTAAACACCTACATGGAGAAGAATATCTCCCGAGAATCCCGCGTCCGCATCCTTCGCCAACTTGAGCGTTTCCGGCCCAAGTTCCGCGAAGCCATGCAAAGCCTGACGGACATGCAACTGGTGCTCGTCGAGATGTGGTTCGAGCGCAGCTTGATGGAGTACGACCGTGTCTTCGCATCCATGGCGATCCCAGCTTGCTGCTGGCGCCGCACAGGCGAGATTTTCCGCGGAAACCGTGAGATGGCGGAACTTATCAATGTTCCCACAGACAAATTGCGAGACGGAAAGCTTGCGATTCATGAGATCATTGCCGAAGATAGCCTGGTTAGCTACTGGGAGAAGTTCGGCGCGATTGCTTTCGACCAGAGCCAGAAAGCGATCCTGACAAGCTGTAGTTTGAAAAGCCCGGAAACAGAGACCGATGCCAATGGCAACACTGTCACTTTGAACGTCAAGGGAAAGGAGGGCGTGAGGTGTTGTTTTTCTTTTACGATTCGGAGAGATACCCATAACATGTGAGATAAACCCGAAGCCAAAGAGGACCAAAAGATATCGAGA
>Ga0265797_10009383_pt1 | contig 12748 bp, 9 predicted proteins | sample P2T30metagenome_FD_192433 | JGI IMG/M metagenome (GOLD analysis project Ga0265797, IMG submission 192433) | Plant litter microbial communities from East Loma Ridge, Irvine, California - P2 T30 | ecosystem: Environmental > Terrestrial > Plant litter > Unclassified | place: USA: California... | reverse complement strand
GGTTGTGGAAGTCAAGGGTTGGAATATCAATCTGTGAAGCGGTTAGTAGATGGACTTGCGAATGCGGATAGTTTGGTATTTAGTGATAGTAGTGGAGACATACAGAATATTGATAGCGAATATTAATGATAACAAAGGCGCAACGTAAAAATGTTATTAACTAAGATAAAGTATTAGTATGCCTTGGTTCTTGTTGTATAGGGTATACCATACTGTTTTTTGTTGGGCCGATGTGTAAAGAGAAGAAGTGAAGAGAAACGGCGATAAGTGGAAGTTTATACACACAATATTGCCTGACCTCGCTTTCCATAACATCTTCTCTTGCTCTTGACCTATGCAGGTGCTATTGTGGACTTACTAGATTCTATCTGTAATGAAGAAGCCGCAACGCTTTGGTGAGTATTGTATGGAAAGCACGATAATCTACATGTTGAAACCAACGTTCCAAAAGCGACGCAGTCAATATATTAGGAGATTTAACGCAATTAGAACGATAAGAGGTATTTTATTGATATTGTCTACTAGTAGAGTAGTGAAAGATATATAGAGAACGATAAACATTATTACCCTTTGTGCAAGATACGAGATGCGAGATGCGGAAGTCGAAATATTTTGGGCCTTAGGCTTGGCAGCCCGAGGCTCCGAGGGCGACGATCAAGATTTAGTACCGAAACATTGTGTATACAACTAAACACTAATGGGTCGCTAGGGCACTAAAAAGCGCCAAAGTATGTGTTCTCTTCCTCTTCTTCTTCTGTTCACACCGTCACCCACCACCCCTATTAATAAGTATCCTCCCAACTGCTACTGCTGCTCTGGCGCCCGTCCCAGCCATCATTCGACCCACGACCGATGCCCACTATGAGAAGTATTGGTGGTTCAGCACGAATCGGAACTCATGTCTTCCGCCGAGGCCTAGTCATGTCCAAAAAGGGTTAGCAAGCAGTCTCGCTACCATACCTATAAATCCATAGCGCTAATATCAGGAAAAACTTTTTCATGGATTTTCTTTGAATATAATCTTCAACAACGACTCACTAGGCTCCTAGATTCTAGCTATTTCCCCTTCTCCTAACACGCGATACGCGTTTGCTAGCACAATTTTGATTAGAGTTCCCCACCTAAACACCCACTCCATCCATCATGTCTTTGAATGAACGAAGCTCCCAGTCTTCATCCCAGATACAGCAGTCAAACGCACAAGAAGGAAGCTTAGACCACGTCCTCTCCGTTCTAGCAATACACAACCATCCTTTTATCCTTGTTGGGTTAACTGCGCAACGCTGGATGGGATCCGCCGGCAATCTAACAAACACCTGCGACATACTAATTCGCGACAACTCAATCGACCAAATCGCCACTTCTCTTATATCTACCAACCACTGGGTGCTATACGAACCCGGAGCCGACGAAGTCGATTCCTGGTGTGCCGGAGCAGAGTTCGAAGCCGACATTGTCCTTATCCGACATACATACACTAACGAGAACGAATTCCTATTTCTTTGTCTCTGGACAGAGTCTACATACCACATCAACGTGGACAACGTTGACAAAGTAGAAGTTCCGGATGTGTATCCCTGGCAAATTATACTTATAGAATCGGCTTGGCATCCAGCATTACACAGAACCGACGGATGGTGGTTTGGTCCACATCTAAATCCAGACGTATACTCTGCACATCCCCACCTCCCCATAACAGCCGCAGCGCCCCGGATTATCACCCATGGTCTCCCCCAGGGAAGAAGCGCAGGACATACCCAGAAGATTTTTGTACCAAGCTTGTGCCCCTACCTAGATGCGCTGGTGTACCACAAGAGATACTATCAGAAGAGTAAACCGGGGCTTGCTGTCGAGTCGGGGTTGCAGATCAGCAATCTGACTAGATACTTGTATCTAGAGCTGGAAGGACAGCGGAATGCGCTGCTTATGATGATGGAGGAAGACGAGTTCATGGAAACGTATCTCAATGGGTACAAGAGAAAGCCGTTCTTTGTCTATGGAACGAAGGAACAGGATGGAAAAAATGTCTTATTATCAAAGAGGGTTCAGAAGTGGGACCCGAATAGTTATCCCGATTGGTGCCGGGAAAAGACGAAAGACAGTCAGAACTAGGGGGAAGCGATTGAAATGATATAGTAGTAAAGGATTAATGTAAACATATATGCAAAGATAGGCTTTATAGGAATAGAAGGCAAAAATACAAGTATTAAGTAGTAGTAAACTAAGGTAGAACAAGTTTTAAACTACCGCTTGTTGTTTTACAAGTGATATCAATGCTCAACAGAAGATGTTCAGGACGCGGTATTATAGTAACAGCAATATAAGAAAGCAGTTAAGGCGCTGTCCTAGCTTTAAGTTATTTATAAGCTTTTAGATTATTATACTATATTACTATAATACTATAGTCTATGATAAAGCTTAGATTCAATTCTTGTTAGAAGGAACTAAGAGTAGGCCTGGTAACCGGCTCTCAAAGTACTCGACAACTAAGTTTACGCTTGCCACAAATTCTATGTAGCAATCTGGTCTTACTAATACAGCATAGTCCTCCTGCTTCCTAATCCAAGAGCATTCAAAAGTGTTCGCTACTTGTGCTGCCTTTTCGATGTGTCCATCTCCGTTAACGAGACCAATACCCATTGCTTGCAGTGGTGCCAGCCTGAGTATTGACAGAAATTCCGGATTGTTCTCTCCAAGTTGAACTGAAGCGGCTTGACCAGCCAGTAGAAGGGTATATCGACCGTAGCGCAGGTTCTGATAGAGTCGTGTCGAATCTCCAGAGCCTGGTTCCTGGAGCCAAAGATCTGGACACCTCTGTCCCGCCTCAAAAACACCATGTGCTGATTCCTTGACTAGCGGTGAGCCCATCTTCGAGTACGCCACGCCCATACCAGTAATAAAACCCGAGTTTTTCTCGATGAGATCCACATAGTATTTGGCTTCTGTAGTCGTGCTGCGCACTAGCTTGGCAGCGACGTCGATAACGACTTTAGCAGTAGCCCTTCGCTCCAGGTCGTAGCTTTCGACTATCGCATTTTGGATTTTCAGAGGAAGTCCAGGACACTTGATCGAGAAGTATAGGCGCCAAATCAAGCTAAAGGCGTCTGAAAGTCCGGTATTCATACCCTGGCCGCCATTGACAGAGTGAACATGGGCTGCATCACCGGCCAGAATGAAGGGACCCTGGGTAGTTGGATGTAGAAATGTGGTCGCCACACGCTCTTTGACTACATTCAGATTAGCTTTGGATTTACTCAAACCTGACTCAGTGGACATGACGTACTCTCAAATTTACTGAACCACTCAATATGCGTAAAGTCAACCGCATGTGGTGCCATGTGCCGTCGAACCGATGCTTGTGTCTTTTCCAGGGTGACTTCCCCATCAAGTAGGACGTAGAACCTTTGCATACCTCTCTCACTGTCAAGGCAGACGTTAGTACAAGTTGTACGGCCGATGATCTGTATTCTTACCGTGGAATCCATGCCATTCGGGATTCGCCATCAGACTGCAAAGTCACAATCTCTCTGCAGATAGGGAATGTGGTATCGATCCAACAATCTAGCACAGCCCATACCATGTTTGGCTTTGTGCCCTCCCATCCGATTCCTAGCTCGCTTCTCATGAAACTACGCGCTCCATCCGCAGCCAAGCAGTATTTTGCTTTAATCGTTCTTTTCGGCGTCTGTACGGTGACCCCCAGCGGCGCGATGGAATAAGAAAAGGAGAGCGCAGGCTCTGAGTAGTTGACTGGTACATCAAGGTACGAAACAAAATGGCGTTCAATGAAAGGCTGGCCAATCATTAACAGATTGTTGTAAAATGTATGAGGGATGCCATTCCACCAGTGACTCTGACGAGATGTGAACTCGCCATTCGCATAGACGGTGCTCGCTAAGGACCATTTAGTAGTTAATGCATATTCTTAGAAGTCTTATAAGAAACTTACTGTTGCATTTTACGCCTTTGTTCAACAACTCACCAAGTATACCCGCGTCTTTCTTTACATTACTTCCAAAATTACTAGCAACTTCGAGATATTGTTGTGATCGCGCAGTGATCGCGTCAGCACCGCCCACTTGCAGCGGACCTGATTTGGCATCTAGGATGCAAACATCAAGACCAAGTTGACGCGCAAGGAGAGCAGATAGTAAGCCTGTAGGGCCGGCTGTAATTGTGTCAATATGATATCTATAGTGGGTGGCAACACATCATTCTGTACGCATATAATCCCTGGTTAAAATATCAATGGAAGCCTAGAAACAAGAAAGAACTTACCGCCAACAATAAGTAAATCGACTTCTTCCTCAGCTTTCTTCCCAGCTTCACAGTCTCCACTACTGCCATTATTGCTGTACAAGATATTCTCCGGGACAGTCATTCTGTATTAAGGGCAGTAGCCTTGTGAAGAATCCGCTCTATGTTATTCTTCATATAAGAAAAAGCTAGGAGTCTCGCACCAATTATTCATAGTAATTTTTTCAATTTCTCACTTGCGCCAACGCCATTAAGGCGACCCGGTAAATTCCCGTACAAGTGAAAACACATTTTGGGGCTATATAATACTAGACCCATTCGATCAATAGTCCGCCGGTGTATTACGAAGAACGGCTAAGACTGCGGGTTGAGTAACCTATTCAAGATCGATAGTGGAGAAGAGAACTCATATTCCGATCAACCGATGCGATCCATACGAGAGCCTTGTCGTTCATGCCAAAGGCCGGAACAGGCCAGAATAGGGTATAATTTAGATTGTAAGGCTTACGTAGTTCGACACTAGTAGTCGTGCTGGCCTTTTAACGATAACCGCTGAAGGCGCTGGGAATTAGAGGCTAAAACTGGGCGATAGTGTTCTCTATCATCACCTAGCGAAGTGTAACTCTGCAGATGTAACCGCTATGCAGTAATTTTTTAATCGTGCGCTAAAACTGTACTGCAAGGTCAGGTTCTACATCTCACGGTACCTGGCCATATCCTAGATTCAACTGTTTCTGCCGCGCTACTTGCCGAAAGAACGGCCCCCCGCCCACAGCAATACGAATGACGTACTTTCCCAGTCGCCACCACCAAGACCGCCAAGAATGGGACGGTAATGGTTTCCTATCTATTGTGGAACAGCTGGAGGTCAATAACAAAGTTGGTCAGGACCGAAGCGCAATCCTAGCGGAACCGGGGGACTCCGTCACCTCGCGCCTTATCGTTTCCGCAAAGGTTTCCAATGTGCAATGATCGTCCGGCGGGTTAAGAAAATTCATCACATTAGGGTTGCAGTTGTGAGAACAGCTAGGTCCATACCTCTTCCTATACCTGTCTTGACCCCACCAACGTGGCTAGATTTTCCCCTCAGTTCGTAAAGGGTACGGCCAATAATGATTCTTGCCGCGCTAATCACAGCCCACTCGGGTCTTCCGTCTGCGGGGCTTACTATCTAGCCTTGCTACGAATATTCAACGCCCAGCACACCACTAGTATGCTACCACCCACAAAGTTGAACACTGCACAGTAAATCCCGAGGCCTCTCCAAGCCACATTAGTGTTACGCAAAATAGCACCTGCAACAGGATTTCCAATCAGACTAGCAACGGCATTTCCGCCAAAGATCACTCCTAGCCTACCTCCAAGCCTGCTCATGTCATGTGTTAGTGTGGCCGCACCAGCTGGGATCAAACTAATAACAGTGCCACTCATAAACCCGTACGCAATGAGCCAGATGATCAGTCCTGCGAAGTGCGTTTCGATATGTGTCCAGCCGACTGCAAGCGCACCACAAGCAATAGCTGCGAGCCCCTGAGTGAGTACCGGACCTGACGTGAATTTGTCAGCCAAAAAGTTAGGCAGCAAACGGCCGATCAAACCCCCTGCATTAACGATGCTAACTAGGTAGTAGGCGTCCATGCTATGCAGCGGGAATCTAGTATCGCGGACCCAAGCGCCGATGTAAAAGTACGGAATGTAGATTCCAGCAAAGGTGAAGAAGACTCCTGCAGCGAAAAGCGCGTACACGGGTTCTTTGAGACATCGGAATTCGTAAAGTGTTCGCTTGGCTGGGTTTTGTGTCAACTCAGCACGTTGACGTACAAGTGCACCACCAATGCCCGTAGTGACGAATACAACAAGCGCAATAGCCCGCATAGACCAGCTGAAGCCGATGCTCATCAGGAGGCGGCGTGTGAGGATTGGATAAATAATACCTCCAACGGATGCGCCCGTTCCTGCGAGTCCGATGGCTAATGCGCGATTGTGTGTGAAGTAGGTAGACAAGACTGCTGTCGATGGGACCAGGAGAAGACTCATCCCCAAGCCGGAGAGAATCCCTTGCGACAACAGGATTTGGTAGTATACAGGATGCTGTGAATCGGTGAATTCTCCACTGAATGAGGTAAAAATCAATCCGAGGGTGATAAGGGCGCAGCCGGTGAAAGACATAAGTTGGGCATGGCCTCTATCAACGAAGGATCCAGTGGCAGAACCACAAGCCAATAGGAGGAAGGTCTGCAAAGTCCCGACCCAAGAGATCGAAGATGCAGTTGAAAGGGGGGGGTCGAAAGAGGCATAGTACTCCTGGAACACTCCGAACGCGTTGATAAGACCCCTATTTCTTGGTTATTAGCAGAATAACCCACAGAGATGTCGATAACCTACCATGAGTTGAACATGAGGAAGAAACCCGAGATGACCTGGATCTTTGGTATGACTCCCTGAGTAGCAGCAGCGCTCTTTGGTGGAGCATCACCAAGATCCGGGTTTGTTTCGACTGCCATGGGCAGTTCCAAAGAGTTTGTGTATGACCGTGTGTATGTGTGTTGGTTTGAAGTTCTGCTTAATCATTCGTCTATAAACAAGGCTCAGAGTCGTTGAGGGATCGCGAAAAGTGTGATTATGTGGTTCGGCCGGGCGAGATCTTAGGATCCGCTTCACTTCTACTGTGAATATCGAATTGAACCCAGTTTTTACACAAAATTAAAAATCTTGGCTACACTTGTCTTTTATAGGACTTAGAGCCGCAGAGGGGTGGTGGCGATGCAGGGAAAATTTGTCGCACCAGTTTCAGTGTTCCTTCAGCGGCTTTAGGATCAAAGTAGGAAGGTCGTATACTAGTTCTCGACTATGGGTATGACCGAACCTAGCATGCCGGTCTTTTTCGTTTCCGGACGCTACGATAATGATTTTCGGAATATAAAATTGTTGCAGACGAATAGGCGCACGAACGTTTCATCCTTTACGAATTGTTTGGCTACGTTCGCAATTTTATTACTGAAACAAGCTTGTCTGTTAAACAGGATTTCACCCATCGAGAAGCAGCCACACTGTTTGATTCTGGAATTCGCCTCTGTTCAAGATCACAACCAAGATGCCTTCGCGTATCAGACCCATATCTCCTCCAAAACCTAATGGCAGGTTTACTACGGACCTGCACGCAGATGTTATCGAGACGTCGCAACGTATCCTCGATGTCATCTTTCGATACAAAAGTCCTTTGCCAAAGAATGCTTCTGACCGCAGCGATGAGGGTGCAATCAAGTTTCTTGGCCAAATCTATCGCTACGTGAAGATGAACAAGCCAGTTCGTATGGCTATGCCTGCATTCCCTTTCAAGAGCCCCAACAGTTCAGTAAAGGTCTTAGGAACGTTGCCGGACAAAGCTGAAGAGGTAGCCTTGGCGCATCTCAACGGGCTGTGTAGCGCCATCGAGGACATATATACGCCTGGTGCTGTACTTGTCATTGTTTCAGATGGACTGGTATACAATGGTAAGTACCAGCATGCAACGTAGAAATTGTGGACAGCACTAATATTAGCAGACATTCTGGGCGTACCTGATAACACAGTTTGGATGTACGGCCAAGAGCTTCGCGCACTCACCAAAGCTCGTAACTATTCCCACATCGAATTCGCGCGCATCAAGGACCTGCTTGCTGTTCCACATATCCATGAAGAGACGGATGGCATGGCGTACGCCGCCACAGCATCTTCCATCCGCCTTACTCTTATGAACCGCTACGGAAGCCATGACTGGGATGATACTCACAATAACTCGGATAGTGATCATCATGAGAACAAGCATCTAACATACTGCGTATATCTCAAGTTTCTCGAGCTGGATTTGGCAGTCACATATCCCATTTGCGAAGAGCGATCAAAGAGCAGGTTCAAGCGAGGCGTCGAGAAGATTGCCAAGAGTATGTTAAAGCGTGGAGAGGCGTTTGCAAGAGCAATGCGCGAAAACTTCCAAGACCACGTGAGGTTGTCAATTCACCCTTCAAATGGTGAGGACAAGATATCAATCAATGTCCTGCCGCTTGAGAAGACGGTCACACCCTGGCATAATGTTGTTGCGTTCAGATTGGACGGTACCCTCATCGCTGGTCACCGTCACGAGTTCGAGCAGATGAGTGATATGGAGCTCATATACGAAAATGGCCGGCCCTCTTATTTTCGAGAACGGTCACAAATCTACGATTGGGCAATGCCAGTAACTTTCGAGCCCATGTATCCATGCGGCGTCATGATCCGACCAGCGCAAGGCACGAAATGTCGATCAATCAGCAACATTGAAGCGCAAAAGGTCCGTGAACTCGCCGTTCAAAACTCGCCAGTCGTACTCCGTGGCTTCGCGCAAACCAGGAATCGCGAAAAATTTGTTGCTAAGGCTCATGAGCTTGGAGCGCCCACGCCATGGAAGTTTGGACTTGTTCTGGAAGTTAAAGACCATGGAGAAGAGTCCCAGGGACTGAACAATGTGCTAAGTAAAGAGTGGATGCCTTTCCACTTCGATGGCTTGTTCAAAACAGAAAAGAGAACACGGGAAGATGGAAGCGAACAGCTAGTACCACTGCCTCCACATTTTCAGTTCTTCGCTGCGGTAACGCCCAGTCCCAAAAACACCGGATATACTCTGTTCTCGAGCTCGAAGCTACTTTTTGAGCAGCTACCACAAGAGAAGCCTTTGAGTCAATTAGCGGCTCTTACTTGGTCAGTCTCAACAGCCTCATTCGATCAGTCGGTCATTCGAGGAATGCCGCTGATCGCCAGTCATCCGTCCACCGGCAAGCCTTGTCTGAGATTCCACGAGCGTTGGCCTCAAGAGAAGACAAGATTCGATTCTACAGACGTTGAGATTGAGCAGGGCGATCAGAGCGTTTGTGATGTTTTGGAGTCGCTGCTACACGATCGCCGTATTTGTTATTGGCATTCATGGCAAGAAGGCGACTTGGTTGTTAATGACAACATTTCGATGTTGCATACCAGGAGTTCCTTCCACGCAGGCGTTAACCGAGAGCTATGGCGCATCCACTTCGATTGATTAGCTTCAAGGGTTTCCTCATTTCGCTTAAAAGCTGTATAGAATTATAATAGTATATATGATAGAGAGCAAGTTAACTTACATATTATATATTGTGGTGGAGCGAATAGGGATATGGGAATCAGGCACAGGACACGGGCCGAAGGGCACTCAGATAGGCGAGGTGAACGGGGTATCGCGACAAAGGGTCGCGACGAACATCACTCAGACAACAACTAACACACAACAAAAATTAATACTATTTCTAATACTGCATTGATCACACGTTCCTGTGGGCAATACTTCCACTACAATATGAGTTAGTCAATTTTACCATGTATTTAGTCTATAAAGTAAAGAAAGTAACTAAGTTTCCATACATAAACGTGTCAGATCTAAGCTTCTTTATAATCTAATAGAATATTGTGACATAGAGGTAATATAATAGAGGCATTAGTTAACTAGGGTTCTAATAAATTCTAGCTATTCGCTTGTATCTGCTACATACTTGTAGGGTACATTACTCTATTCAGCGACACTAGCTGATTTTCCTAATTAACCGGATTTAGCCTAATCTTGATGTACACAGGCTAGACATTAGATAGTATTGGTTCTGTATCTTTATTTCTAATATATTTGGCTCGGGACACCGGCTAAGGAGCTGAGGAGGGGTAGCATATGGTATATATTCAACCTATGTACCTGGATAGGACGTCCAGTCTACCAAAGCCGCGCCGCTGGAACTCAATTCAACAAGTACTATGAGACTCCTTACCAGCCTCATTCCTGCGCTACTTGCCGGGTCTGCGCCAGCACTGGCACAAAACTCTTCATACTATAACCCAGTTCTACCAGGCTGGCACTCGGATCCTTCGTGCACACCCGTCAATGGAACATTTTTTTGCGTGACGTCGACATTCATATCGTTTCCTGGACTGCCCATTTACGCGTCTAAAGACCTCGTCAACTTCAAGCACATCAGCCATGTCTGGAATCGCGAGTCGCAGTTACCTGGATACAGCTACGCCACCGATGCACAGCAGCAGGGCATGTACGCCGCGACTATTCGGCATCACGAAGGTACATTCTATGTGATCTGCGAGTACCTGGGCACGACGACGAACCGTATGAATGGCGTCTTGTTCAAGACTACCAACCCTTTCGATGATGCCTCTTGGAGTGATCCAGTCCTCTTCAATGCGCCAAAGATTGACCCCGATCTGTTCTGGGATGACGATGGCAAGGTCTATGTCGCCACCCAAGGCATCAGGATCCAAGAAATAAACATCGACACTGGAAAGATGGGTCCTGTGATCCAGCTCTGGAACGGTACCGGTGGCGTTTGGCCAGAAGGTCCCCATATTTACAAAAAGGACGGATGGTACTATCTTCTCATCGCCGAGGGCGGCACAGCTGAAGATCACGCCGTCACCATGGCACGAGCACGGAACATCACTGGCCCGTACAGCCCTAGCCCATACAATCCACATCTGACCAACCGCGGAACGAATGAGTATTTCCAGACTGTGGGACATGCGGATCTGTTCCAGGACGGCAATGGAAAATGGTGGGGAACTGCACTCGCAACGCGCTGGGGACCGCCGAACAGCTCCTACTTTCCCATGGGCCGAGAGACGGTTCTCTTCCCTGTGACGTGGAACAAGGGCGAGTGGCCCGTCATGCAACCGGTCCGCGGCATCATGAACGGCTGGCAACTACCCACCCCATCGCGCGATATCCCAGGTACCGGGCCATTCAACTCAGATCCAGACGTCTACGATTTCCCCACGGGCTCCGCAATTCCGCGTAACCTGGTATACTGGCGTGTCCCCCGCCCCGGCATGTTCAGCACGACCTCAAACGGCCTACAAGTCTCTCCCTCTAAGAACAATCTCGCCAACAAATTCAACAACACCGACCCCGCTAGCAAAGCCATCTCCTTCATCGGTCGGCGTCAAACTGACTCCACCTTCAAATTCAGCGTCGACATTTCCTTCACCCCCACCCAGCCACGACAAGAAGCCGGCATCACCGCCTTCCTCACACAATATGCCAACATCCAACTCGGGATCACAATGGCTAATAATACTCTGTCATTCCGCTTCAACTCAACTGAATCCCGCGAAAATTTCACGTCAATCCCAACCGCGTGGCTCAATCAGCCCATCCGTCTGATGATTGAAATGTGCACGCCCGACGAATACATTTTCTCTGCGACCTCTGCGGCTTCGAACAAGTCGATGGTTATGCAACTCGGCAGAGCGTCGACGGCGCAGGTGAGCGGGAAGACGGGAAGCTTTGTGGGCACGCTGGTCGGCGTGTATGCGACGTGTAATGGGGCGGGGAATAAGGCGTTGGAGTGTCCAGAAGAGACGCCGAAGGCATGGGTTAGGCGGTGGAGGTATAAGGGGGTGAAGCAGTGGGTTGATAAGGCGGTTAGCGTGGTGAGTTGGGGCTAACTCTATTACACGAAGAAATGAGTCGCTTTCTCTATATCATTCTATTCTTACAGTAGACTAGCTCTCCAAAGAATTGATAGCAAAAGCATCTATCCTGATAGTATCTAAGCATACATTAAAGCCTCAGCGTTCTATGCGAGTAGCACAAACCATAAGCTGTAGTTTCTCCCATAGTGTAAAAATCTTCTATCCCTCCATCCACCCTACGTCTTTATCCACGAGTTCAAGTTCAAATGTGAACAGAATCTTAACGAAGGCAAGGCGCATTTCTGCATTTGCGAGACAGCAACATTTTCTTTGTTAGTGTTCTAACATGTATAGGAAAGCTTCCTCTAATTGTATAGATAGCGACGTACTTTCTCCCTAGACAACTTCGCGGCCCAAAGCTAAACGGCTGCACCACATCTCTCTTGTCATCTTTGTACTCTATGTCGCCCAACCACCTCTCAGGCACGTACTTATCGCACTTTTTGAAGTTACGCTCTGAATAAGATACCGAGTGCTGTGAAACATAGACAGTTGTGCCTTCAGGTATATAAATTCCAGATACAATCCCGCCGTTTAGTGGTGCGACTCGTGGAAAACCAGTTAATGTAGGAGGATAAGTGCGCAAAGCTTTGCTGAAACAAGCACTCATACGCTAAAGATTGCTAATTGCATCCAATGTGGTAGCTTCATAAGAAGAAAATTCAGATCGTATCTCGTACACAACTTTGGCATTGATTTCCTAGTGGCGCAGTATCAAATACGTAGCAATAGAGAGTGTAGTTGCCGTGGTTTCCGAAACTGCAATTAGAAGGATGACTGTATTGAAGTCCATTTCACCTCTTGACAATCTCTTGTCCTCGATCCCGTTGTGTTTGAGAATAGAGCTAAAGAAGACGGCATAAGGCGTTGCAATAGTTCTCAATTCGAAAAAGTTCCTTTATTATACACTTATAGCTAACGTGTTTTACAAGCGAGCCGTCCTTACAAGCGAGCCGTCCACCCCACCAACTTTTGCATC
>Ga0265797_10009381_pt1 | contig 12748 bp, 11 predicted proteins | sample P2T30metagenome_FD_192433 | JGI IMG/M metagenome (GOLD analysis project Ga0265797, IMG submission 192433) | Plant litter microbial communities from East Loma Ridge, Irvine, California - P2 T30 | ecosystem: Environmental > Terrestrial > Plant litter > Unclassified | place: USA: California... | reverse complement strand
TCAGGTTAGCGCTCGGTAGAATGAACTAGGACAAAAGCTATCTTTTGCCAGGTAAGACTAGCGTTTGGTCCCCCCGACTGGAATCGAAAACCGCCAGAGAAACCCCATGAGCGCTGCTTTTGGCTGAACATCATTGGCCAGATGCCAACAAAACTACCAACAGCTGAAATGTGACAGCGAAACTCATCGCGTTCAGAAGCTGCCTTCTGAACGCGTCAAACAAACTTTAGAGCAGCTTGCACTCTGCGCCGCACTCGCTCTGAGAGAGCAAGTTGTTATTCCATTTTCCATCGGAATAAGTACGCAGGTATGGGAGCTTCCCGGCCTCACGGTGGACGCCGATGTAGGCCCGCTTTCCAGTCACTCGGTCCACAGTATAGAACGCCTCAGTTTTTGACTCGATTCGGGTAATCGCAACCTCCCGTGCCAAGCGCCACTTGTTGCCAGTGTGGCCAATGTGCGTGATGTGCTCGTGGGGGCTATCGCGGTGGGGCTTGTTGACGCAATTCACTTCATATTCTTTCATCTTCAGACCTTTCTTCTCTATGTTTTTTTTGCATCATCCAATATGATGCGAGAAACCATATGGTAGTTGCTTTGTCGCGACCTTGCAAGCATAATTGCGCATCAAATCAATTGATGCAAAAAAATGAGTGTAATACTGAAGGGTATGGCGGATGTGCAGGCAGGGCATCCTTTCCGCGGTAGTGTTCCAGCCGTTAAGGGGGGGAATGCATACGCTCTGCAGATGCGAGATCTCAACCCTAGCGGCGTGGTCGCGTGGGACGAATTAGTGTGCACCGAGATCGATGCACGCAAGCCGGTCCAGTGGCTAGAGCCCGGCGATGTGGTTTTTGTTGCCCGAGGTACGCGCAACTATGCTGTGTGCCTCAAGGAAGTTCCTAAGCCTACAGTCTGCTCGCCGAATTTTTTCCTAGTCCGCATCAATTCGCCAGTGCTGCTGCCGGAGTTTTTGGCATGGCAGATCAACAGGGCGCCTGCGCAACGCTATCTCGCGAGCAGCGCCGAGGGCTCTGATCAACTTAGTATCCGCCGCCCGGTTCTGGAAGCGCTTCCGGTTTCTGTGCCCCCTTTGGCGCAGCAACGGCTCATCGTTTCATTGGCCGAAGCGGCCGTGCACGAGGAGCGACAACTCCAAGCTCTAATAAATAACCGTCAGAAGCAACTTGACGCCCTGGCGTTCGCACTTGTCTCAAATAACCTTGAAATGAACTGACCCGATGTCCGCCACGCCCATCCAGCAAGACTCAATTAATGCCGCCGTCTGGAACGCATGTGATACGTTTCGCGGCACGGTAGATCCGAGTATTTACAAGGACTATGTCCTGACCATGCTCTTCTTGAAGTACATCTCCGATGTCTGGCAGGACCACTACGACCGCTACAAGGCCGAACACGGTGATCATCCGGAGCTAATCGAAGAGCTACTTAAGAATGAGCGCTTTGTACTGCCCCCCAGCGCGAATTTTTATAAGCTCCATGAGGCCCGTCATCAGCCAGGCAACGGCGAGCGGATCGACAAGGCACTGCATGCCATCGAAGAAGCCAACTTGTCGAAATTGCGCGACGTGTTCCAGGACATCAGTTTCAACTCTACAAAGCTGGGAGACGAAGCACAGAAGAACGACATCCTGCGCCACCTGCTCGAAGACTTTGCCAAGCCCGAGCTCAATCTGCGGGAAAGCCGTGTCGGCACGCTGGACGTGATCGGCAACGCCTACGAATTCCTGATCAAGAACTTTGCATCGACCAGTGGCAAGAAGGCTGGTGAGTTCTACACGCCGCCCGAAGTGTCCCAACTCATGGCGCGACTCATGGCTCCCCAGGAAGGCGATGAAATTTGCGACCCTACCTGCGGTTCCGGCTCGCTGCTGATGAAGTGCGGCCAACTGATCCGCGCGAACGCCGGCAGTCGCAAATACGCGCTCTACGGCCAGGAAGCGATCGGTAGCACCTGGGCGCTGGCCAAGATGAACATGTTTCTGCATGCCGAGGACAATCATCGCATCGAGTGGGGCGACACGTTGCGAAATCCAAAGCTGCTTGATGGTGAAGGGCTGCTCAAGCACTTCGACATCGTGGTCGCTAATCCACCCTTCTCGCTGGAGAAGTGGGGCCACGAAGCGGCAGCCGGCGACCCTTACAAGCGCTTCCGTCGTGGCGTGCCGCCGCGCACGAAAGCCGACTACGCGTTCATCTTGCACATGGTCGAAACCATGAAGCCCGGCACAGGCCGCATGGCCGTGGTGGTGCCGCACGGCGTGCTGTTCCGGGGTGCAGCCGAGGGCAAGATCCGTCAGAAGCTGATTGAAGAGAACCTGCTCGATGTGGTTATCGGTCTGCCTGAAAAGCTCTTTTACGGCACTGGCATCCCCGCCGCAGTCCTCGTGCTGCGCAAAAAGAAGACAGACGACAAGGTGCTCTTCATCGACGCAAGTCGCGATTACCAGGACGGCAAGAACCAGAACGTCTTGCGCAAGCGAGACCTGGAACGCATCGAGCAGACCGTGCGTGCGCGCCAGAGCGTGGATAAATACGCCTATCTGGCCAGCCCGGCCGAGATGGCTGAGAACGACTTCAATCTCAACATCCCGCGCTACGTAGACACCTTCGAGGAGGCCGAGGCCATTGACCTGCAGGCAGTGCGCGAAGAACGGCTCACACTGAAGGCCGAGTTGGCGATGCTGGAGGAAAAGATGGCCGGTTACCTGAAGGAGCTTGGTTATGAGTGAGTCCACGTCGCGCGGCGAACTGGTGCTGTACGCCACCGAGGATGGGTCTGCGCAGTTCTTCCTGCGCGCCGAGGATGGCAGTGTTTGGCTTAGCCAGAGCGAAATTGCAGAGCTGTTCCAAACCTCTGTGCCTAACGTCAATATTCACATCAAAAACGTGCTGGATGAACAGGAGTTGAGCGAAGTTCGAACTGTTAAAGATGACTTAATAGTTCGAATTGAGGGCGCGCGGCAGGTTCGCCGTACGGTCAAGCTCTATAACTTGGACATGATCCTTGCCATCGGCTATCGGGTGAAGTCACCGCGCGGCACGCAGTTCCGGCAGTGGGCAACCACACACTTAAGGGAATATCTGGTCAAGGGCTTCGTCATGGACGACGAGCGCCTCAAGGGCGGGGAGCGCTGGGACTACTTCGACGAGCTGCTGCAGCGTATCCGGGACATACGATCCTCGGAAAAGCGCTTCTATCAGAAAGTGCGCGACCTGTTCGCCCTCTCGGTGGACTACGCCGACGATGGACAGGCCACCGGGCTCTTCTTCGCGGAGGTGCAGAACAAAATGTTTTTCGCGGTGACGGGCCACACTGCTGCCGAGCTGATCGTGCAGCGGTCTGACCCCTCGCTGCCCAACATGGCGCTCACGTCTTGGAAGGGCGGGCGCGTGCGCAAAGCGGACGTGACGGTCGCCAAGAACTATCTGAACGCCGAAGAGCTGGACCAGCTCAACCGCATCGTCAGCATGTTCCTGGACTTTGCGGAGCTGCGCGCCACACAGCGTAAGAACCTGCGCATGGCTGACTGGCGGGCCTACGTTGATAGTTTCATGACCTTCAACGAGCAAGCGGTGTTGCAGGGCGCGGGACGCATGAGCCACCACGCAATGACCACAATCGCACACGAGCGATACGAGCAGTACGATGCTGCGCGGCGCAAGGCCGAGGCATTGGAGGCGGATAGCGAGGAGTTGCGGGAATTGGAACAGGTGGAAAAACAGCTCAGTAGCAGACGGAAGAGCGGTAAGGGAGGGAAAGATGTTGCCTAAAGATTGGAAAAGGGTTCCGCTGCATACCGTCGCTGAGATTCGAACTGGTGTCGCGAAAGGGAAGCAGGGCTTGGTTGATCCAGTTGAGTTGCCTTACCTACGAGTCGCGAATGTTCAAGACGGGCATTTCAATCTAAATGAGGTCAAGACTATTCTGGTTGAGCGCAGCGCAATTGAGCGATATTCATTGAGGTCCGGTGACGTTCTTATGACGGAGGGGGGAGATTTCGACAAACTTGGCCGTGGAGCTGTTTGGAAAGCCCCTGTCGCTCCATGTCTGCACCAGAACCATGTGTTTTCTGTACGTCCTCTAATAGGGGTGCTCGACTCAACGTTCTTAGCCGCTCTCTCGTCCAGTCGATATGGTAGGACTTACTTCGAAGGCTGCGCAAAGCGAAGCACAAACCTTGCGAGCATCAATTCGTCCCAGCTCAAAGAGTTCCCAGTCATTCTGCCTCCGTATTCAGAGCAGCAAGGGATAGCTCGTGTGTTGGATACTTGGGAAGCAGCGATCATCTCAACCCAAAAACTACTTGCCAACAGCCGTAGGCAGCGGGGCTCGCTAATTTCCAAGTTGCTAATGCCTATCCCGACGGCCTCGAAAGGCCGGAGCACGGGAAGCACATTCCCCGCGTCTGTTCAGCCCGGCATCCCTCAGCTGCCGCCGACCCCGCCCGACTGGCAAAGGACCACGCTTGGCCAACTCCTAAAGGAAGTACCGCGCCCGGTCTCGCTGGAGTCTGACCAAGCCTATACCTTGGTTACCGTGCGTCGATCTCGTGGTGGTGTTGACGAACGAAGCGTTTTGCTGGGGCGCGAGATCAAGACCCCATCACAGTTCTGGGTTAGGGCGGGCGATTTTCTGATCTCCAAGCGACAAATTGTTCATGGTGCATGCGGGATCGTGCCCACGTCCCTGGACGGTGCCATCGTCTCGAATGAGTATGCCGTACTTAACACACACGCCGGTCTGGACGCGCATTTTCTTGCATATTTAGCTGAGACTACATACTTCCAGCAAACCTGCTTCCACTCCAGTATTGGCGTACACGTCGAGAAAATGATTTTCAAGCTCGACCGCTGGCTGACATGGCCCTTTAATATCCCTCCGATCGATGTTCAGCGACGAATCGTGGCACAGCTTGATTTGGCCACCGACCAGATTCGAAGCGTTGAAAATCAGCTCGAATTCCTCAAGCAGGAAAAGCGCGCCCTCATGGCCGATCTGCTCACCGGTAAGCGCCGGGTGCATCTGTCGGAAGTTACTGCGGAGCCGAAGGCCGCATGAGCGCCATCCCTCAAACTCGCGAACAGTACAGCGCGCACCTGCCGGCGCTGCATTTGCTGATCAACTTGGGCTGGCGCTTTCTGTCCACGGCCGAAGCCTTAGTCCTGCGTGGCGGCACGCGTGAGCTCATCTTGAAACCCCGGCTAATCGAAGTGCTGCAAACTCGGCGCTTCGATTACAAGGGCGAGCACTATCCGCTGTCCCCAAGCGCTATCGACCAGATCGTGCGGCAATTGCAGGCTCTGAACCTCGCCGAAGGTCTGATGCCGGCCAACGAGCGGCTCTACCAGATACTCGTGCTGGGCGTGACCGTCACAGAGTTCATGCCGGACGGTAAGAAGCATCAGCCGACGATCGCGTTGATCGATTGGTCCGACATGGCGGCCAACCGCTGGGACGTAACCGAAGAGCTGGAGGTACTCTCCACCCACGGTACGCACCATCGTGTACCCGATGTGGTGGCTTATGTGAACGGACTGCCGCTGGCGGTAATCGAGGCCAAGCGGCCCGATGCCACGCATACAGGCAAGGCGATGGTCGACGAGGGCATTAGCCAGCAACTTCGCAACCAGCGCCCCGACGAGATTCCGCATTTGTTTGCGTACGCCCAGTTGCTGCTGGCGGTGAACCATACCGAAGGGCGCTACGGCACCACCGGCACTCCACTGAAATTCTGGGCACGCTGGCGCGAAGAGCAATTCAGCGATGCACTATTGAGTGAGTGGAAGAATCGGCCACTTGAACCCGGCGTCCAGGCTGCGCTCCTGACCGGCAAGCCGTCCAGATTGCAGGCTTACTTCCGGCAGTTGTGGGCACAGCCGCTGCTCCCCACCGACCAGGATCGCCTGCTTGCCGCGTTACTGAAGCCTGAACGCTTCCTCGAGTTCCTGCGCTTATTCGTGCTGTTCGACCGCAAGGCCGGCAAAGTGGTGGCACGCTACCAGCAGTTTTTCGGCATTCGTGCGTTGCTGGAACGCATTAACCTACGCAAACCCGACGGGGGACGCGAAGGTGGCGTGGTGTGGCACACAACAGGGTCTGGGAAGAGCTTCACCATGGTCTTCCTCACCAAGGCGCTCGTCCTGCATAAGAACACGCAGGCTTGTCGCGTGGTCGTGGTGACGGACCGGTTGGACCTTGAAGACCAGCTGGCGCGCAACTTCATGAACAGTGGCGCCTTCGGCTCGGCCGTCGCCACCAAAAAGGACGGCGAAAGGGCCAAAGTCGGTTCAGGCCGCGACCTGGCCAGGCGCATCGGTCAAGGGACCGAACGAATCGTCTTCACATTGATCCACAAGTTCGCCACCGCATCGAAGCTACCCGAATGCTACAACCCATCTGGCGACATGATCGTGCTGGTGGACGAGGGCCACCGCAGCCACGGGGGTGAAACACACGAGCGCATGCGCAAGGCCTTGCCCCACGCTGCCTACGTCGCCTTCACTGGTACTCCGCTGCTGAAGAAAGACAAGACCGCCAACAAGTTCGGCCCCATTGTCCATGCCTATACAATGCAGCGTGCGATCGAGGACGGTACGGTTACACCGCTGCTGTATGAAGAGCGCAAGCCCGAGTTGACCATCAACGAGGACGCCGTCAATCGCTGGTTCGACCGCATTACGGCGGGGCTGAGCCCGGAGCAGGCGTCTGACCTCAAGCGCAAATTCGCTAACAAGCAGGTGGTGTATGGGGCAGCCAATCGCATCGAGCTTATTGCCTGGGACATCGCCCAGCACTTCAGCGAAAAAATCAAGAAGCTCGGCCTGGGGCTCAAGGGCCAGGTAGCCACCGCCAGCAAGCTGGAAGCCATCCGCTACAAGCAGTACCTGGACGATACCGGTTTGGTGAGCAGTGCTGTCATCATCTCCGCCCCTGACAGCCGCGAAGGCAATACAGAGGTGGATGAGAGCAAGCTTCCCGAGGTGCAGAGGTGGTGGAACACCTATGTTGGCAAGAATGCTGAGACCTATGAGGACGGGGTGTTGCAAGATTTTGGGGGCGACGACGCCCCGGATCTGCTCATCGTCGTGGACCGGTTACTGACCGGCTTCGACGAACCACGTAATGCGGTACTCTACATTGACAAGCCGTTGAAGGAGCACAACCTGATCCAGGCCATCGCTCGCGTGAACCGGTTGCACGAAGCCAAGCGCTACGGTGTGCTCGTGGACTATCGCGGCATCCTTGAGGAGCTCGATACCGCGGTGCGCGCGTATCACGACCTCGAAACCCGCACGCAGGGGGGCTACGAACTGGCCGACATCGAAGGCCTGTACCAAAAGATCAGCACCGAGTACAAGCGGCTACCCAGCCTGCACGATTCTCTGTGGACGATTTTCAGCGAAGTGAAGAACAAGCAGGACCTGGAGCAGTACCGCCAGGTCCTGATGCCGCGCTACAGCGAGGACGACGACAGCCAGACTTACGACACGCGCCAAAAGGTGCGCGATGATTTTTACAGCGCATTAACGGCGTTTGGCTTATGCCTACAGACAGCCTTGTCGTCGCGCAGCTTCTTCGAAGACCACAGCTTTTCCGAAGCCGACGTGCAGCGCTACAAGGAGGATCTGCGCTTCTTTACCAGCCTAAGGACAATCGCCCGGCGGGACGCGCTGGAAACGGTGGACTACAGCGTCTACGAGGAGCAGATTCGCCGTCTGGTCGACAAGCAGGTGATTGGCAGCCAAGTGCGGGAGCCGGAGGGCGTCTATGTGGTTCATCAGCTCGGCCAGCCGGAAACCATGGAGGAGTGGAGCGAGGAGAAGACGCGCAACGAGACGGATATGATCCGCACGCGTCTGAAGAAAACCATCGAGCAGGACCTGGCTGGCGACCCCTATGCACAGAAAGTGTTTGCGGAGTTGTTGAAGCAGGCGATCGCTGAAGCCGAAGCCATGTTTGACCACCCCGTCAAGCAATACGCCTTGTTCAAGAAGTTCGAAGAGCAGGTCGAGGCGCGGGACATTGGCGGATTGCCCGAGGGCCTGGGGGACAACAAGCATGTGCGCGCCTATTTCGGGATTCTCCAGATGGTACTCGGCGAAGAGGCATTCGAACAGGCTGACCATGCCGCGCTGATCCAGCAGGCCAGGGAGATCGACGACATCGTGCAGCGGGCCGTGGCCGAGCATTCGCTCAGTCCGCAGGACATCGAGGCTGCCATCCGCAAAGCGCTGTTGCCCAGGCTGTTTGGAGTGATGGGGCTGGACAAGGCCAAAGAGGCAATCGACCAAGTGATCCAGGTCACTCGGGTAGGGTTGTCGCGCGGAGGTAAGTGAGGTGGAAGAGTATTCCGTCGTCTACGGCGACGAGCGCATCAGCTTTTCGGTGCGCTTCATACCCCGACTGCGAAAGCGTGTTTCGATTCACGTGATGCCGGATGGCGGAGTGCAGGTCGAGGCGCCGGAAGGCGCGACGATCTCCGAAATCAAGCAGGCTGTGCGCCAGCGTGCGCGCTGGGTGTGGCAGCAACTGCAGGCACAGCGTGAGCGCAAGCGCCACGTGCTTCCCAGGGAGTACGTCAGCGGCGAGACGCACTTCTACTTGGGGCGCCGCCACATGCTGAAAATCCAGTCTGCACAAGGAACGCAGAGCACTGGGGTTCGCTTATGGCGTGGCCGTTTGGAGGTCACTATCGCAAAGCCTGACGTGCAAGCCGTGCGCCGGCTTCTCGACGCCTGGTATCGGGAGCGTGCCCGTGAAGTGTTTGCACGGGTAATGGGAGATTTGTCGAGCCGCATGCGCCTGCGCCAGGCGCCGCCTTTGCGCTTGCTGTCGATGAGAACGCAATGGGGGAGCTGTTCACCGAAAGGGGAGGTTCTGCTCAACCCACATCTGGTAAAAGCACCAAGAGCTTGCATCGAATATGTGGTCGCCCACGAGCTGTGTCACCTTAAAGAGCACAACCATAGCGAGCGCTTCTATCGGCTGCTGGGGACCATCTTGAACGACTGGGCCGCGCGTAAATCTGAACTCGATGACTTGGCAGAGTTGCTGCTCAATCGATGACCGGCTCGGCCGATGTCATCCGGTGACTCGGAGCGCGTCGCAAACAAGCAAAAGCGGGGGCATGCCCCCGTTCCCCCATGAAGATGGTACACACATTACGCACGTAACGTGCGAGCGAAAAAGTGGCGATAACTCTTTGATTCACCGAGCCATTTGGTGTTCACACTTTGCTGGTCGCAGTACAGCTGGAGAATCCAAAGATCGAAAGGCGCAGTGTAATCAGTCGCTTGGCTGTTCACATTCACATCCGTGCGCCGAACAGCCGTCGCGATTCATGGTGCCCAGTGGAAGTACTAACTGAGCAAGAAAAAAGGCCGCACAACGCGCGGCCTCATCCTCCTGCCTGTCTCGCCAGGCCCTTTTCTAGATACCGATGACTTCGGCAAGCAACTGCTGGTTTGCGTCTACGATGCCAATCCGCTGATTGTCGATCTTCGCCTGGGACGCGATACCGTACAGAGTCAGCGCCTTCAGCAGAACCGTACCCATCGTCGTGCCGTTCAGTTCCGCGAGTTTGTGGAGCTTCTCGTTCAGCACCGGCGAAACCTCCAATGTCATGCTCACCAAGTTTCCCATTTCTGGCCACCTCCGTGCATGTTCGGATAGCCGATTATAAGCCAACCTTCGTTGTTTCAGGCACGGCTAACGTCAGTGAAACTGTCATCCTAGGATGCGCGGTTGATTCGTTTGTCATCTCCCACCAGCCTCATCACTACCGGCAGTTCGAACCGAGTGCTGAGCCCATAAAGTTGCCTTATGCGGGAGGTAGAGGCAATCGAATTGCCTGTGGTAAATGGTGTAATATTGGCGAGGCAATACGGCAGCCGAGTGACTCCAGGAAGCCTGCAAATTCTGCCCCGGCCGAGACCTCCCTCCAGACGACGAAAGGATGCGCTATGCAGTATGCCCGCTTGCTCGACGACGGTCGCACATGGGAAGCATCGCAGTTTGCTCAGCTCCCAGCCGCTGAGATCGAAAGTAAACGCCGAAATCTCGTTTGCGTCGAATGTGGCGAAATTGCTTGGTACCGGAAGGAAAGCGCTCATGGGCATCCTCCTCATTTTTGCGCGCACCATACAGATGACTGCAAGCTAAAAGTTGTTTACGCAGTAGTAGGGGACCCGCGGCGAGATGCAACCGAGCAGGTAGACCAGGTTAGTGATGGCGAGTCGATCGTGGTTCGCCTGGATGAGGGACGGGGAGGGGCTGTCGAAGTCACTCCAGTTCAGCCCTCACCAAACGGCTCCGCAGTCGGAGGCAGACGCTATGTAGGCGCCGCCAGCGAGCGAGAGTCTGCTCAACATTTCACCCTGCGCCGAATCCTGTATAGGCTCGTCCAAAGCCCCACATTCAGAGTTTCTGACAGAAATATTGCGTTCTACCGGGATGCGGAAAACCTTCTTGTGGGAGGGAGAGTAAATCAGGTAATTGTTGAGTTTGCGAAAATTTCTCGAACTCAACATCATGAGCGCCTGTTGCTGTACTGGGGTCCGATATCGTCAGCAGGCAAGAGCCCGGACGGGAAGTTATGGTTAAACTCTTCCGATAGACATCAAGCGGTTAGTGTCGCGATATTCGAAGATGTGGTTGACGAATTCCTGAGGCTGTTCAATGTCCAGGATTACAAGGAAGAGCTTGGCGGAGCGCACGTTTTGGTTGCCGGACGTTGCAACTATTCGTCGAACACCGGCAAGCCTGTTATCTGGTGCGGATCATCCAAATACATCTTTGTCCGACGTTACCGGGATGAACAGTTCGACGCTAAACTATAGATGACAAGCCAAATACTATTGACCGTCAATAGTCAAGCCCGCACGATTGACGCAACTAAAAGATTGTCGAGGTTGTGGTTGCGGCCTCAGGTAGCCACCTTCAAACTGCTAGCAAATTGTTAACTTCTATTGCACAGTCCAATGTCTACCACCGCAAGAAATCCTGTTACCTTGCACGAAACCGGTTATGTCCGGCAAAGCCAGCTCGTCGGTAAGAAGGGATCACCCGGCATCATTCCGTTTTCACCAGCGACCCTTTGGCGTAAAGTCGCGGCGGGACAGTTTCCGGCCCCGGTCAAGCTGTCTGCTGGCGTCACTGCCTGGCGGGTCGAAGATGTGCGAGCCTGGCTGGATACGCCGCGTTGATCAGGCGCTCCGTAACGGCACCGCGTTGGCGCCGAGCCGCAGCTTGTCGAGATAGTCGGCCCATCGCTGCATCATCTCCCGACGTGCGGCCAAGTGAGTAGTCCGGTTATAGGCGCGCCCATTTGCGTCCTTGACCGCATGTGCCAGCTGATGCTCGATCAGGTCTACACGTTCGCCAAGCTCTTCGTCCAGTAGCGTGCGTGCCATTGCCCGAAAGCCGTGCCCCGTCATCTCCTCGCCCTCGTAGCCCAACGAGCGCAGCGCAGCGTTGATCGTATTTTCGCTCATTGGGCGCCCGTCATGGCGAATACTGGGGAAGACGTATTGCCGGCTACCGGTAACCGCGTGCATGTCACGGAGGATGCCGACCGCCTGCCAGGCCAGTGGCACGACATGATCGTTCTGCATTTTCATTTTCTCGGCCGGAATGCGCCACTCGGCGGCCTCCAGATTGATTTCCGACCATTCCGCGTGACGCAGCATGTGAGGGCGGACGAACACCAGCGGCGCCAGTTTGAGCGCCGCCCGGCAATATGGATGGCCCTGGTAGCCATGGATCGCGCGGAGGAGTGAGCCGACTTCGACCGGTTTCGTAAGCGCGGCGAAATGCCCCTCGTTGCGCTGCTGGAGTTGTGCCGCAATGCCTGTAGTCGGATCACGCTCGACGAGTTCCTTGACCATCGCAAGCTCGAAAACCTTGCTGATGTAAGCAAGCACACGGCGCATCGAATCGATGATGCCGCGCGCCTGCATCCGCTGCATGACATCCAGGATGTCGGGCGGACGCACGCTGTTGACCGGTACATTGCCGATGAGCGGAAAGACATCGCGTTCGAACCAGCTCACGACGCGCTGTTGCGTTGCCGCGCCGCGCGTACTTGCCGAGGTCGCCAGCCATTCACGTGCAACCATTTCGAACAGTGCGCCTGCCGCCCGCTTGGCCAGCTTCGCCGCTTCCTGCTTTTCTGCGCCGGGGTCCTTGCCCGCAGCCAGAAGCTCACGAGCCCGGTCTCTCGTCTTGCGGGCGGTAGCCAGGGGGACTGCAGGGTAGACGCCAATGGCGAGCGTCTTCTGTTTGCCGGCAAAACGGTAGTTCAACCGCCAATACTTGCCGACTGCATTGACCAGAAGATACAGCCCACCGCCGTCACTGTGCTTGTCGCCGGCTTTCGTGCCGCTCCACTTTGCCTGCCGAATGAACGTGTCTGTAAGTGCCATCTCGTCCGCCCCGTTGGTATGTTTTGACGTCGACATGAAGGTACCAACAAAAGTACCAACAGTATTTTGAGATGACCGGACTCAGGATGGTTCCTGATGAGATTGGCGTTTTGCGCTGCCTCAGAGGGTGAGGCGGAATGTTGAGATGCGGTGAAACATCCCGATTTGAAGAGGTGGTCCCCCCGACTGGAATCGAACCAGTATCCCACGCTTAGGAGGCATGTGCACTATCCATTGTGCTACGGGGAGGACGCGCGTGCTGCCGGGGCGGCACGAAAGCAGGGCAGGCCTGCAGTTCGGC
>Ga0265797_10009380_pt1 | contig 12749 bp, 13 predicted proteins | sample P2T30metagenome_FD_192433 | JGI IMG/M metagenome (GOLD analysis project Ga0265797, IMG submission 192433) | Plant litter microbial communities from East Loma Ridge, Irvine, California - P2 T30 | ecosystem: Environmental > Terrestrial > Plant litter > Unclassified | place: USA: California... | reverse complement strand
GGGTGTAATAATGTCGGTAATGCGGATGCCAAATTTATCCGAAACCACAACGACTTCGCCCTGTGCAATGAGATAACCGTTAATCAGAATGTCCAGCGGCTCACCGGCCAGGCCGTCGAGTGCCACCACAGAGCCCTGACTGAGTCGCAGAAGTTCCTTGATTGTCATTTTGGTGCGGCCCAGCTCTACTGTCATTCTGACTGGAATATCCAGAATCAGATTGAGCTCTTCAGGGAAATGCTGCATTCCGCTGAAGTCACTGCTTCCTTCATTCTGTTGTTTCATTGCGTCTCCCCAGGACGGCTCGGTAGCCGTGACATCGGCATCTGAAGAGGTATACATGTCGCTCATAGGAAATTATTCCTTGTTTAATGATGATAATGCAGTCTGAACCATGCGTTCGACTCTAAGCGCGTACTGGTTATTTACCTGACCGTAACGGGCTGTAAACACCGGAACGCCCCCGGCACAGGCTTCGATAAATTCCTGTTTTTCCAGCGGGATAACGTCACCTTTTTTCATACGCATTACGTCTGAAAGCCGGGTTTCCACATCTGAAAACCTTGCTACAAGTTCCAGTTCGGTTTCCCGCATCTGGCTGACCAGCATGCTGCGCCAGTTAGAATCTTCGTAACGTGAGTTATCCATGGGCGGATTACTCAGCAGCTCACGCAGAGGTTCAATGGTGCTGAACGGAATACAGATATTAAACTCGCCGCGGTGTGAGCCAATTTCAACGGAAAACGGCGTGGTTACCACGACGTCATTTTGTGATGATGTAATATTCGTGAACTTTACCTGGATTTCTGACCGTATATATTCAGTTTTAATTTTAAAAATTGAGCTCCAGGCAAATTCATACGCTTCACACGCCATGTTCAGCATGCGGTGAATAACACGCTGCTCTGTGGGCGTGAATTCACGCCCGTCTGCTTTTGTCGGAAAACGCCCGTCTCCGCCAAACAGGTTATCCACGGCCATAAACACAAGGCCTGAAGAAAAGGCCATCAGGCAGGTTCCGCGCAGCGGATTAAGATGCAGCAGGTTGAGATTCGTTGGCACCGGCAGATTTCGCGCAAATTCATGGTAGGGCTGTATAGTAATATTCCCTGCAGTGATATCTGCGCTTCGACGAAGCAGGTTAAAAAGCCCCATACGAAACTGCCGGGCAAAGCGCTCATTAATAATTTCCAGTGAATGAAGACGCTCACGTATTACCCGACGCTGGGTGTGCGGGTTATAGGGTTTCACTTCGTCATCTGCCGGGTGACCTGATAAACCTTCACCGGCCTCAGCATCTGTGTTCAGCAGACGATCGATCTCATCCTGGGACAAAAAACTCTCAGACATTGTATTTACCGCAGAATAAATTCATTGATCAAAATATCAGCGGGCTGAACAGCAATGCCGGTCGCAACCGGCCTGCTCAGCTCATCTTTAATCCGCTGAACCAGCTTAAGCTTACCTTCATCGGTGGAAAGCTCTTCATAGGTCAGCTGAGTAAACAGCATCAGCATACGGCTTCGGTATACGGGCAGGTATTTCTGCAGCATGCTGACAGACTGCTCATCAGCAACCTGCACGGAAAACCCAATATAAAGAACGCGCTCAGACTCCTGAGCCGTGGGCTTGAGGCTGACAGTGAACGTGTTCATGGAAAAATAGTGAGGCACAGGTACATCTTCAGTGATCTTTTCCTCTGCCACTGGCGCTAATGCCGGAGCAGGCGTGTTAGCCTTCATTTCCCATACCAGATAGCCGGCAAAAGCGCAGGCCGTGGCTGAAAACAGCACCAGGAGAACAGATGCCCACGAGCGTCCGCCAGATTTGTTTGTTCCGTTTTTTTTGTCAGTACTCATTGAGAAACCCGATTAAGTTGCGCGAAAACAGTCCTGTCTGTTCCCCGTTAATTGCGGCACAGTGTAATGCATGTATAGCGCTGAATAATTAAGCAATGAAATTTCATTACTGACGGCAATTCGCCATATCATGCAAAGGTATTGATCCCATAGAGATGAACGGAAGAAGCCTCCGGTACAGATGAGACCACAGCTTCTTCTTCGGCCACGTTCTGCTGCGGGTTCCTGCCGGGCTCCTGATTTGTCTGTTTCTGCTGGTGAGCACCGTCATCGTGGAAAGGATTATCTGCACTGACGCTGGCCTGCCCCAGCTGAATACCTGATTCTGCCATCGCGCTGCGCAACTGGGGCATAGCATGCTCCATAGCCTGACGTACATGCGCATGTTCGCTGACAATGTGCAGGTGTGCCTGTTCTCCACTCAGCTTCAGTGTGATCTGGAGTGAGCCGAGATCCTCAGGATGCAGACGTATACTGGCATGCTGAAGGCCTTCACGGCAGAACAGCGCAATGTGCTGGCTTACTGACTGCTTCCATTCCGGTGAGTCAGGAGTATGAGATACGATAACGGACTGACTCAGGCCGGGGGCAGCCAGTGTCCGCTGAGTGGCAGCAACCGGCGTGCCGGCCTGAAGGGGCTGTGTGACTGAATTAGTACTCTCCTGTTCTGACAGTGCCTGTACAGTACCGTTCTGGGCGGCTATTTCAGAAGCCACAGCATCAGACATGCCTGTTAAATCAGGGAATCCCGGGAGGGGTTTGTCCGTACCGGACTGAAGTGACACAGGGTTTTCTTCGCGTACCGGAACGGCCTGCTGTGAAAAGCGGGCAGGCGGCATGTTGTTCACCAGTTGCTGGAGCATCCAGTGGGGACCTGACACATTTTCCGGGATATCAGGCATGCCCGTTAAAGGCAGAGCATAGCCGGTGTCTGCAGACTCTGTTGTACTGGCAGTCAGGTCTGAATTATTGTTCAGGCTGCCTGAGCGCTCCGCTTCAGATAATGCAGGCAGCGGCACAGAAGGTACCATACAGGCTGTTTCTGCAGGGCAGGCGTTATCAGGAAAAACGGCGAGCATATCTTCATCCTCATCGGGCAGATCCCGGTTTCCTGCAATATGCTGCACATTGCCGATATTTTCTGCCTGTACCGGAATAAGTGCGTCTGTCAGTCGGTCATCAAACGTCAGGGAGAACAGACCAGCAGAGTCTGTATTCCGGGCCTGTACTTTATTCTGTCCGGCTGGCAGGAGCATGTTTATGTCAATTTTCATCATTGTTCTCTTTTCCGTGCCGCGCGCTGCGCAAATTCGTCCATGAGCTTCTGTTCCTGTCTGTTCTGTCGCATCATCTCTGCCGCCTCGCGACGCACAATAAGGGTTTCGAAGGCGTTAAGACGCTGTTTATCTTTAACCCATATTTTTTTTGCCTGTGTGACTGCCTCTGCGCAGTGGTTTACATGTTTTTCCTGTTGCTTTACGACCTGCCCTAATGACAGGATAAATGCCTGCTGATTAATCAGATCAGCCACACACATCCCCTTATCTGTCATTCCCTGTCGAAGGGCCTGCTGATATTCCTTTTCGTAATGCTGCAGCTGCTGCTGCTGTGCTACTGCACTCTGCCATGTCAGCTGGGCGTCCCCCAGCTGACGGGTTGTTTCTGACAGGGTTTCGTCTGCCCGGCGACGCAGCAATTCCATAGGATTAATTGATTTCATTGATTCTTTCCGCGTCAGCGGCTCTCTGCATCCATCAGCCCGGTCAGGGCAGCAACTGCATCGTCATAACCGCAGCTTTCATGTACCGGCTGATGGAGAAAAGCCTCCAGCGCAGGGTACAGACGGATGGCTTTATCGAGTAGCGGATCGCTGCCCGGAACGTATGCCCCCACGCTCACCAGGTCGCGGTTTCGCTGATAAGCTGACAGTAACTGCTTGAAGCGCTGTACGTGCCGGTATTGTTCGTGAGAAATAAGCTCGGTCATGGCGCGACTTATTGATGCTTCTATATCGATAGCAGGATAGTGACCTGCCTCCGCAAGACGGCGCGACAGAACAATATGCCCGTCAAGAATTGCACGAGCCGAGTCCGCTACCGGATCCTGCTGGTCATCTCCCTCAGTCAGCACTGTATAAAAAGCGGTTACCGAGCCCCCTCCTGGCAGGCCGTTTCCTGTGCGTTCAACCAGTGCAGGCAGGCGGGCAAAAACAGAAGGCGGATAGCCTTTTGTGGCGGGGGGCTCACCGATAGCCAGTGCTACCTCTCGCTGTGCCATTGCAAAGCGGGTTAATGAGTCCATTATCAGCAGGACATTGAGCCCCCGATCCCGGAAATCCTCTGCAATACGGGTGGCATATACGGCACCCTGCATACGCAGAACCGGAGAAACATCGGCCGGTGCAGCGACCACCACAGCGCGTTTGCGCCCGTCCTCACCCAGAATATTCTCTATAAAATCCTTGACCTCGCGCCCGCGCTCGCCGATCAGTCCGACCACAATCACATCCGCGCTGGTATAACGTGCCATCATGCCAAGCAGCACACTTTTACCTACACCGGAACCGGCGAAGAGGCCCATACGCTGACCGCGACCTACTGTCAGCAGACCGTTGATTGCCCGAACGCCGACATCCAGTACGTTTCTGATAGGATCACGGTGCAGGGGATTAAGTACAGGCGTAAATAGTCCTGCCTTTTCTGCTGGCGGCAGCGGAAACCCGTCCAGCGGCCGTCCCTGTGCATCCAGCACGCGACCCAGCAGCTGAGGTCCTATAGGAAGTGCTTTCTCTGCCCCATGGTCAGCACTGAAGGCATAGATGCGCGCACCGGGCTGAATGCCATCGACCTGCTCAAGCGGCATAAGAAAGAGAGTCTGTCCCTGAAAGCCGACAACCTCGCTTTCAACCGGCACAATGCCGTGTGTGGTCTCACGCTCAATAATACAGAGCGCCCCGATCGGCAGTTTCAGGCCGACCGCTTCCATAACAAGACCTGTCGCACGGGTAAGCTTTCCGTACTGACGGAAAGCGGGCAACTGCTGAATCTTTGCATCGACGCTGTCGAGCTTTGACAGCCATTTTCTGAGTTGCACACTCATAAACAGACCTCCTCCTGCGCGCACTGACACAGCGCCTTCCAGCGGGCTTCAAAGCTTGCATCATATTCCGCGTCATCAGAGATGACGCGGCATCCTCCAGGTGCCATCTCTTCATCCGTGTGCAGTGTCCAGCCAGACTTACTGAGGACATTTCCCAGTGCTTCACTGACGCTTTCGTACATCAGCGGGCTGACAAAAATTTTCACGCTGCCATGCAGGAGGCCGTCCTGCTTCATAAGCATGCGTATCTGATCCAGCAGGGCTGCATTGTCGGCAATATTCTGCGTGCCATAGAGTTGCTTAACTGCGGTCAGTGCAAGCTGAACCAGCCGCGAGGGGATCAGACTTTCAAGACTGTCCATACCAGCCCTGAACTCCTGAATAACCTGTTCAGCCTGCTGCAGGACAGCGAGCTGAGCCTGGTGTGCTTCGGCCTGCGCCTGCGCCCTTCCCGCTTCGCGGCCCTCGGCAAGTCCTGCTTCGAACCCCTGGCTTCGTCCAGCCTCTTCACCCCGTGCCCGCCCTTCAGTGAAGCCTTTTTCTTCAGCCTGTTTTCGCAGACGGGCAAGTTCCGCCCTGAACTGCTCATCAGAGTGCTCACTGATAGCTGGCAGTGGCGTCTGGGCTTCGGCTGGCTCATGACTGAGCAGATTCACCGGCTGCCAGGGTTGCCAGTGAGCTGCGTGCATATCATCAAACGTAGGCATCATCGCTGCTCCCGATCAGGATTTCACCCGTTTCTGCAAGCCGACGCACGATGTTAAGAATGTTTTTCTGTTCAGCTTCAACCTGCGAAAGTCTTACCGGTCCGCGTGATGCAAGGTCTTCTGCCATCAGCGCCGCCTGACGCCTTGACATGTTGAAGAAGAATTTTTCACGCAGCGCCTCGTTGGCACCTTTCAGGGCGATGAGCAGGGTTTCAGACTCCACTTCCTGCAGCAGACGCTGAATACTGCGGTCTTCCACATCCACCAGATTTTCAAACAGGAACATTTCGTCGATGATTTTCTGTGCCAGTTCCTGGTCAAACTCCCGCACTGTGTTAATGACCTGCTCTTCCTGATGGGACTTCATCAGGTTAAGGATTTCTGCCGCAGGCCGTACCCCGCCCATTTTGCTGCGTTTGAGGTTCTGCCCATGCAGGAGGTTATTGAGTACTTCAGTCAGCTCCTGCAGTGCTGCCGGCTGGACACCGCCAAATGTAGCGATGCGAAGCATAATGTCATTACGCTCACGGTCCTCAAATTTGCCCAGCACATCGGCCGCGAGATTGCGCTTAAGGTGAACCAGTATCGTGGCAATGATCTGCGGATGTTCTTCACGGATAAGGTCAAACACTGACTGTGGATCCATGAAATTAAGCGTTTCAATACCGTTTGTACCCTGATGGGTATCAAGCAGGTCTTCAAGCAGTGACGAAGCGCGATCTTCACCCAGTGCTTTCACCAGCACATTACGCAGATAGTCATTGGTATTGAGGCTGAGTGCAGCATATTCACTCGAATCTTTCTGAAAGTCCTGCAATACCACCGCCATCTGATCATGTGTAAAGCCGGCTGTGTTTACCATGGCCGCACTAATCTGCTTGACCTCATGTGCATTAAGGTGCCTGAACACTTCGGCTGCGAGCTCATCACCCAGCGTCAGCATGACAATTGCGCTTTTTTCAGAGGCATTCATGATTTGTGTTCCTTATTCAACCACTGACGGATAACCAGCGCGATGACGCGGGGCTCTTTTTCAGCAAGCTCACGCAGCTGCTGGCTGTTGAGCGCAGCGTCTTCGCGTTTCTGTGCACGGGCGCGATTTTCGGCGTCAGCGGCCCGTTTTTTGGCCGCCAGTTCTTCCTGACGTGCCTCTTTTTCCATTTCCATTTTACGCAGGCTGGTTTCCTGATATCCGACCCACGCCGGCTGAACCAGTTTGCGCCACATTACCCACGCGATAATCGCAATGGCCAGATATCGGGCAAAAGACACCATCAGGCTGAGAACATTTTCGTTTTCCCACAGCGGGATCTCCGGCTCCTCAGTGACACCGTTAAAGGGCGAGTTCAGTACGTTTACGCTGTCACCGCGTTCAGCCTCAAAACCCACAGCTTCTTTAACCAGTTCCCTGATTTTTTCCAGCTCTGCATCAGCTATGGGCTCTGCTTTCGCTGATCCTTCTTTCGGCAGGTGATTGATTACTACGGCCACTGACAGACGCTCGATACGACCTGCCGCCGCACGGGTGTGAGTCAGCGTTCTGTCGACCTCGAAGTTTGTGGTTTCATCGCTGCGGTTGTTATAAGGCCGTACAGACTGTGCACTGGTGCTTGCGGCATCATCCGCTGAGGACTGCGGCGTTTTGCTTTTTGCGCGCGTATCCCCCCCGGACTTTGTTGATGGCCGGACTACCTGGGTAGCTGAAGGCTGAGGCGGCTGGTTGCTCAGCGCACCGGGCACGCCCGAGGCACGGGTACCATTGCCCTGCTCTGTCATGCTTGCCTGCCGGCTACGTATCGCCATTTTCTGTGGATCGGCATTAGGCTGATACTGCTCCAGCGTCTGTTCAAGCTGGGTAAAATCGAGCTTCGCGGTAACCTGTGCACGAATATTGCTTTCGCCTACAAGCGGAGCCAGAATACGGTGGATGCGCTCCTGATAATCCTGCTCAATTTCACTGGTGTACTTAAGCTGCGATGTCTGCAGACCTGCCTGCCCCTGCTGTGTCAGCAGCGTACCCCGCTGGTCCACAAGTGTGACGTTCTCATCAGACAATCCGGTTACTGCACTGGAGATGAGGTGAGTAATAGCTGTCACCTGCGCATCCTCCAGCGAGCGCCCGTTAATAAGCGTAACGTTAACTGACGCCGTGGGTTCTTTCTGCTCACGTACAAACATACTGGGTTTTGGTACCGCCAGATGTACGCGGGCACGTCGTACAGGTCCCAGATTTTCTATAGTGCGTGCAAGTTCACCTTCAAGCGCACGCTGATAGTTAACCTGTTCGCCGAACTGGCTGATGCCGAATTTTTCCTGGTCGAGCAGTTCAAAGCCGACTTCGCCTCCTTTTGGCAGCCCCTGCTGTGCAAGTTTCATTCGTACTTCGTGTACCTGCGTTTGCGGTACCATGATGACTCCGCCCCGTGCATCAATACGGTAAGGCACGTTAAGCTGCGTCAGCTGTTCAACAATTGCCCCGCCATCTTCATCGGAGATATTGCTGAACAGTACGCGATAGTCCGGTTCTCTGGACCAAAATATCAATGCAATAACGACCGACAACGCGGCAGAGAAGCAGATAATCAGTAATAGTCCCGGACTGGCACGTAAGTGTGTCAGTAAGGATTTAATACGCTCTGCTGGATTATTCTTTAATTCATTTAAAGTGGCACTCATGCCGTGATCCTGTAAGAAATATCACGCACCGCAGTACGTGTCAGAAAGCGCATCTGCGCCAGCCGATATCGAGGAATTCGAATCCAATTGGGATTTTTCAGGGACTTATTATTATCCGGCGTGAGGTATTTTTAAGGATAAATAAGCTCAAATTTGTGTCGGCTTATTGGATTTCTGAGGTATTTGAGCACGTGCTAAGCTGTCGGCGTTTAAAAGATGGACAGGTATTTATTTATTCATTCAGGAAGTTGAACATGTCATCAACTATTATGCACGGTGTACTTGAGCAGATGCAGAGCCAGGTGCAGCAGGTATCGGGCCTCACTCAGAAGAAAGAAGACACTCCCGACAAAGGCTTATCTTTTTCTGATTCCTTACTTAACAGTATCAGTGAGATAAATAAGCTGCAGGCTCATTCCAAGAATCTTAGCCAGCAATGGATGTCTGGTGAAAGCGACATCGGCCTGAATGATGTCATGCTTGCCATGCAGAAATCATCAATATCTTTTAGTTTTGGCATGCAGGTGAGGAATAAGATGATTAGCGCTTATCAGGAAATTATGAATACGCCGGTTTAAGGTCGCCCTCTTTTTATGAATGAAATTAACGCCAAATCTGCGCGCTTATCAAGACATACACTTACGCTCAGTGATACTGAATTACAGCGATTTGCAAAACTGATTTATCAGCGGGCAGGCATTGTCATTAACGCGCAAAAACGCGAGATGATTTTTAATCGTCTCGCCCGTCGTGTTCAGGAGCTTTCTCTTAATTCTTTTGGAGAGTATGCCGCGTTACTGGAGTCTCAGCCTGAACAGCCGGAATGGCAGGTTTTCATAAATGCACTGACTACGAATCTGACGTCTTTTTTTCGCGAAGCATATCATTTTCCCGTGCTTGCCGAGCATGCCAGGCGGCGCGCTTCGGGTTACCGGGTCTGGTGTACGGCGGCATCGACCGGTGAAGAGCCTTGCTCTATTGCTATCACGCTTAACGAGACGCTCGGGCCTTCTGTAACCGGTCCCCGGATATGGGCTTCGGATATTGATACCAGCGTACTTGCAAAGGCACAGCAGGGTATCTACCGGCTTGCCGATCTAAGGACATTAACGGACGAGCAAAAGCGCCGGTACTTTTTGCGTGGTTCCGGCGAAAACCGGGATTTTGCCAGGGCAAAACCTGAGTTGCTCAACAGCATTCATTATCAACAGGTAAACCTTCTGGATACAACCTGGCCGGTTCCCGATCCGTTTGACGCTATTTTTTGTCGTAACGTCATGATTTATTTTGACGCCGCTACCCAGCTGACGCTGCTCAGGCGCTTTGCACGTCTGCTGAAGCCTGGAGGATTACTGTTTGTCGGGCATTCAGAGCATTTTCTTCATCCTGACATTCCTTTCAGATTACTGGGGCAGTCGGTTTATGAAATGACGGAGAAAAAACGGTGAAAAGGATCCGCGTTATTGCGGTCGATGATTCCGCATTAATACGTAATCTGCTGAGCGCTATTGTAAACCGCCAGCCTGATATGGAGATGGTTGCAACCGCCTCCGATCCACTGATTGCCAGGGAGCTCATCAAGAAATTTAATCCGGATGTTCTGACGCTGGATATTGATATGCCCCGCATGGATGGCATGGAGTTTCTTGCACGTCTGATGCGACTGCGACCTATGCCGGTGGTAATGATTTCTTCTGTGACCACACAGGGGTCTGAGGCAACGCTGACTGCGCTTGAACAGGGTGCTGTGGATTTCCTGCCTAAACCGGACCTGCATGCTTCGGGCGGGCTGGATGACTGGGCGATGCAGGTCTCAGAGAAAATCCGCACTGCTGCAAAAGCCCGCCTTTCAGGGCAGGGTTCCCGGACATCAGCACGACCGGCCCGGTCGCCTTTGTGCTCATCTCAGAGAAACATCATTGCTATTGGTGCTTCAACGGGAGGGACCGAAGCGCTGCGGGAAGTTTTAATGCCGATGCCTGTAACCTGCCCAGGGATTGTGATCGCACAGCATATGCCGCCTGGCTTTACGCGCTCGTTCTCACAGCGACTGGATACATTATGCCGTATTCATGTGAAAGAGGCAGAAGATGGTGATGACGTAATCCCCGGGCAGGCGCTGATTGCGCCAGGTGACCGGCATATGGAAGTTGAGCGTCGCAGAAGCGGTTACATCGTGAAGCTCACAGAGGCACCTCCTGTTAACCGGCATCGTCCTTCCGTTGACGTGTTGTTTGAGTCTGTTGCACGTCATGCCGGTAAGCAGGCCAGCGCTGCCCTGCTCACCGGCATGGGCAGCGATGGTGCCCGCGGCTTGTTATCGCTCCGACAGGCAGGAGCCTGGACATTAGCCCAGAGTCAGGAAAGCTGCGTGGTGTTTGGAATGCCGCGGGAAGCCCTGGCACTGGACGCCGCACGGGAGTCTGTTCACCTGAGCGACATCTGCCAGCGGCTGCTTGACAGTTTTGATTTTCGTAAAAACCGACCACAGGACTTAAAAGAGTAAATATTATGGCAAATAAAAATCTGCGTTTTCTTGTGGTGGACGATTTTGCCACCATGCGACGCATTGTCCGTAACCTTCTGCAGGAAATTGGCTACTGTCATTTTGAAGAAGCCGAAGACGGGCTGGAGGCTCTGAACAAATTGCAGGCTGCTCAGTTTGATTTTGTCATTACTGACTGGAACATGCCTAATCTGGATGGCCTTGCTCTGCTTCAGACCATCCGCCAGAACCCTGACATGAAAACGCTGCCGGTGCTGATGGTCACGGCTGAAGCAAAACGTGAAAACATCATTGCAGCCGCTCAGGCCGGGGCAAGTGGTTACATTGTTAAACCTTTTACTGCCGCCACGCTGGAGGAAAAACTCGGCAAAATTTTTGAGAAAATGGGAATTGAGCCATGAGTACACAGCAGAGCCCAGGCAACAATACTCGCGATCTGTTTCTGCGCATCGGTCAGCTGACCCGATTGCTGAGAAACAGCATGGCCAACCTTGGACTTGAGCAGGCCATCATGGAGGTGGCAGATGCGATCCCCAACACCCGCGATCGCCTCAACTATGTGGTGGGCAAAACTTCACAGGCTGCTGACCGTGCACTGACCAGTGTTGAAGCGGCACGTCCTCTGCAGGAAAAGCTGAGTACGTCAGCCAGAGAACTGTCGGGCAGGTGGGACGCCTGGTTTGACTCGCCTGTAGAGCTTGAAGAAGCCCGGGAACTGGTCAGAGATACGCGCAGTTACCTGCAGAATGTGCCAGATATAGCACGCCAGACCAACGCGCAACTCACAGAGATTATGATGGCTCAGGACTTTCAGGACCTCACCGGACAGGTTCTGCAAAACCTGATGCAGGTCATTGAGACGGTAGAAAGAGAGCTTATCAGTGTGCTGGTCGAAAGTATGGGAGAGACCGAGGCTCATCAGGCACCAGAAGACAATGGACTTAAAAATGGTCCGCAGATTGATGCCACTGCAGATGGGATTGCCGCATCGCAGGAACAGGTTGACGATTTACTGGAGTCGCTGGGCTTCTGACGCCCTGAATAACCGCTATGTCTCAGGAAAGCGATAACGAAAAAACAGAAGACCCCACGCCCCACCGAAAACAGAAAGCCCGTGAAGAAGGTCAGGTTCCACGATCACGTGAGCTGACCACGCTCATTATGCTGCTGGCAGGCTGGGGGTTGATCATAATCGCCGGAGGGCATCTGATCGGAGAGATGCTGCAAATACTGCACAATGGCCTTGTTTTTGACCGCCTCCAGGTGCAGGACCCCCGTTACATGTTGCGGCAGGCAGCCTCTCTGGCGGGTAGCGCTTTTATTGCGATAGTACCGCTTGCAGGAGGACTTTTTATTACGGCCCTTTTTGCCCCTGCGGCTATCGGGGGGCTTAATTTTGCCACAAAGGCGATCAAACCAAATCTGAAAAAACTTAACCCTCTGAGCGGTCTGAAGCGGCTGTTCTCAGCTCAGGTTGTCTCAGAAATGGTAAAAGCCATATTTAAAGTCGTGCTGGCCTCAACGGGGTGCATTCTCTTTTTACTGCATCACCAGACAGCGTTTACAGGGCTGATATTTGAACCTCTGGGAGTGGCGCTCACAGATATGAGTGGTCTGCTTACAGACTGCATGATCGTTGTGATTATGTCGCTGGTGCCGATGGTGGGGTATGACGTGTTTTATCAAATCTGGAGCAATCTGAAAAAGATGCGGATGAGTCTTCAGGAAATCAAAGATGAGTTTAAAAATCAGGAAGGCGATCCGCAGCTCAAGGGACGTGTGCGTCAGATACAGCGTCAGATGGCACAGCAGCGCATGATGGCAGACGTACCTGATGCGGATGTAGTGGTAAATAACCCGACCCACTTTTCCGTGGCACTGAAGTACCAGGAAGGCAGCATG
>Ga0265797_10009377_pt1 | contig 12753 bp, 11 predicted proteins | sample P2T30metagenome_FD_192433 | JGI IMG/M metagenome (GOLD analysis project Ga0265797, IMG submission 192433) | Plant litter microbial communities from East Loma Ridge, Irvine, California - P2 T30 | ecosystem: Environmental > Terrestrial > Plant litter > Unclassified | place: USA: California... | reverse complement strand
TGTGGGAACACTGACGTCGAGGTACCAAAGACAACATCATAGAGTCGAGCTTGGAAAAAGATAAAATGTCGTCTACAAGAGTATTCTGATGTGAGACGCAAAGAAGTATAGTGTCGGCAGCATCCAGTATATCGGCTACCTGGTCGCGAACGTCTTCGTGATCGGCCCCAATCTCTTTCGTGATTTCTCTCACTTCTTCGGCTAAGTGCAAAACAGCCGAAAGAGGATTGCGAATTTCGTGCGAGACCATGTCAATAAATCTCTCTTGCTGCTCCTTGCGATCTTTGGCATCATTGGCGGCTTTCTCTTGAGTTAGCTGGGCCTGTTTAATGTCGGTGATGTCGATGACGGCGCTAATAAAACCGGCGTCGGCCTCCTCACTCAGAGGCTTCAGCAAGAACAATCTCCATTGCTCTCCCTTGGACTTCATTTCTTCGGGCTCTGCGACATCACATCTAAACTCTATTTGCAACTCAGTACGGCTTTCGAATGCCTTGCGATAGGCGGTCATGACATCTTCATAGTCGTCAGGGTGTATGCTCTCGGGCCACGAGCGAAACTCGTTGCTTCCTTTGTTGGTTGTCAGCTTAAAGAAGCCGTCGTTGACGAAGATGGCTTCGGCGTCTTTGTCAAGAATGGCCAGTCCATTGGGCAGCAACTCGGCGAAGCGCTGGAACATGTTGGTCGATATAGAATCGGCCCGCTCCGTGTTCTTTTGCTCGCCGTTCTTTTGCTCGCTTTTCCGCTGAGATTCCTGATTCTGAACTCGCCTTCCTGGGTGCTGGCGCGAAAACTCGTCTATGCCCTCGATGGGCATGTAGCGGTCCACATTCTGGTTCTCGAGGAGTTGGGCCAGTACGCCCTGCCGCGTACCGCTTTCGTCTAGGATCGTGCTGAGGAGAATCTGCCGGTTCTTTTCTTCCGCGAAGGCCTTGAGGAAAAACCTGGCGGCTAGACGGTCAATACGTCATATAATGTGTACATGAACATGGTGTGATGCTTACCTACCTTGACCGTTCTTCCTCTGAGCACCGTCCGTAGCGTGCCGAGTGCCTCATGGTTGTAGCTGTCGCGCGCGCTCGTGGCTTGACCGTCAAGACCGCCTCTGGCCTTCTCCCATGCTAGATTGTGGATGACTATCATGTCCTTACCCCAGAAGATGGCGGTACAGTGGGGCATAGGCAGCACACATGTGTTGACGAGACATTTCAACGCAGCAGGCCACGACTCGCGTGCGCCTATGGGTGTTTTGGTCCTGGGGTTGTGAGTAATAGCACACAAACGAGAGCGCCTGCATAGCAGTCGTGTCCTCACCAGTCCTTGAGTTGCAAGCTCTCCTGATTGAGATCGAACACTGGCAAGCCCGTCGCAGATAGTTTGTCGAGGTTCTCCATGGCGCTGGTTCCGGGGAATGCGCTCGGCGTGTCTCAAAGCGAAAGCAGCTGGTGGGAACAAGCGTGCTTAGAGACGGAAGATCCGCGTGACGTCATATCAGGGCTCAAAGACCACGACCCTACGAGTGCGTGCCTGTGAAGAGGCGATTTGAGACCAGGAACGTCGAGTCGCACTGCTGAGGGCGAGGAACAGGGCACATGAGGTAGCAGAGTCTACGCGGTCTAGACCGGCAGATCGCACTCGATTGCGATCTCTGCAGCGCCGGTGGTGCTGGCAGAACATGCATCGGGTGATGAGCTGAACATCATCGCCGATTGGGGCATGTCAGTCTAACTCTACTGGGGATTCGCGAACGGCAAGATACGTCACTAGCCTAGTAATAGATTTTGACATGAAAACACTATAACATGCATGTGTTGGTAGCCGTTCCCTGCAAGACACAATAGCGGGACGCCTAGCCCCGCCTACGCATCTGAGCAGCTGAACGTAGCACCATGCGCCTCACAAAGCACGACAAGATCAAGAAGCAGCGCAACGATATTCATAATACCTAAAAAAGCGATTGTCCCAGTAAAAACTAACAACCTTGTCCACGCGCTCGAGTCGCAATGTTGCCCGTCGCTCCATCTATACCCAATTAGAACTGCGCGACGCCTTCCCTCTCACAACCCGACAAGAACTGATTCCAATCCATGACTAGCCGGCGGCCAGCCCAGGTACTTGTGCTATACTCGCCCCCATCATTGCCGTAGCCACCATCGCTCGCGCCGTCAAGACCGTATTCATAGTCCACGTCTCTCTCTAGCTCTCCCTCATCTTTTATTTCCTGCTCGACCACAGGACTGACTTCCTCGACTTCTTTGAACAGCCTCCTTGCAGCGGCAGTCTCTCCTACATTCGCGCCGCCGCACCCGAATCCGCAGATGCGCCGGCCACAAGGACGCCAGAATCGGTACTCGGCGACTTGAGGCTCAGAGAGAGGGTGGACGCCCAGAAGGCCCGAGTCGATACTGCGGTTAGACGTGTAGAAGAGCATGGTACCACAAGGATCAATGGGTGAAGTCGCTTCAGATTCCACTCCGTTGGCGATCGGGAAAGACGGACACGCTGTTTGACAGTACGATGCTGATTGGGAAGAACGGATAGATGAAGGCGGAGAGGCAGGGTATGCGCCGGGAATGCGAGTGTTGGTGTGAGACTCAGGTCTAGAACCTGACTTGCGCATGGAATTGGGCGACAGCTCCAGGAAACCTTGTTTTGCAGCCATCTTCTTCAGCATGGCGGTACGTGGGGATACACATCTTGATGGACTTGCTGGAGGAGTTGCAAGACCTTCAATACCCTGCGACGATGCTGATGGAGTGTGGCAGCCATTGCGTGTTTCCGGTTTCGTGAGAACCTCATCAATAAGACCCATTTGCGGTGAGCACTGGCCGTATCCGTCCAAGTCGTAACGGCGAGAAGGCCCGCATATGTTCGAGCTGTTGGTACTCATTGGGCTCACCGTACGCACTGCGGAGCTCAGAGCGCGAGGTGTTGCAACCCCGCTTCCGGTATCGGATGCGGGTGAAGGATAGGTTTCTCTTGCCGTCAAAGTAGGAGATAACGGTGTAGGAAAGCCCGGATATTTCCTTCCGACGTCTGTCAGAATTGATAAGTGTGGTCTCATAGGACTGGGATGAGGCAACGCAGCGCTCAAAGCACCCATATCGTAGACAGGGCGGCTACTAGCGTACTGCGATGGGCTCACAAAGCCATTCGCAGATCCATCAAGTGAACCCACCCAAGAAGGAAGCCGGTCATCTTCGTTCGTTCGCGTGTGCTGGAAGCTGCTGTTTGCGAAGAAATTCGTAGGATTTGTAGGACTGTTGTTATTACTGCAGCTGGAGGACCCTTCGCTCGTGATTCGGCGTAAAGCCAAAGCTGTGAGGGCGTTCATCGGCTCCGCTCTGGCAAAGCGAGCATCGTCACACGACCAGAGTCCGCCATACAGCTGCCACGGGAAATTTTGAAGGAAATGATCTTCCGGGTAGACATCGTATCCGAGGGTACGAGCACGGAAGAAGGCGTACACGAAGCGACAGTCAGGGAACTGACGAAGCACCTAAAGAGAGGATCTTTAGTGAAAGTCATTGTAAAAGAAGAATGGGAGAGATGAAGGAATTGCAGAAGCGTCAGCGTTCGACTGTGCATTTGACGAGTGCCAAGTAGGTAATTATATAGGAGCAAAGGCTTGGAGATGGATGCTCATACATCCCAAGCAGGAAAAAAAGGCGGTGTCGCTGTAAGCCTGCGCAGAGTCAGCATGTAACAATCAGCTATCGACTAGTGGGCATACATCAAGATCTCATAAGCAGCGTATTTCCTGAGCTTTCCAACGCCACGACGATATGCATGCAAGACTTCAGGTCGAGCTGTCCTGATATTCTTTCGGCCAAGCAGCTTATGCATAGCAGGGCTCGTGTGATACATGGGATCGTAGACTACCAGGTTGCATGAGCCGTTCAAGTGACGCTCAAAACCGATGACGCTGATAGAGTGACCTGGTTGTTGAAGATAGATGGGGGGTAGAAGAGTTTTGTTAACGTTAGACCCATCGCTGGCGGCTGCTCGGGCAAAGTATCGCTCCATGGCGGCGAGAAGTAGTTCGTGGGCTGCAACGTCGCGGTCTTTGTTGTCGCTGAACTGCTCGACAGCGCAATTAATCTCGGAGTTCAAAAAGAAAGCTTGAGCCTAGACCATGTCAGTGGGACACAATGAGGCATAGGGATATAGGTTATTACCTCAGGTGTGCCGATATACTTTCTAGTATCACGTATACCGCCAGTTTGAACACGGCCAATCTCATTGATTCCTTTGTCCCAAGCGTCTTCAATATGGTCTTGCATTTTCAGAACTGTTGGGAGCCGCCCAGGAAACTCTTCGTAGCCCTGAGCCTTTGCGCCTTGGATGTAGGATAGCAACATTTGTATGTTCCGATAGCCACAAAAGCCACCTTCATGGGGCGTTTTGCCAACATGGAGTGTCGACGGGTGACAGTAGTAAGCTTGTTTGACGGAACGATCGAGAGCGGATAGTTGAGCAAGGATGGGTATAATGCCTGGCGTCTCGTTTTGCACCTGGTCATACTTGATGAGACGGCCATCTCGGCCAATACGGTTAACCGCAGTGATCTTTGGACCCGCCTCAAGCTGGTCGTGCAGCCACCTAGGCATTCGGTTCTCCCAGGCATAGGGTCCGAGCTCAGATTTCTAGAAGAGTCAGTTATGTTTTACTGTCAGGACGATGAACTAACCCCCAAACGGGCACTTTTGATTGGCGGCTTGATGGTTCGGTCAGCTTTCGCAAAGGGGTTGAAGCCTAGGATGCTCCTTCCAATAGTGCTCTTCTCGCTATCATTGGTATCACGCCTCTGACGATGGGTGTGCCTCTTGGATTTGCGGCTATGAGCGTCGGTCTTCAACGTATCTGATAGTTCTGTGCTGAAACTTCGCTCAGATGTTGTTGTCTTTGCTCGGCTCGCATGTGAACGACGAGAGGAGGTCGAGCTTTGCATAGTAGCGGATGAACGCCGAGAATGATACTTCCCTGTAGTCTCGTCAAATGATAAAGTTTCTGCGTTGTGGTATTCGATATGGTCGTTGAAGTCAGAGAGAGGAACGAGTTCGCCGCAGTCAGGATCAGGGCACTTTACAGCGCTTTCCTCTTCTTCGGAGTCGTCAGAGGAAGGCGTGTCCTCGGTGTCGTGCTGAGTTGAGGAAGGTCTAGGGACCAAGGTTGGTGGTAACGGTTCAGGGTCGTCTTCGATCACGAAAGGAGAATCCTCAGTATGCGCTTGCTCAAAGTGTAATTGAAGCATGTAGTCATCTTTTGGAAGCACAGTGAACTTGCACATGGGGCACTCCAAAAGCTCCATCTGGCTCATCATTCCTGTGCAGGTGAGCTTGCGAACGTGAAGATGGCGGCCAGCACTTTCTGGTTTCAGACACGTGGAGTGAGTGACGGTGTGCGGCGTCTCGTTGTTCACATGTATGGAAACCGTCACCTCATGCGCATGCGGTTGATTCTGCCGTGGTAGTCGCTGTTGGCTTCCGTGGCTTAGCATGACGAACGCGGTACAGACGCACATGAGACAGCAATCCACAGGTTTGGCAAGAATCACACATACTGAAGACTGACTTATAACATAAAGACGTTGTTCGCGAGGAAATGACGGTGTTGGCGGTGAAGACTAGGCAAGACTGATGTGAAGAAGGTGCGACGCTCGTGTACAGCCGAAAGACGCAGCCAGTCAAACACGCCAAGACGCGTGACGCGAACTCAAACCGATGCAAATTCACTGCTAAGATATGTTGATGCCATGTCGGTGTGAAGACGATGGATTTGTTGCTAACAAGTGGGTCACAGCGAAGCGGTCAGCCTCGCATGGCATTGACGGATAGAAGAACTGGAACGCTTGATGCTGGCAGCTTTGCAAACGCCCATCTTGGACGAGCACGCGAAGTCTGAAGTGCGACCATGTCTGATAGTGAGAGGGTGCATACATGATGGAATTTGGAGAGTCTCGTCGCCTACGTCATGACGTCGCCAAGAGCCGCCCAAGGATAGCATCTACCTCGGATTTGGCGTTGCCTGCAAACTTTCCTTCCCAATGCTGCTCCGGACGCCGTGCACACCTCGCATCGCCAGGAGACACACAAATCGCATACAATGGCGACGAATACCGCTGCGATGCTATTCTTCAGTCAACTCGGGCGATCCGCTATGGTTCCAACAGCTGCAGAGCGAATTGCTGCAACGAGACGTTACTCATATTCGTGACCAACTCACCTACACGCACGGGATCAAGCTCTCGCAAACATTAGCGGGATTCTTACCTCGATCATGGTGCCGTTCTCTGAATTATGACGGTTCACCGATGACTTTTGGGGATCACTTGGTATGGTTCAATCCGGCGGAGCCGACCCTCAAATTACTTCCAGACGGGACAGACGCAACACATAGCCCAGGCGAGCCATGGGTGCGGCGCATGTGGGCTGGCGGCTCGATACAGCTGAAACCTAATGGCTATCTCGACTACGCTCGCTGCTGTACAGCAGGCACGGTCATGGCTGGTACAGAGCAGATAAAGCATGTACGATTACATGGAGAGGGCGATACCGCCAAGATCTTTGTCACAATCGAGCGGCGCTTCGCAGGCCTTGAAGAGGCAGAGAGAGGTGTCGACAAGGGGAAGCATGGCAAGAGACCACCGGGCGTCAGTGTGCACCCTCAAGAGGCCCGGGGAGATCTCACACAGCAATTGCGCGCTAAGGTTGACGATGGCTGGGGCGATGCTGTTCTAAAAGAGGAGCGCAACCTGGTCTTTTTCAAGGAACGTACCGCTGCAGAACTCGAGGCTGTCAAAGCTGGTCAACTGGCGACTGTCAAGTACTTAGATCGTGCGTATCCTCGCAGACCATCGGGTTATCAACTGACTGTTAATAGCCCCTGGAAAACCCGACTTTTCACACACCCTAACGCCGAACCGCGCCCTTCTCTTCCGCTTCTCTGCTCTCACATTTAACGCCCATCTCATCCACCTCGATCCCGACTACGCTCGTAACGTCGAGGGCCACCGTAATCTGCTAGTTCACGGGCCGCTTTCATTGACCCTCATGTTGAAAACGGTGAATCATTACGTGCACCAACAAACGAAAGGGAAGCAAGTTGTAGAGTCCATAGAATATCGCAACCTAGCACCGCTTTATTGCGACGAGGAAATGCGCATATGCTGTTTGGAGAAGAAGAAGTTGGAGAATGGCAGTATATACGATGTATGGATTGAAGGACCTACTGGTGGTGTTGCTGTCAAGGGCACTCTTCGCACCACAACAAACGATACTTGGGCAAAAAAGGATACTGGCATCGCCCAAACACATAGCACCACACCAACTGATGAACTGAAGACGAAATGGCCTTCTTTCAAAAGGCCTGAACACCCTAAGCTCAAAAGGAAGTTACTCAACACGACCAACAAAGCTAGGAAGATGGCTAAGAGCTCTAAGAATGGGACTCAGGTTCACGTCGCATCAGGGGACCAGCGGCCATCGCAAGACTCGCCGGCGCCTCCAAGCTCAGAGCCTACGACAAACCCTGAGACCTCTGCAAATTCCGAGTCCTCGACAAGTTCTGAGCCTTCTACTCAGAACCAAGGTGAGATTCCAAGCCAGTCTACTTCCAGTGGAACCACCTCTCAACCACCGTCTAGAGAAGTAACTTCCGCAATCGCACACGAAACAAACCGAGCATACCGCCGCAAACGTGCCCATAACACCAAAGCCTACAATTTCATCACCCTTCCCCCCAGCGAACCGCCACCTGCCCGTATCGTTAACTCTTACACGCCCGTAAAACCGACGCTATCGGTACGGGCGAAGGAGCTTCTGCGCCGCGCCCGCCGACGTAAGCCAGCCAAGATTAAGGTTGATCCTATCCCGTTGGTGCGCAGATTTGATGCGAGGCCGTATACTCCAGATTCTGTTCGGACTGCTGCGAGGCATAGCAGGTATTTGAGAAGAGGCGTCAGGAAGATGGAAAAGCTTAAGATTCGCCACGTTGCTTTGCCTTCTGGTCGTGAGACAGGAAGACGGAGTGTGGTTATAAAACGTTGGTCAAAATAGAGTCTTCGCTTTATAGGCGCTGTTTATATGTCGCAGAATCTTGTGAGAGCGTGAAGAGAAGGAGGGTGACGTCTTGTAGAAATGAATCGCACGCATGTGTGTAAGTTTGTTTGACACATGGGAACTATGCGATACGGTACCTGCACATGCAGAAGGAATATGCCTTGATACTGATGCTCCTCGCAACAAAAGATGATATTGAATGCCCAAACGCCGGTTCCATGGGTATAGTGCTCCAATCGCGAAGTACCAAAGTCTAGAGACTGATGCAAGATATGTACAATGAATGATATAAAAGCGCAGGTAGCGACAAGCGCAGGGTATCGTAGCGCATATGAAGGTAAGAAGAAGGGAAGCCACGAGCAAGCAGACATGAGTTGCGTCTGCATATGAAGGAGACGAGTAGCGAGTTGAACCATTTTAAGAGTGGTGTACATCAACGTCGCCCAGTCCAGTCACCCGAATACGACACGGAGGCAGAGGAGCGATGCGATGCTCGCGAGGGCGACCGAAACAGAGTACCGGTTGGGGAAAGCACAGCTTCCTCCTCTTTGTTGAAAGTGTCGAAGAGGTCAACGAGCTTCTTGTAGTCATACAAGATAGGTTCTTCGTCAGATTCCTGTTCGTCAGCCTGGCCCTCGATGCTTCCTTTAAGCATTTTATCGACCTTGGCACGCCATGAGCAGTGGTCGATGATGTCTCTCAGACCATTACCAGCACATAGGCCATCGTCTAGCCATTGTAACCGATCTTTTTCAGGATTTCCGTCGCCAAATCGGATGAACTGTATGCTGAAGTACCGATTACCAGTACGCGATCCGTCTTTTCCGGCGATTTTGAGAATCGTATTGTTGAGATCATCGGGGTTTGTGTTTGACCAGACGCCATCAGTGAAAACGAGAAGTGTCGTAGCTGGTTGTCCAGCGCGACCCCATTCCAAGAAAATATCCTCGAAAATTTGGGTCATGTTAGTAGTGGCATGATTGTTCGCCCTGTGTTCTGGCCATGCTGCTCTTAACGCTTTCTTCAGCTTCTTTCGGCCGGGATCTCCTTTAAGGCGCTGCGCATCATGCTTGTGCCCATCAATCGTAAACTTGAGATCGAAGCCGCTTTTGTCTAAACCAGCCGCGCTTTTAGCAAGCGTTTCCGTGACGAATGTTACGATGGGCCAGTGTGTGAACATGGTCCATCCGTTATCAACAACGAAGATCTAGATTAAGTTAGCGAAGAACATAGAACAGTTGGAGTAAGCTCACAAGTTCGCGCGGGTTACTGAAGGTCGCTTTCAGGCTAGTATCTGGCGCCATGGTTTCCATGCCAAAACGACCCTTCATCTTCACGATTCCTTTCGCAATCCCTTTTGAAACATGCTCGTTCAACACCTTTCTCCTATTACAAATGTCGTAGGTCAAGTCTAAGGCAGACAGTAGAAGTGGTGGTTGAAAAGGGTTATCGACTGCTTGCTTCTCATAAATATGTATGCCTGGTTGGGGTGTATCTAATCGGCTGTGCACATTGGGAGTATCTTGAGGAAGCGAAACGTTGATCAAGGGACCGGGGTTGGGAGCAGGTTCAGTCAGACTGGAAGGTTCGATGACTGGCTCATGCACGTGCTCTACCTCTCCAGGAAAATTCGTCGAAGTCGTGTCAGCTAGCTTTCCAGCCGCTCTCTCGTAATTCTGGTGACCCAAAGGGTATGCTCGAGTTGTAGTTCCATGTTCGAGACTGCGCTGTTTGGGTTCATGTAGAGGAGCTATTACTGTGTGATCAAACTCATCTAGTCTGTATGGACTCGATGGAGAGGCGTTGAAATCCTGATTGGAGGGTGTTCTCTCCTCAGGAAAGAATGGTGACTTTCCCTTATCGTCGGACTGTATATACTGAGCCAAGTGAATATCTGAGGGTGAAACTGTTGTTGAAATGTGCAAATTTGGCTTTTCTTGACTCGAGGGAGTACGCGGACCGAAATCGAACGGTATGGCGCTGTCATTGTACGTCTCAGTACCAAGGCTAGGAAGTTTGTGTTGACGACCAGATGGTGGTGGTGTAGCTGGAGCAACAAAGTTTACATGATGATCTGGACCACTTGGTGTGTAATGGAGTACGTCTGATGGATTTTGGTCGGGCCCAAGATGTTGAGGGTTTCTACGCTTGGTCTTGCGACTTGAGAAATCCTGTTCATTTGGAGCTGTCGTGTCGGTCGGACTATGCGTAACGGCGCCATTGTGAACACCGCCTGCAAGCGGCTCTTCGTCTCTCTTGATGATGGAATAATCTACGAGCTTTTTCTCCAAGATCTGCTTTCGATGCGTTGTTTGACCAAGTGGCTTGTTCCTGATCAGTTCTTCCTTGTTGATCTGCATTGATGCCCGCTCCCGAGGGTTGGCTTGTAACAGAGGTTGCTGTAGGAAGTTTATCTTGGACTCAGACGACTTCTGGGATTGAGCCAATTCCTCTATGTCCGAAAGCGCCTTCATGACTACGGGATCTGTATCTCTTGAATGCTTGTCGAGGCTACGGATCTTATGTCCAGCCCAATCGCTCAACTCTCTTAGCTTCAAACATAGCTTCGTCATGTTGTATCTTGCTTGCGGGTCGCCTCGTAACAGCTTGGTTTCTATCAGATCCAATACCAGTTCGGTTGTCGTATCCGAGGAACGAAGATGTCCCCGGAGATAGTCATGCCATTTTCCTACCTCAGGTAAGACATCGGTACCATCATGAAACCGATCTAATGGATGGCCGTTCTTGTTGTTTGTGGGGGACAGTTGTCGTAATCGCTCATATTGGCGGATGCCCTGATAACCCAACACTATCCTACAGTTGTGCAGATGCGAAGTCAGTGTATGTCTCACATGCATTTCGTACAGTCATAACTCACCAGGTCGCAGCTACTGATAACACACAACCAAACGACCAGGCGTCAATAGACTGCGAGACTCCGGACATGGTTCCATCGGGCTGTTTCATGCGGGATACTTCAGGTGCACCTGTAGGGGTCAATACTCGATTCTTATGCTGACCTCATTTCACTCACCGTAGGTATCAGTAAACCCCGTGATGAAAGCTGTCGGCTCTGAGCCGCTGTGACTCTCGATCACAGGTGCAAAGCTAGAGAAACCAAAGTCAGCCAGCTTTAGGCGTCCACGAACGCTAAGGATGTTGTCTGGTTTGATGTCTGCGTGCCAACTCGTCAATGTTAGTGGGGAAGATAGCAGGAAATTCCAGAAGCACCACTCACCCACGAAATCTCCTAGGTTGACCTTTGTCTCGATAGATCTCGAACCCATGAACATGGCGAATAGCCTTGGCCACGTCGAAAAGCGAGTTCCAATTCTGAAGTATTTCCTGAGCTTGTACAGGAGGAACATTGGTTTCATCCGCCCACGCCTGGTACAAGTCGTTCTCACCGTATTCCAGCAGCAGATTGTATGTCTTCCCAACACCCTTGCCCTCTCCATAGTCATGCGTGTACGAGCCTAGGTATTGCAATATAGGAACCTTGTCGTTCGATTGTAGGCCAGAGAATGCTTCCTTCTCCAATTCGAAATCTCGCTTCTTGTTGCCACAGTAGGACTTGAGCACCATCTGGTAACACTGTATGACATTAGCTTCCTTGCTATTTTGTAGCGCATTGCAGGAAGACCTACCTCCCCAAACTTCTTATCCACATAAAGTGAGTCGCGCAAGGCAAGTATGAGCGCACTATCCGAGATGAGATCCTTTTGAACGGCCACCCAGTATACTGACGCAGTGCCTCCTTTATCAAAAAGCTTGATCTTTGAACAGAACGGAGGGATGACTCTGGTACCATGTAGATTGACATCCATGTCGAAAGTCAACTCCAATGGACAGAATTCCCATTTCTCTCTGTGGAAGTCTCCGATGATCGCCTCCGCTTCTTCGAGGTGAACAAGGCTGGTTAGTTGTTCGCGAAGATTCTGGTATCTTTCGTTATGCGCAAGATTGTCATCGTACATACTCGCTTCGTAAAAATGACCAGTAAGGTGCTCGCGGTCCTGTCTGAGTAGTAGGCTGAGAATACGAACGCAGGTGATAATTCTTGTAGACTTGTATGGTAAACTCCGATTGGGCGGGATTCTCATCTCGCTGTGTACGAAGCGATCGAGCTTCGTATTATTGACGCTTTCGGAAGCTTGCCTTTTCCACCACTTTTCCACAGCGTGGACGTGTACGATCTTGCGCTGGCAGCTGCAAGACTCCGGTGGATGACATTCGTTTTGACATGCTACGTGACGTGTCCACGTTGTATGCAATAAACTCTTAAACTCGTCCTTGATGGACAGAGCTGGGATTTGTTGCTCGTTTGCGCCTGGCATCCTGACGTGGTCCCAACCAGGAATCAGGTTGTGAGATCCTAGGGGGATGCATGCACGGCACGAGGCTGAAGCGACGCTAGGCGTGCTGGTGTCGGATCTTCGTCTAATGGTCTTCGATGTCGCGCTCGATAGGTTGCGCAAAGAAAGTGTGCAATGAAGTTTGGTAGATAAGACGAGAATCAGGAAATCGAAGTAGCAGAGCCTCAGTTTTGCGAGCGGGGCACATGATGATTATGATTGAGTCTTTCCAGCCTCGCGTAGCCGAGGACAGGGCGAGCTCGAGGGTTGCGCCAATAGATCCATGGAGGACCATTGTGGCTGCAGCGGGCTGATAGCCCCCAAGGCAGCAAGGCTCA
>Ga0265797_10009376_pt1 | contig 12754 bp, 14 predicted proteins | sample P2T30metagenome_FD_192433 | JGI IMG/M metagenome (GOLD analysis project Ga0265797, IMG submission 192433) | Plant litter microbial communities from East Loma Ridge, Irvine, California - P2 T30 | ecosystem: Environmental > Terrestrial > Plant litter > Unclassified | place: USA: California... | reverse complement strand
CTATCCCCCATGATCATTTGTCCAACTGTCGTATTGCATGATAACCCCTTGTATGAAAAGATATCTCCCTTCTTCGAATCGTTTTGCGTCTGTTGTTGCGTAGTTCATCACCCTGCACGCCCGGACTAATGGTAAATCTAGACCGGGATCCTCGCCTGGAAATACTTCTGCGAACCGGGACGGTGGTAAGCTATATAGCCGGCACGTATATGCAGGACAATAGGTGAACACCACAGCTCAGTCATCCCACACCTGCGAAGACCACATGCTCGTATCGCCCCACAGGCGAGGCATTGAAAGGGTGTGTGTGGGGAGCAAACAGGCTGACTTTACAGTGAGTGAGAGCGATAACGTTATCCGTATATCGTCGTGATGGTGGTGGTTTCTCATATCGAGTTCGTTCGCGCCTGCCTGCAACGACCCTACGTCCTTCCCTCAGTACACTGGCACTCACAATTTCAACAAGATGGTCTATACTACTTTCGTCTTTTACCTCTTCTCAGCGGCAGCAATCGCCATTAATTTTGATTGGGAGCGCGAACAGCTCACTGAGGAGGATGCAGCCCGCAATAATGCAGCGCGCTTTGGTAGTGCATCACAAGCTGAGGCGCCTGCTAGTTGCAAGATCATCCCGGGTGATGCTGAGTGGCCGGGCGAGGATGTCTGGACCTCTTTTAACAATACGCTCGGTGGTGTGTTACTGAAGCCGAAGCCACTTGCCAGCGTCTGCTATACTGGGGAGGGCTACAATGCAGCGAGATGCGAACAGTACAAAAGTAACTGGGCGGGCATGAACCTACAGTGAGCTCACTCGTAACGCAACGTGACTCTTGTTGTGTCGTTCTAACTACGACAGTGCCGATGATCCGACTAGTATCATGTCCCAATGGGCATCCGGGAACGCATGCACACCAACTTCGCAACCAAACTCAAACTGCTCTCAAGGCGGTTGGCCAGAGTACGTCATCAGAGCCACTACGTTGAGACACATCCAACTCGCAGTCAACTTTGCTAGAAATCAGAACATCCGCCTTGTGATCAAGAACTCGGGTCATGACTTCAACGGGAAATCCATCGGTGGTTACTCCCTCAGTGTATGGACGCAAAACCTCAAAGGCATGACGTATGATCCGAACTACACCTCACCAACTGGTTCGTATACAGGAAAAGCTGTTGCTTATGCCGCCGGTACCCAGGCTTCTGAGGGATCTACACTAATGCGACAGAAGAACATGGTCATGATTGTGGCAGGCGGTTCAACCGTAGGAATCGCAGGCGGTTTTCTCCAGGGCGGTGGACATAGCGCCTATACCAGCTACTATGGTCTGGCGGCAGACCAAGTGCTCGCCATCACTGCTGTTACAGCTGATGGAAGAGTAGTCGAAGCACATGAAGGAGAAAATGCAGACCTGTTCTGGGCTTTCAGAGGAGGAGGAGGGGGTAATCACTCCCAGCAAACAGGGAATCCGACTGTCACTGACCAAATACCAGGTACGTTCGGCATCATCACATCCGTTGTCGTCAAAGCATTCCCGGTCACACCGATTACGTCAGGTAGTGTTCGTTTCTCAACCACACCAGACCGCGGATCAAGTGCACCTCCAATATCTGCAGAAACCTTCTGGGCCGGTATGCGCGCGTACTGGGAGTTTTCGATCGCCATCTGTGACGCAGGCGGCTTGGGTTACAGCTTCATCTACCCAAGCAGTAGTAGCACAAGTCTTACCTTCACTGTCAGTATCTCGGTTCCCAACAAAACTACCAACCAATATCGGCAATTCGTCCGTCCGTTGCTGCAGAAGCTCAATGATCTCGGTATCCAGCAACCTATGCCAACACTCAAACGCTCTCTCACGCCATCCTTCTCATACGAAGAGGACTCCAAAGCAGAAGCCTTATCTTTCTCAAAAAGAGTGATAGGCGAAACAACAGGCCACACCCTGATAGCATCCCGCTTCTTCCCCCGCACCACCTTCTCCACCCCCTCCACACTAGAAACCTCCCACCTCGCCATCCGCCACGTCGTCGAAAACGGCTCCCTAACCTTCCACGGCATGAACTACGCACCCACGCTCTCCGTCTCCGGAAACCCAAACAACAGCGTAAACCCCGCGTTCCGCACCACAGTCCTCCACGCACAAGCCTACGAATCCAACGCGCACTGGGACGGCAAAGCACCCATCTTGTCGCATGAGGCGCTGACAGAAAGACACCAGAGACTGCAGGCGTATATGCAGGGGTGGCGGGATGTTACGCCTGGGAGTGGGAGTTATATCAATGAGGGGGATGCGCAGGATTGGGAGTGGAAGGACGCGTTCTTTGGGAGTAACTATGAGATGTTGGCTAGGGTGAAGAGGGAGTGGGATCCTCAAGGTGTGTTTTGGGCGATTGGAGGCGTGGGGAGCGATGAGTGGGAGGTTAGGGATTTGGATGGGGGGATGAGGGAGGGGATTGTTACGCAGGATGGGAGGTTGTGTAGGGTGGGTTGATGGTGAGGAGGGGAAAGGTACGTGCTGTGGGAGGACATGATCTTCAGCTGTGTTATTTCGATAGATGGTGGTTAGAACTGCCAAAAGCCACTTTATTCAAAACAAGCTGCATTTCAGTGATCATTCAGTATTATGAGAAGCTCATTGTCGCTCCCCGGAGGATGTCGTATGCTACATCGGAGTCTCGGTGCCTTCGCGCCTCCGCAGTCTCACATACTGGACGCCTTAACCACGGAAAACACCAGCAAATCATACGCATTATGGGAGATGCACAAGAACCCTTTTGGAACAACGAGGGATAAGTCGGGAACTCAACAATAGGAGCAATAGATAAATGAATGGCAATACGCTATATGACCCATGCGTCACATCCCACCTTCCGACTATTTAGCCCCAACACTCCGACGCCTACTTTCCTACAACTCTTCCCTTTGATTTCTTCTGTTCCCCCTTCTAATCCACGAAACCATGGCGCCTACACCATCCCTCTCCTCCAAAGTCATCCTCATAACCGGCGCGAACAGCGGCATAGGAAAAGCCACCGCCCTCTCCCTCGTCACCCTAAACCCAGCACAACTCTGGATCGCCGGCCGTAACGTCGCAAGCGGCCAGGCCGCCGTCGCTGAAATCAAAACTTCAGCACCGACCGTCGATGTTCGCTTTGTTGAATGCGATCTAGCGAGTTTCGACTCGGTGGTAAAAGCGGCCGGGGAAGTGATGGAGGGTTGTGGAGGGCGATTGGATGTTTTGATGTTGAATGCTGGGATTGTATGTTCAATGTCTATTTTGCCAGCGTGTCGCGCCTTTTGGTAATGTCTTGTCGTTGACTGACACTCTTCTGCGACGATAGATGGGCGGCCACCCCGGCACTACACCTCAAGGCCACGAACTGCAGTTCGGGACGAACCACGTCGGCCACGCCCTCCTCCTCAAGCTCCTCACACCAACCTTGCTATCCACTGCAGAAATCACGGGCTCAACACCTCGCGTCATCTCCGTCAGCTCGCGGGGCCACGCTCACACCGCCGCTCTACCAGCCGGCGGCATCGCGTTCGACACGTTGAAATCCTCGCAAACAAACTTTTCATGCGTGAATAAGTACACGCAGTCTAAACTAGCCAACGTAGTCTACGCGCGCCAATACGCATTGCACTACCCGCAGATCATCAGTGTGGCGATTCATCCCGGTGACGTTTTGACGGAGATCTTCAACAAAGGCGCGGAAGGAGGTGATGAGCAGATTAAATATTTGGCACGGGAGGTGGCGCCTAAGAGATGTGGATCGTTGGAGGAAGGGATCAAGAACGGGGTTTGGGCGGCGACTGCGGAGGGCGTGCTAAGTGGACGGTATTATGAACCTGTGGGTGTGCTGGGTATGGGGAGTGACTTGTCCAAGGATACGGAGCTGGGCGAGAGATTGTGGGCGTGGACACAGCGAGAGATGGAAGGGTGGGAGCTTTAGGGAGGAGAAATTGGATGCGCTAGATTGGATGGTTATGGTTTTGCATGAGATGTTCTTGAGCTGTAATGGTCCCCTTCAGGTATAAGAATGTGTCTTCTTGTCGGTCTTGTGCCTGGGTTTGGGATTGGCGTGGAAGGTAATGGTTTCCAGACTACCGTCGAGTCGCCATCTTTTACATGTGACGACGACTTCGTTCGTGAGGTCTCCTCTTGTCGTTGCTTCCACATCGTGGAACATGTTATGCTCCGGCATCAAAGACCAGCTATACGAATCTTCCAGATTGGGTATTTCTGAGAGAGAGAAGCGGTCTCCAGCGTTATCCCCAAAGTGATTGTTTTGCTCTTCAAGCTCCATAACCGTTTCCGCGATATTGGCTGCCGTGAAAGAATCCCACGTTCCTTCCTTCAGCGGGATGACCCGCAGGAGTCGAATAGCATGGAGGCGGATGCGATGGTATCGACACTTGATAGCCGTGTGATATAAAGGCGCGATAAAGCCGTATTCGCCAATCGAATCGTGGAGGTTGACGTTATCGGGTATAGATTTTGCCAAGGTGTACTCTTCGAAGATGTGTATGGCATGCACAAGTATCGTGAGAAACGTTTGCGTACACGCTTCGTAGTGCTGCTCAGACTGTACTTGCAGACAGCCGCACATTATGCCCGCCATTGCATGATACATGAGTAGCAATTTGAGAACTGATGGTTCGCGGCCCGTTGGAAGCTTTGCTGGCGGCGTCTTCCCGCCGAACGCCCACAGTTCATCTGGTTTCCTCCCGGCAGCTAGGGCTAGTCTGTCGACCGAGTGAAGTGTACTCAGATACGTATCGTACCACATCGCAAGAGAGGTCGTGATCTCTTCTTGTCCTGCTGTAACCGCAGCAATCTCGTCTTCAGTGCCTGGCCCCATCTTTCGATATTGTTGTGCTATGAGAACAATGCCGTGCAATAGCACATCAAGAGCGTCCTTCGCCTCCTCAATAGTCGTAAAAGTAGGGTATGGCATGGTGTTTTCTATCGGCTGAAGAAATATATCGAGATCTTCCAGACCGGAACCGAACAGATTATTTTGCATATGTAGGGTCGCGAAGCTGCGCACGATGCCTTGGTCGATGCTCTTCTCATATGATGCCGGCTTGATTACGAGGACGCCATCGTGCGAGCGATCTTTCTTCGTGGTCATGTTCATCAAAACCTTCAGACCATTCCGTAAGTGTGATTCGGCCAATTGGTACTGCCCGCGGAGGTATTCAAGCAAGGTGAACAGTTGACAGGTGACCAATATGACAGTAACCGAGGCTTTGTCTCCACGTCGCAACAGCGGCTGTAGCGACTGGATTGCTTTGCCATATTGTTGAAGCATGAACCTTTCCCTCTCATCCGGAGCTTGTGCCGAATCGAAACTGCATCTGTGCGCAGCGCTCAGCGCAACAGCAGCATGAAGAACAGCCGGTTCTGACGACGCTGCTGGCAGCACGATCGAGTTCCAGAACTTCGAAGCAAACCAACCGGAAGTTGTATGAACGATGCGGATCCTGTATAACTGTAGATACCTGAGTTCCTCGACACCCAGGACTTTGGTTGGAGGTTTCTGGATCGATGTTGACACCAGGCCGTATCTTTCAACGTAGGTGTTCCCTCCGCCACCCCACAGTCCGTAGCCCTCGCATGTCCGACCAGTGGAGCGACAACGAGAGCATACAGGCTTGGTTTCGTCGCACTTGACTCTTCGCGCTCTAGTCGATGTCGGTAAGCGTCCATAGGAACAGATTTCTACCCAGATCGCTGCAAAACAAACAGCCAATCGGTTGAGTACCGTGTCATTGAACAGGGGAGTCCACTTACTTGCAGGTTCCGCACCCTGATTTAGACTTCCTCCGTACACCACCTCTTACAGGTTGGTACGCAGCTTTTGCAGTCACGTGTTGATTCGGTGTGTCGGCTTCTGGGTACATAGCGAGAGCGACGTCCAGCTAGAGTGACGAACATGAAGACGTCGCTCCAACTCGTTTTGCGAAGATTCTTAGCGGCTCGAATAGCATGTTTCAAAGAAGACGCAGGGAATGTTGCGAGACAGTTTGGAGGACGAACGGACAGTCTGTCAGCCCTAAGCTCGCTAAACTTCGGGGAAGGTACGCCGGACCCCTGCATACGTTACGCCCCTCTCATTGGTCCGCTCGGTACAGCCAGAGCCTAATTGGCAATTGCTCAGGCCCACTGATGGTGGAGAAGAACCTCAACACCTGAGAACGCTTGACAGCTGTGTGCATTGTGTTGAGATCTAGCTAAATTTCGTCTCAATACCGGTGTGCCCGTAGGGTACTACATAATCATACACCGGCCCTTCGCCTGTTGTCTCTCCCGCTCCTTTTCATCCATAAGCGCCACTAGGGCATCTGCTCTCGCAGAGCCAAAGATCCAACTAAAGAAGCCATGATCCGTTGTTTCCGACCCTCTCTCGACTTCGTAGGAATTCTTCCGAGCACCGTGCTGAATGAGTAGTTCGCAGCTCTGGTACCAAACGCTCGTGAGAGCTGCTGAAGGCTTTGTTTGATCAACCGCTTGAAAAGCTGACGGTGAGACAGTCTCGCCCATTGAAAGTAAAAAGAGGTGCCAAACTGACTTGCTGCCGTTCAGATGAACATGCTGATTTGGATCTGCCCCGAGTTCTAGGAGTAGCCGTACCACTATAAAGGTGATGAAACGAAGTCAGTGCATGTCTCACACGTATCTCATGCAGCAACGACTTACTATCCACATCCACACTTGGACCGTCGCGCTTGGAGCGATATTATGTGTTGATATTTTTAATTGGGCGTGGACGGAGCGCGTAGTCCAGTAGTGGTCGCCCACACTTTCGCGCGTTGTTTGGGTTGGCGTCCAACTTCGCACGAACGTACTTGACGAGGCGGGCTTGTACAGCCAGTGCAAGAAAGTTGCAGTCGTATTCCTCACGATACATATCATAACCACTATCGTCGACTGCACTGCGGGCCCGCGTCCAGTGGTTCCCTGTACCACGTGCGTGGTGAGTATTGACGCGATCCACCTCATCGAGAACCTCTACTAGGGATGAGGTAGGGCTTGGGTCGGTTCTCTCGGTTTCGTAGGCGTAACAAAGTAGCTCGTCTGTTAAGCCCAGAACTTTGTCGGTCGACGCTGGAATACTGTAGTCAATATCGGGTAGTGATTTAAGCATGACAAGGCATATTCTGCACAAGGTAGACTTGGAGCTAAACTCGGTCTTCAGATTGGCTCGCAGTTGGTGGTAGTAGTTGTCTTGCAAGAATTCGGCAACGGTCCGGTGGAGGAAGTCGACCGTAGGACCCGGGAAGCAGGGATGACTGGAGTGACACAGTTAGAACATGTCAAATAAGCGTTCGTTTGATTGAGAAGAACCCGAAGCACTGCATGTATCTTCGTGCGACGGCGGTGAATGGCAATATCATAAGAATCGCTTTCCGGTCGTTTAGCACCTGAGTAGATGGCCAGGAGCTCCACTTACTCTTCATCATTGACAACGAGAAGATCGCTACATCTGTTCCGAATGAGCGACTTCCACTTGGGATACTCACTTTTCAGATCGCCTTCGCGAATGGGCCGTATGGGGAGGTTGATGGCATAGGCGAGGTTCTTGCGTTGGTGTTCTAGCAGAGAGAACGCGTATAACGGCAGCGGTTGCAGCTCATCGACCGTGATCAAAAAGATTTGTGACATCTCTTCAAGATACTGAGGCTTAACAGCCTTGACCATGCGCTCGAAGTACGCCTCTAGATCTGCTGGGAAGAGATTGACGATATTCCACAGCATGTCCACACCTTCATATCGATCGACAGCGTGTACAAGGTCACGAGTAATGAGGAAAACCCATAACCATACGCCCTGCGCAAGGTCTGCAATCACCTTCATTATTGATACGCACGTGGTATCGGCATTGGTCAGGCGTTGGAAGTTCTCATTCTCCCCGAGGAGACGCTGGACATGGCGTCCCATGTCTTCTTTGGTAAAGCTCTTAATGTCGAACGTGCGAGATGTGTTGTTGAAAAACCTCTCGAACACCGAGCGAGGCCGTGTTGAGGTACAGATCTTGATGTCCTTCGATATAGACAGGAATTCAAGAGCGCCGACAACGTCTTCCTCAGCCCCATTGTACTCGTCTAAACCGTCGATGAAGAAGCAGAACTTGACTTCCAAATCTTTCTGGGTAGCGATGCGCGCAAAAGTGGCTTTCAGTTCTTCTACGTCCCACTCTTCGTGCTCTAGACGGTTTGGGCACACTGTCTCGATGAGTCTGGGTACAGCTTTGAGTATCTGGTACAGCAACGACTGGAAGAGGCCTATTTGGCTCTTTTGCATTTCGTAGCCTTGATTCCAGAAGTAATAGCTCGCCGCGCAGAGTTTGGTTGTGCCTGCCCAACCTTTAAGGCATTCAAAAGTGCGAGGATTTTCAGTAACAGACTTCATCAGAGTTGATTTGCCGCTGCCTGCCTAGATCGGCAACGTTAGTGGAAGTTTAAACACTAAAGAGATCGTCTTTACCCGGCCTGTAATACAGAAAAGTCTATCATGATCGTCGGTGCTCTCTAACCAGACTGTGAAGGGAGTCAATGCTGTGTCAAAGATCCATGTGTTTGATGCTTTGTCAGCTTTCGGGATTTGACTCCACCGCCTGCGCAGGACTGGGAAGTAGAGACTTCGTATAGTAGCGGTTTGCTTGGTGCATGCCGTGTGCTCTTTGCCAAGTGCATCAAACTTCATCTTCAGGCTAGTCAATTGCGCAACATGCGTGGCGCCTTCGCTCGTGCGAGTCTGTGCTACGAGCGTGAGTATTTCGTCTCGAATCTGATCCAGCTTGGCGTCGTAGCTGATTGCTAAGGCACCTTGAGCCGTCTTCAAGGCGTCTAGTTCGGCTGATAGCGAAGAGTGATGATCACTAAAAGACAAGTAAGTCAGCATGCCTTCTGACTAATAATTCGTTCTCCTTATACAAGGAAACCTCTGAACAGGTCTGCAGACTACATAGGATGAAACAAGGAGATCAAAAGATATGGCGTGGATTCAGGCTCTAGGGTGTCCCAATTCCCCTTTGATTGAGGTGGATGTATGCAGTTTAGAACGCTACCATAATCTTCATTGACGTACCTCCGGATAATGTGTTCAACATTCACCCGAATACGCTTATCTAGCGCATCAAGCCTTGCTCGTAGAGCCTCGATGTCGCGTTGTTTCCAGAGACTTTGGAAAAGGACGCGACAACTTTCGAGGGTCTTCGAGCGACCTTGGCGCACATGTAGCCGTTCGATGATCTTGTGCAAATCTTCGGCTATATTGCGGCAGTATTTTACCATCCCCATGATGCTCTTTTCGTGTGCCGAAAGCTCTTGACCAAGAGATTGCAACTTCTGTACTTTCTCATGATATCTTTCGACATCTTCCACGATGATCTCCAGCTCTCGCAATTCTGCAGTTGTACCGTGAAGGGAGTCACGCACATTTCGAGTCTCAGAAGCGAGTTTGATGCCGAAGTCGATAAACGATAAGATGTTGGATACCAGCCCGATAATAGCGAGTGCCTCGGCCATTCTCGAACCCAAAGCGAGCGTGAATCTCCTGCGGATCCGAGCTGATGAAGAGTGATGCTGCTAGGGAGCTGAGCGACAACACAGCCCCACAGGGCTTACGGTCGCTGTTTTCCTATTGGATGAACCGCAGAGGACCCCATGGCTGAGCGCTTACCCCTGCGGAGTGTTTTGGGGCGGTAACAATGCCTTGCAGACAGCCTTCCGTCGTCAGCTATCCGAACTGAGCCGAAAGCTCTCTTCGTCTTTTGGCAATACGGTTGTGACGAGGGTTACAAGTTTATCCGTCAAGAAGGCACCCAAAGTGCGAATTGTACGCACTTCGACCATCACCAGAAGATTTGTTTGGACAGTCGTTTGGCGAGGCTGCGAAACTTTAGCGTGATAAGTGTCCCGGAACTGTTCAGTAAAGTTGAAACACTTCGAAGCTCCACGACGCATCGATGGATACTGAGCGTTCACCGGCTGAGAACAGCCAGTCGGTTGGCCACTGCGCAGCTTATGTTTGTAACAGGCTGATAATTGGTAGATCGAAACCTGCACACACATCTCCGCGAGACTCTGCATCTCAGCGCTCGTCATCCGATCTATCCTCCCACGACGTCTCAGCGGCCCGCCCCGAAAATGTAGAGGGTAACGATTTGAAACCGCTCGTCGGTTGGAACCTGAACAGCCAGAATCCAATGTGGCAGCGCGATAATGGTTGCATTCGAATGCCTGCTCGATTTATCCGATGGCTTCCAGAGGCCCTACTCAAAATGGTCGAACGCCTGGTGTCTGCTATCGCCAACATGATGAACACCGTCTTCGAGTGCATGCCCTACCCTGTCAGGGTAGTGATTTGGTTCAGCTTGCATGCGACAATGATTGTCAACGGAATCTTCCTTGGTATCGCGCTGAGTCGCAGGGAGTCTGCGTTTGTGCCATTTGTTGTTGAAGCTGCATCGATATCTGTGTGGGGGGTTCTCAATCGCAGTGTTATGGGAAGGAGTCTCTCTCAGGATAGAGGCGAGGCGGTGTAATCGAGTGCACTCTCCATCATGTTCCGTTGATTGAATAGTCGAACAGTTTCGAGAGGAAGGAGGTATCCAGAACATTGCGCAGAGGCAGCTGGCGACGGGTTCCACCGCCCCACTTTAATGACGGTGTCCAGTCAGAGAAGGAAACCACAACCACGCAGACCAGAATGATGGAAGCAGCGGAACATATCATTGTAATTCCAAAACTGGATATCGTGTTCGTTCGTCTATGGACTAGTCTATCATAAGCATCGCATTACCATGATCGTCATCACAGAGAAAACAAGAAGAAAAGTCGAACAGAGAAAACTTTCCCCTCGGCGCCAAACGTAGCCCTTTAGTATACCACGCCGACCAAATGCTTTTCACTTTGCCGTTACGCCTTCGCAGATGCCTCTCTGCTTAAGAAGCCTCCTCAACGCCGTCTGGCTTTTGTGCCTCGGCGTCCGTCATCTCCGCGTCTTTTGGCTCTTCCGCCGGCGGCGCCTCAGCCTGCTTCTTGGACTCGGCTTCCCGCTTTGCGCGCTCAAGCTCGGCTTGCTTGGCGGCGTGCTCCTTTTGGTGCTTCTCCATGGCCGCTTGTCGCTCGCCCTCGATCTTGTCGTTGTAGCGCTGGATGATGGGACCGGCGATGGAGCGGATGTCCTCCTTCTTGGAGACGTACTGTGCCTTCGACGCGTCGTCACCCTCGTCGTATAACCATTCCTGTGTAGATGTCAGCGCAGCTCATATATCGTACTACTGATGGGCCTTACCTCGATGGTCTCGAGCTTGGTGTTGAGCTTGGCCTTCTCTTCGTCGCTGGCGAATTCGGCGTAGACGTCGAGAATCTTGTCCTTGAGCTCGTAGATGAAGCTCTCGAGGTTGTTCTTCTCGTTCTCGGTGTCTTGAACGAGCTTGTCCTCCATGATCATGGAGTTCTCCTTCTCAGCCAGGGTCTGCTTGCTCTCTTCGTCAAGCGAAGCAGTTCCGGCTGATAGTGGCAGGTCACCCTTGCGCTGCTGCTTCTTGACCTTGCGCATCTTCGGTGGCTCCTTGGCGGCGTCCTTGTCAACGTCCATTGCCTGCGCATAATTTGTTAGCTCATTTGTTAAGTGCGCAGAAGCAGGACGCGCAAGTACAGGATCAGCGTCAGGCTTGTGTCGTTTCGCGGCAGGCTCGGGCGGGCTTTGCCGCCCGTTACTAGGATCAGAAGGAAATTCGGAACGTACATCACCCTCTTTCTTCTCTGCTGACGGAGACTCGGGAATTGGCTCCTCGACTTCGGTTTCCTCGACGTAGTATCCGGATTCGACGTTGAGCACACCGTGCACGTTGAGGCGTGCCTTGAGCTTGCAAATCATGAAGTCGCCCTTGGGGTCCTCCTTGACACCCTTGACGGAGAAACGGCCAATCCAGGGGTTCATCTTGCCTGGCAGTTGCTCAGGCTTGGCGTATCTGGCCTCGAGGTCGAATGGGTGTTTCCGGTAGAATGTGAGGATCTTGGTTGATGGCATGACGTTGCCCTTGTTGAAGACAGTCAGGTTGGTGTCCTCATCCGGAATGTCCTCTGACTTCTCCCATGTGAATTCAACGGGGTAGTTGACCATGTCGTGGACGGAGAAGTCACGGACACGGAATACTGGCGAGAGAATGGCGCAGCAGAAAGCGCAGCCACGAGCGACAGCCTCGTCCTGGTTGAGGGTGAAGGAGAGCGGCTTGCCGAAGTAGTCCTGGATCTTGGCCTTGAGGACGGGTACACGTGTGCAGCCACCAACCATCTCGATGGCGTCGATGTCGGCAGTGGTGAGCTTGGCCTCAGCGAGAGCCTGCTCGATAGGGGCGGTAGCACGGTCGATGAGGGGCTTGATCAGCTCCTCGAGCTCCTCGCGCTTGAGCATGCCGCGGACGTCGACGTCGTTCATGATGGACTCGACGTTGATGGGGGCCTGGTTGTTTGCGGAAAGGACCTTCTTCAGCTTCTCGACACCGGCCGACAGACGGAGGCGGGCCTTGCCGTTCTCCATGACGTCGATCTTGTACTTCTCCTTGAACTCCTTGGCGAAGTGCTCGACAAGGGCCTTGTCGATGTAGCGGCCTCCGTAGTGGCGGTCCCAGGCGCTCGACTTGACGGCGAGCTCGCCCTTCTTGAACTCAACGACGGTAGCGGTGTAGTTGCTGTGGCCGATGTTGACGAAGACGACTCTCCGTGGCTTCTCCTCGGGCG
>Ga0265797_10009375_pt1 | contig 12756 bp, 9 predicted proteins | sample P2T30metagenome_FD_192433 | JGI IMG/M metagenome (GOLD analysis project Ga0265797, IMG submission 192433) | Plant litter microbial communities from East Loma Ridge, Irvine, California - P2 T30 | ecosystem: Environmental > Terrestrial > Plant litter > Unclassified | place: USA: California... | reverse complement strand
ACGGGCGTAGGGAGGGTCAGATGAGGTTATAATGCGGCTGAAGCAGGCGCTTTTAGGACTGCGATCGTGTACGTGTCGCACCGGTACCTCACGCTACGTCGCATACATCGTCCGATTTCTCAAGGATATATCATGACGAAGGCCGTCCGACCGCTTTCTAGCTGCTGCAGTGCCGCCAGCATGTCTGCCGTTGCGGCAACACGGATTACGTTGAATATTCAAGAAGCACGCGGTTCTGCACCACTATGGTGATACTTGCAGCTGTGTCGAGCTCAGCACTTTGCTATCACATGTTCCTCTCGCGGAGAGACTGATCACCGCGCAGCAGGATGGCAGCACTCTGAAGGGCCTTTCAGGGCAAGGAGTAGGCCGTGCCACTCAATAGATCACAATTTACTGACGGTCGAGTTGGAGGTTGAAGTATCCACATTTTGAAGGTATCGTAATCTCATCTCATTTAGACTGGTCATCTCGCCAGTTCAATGCACGTTAAAGTCATCAGCAAGTATCATCTTCATCTCTCACACCAACTTCTTAGTGGTGGAACAACCGGATGTGCTGCTCAACAAAGGTGATACCCAGCTTCTCAGCCGTCTCGAAGACGGCGCCATCATTCTGGCTTCCTGTAGGCGCAGCAATGTACTTGGCACCACTTCGGTGCGCCCTGAAGACGTTGTCGATGAAGGGGAAGAAGGCATCGGAGCTGACGGCGACGCTCTCCATCTTGGAGAGCCACTCCTTGCGCTCATCGGCGGTGAAAGGCTGGGGTACCTCTTCGAAGTTGGCCTCGAAATCGTCGCGCTCGATGCCTGACTCGGGGACGAGACCAGAGCACAGGAGGTCGATGGCGTTGGATTTTGAGGGGCGCTTGGTGCCCTTCTTGAACTTGAGGTTTAGCGTCTTTGAGTGGAAGCGCATCCACCAGTTGTCGGCTTTGTCACCGGCCAGGCGAGTGCAGTGAATGCGTGCTGTACAGGGATTAGTGGTTGCTCACCATACTGAATCTGTCAAACTTACATTGCTGACCAGCTCCGAGACCGACGATCTGGCCATTGAGCGCGTAGCAAACACTGTTGGACTGGGTGTACTTGAGCGCAATGGTGGCGACAGTCAAGTCGCGCTGGGCAGGCTCCGGAAGAGTTCCAGAGTTCTTGGGCACAATGACGGTGTTGAAGGTATCGGCAGGAACGATTTTGGCGTCGTTGCGGTGCTGCTTGAGGGTGATGCCGAATACGGTCCTGGTCTCCTCGGGGCCTGGGACGTAGTCAGGGTCCATCTGAAGGACCAGGTACTTTCCACCCTTCTTCTTCTTGAGGATCTCCAGAGCTTCGGCGGTGTAGCCGGGTGCAATGACACCGTCGGAGACCTCGCGGCTGATGATCTTCGCAGTCTGGACATCGACCTCAGCGGACAGGGCAATCATGTCGCCGAAACTTGACATCCTGTCAGCACCACGCGCCCTAGCGTAGGCCTGTGCCAAACCCGACTTCTCAATGCCCTCAATGTCGTCGACCATGTATACCTTGCGCTCCACCTCACTGAGGGGTACTCCGATAGCCGCGCCCGCAGGCGAAACGTGCTTGAAGCTGGCTGCCGCTGGGTAGTTGAGCGCCTTGGTCAGCTCCTGCACCAGAGGCCATGCGTTGAGCGCATCGAGCAGGTTGATGTATCCTGGTGAGCCGCAGAGCACCTTGAAGGGCAGAGACTTTTCGGGCATGGAAACCGTCGCAGGCTTTTGGTGGGGGTTTGCGCCGTATCGGAGGGTAAGGAACTGGTCGCCGTCGCCTGCGTACTTCTTCCTGAAGAACTCGGAGATGGCGGTGTCGTATGATGAGGTCTGCTCGAAAGCCTTCAACGCGTAGCGCTGTCTGCTGTTCTCTGAGACCTCGCCGTCTTTCTTGAGTTCGGTAAGGAGGTCATGGTAATCGTTGGGGTCGCTGATGATGGTGACGCGTGCGTGGTTCTTCGCGGCGGCCCTAAGAAGGGTGACACCTCCGATATCGATCTCCTCAACGGCCTCTGGGATGGTAACGTTGATGCGCGCGACGGTCTCGGAGAAGGGGTACAGGTTGCATACGACGAAGTCGATCTTGTCGATGCTGTTGGCGGAGAGGTCTGAGTCGTCCGAGTCGAGGTTGCGCGCGAGAATGCCTCCGTGTACGGCGGGGTGGAGCGTCTTGACGCGTCCGCCGAGCATCTCAGGCGCCTTGGTGATGGCAGAGACATCTTCTACGGGGAAGTTGGCCTGGCGGATCATCTTGGCCGTGCCGCCCGAGGCCAGCAGTCGGACACCGCATTCGTGCAGTCCCTTGGCCAGGTCAAGAAGACCGGTCTTGTCATAAACTGATAGAATCGCTGTCGCAAAGAGTTAGAAGTAATCCATGGGTACTGGAAGCGTGTGTTTACCTGTCTTTTGGCCTCCCATGTTGACTATGATTTGAATGTTCAGTTGTCAATTGAAGAGAGGCAGTCAAGTAAAGCAGAGAGATCTGGGGTACAAAACAATGGCGCACGACACAATGTGGAGTTTTTTTGGCGTCGCGGGGCTCACAAGTGACCTCATTTGCCTGCCCCTCCATGGCTTTAGCCCGATTGGCCAGAGCTCGTCTCCGCTACGCGACTGCGAGACGCAAACTCCAGATGACTACGGCTCGTATCGTTTGGATATACACGTAGCTCCCGCTGTGCATCGCCTATCTTCCCATATCCATGTGTCGTACCCATCATGGCGTCCACTCACCGCTCGTCAGCTCCTCTACGCTGAGTTGAGCGATGCAGCCAATCGCCATGGCCATGTCAATCATCGCGCCTCGGTTCTCCGTTGCGATACGCATATATCAGCCGCTGAATCTCTCAAGAATCACATCCGCCGCCATTTAGACCTCCTCGCGGCGCGCGTTTCTTTTTTGTGTCACTTGCATGCACATTAGTACCCGCGACAAGTCACCACCCTCGCCAATGTGCCGTGGACCTCCCGACCCATCCATCTTCAAACGCGTACTTCCGTTTCCAACGCATTGAGATCCCGTAGACATCATGACAACGCAAAGTAGTACCGAAGACCTCGTCAGCCATCTCCAGTCTATTCTGTTAGAGCTCAACGCGAACCCCTATCCTGATGTCGCGTGTCCGCCAAACCTGCCTAAACGCGCTTCTGTAGCCCTCATCCTTCGCATACAACCAAACTACTCGCATTGGCCTGACAGCTCCGATAGCCCTTTGCCGCCTCGACGCAGACGATCATCTGTCGCACAGCCCCATTCCGAATTCGACTTTGAGTCCTCACTCAGCGCCTTCTTTTCACAAGAATGGGTCAAGCACGGCGACCCCGAGCTACTCTTCATAAAACGAGCCGCACGAATCGGTGATAAGTGGAACGGACATGTTGCGTTGCCAGGTGGGAAGAGGGATCCAGAGGATGAGGACGACCAGGCAGCAGCAGCTAGAGAAGCGCTCGAAGAGGTTGGCATTGACCTGAGCCTTGCCAATGCGATCGCGGTCGGCAATCTACCGCAGCGGATTGTTACAACGAGCTGGGGCAAAGTACCGTACGTCGTCACTCAATGTCACTTTGACTTGGATCATGGAGAATATAATCGACCGAACCTAGGCTGACCACAAGCAGACTCATGGTGCTATGCCCGTACATCTATCTCCTGACCTCTCCCGCCTACCCACAGCAACGCCTGCAACCCACCGAAGTCGCCTCCTCACATTGGGTCCCCATTCGCGCCCTTCTCTCGCCAGCTCTCCGTACACACGAATACGCCGATGTCTCAGCGCGACTGGCAAAGTCCGAGCTAGGCATCAAGCGCTGGTTCCTACAAGCCATGCTGAGCAAGATGATGTTTGCTGCCATACAACTCGTGCCAGCCAATTCGACGCATTGCGCAACTATCCCCGACTTCATACCCGTCGAAGCAGCGCCCCAGAGTGTCACAAATACAATTAGAGAAGCATTGGCAGGCCCCGAAGGCAGATCCAAGGACCGTAGGCCTCCATTGTTGCTATGGGGTTTGACATTGGGTGTCGTAAGCGACTTTCTAGAACATATGCCACCACACAACGCACTAGAACTATGGACATACCCTACGTTTACCAACTGGGACGTACGGTTCGTCATGTGGGCCATGTCGTACCGGTTTCGGAAGCAGAAGTCTCTGGAAATGAGCACAGCTGCGTCGAGCGTGACAACGACGAATAGTCAGGATGCGACAGGGCTGCCCACCCAGGACTTCCCAGGTATTGGCAGTGAAGCGCTTGGGTCTTTGGAGGAAGAGAAGCCGGGCGAGGTCGGCATAGCTGGCTTGGGTGTTGGAAGAGGGTGGGGACAAAGCGGGAGAGCGAAGATGATGGCGAGAGGCGCTGCGGTCAATTCCATGTTGGAGGGCTACTATCCGCTTGTCAGGAGGGCGGTTGCTACGGCACTTGTTGGGCGGATCAGTGTTGTGGCTTTGGTTGCGTTCTTGGCTTGGAGGAAGTTGGATGTTAGATCGCTAAGAGCACGATTGTAGGCTTCGTGCTTGAGTCTGGTTACTGGTAAGAGCATGCTTCCGACGATGCCATTGGAACTGTCATTTGTTGAATCCATGTCAGGCTTTGAATACCACATTTGTATATGCGCAACTGGATAAACACTCCTAAGATCGGCGTATCCTCCTCGTTCATCTATGCTATACGTGATAGCTACTAGCGGACGAGCTGGTCTGCTCCAGTGTTGCTAATTTCCGGTTCAGTAGTGACCCCAGCAATACAATGAGGACTTCATGAAGGGCCTGATCGGGCCGAAGATTGGAACGTTGTGCTTCAAGGCCGTAAGGTCTGATGCGAAGATCTGCTGAGATTTGCTTGCACGGCACAGTCCCTACCTGCCCTTACGACATGCCCTGTAAAGACCCCAATACAACATCCCCGCACTTCGCATCATACTTCTCCGGTCTCGCAAACGAGATCTCCGCTCGATTCCCCACAGCAATCTCACCCCAACTCTTCTTCTCCGGATCAAAGACCGGCCAGCCCAGCTTCGTCAGTCCTTCCTTCGGGTCCTCAGTAAACGCCGCAACAGCGCGCTGCACAAGCCTAACAGTGTCTTTCTGAGCCTGCGTTTGAGGGAGGCCACTGGCATCCGCAGAGCCACCAAAAATCATGTTCAGTTCAGTCCCGTGATACGCACCAGATGTAGGATACAGACGGGTATTATTCCAGTCGCCGTAGTATCGGTAGACCCATGTCGGCACACCAGAATCGATGCGTGCATTAGCTTCGTGAGAAACGGGACAGACGAAGGACTCAAGGAGGAACTGGTCGCCCTGCGCCTCCGTCACGTTTCGACCTTGTGCAAAAGCTGGGATGACGTAGTAGCCTTGTTCGTGGTCGTTGTGGCCGTGTAAATAAGGCAGTTTAGCGAAGTCGCCGGCTGCTGAGCGGGAGAGGTAGTCGGCGAAGATGGTTTCGTTGTCGACCAGGGGGTAGAAAGGCGGTGTTGAACGGACGGGACTGCCGCCTGGGCTGGGAGCGATCTTTGCTGCGGCTTCTGACAGGACTTCCCAGGTTTGACGGCGCATGCAGGATAGTGTGTCGTTTGATGAGCCGCAGCCTACTAGGTTGACGATGTCAACCCAGTTGGATCGTTGCTTTTCTGGGGTGTTCATAGGGAAGCTGAATGCGTTTCCTGATGTGGACATGAGACCGTGGACGATAGGGTTCTCCTTGTACGCATAGGACCACCAGTCCACAGCTGCACCGCCGGAAGATTGACCGGATATGACGATTTTCTTCGCGTCTCCGCCAAATGCTGCGATGTTCTTCTGGAGCCATTCCACTGCGAGACGCTGGTCCCGCAATCCTAGGTTGGTGTCTGCATCAGGGGCACCAGGGAAGCCAAAGACATTGAGGCGGTAGTTGACTGAAACGACGACGATGTCCTCGTTGTTTGCGAGGTATTGGCCATTGGCAAAGGGCGTGTTGGTATAGCCACCAGCGAAGCCTGTTCAAGTAAGACAAGTGGACGTTGGGGATGGGAGGACAAATGATGACCTACGTCCTCCATGAAAGAAAACATAGACAGGTTTCTTCGCCTTAGCAGACTTAATGCTTGGCTTCGACCAGATGTTCAAGGTAAGACAGTCCTCACTTGTGGGCATTCCAGCACCACCAGCAAACTGAAATAAGGGTTCAAATCAGTACCTATTGGCAGGTGTGGGTAGTGTTGCATATCAATGGTAACGTACTTGGAACGGTTAGCACAGTTATAGATAGAGTATAGGGTACTTCGTGTGTGTCAAGATGCACGAACTCGCGAGCTGTCGCTACGGCGTCTTGCACTGATATGCCCTCTGTTTCTGGGATTTCGTACCGGAGTCAAGGACAGTCAATGCTTGAGGAGTAAATCCAGGAAATTCGGGCCAGCTAGGAGGTTGTTGTGGGCAGCCACTGTGCATAACATCAGCCTAATAATACATGCGGCATCAATACCAGACGCCTACTATCCCTGTTCTGATCGTCAACACATTTGCATCCTATGGGCTGGTAACGCCAAATAAATGCTTACAAAATTGGCAGCAATATAATCATCCTGGCCTTTGTATTTCTGAGGCGCAGCGAATCGTAAAGCACCAAGTGGTGGCTGCGCAAATGGGATGCCCAGATACTCCCAGACCCCGTTGACTTTGGGTGAACGATGGCCTGTGATCTGCCCGTTCTCCGTCTTCGCGTGCTCGTAGGAGAATGTCTTCGGCGCAGCCAGAGACAACTCAATGGCACATAGCCACAATGATAGGGTTACAAGACTATGCATCTTGATCTAATCACTCCTTACAAGAGCAGCGATTGTCGACAGAAAGGTGCGGCTGAAAATTGGTGTCCGTAGGATTGTGTGCTCTTTGAGATGCAGGAGGCAATAAGAACGCTGGTCGCAACCTTAGATTCGATTGCTGCCGTGCGCGAATATAATTGGAAATGCCTTCGATGTCCTTATGTCCGAACTACCCTGCAGGACAGCTCGTACAACTACGCCGCATACAAGGTTCCTTGACGCCTTTCCTCAAACGGGAGGCCGACGCGTGAAGGATTGTCGCTTATGTGTTTCCCGGGGTCGGAGGAACACTGATCGGTTCACCCGACCCGAAGATCACCACATTCGATAATGTCTCTCCACTGATAGCGATATGAGCTGTTGTTACAGCCAGTGAAGTTGGGTCCATGACATAGAGACGTGAAAAGGCAAAGTGGGCTCCGCGGCACAAGCATTTGGTTGCAGACCGAAGGATGAGAACAAAGCATTCAGATAATGACCTTGTCCGCTCGAGGCTTCGACTTAGTTGTGTCTTTCGCACAGAGCAATTTGTCGAGCGATACGGACTTCCATACGAGATGACGTTCAATATGGGTTTCCCATTAGATGGTGAAGCCAACCAAGGATGGAAGCTGTACTTGACATCTCTTGTAATGATCATTGTCGCTGGCCTCACGGTCGTTGCCAGAATTGTCGTTCGACTTCGAGGAGATGTGGCATTACGCGCTGACGACTACGCGATCGTAGCGTCTTTGGTAAGTCCAGTGTATGCTCGCTGGTGTTCTGACTAAGACGTATTAGCTATTCTCCATATCGATGTCGGCCTTTGTTCATATATCTGTTGGGTACGGCTATGGCAAACACAAGGCTGATCTTTCGATCGAAGAGTTGCGGACGTGCCTCAAGTTTTTCTGGTTCGCGCAGACACCATACAAAGTCGTGATGTGCTTGAACAAAATCTCCGTTATCCTGTTGTACAAGCGCATTTTCAGTTCAAGCATGCTCATCTCACGCCACTTCCGTTGGATGTATTATTGCGCGCTTTCCATCGTTGTCGCGTCTGGGATTGCCACTGTTTTCGCGACTATCTTCCAATGCGTCCCAATCCAGCGATCCTGGGATAAGGATATCGAAGGAAACTGCATCGACAGCTCGGAATTTTGGGTCGCAAACGCCGCGATCAATATTACGACAGATGTGATCGTATTGGCACTGCCCATCCGGGAAATCTCGGGACTACGGCTCAAATCCCAAGAGATGATTCTCCTATACAGCATATTCTTGCTCGGCGGGTTGTAAGTATTGCTTGTATAGACAGCTATCTTGCGTGTGCATCACCATATGCTGAACATGCACTGACAGTATCATTAGTGTAACAATAACGTCCATACTACGTGCTACAGCCGTTGCTAATAGCGTGCGCAACCAACGAGACGAAACCTGGGATTTTATAGAGCGAGGCCTCTGGACGTTGGCCGAGGCAAATCTAGGCATAATCTCCGCATGTTTGATTGTGCTGAAGCAAGTCGTGTGCCGCTATTTCTCGTCAGCACTTGGAAGTATAAGGAGGACGCCCAAAGCCAGGAATGAACACTGATAAACAATGGTGCTTCCACCTCATACAAGAAAAAAACCTGAACAGGCCTGCGGGCTACATCAAGACAAAAACCTGTAAAGTGGGTGACCCAACGTAAACGTAGGCTCCAGGGTGTTCAAGTTTTTCCTAGGGTGGCGTGCTTCACTATAGCATGTGTTGTGTTGATCGTGAACCCAGTGCCACACTCAAGGTCCACGTATGCGGTAAGTGGCCAATTGTGACGAGTACCTCGGAGACACGTGAAAACCCCTTTAGGGTCCGCGACTAGAGTGATCGATTTCCAGCACGAGACCTGCCCGGTGCATTTGAGATCATCGCCGCCCCAGCAAAACGTTTGTAACATGTGGAAATCGCCATTGAAGCTCGTCGCTTGCTAGTATGCGCCAAGATCAAGGTTGCAAGTCCCAGGATCGATCTGAGGGGCCCGATAAAGCCGTTGAACGTGTTTTAGGGGCGATCCTCCGCTCAATATTCTCCGTGATCCACTTGCCGGTGGTGATGGGGTAGTGGGGTTGGCATGTGAAAGTCCCGAGTACGTAGGTGCTAGTCGCTACAGCGCGACCACACTTATCGAAGATGGCCGAGAGAAGGCTGAACGCAGTTCCAGAACCGGATTAGTCTGTAAAGAAATGCGTGATGAGAAGAAGAAAGTTGACATCATTAGAGTGTGTTTGGGGCGAAAGATGTGAGACGTCCTGCTACAACGGCCCGAACGGAGGTGAGTCTCAGCAAGAGACCTTGAACGCGAGCAAAGCATAGCGAGTGCAATGTGTTCTGAGTATCGTGATACAGGTGTAAGAGGAGTACTGCGCTAGACGCCAATTCGACGTGGTTCGAGGACCGTTGTGGTATGGCTTGCGAGATTCTGCTAGCAAAGATAAGATAGACTAGCGTAACCGAGAGCGCCAAGCGATGCACCTGGACATGTACGGGGCAGTCGCTAGATGTGAGATGACGATGTATAGTTTGTTGGGACCGACAAAGTATGTAAGCCGACCGTTGAACAGCCGCAGTAGATAAGCGTCGAGGAGCCCGTCATGCGGTGCCACGCCATGAAAAGGCCTCTGGTAGCGATGGCAGATGTGATGGGAGCTCGAGACGTGGCCCAAAGGACCCCTCCACGTGTGGAGACGCGTTCGAAGGGCGAAGGCTGAACCTCGGCGGGGTCTGCGGCGAATCAATCTGGTTGAATGGTGCCTGGCGCGCTAGCCCAGACCCTGCAGCGAGGCCTGCACCATCCGTGGGAGGCATTCCGACTTTTTGCGATGTGCGCCCACAACGTTTTCGAGCCATTGCGGGCCTCCGTAGAGTGCGCATTGCTTTTGCTCGTGGTAGGACATAGTAGCCTACACACCCAGTAGTGTAGCGGGTTTCATTCGGCGCCAACTCAGACAATCGCCACCAATTCAAGCCCGGCAGATATCCACCTGGTACCTGCGGGCGACGACTCTAGGCGAGGCGCTGGAGTGCGGGTGGTGATGGGCACAAACAAGCGGTCTGCTTGCCATACTCGTGCCTAGCGACGCGCCAAGCCAGCGGATGAGAGCGATCTGCTGAAAATTCAGGGCCCCATGTAGACTGGCTTGTTGCGGGAGGGAGCTAGAGAATGCAGTGCTGGACACGCATGCCGGTGGAGATGGCACCGTGTACCACGCCTCTCGACCAGGACAGAGCTGTCCGTGTCCAGTGCGGTGGCGAGGGAGGGCAATGGTGAAAGTAATTTTTGCCGAGTGGAGAGAGATGCACAAGGTGTAGAGAGAAAGCGTGCTAGTTGATGGAGCCGGACCTGTCTGATTATCGAAGCGAAACGGCTTCTCGAACGCCCCTGGCTCGTCGACCTGCCCATTCCTACCCTGGCGCATACCCAGAAATTCATCGACACCGCCCTGAGGGCCCTGGTTTAAATTCCCACCTGTCCCGCACACACAGCGCCCTTCTTCACCCAATCTCTCTCACTCTCTGAAAGTCGTACAGACATTCATCCACCTGCCAGTCCCGGCACACTCACCAATTCGCAGCCTGCCCTGCATCTCAACAGTTGATAGCCCTCTGGTGCTGCAACTGCTCAGGCTTGCTCCCCACCCCCAACCCTCGTTCCCCTCCACCACCACACCACAACTTCTCCCACCATGGCAACCTCGACTGCCCGCGCTCAGCAGCCAGTGCTGAAGAGGAACATGACGGCCGATTCGACTGCCAACTCAGTCTCGGCTTCACCCTTCGACTCGCCAGCTGGCTCAGCCTCCAACACGTCGCTGTCCTCGATGGACGAGCAGCCCCAGCACTCTAAGAAGGCTACCGGCAAGCTCCTCGACACCTACGGCAACGAGTTCGAGATCCCCGACTACACCATCAAGCAGCTGCGCGATGCCATCCCCAAGCACTGCTTCGAGCGCTCTGCCATCCGTGGTCTGGGCTACGTCGCCCGCGACCTCGCCTCGCTCGCCGCTACCTTCTACGTGTTCCACAACTACGTGACTCCCGAGACGGTCCCCAACATGCCCCTCCGCGCTGGTCTCTGGGCCCTATACACTGTCCTCCAGGGCTTCTTCGGCACTGGTCTGTGGATCCTTGCCCACGAGTGCGGCCACCAGGCCTTCTCGCCCTCCAAGGTGCTCAACGACACTGTCGGCTGGGTCTGCCACTCTCTCCTCCTCGTTCCCTACTTCTCCTGGAAGATCTCCCACGGCAAGCACCACAAGGCCACCGGCCACATGGAGCGCGACATGGTCTTCGTCCCCAAGACCCGCGAGGTCTACGCCACCCGTGTCGGCAAGGCGATCCACGAGATCTCCGAGCTGGCTGACGAGACTCCCATCTACACCCTGCTCCACACCATCGGCCAGCAGCTCGGTGGATGGCCCATGTACCTCATGGCCAACGTCACCGGCCACAACAACCACGAGCGTCAGATCGAGGGCAAGGGTAAGGGCAAGAAGAACGGCCTGTTCAGCGGTGTCAACCACTTCAACCCCTCCAGCCCCCTGTACGAGAAACGCGACGAGCACCTCATCCTGCTCAGCGACCTCGGTATCGCTCTTGTCATCGCTGCTCTCACCTTCATTGGCAAGAGCTACGGCTTCAACAACCTCTTCGTCTGGTACATCATCCCCTACCTGTGGGTCAACCACTGGCTCGTCATGATCACCTTCCTGCAACACACCGACCCCACCCTGCCCCACTACGATGCCACCACCTGGACCTACACTCGTGGTGCCGCTGCTACCATCGACCGCGAGTTTGGCTTCATCGGACGCACCCTCCTTCACGGCATCGTCGAGACCCACGTCCTCCACCACTACATCTCCACCATTCCCTTCTACCACGCCGACGAGGCCACCGAGGCCATCAAGCCCATCATGGGCAGGCACTACCGCTCTGACACAAAGGATGGTCCCATCGGTTTCTTGAAGGCTCTGTACAAGAGTGCACGCTGGTGCCAGTGGGTCGAGCCCAGCGTCGGTGCTGAGGGCGAGGGCAAGGGTGTTCTATTCTTCCGCAACCACAACGGCCTCGGTGTGCCACCGCAGAAGATCGATGCTCCCGGAGCTAAGAAGGCTACGAAGATGGAGGTTGGCCCTGAGAGTGACAACGAGTAAGCGATGATTACGAATCTTATTTTTTAGAGCGGACTATTCTGCCACGGCGTTCGGGAGTCGCCCGATGAGGCTGCAAACTTTACTTCTTGCGGCGCACATTAGACTAGAAAGACCAGTCAAGGTATGATTTCGGTGTAGTGTAGATCTTTTGTCGCAGGCCCTTGAGGGATCAAACAATTTCAAAAGCTTTTCAATCAGAAGAAACCACCATGCAGTCGTGATTGTGAAGAAGTGAGATGGGTAGCTCGAGTTTCCCCGCACACGATGTCCGCGGTGACCCGGCGTAAACGTGACGTTGGCAGAGCCGCATACCTAGGTACACGTACGAAAGCCTGACCGGCCCTCCACACGCGTCAGATAGACTTCTTGCATCAAAGCCGTTGCCGCCTTGTTATCCCGGCTGCTTGCAAATGTTGCCTCACGAATACCCGCAGGGTTCAAGCTCGGAAAAAAACCTCTACTACACGCACACCGCCCCGGCATAGGCATGATGGCAAGAGTGGTGGCCACCATGTTGTAACTCATCGAGAGCAACGCGCCGTGGGCCAGCGTGGAAAGCATGTACAGCTTCATCGCCACCTATCATGGAGCGTTGAGCCATCTCAAGCTCCACCACACACAAGCAAAGCTTCTTCTTCAGTCAAAATGTAGCGACGTTGGTAAGGAACAAGATATCATCAGAAAACCTCGTCTGCTCCAGCTACCTCGCACGGTGAGTCGTGCTCTTGGGCACGTAATAGAGGATAGCTAGGTGGAGTGCCAAACTT
>Ga0265797_10009374_pt1 | contig 12757 bp, 10 predicted proteins | sample P2T30metagenome_FD_192433 | JGI IMG/M metagenome (GOLD analysis project Ga0265797, IMG submission 192433) | Plant litter microbial communities from East Loma Ridge, Irvine, California - P2 T30 | ecosystem: Environmental > Terrestrial > Plant litter > Unclassified | place: USA: California... | reverse complement strand
CGACGCAACGTGCGGCCGAGGCAATTCGCGCTGACCGTCGCGGCTTCACCCATTTCCACTGGAAAAATTGGTCCCCTGCGGGCTGGTTTGACGAAGCGACGTTCGAAAGGGTCGCATCATCGTTTGATAACCCGGATTGGGTCGAAGTCACCCTGCACAGCTACAGGGCTCGATGGGACGAGGCCAACCCCGATCCAGCAAGCCAATGGCTTGAAGACAAGGTGAAGGCGACGAAGACTCTGTCCCTACCGGCGCTTTACATCCAGGGAACCGTTGACGGCGTGAACCCACCGTCTTCCACAACCACCGTTCCCGAAAAGTTTACCGGCCCATTCGCCATGATCCAACTCGCTGGCGTTGGCCATTTCCCACAGCGTGAAAACCCGCGAGCGTTAGTTCAGCACCTTCTCTCACTTTTTGACGGCGATCCGAGTACATTGACCGCCAAAACTGATCGTAGCCTGCCGATAAAAAGGAAAGGGCCGCTCGTCGCCGGGATTGTCGCAGCCGGCATCGTGGCAACCGCCTTGTTTCGAACGAGCCGCAGGCAAAAAAGTGCACCGTCAGATTGACGAATAGCCGGTCATTGCACAGCGTGCTGACTAGGCCGCCCCCTCGAAATTAACCGTCTCAGTTCCGAAGGTTGATTAGATCCCGTAAGCTGAGACGGCCTAGATCTTGGGAGATGTGGTGATTTCGGCTCGCACCCGATCGACGCCGCTCGCGGGCGGTCTGCGAAGGTAAGCCACCTTGCCGCAGGTCAGGTGGGACCGGTTATCACGGCGCCCAGCCTTCCCTCTGACGGGGCGCCCTCCACCTACCCCAATCGACGAAATCTTTGAAAGACCGAATTTTCTCGGCGGACTCGTGCTCCTACCGGAACGGGTAATTTTGCACACCAGACTTGCTATTGCTCGACCTTTCAATGTCTCCGCCTCCTGAATACGCTCCCGGAAATAGAGCTCAATAATGAGTGAAAGGGTCGTGCCTAGCGACCTGGGAGAGGTAAATGTTTCTGCGGGAACTGAACGCAAGTGGACTAGTATTAGCGGCAGTTGCCCTAGCGGGCGCTATGCCCGCACTTGCCGAAGGCAACGTGGATAATGCCAATATGTCTGTTGCTGATCAACAGGCTCAACGTTCAAAACAGGTAACACCGAATTCGCCAGCCGTTGCAGATCGCCCTTCCACGACGGCGGAGGGAGAAACGGTAGTCCCTGGTGCGCCCGTCGACCGGCAACCGCTTGTTGATACAACAATCAAAGGGTCCCCTTACCTTACTGGCAATTGGGGTTGTTTCCGATCCAGACTAGCAGATCGTGGCGTTAAGATTACCGCGAACGAGATTTTTGACGCGACCTATAACGTCAATGGCGGTAGCCGTCAGATATGGCGTGGCGCGGGACAGTTTCTCTTCGGTACGACAATCGACACTGAGAAGCTGTTGGGAATCACGCATGGAACATTCCAGCTTACCATCGTTGATCGACATGGCCGTGGTTTACAAACTGACGCTGCTCTTGGGTTGCTGCAAGGTCCGCAAGCCGTCTTTGGCCGCGGGTCTGTTACTCGATTGAGTCAGATCTGGTACGAACAGAATTTCGGTAAGACGCAAGTCAAAGCCGGCCGCTTCAATCACGGCGATGACTTCGGGGTTGCGCCGCTATTTTTCGAGAACCTTGCACTCGTCGGGCCAGCGTCAGGACAGATCACGGGGACCTACCTGTACAACATTCCGGTATCAGCTTGGGGGGTACGCGTGAGGCAGGAATTTTCACCTACCATCCATGTCAACGTTGCAATGTTGGAGTCAAACCCCGTCAACCTGCGGGAGGACCGAGGGTTCTACATGGGTTTCAAGGGTAGAACCGGCATCATCTTAGCTGGCGAAATACAATGGACGCCGAAGTTCGGCGCGCAGGGGCAGTTACCCGGCGTGTATAAAGTAGGCATGTGGCGCGACAGCAGCGATTCTGCCGATATTGCGTCAGACTTAAATGGTAACACACAGGCTATGACTGGTTTACCATTCCAACAGCGGCACCAGCACTTTGGCGTTCATTTCAATATTGAACAACAGCTGACGCCTAAGCACGATGGACGAAATGGTTTATCAGTCGGCGTAATATACGCAAGGATCGATGATGAGACCAACCGGCTACACAGTAAGGGCTCGGTTCGCCTTACTTACGGAGGGCTAACCGAAGCACGGCCGAAGGATGACCTATCATTTGGCGTCGGTCGGACACAAATTAATGACCGCCTCACTAGATCGCAGCGTGAGCAGGTAGAAGCGGGAAGGTTGGTAGAGGCACAGGGAGATGAATACACCGCTGAGCTATCATATGGATTGCACTGGACCGACTTTCTTACCCTCCGTCCGGGCGCGCAATTCATTCACCACCCCGGTGGATATTCAAGTCGCCACGACATAGGCATATTGGAAACCCGCGCCATAATAAACTTCTGAAATTGGCACTGGTTTTAGCGAATATGCGGACGCGATCCGGCTGTGTGTGGTAATCAAAACCTAGAATACGGTTTCACTCGGACGGCAAAAACTCTGTTCTGCATGAACGAACCATATCATGAAGAAAATCCGTGAACGCCTTTACCCGCGCGGGCGCCCTGACCTCTTCATGCGTAACAGCCCAGTAGGTCCTCGTGAAGTTCACATTATCCGGTAGTATCCTGATAAGTGATTTATGGCGTGATGCCATAAAACAGGGCAGTATGCAGATGCCATATCCACTAGTGGTCGCGCTTATTTGAGTTAATATGTTCGACACTGCGAGATGAGCACGGCCGTTGCCAAAAACCTCTTTGATATAATCGTGCTTCGGCGTCGGAATTAGGTCGTCGATGTAACCGATGAGCCTGAACCTTGCCGCCTGATCGAGGGTACTGATCAGAACATCGTCCAGGAGTTCGGTCGAACCATATAAGCCGTACTCATAGTCCGCCAATTTCCGTGCTTTCAATGGACCAGCCTTCGGCCGCGACATGGTGATTGCGACGTCCGCCTGCCGCTTGGCTAAGCTGACCGGTCCGGGATCCGCGATCAACTCCACCGTAACCTCCGGATGCATCGCACTGAAGGCTGCAAGCTTGCGACTTAGAAAATAGGTTCCCAAGCCTTCTGGTATAGCAACGCGGATTGCTCCGGTCATTCGACTCCCAGCGTCAAAGAGTTCTGACGAAATCTGAAGCGCCGTTCGTTCGATGCGCTCAGCTTCAGCAAAGAGGCGATCACCGGCGGGTGTCAGGAGATAGCCCGTCGGGTGCCTGTCGAAGAGCTTGACCTGAAGGGCTTTCTCTAGAGCCGCTACACGCCTGCTTAGCGTCGAATGATCGATCTGAAGCTGGAGCGCGGCCGACGTGAGGCGTCCGGTTCGAACTATCGCGAGAAACGACTTCAGGTCGTTCCAGTTGAAGTTGAGGGTATGGGGATTCTCGCACATCCGACTTGGCCTCATTGGGATTTTCACAACCCACCTCACCTAGTACGCTCTGCCCCAGAAAATAAGGTGCAGAAGCACATTCAAGTTTGCACCCCATAGTTACCGCGTAGGAGAAGGATAGATATGTCCATGTTCGCAAAGCTGCAGCGTATGGCACAGGATAACCGACCAGTACGGGTTGGTTTGATTGGCGCGGGCAAATTTGGCTCTATGTATCTTTCGCAGGCGTGGCGAACACCTGGCATACATCTTGTTGGTGTCGCGGACCTTTCGCCTGATCACGCGCGCCAATCCATGCGGCGAGTTGGCTGGACCGATGATAGGTTCGAAGCAACTTCCTTTGAAAACGCGGCATCCACTGCCTCAACATATGTGACCGATAATTCCCAGTCGTTGATTGAAAGCCCCTTCATCGACATCATCATCGACGCGACCGGTAGTCCCGCAGCGGGCATCTATCATGTCCTCAAAGCTTGCGAATATCGGAAGCATGTCGTCATGGTGAACGTCGAGGCCGACGCACTTGCAGGTCCGATGCTGGCACGTCGGGCGAGAGAAGCCGGAATTATCTATTCTATGGCCGCTGGCGATCAGCCTGCGTTGATCTCGGAACTCGTTGATTGGGCTCGCGTGATCGGCATGGAGGTCATCTGCGCCGGGAAAGGCACGAAGTATCTCCCGGTGTATCACCGCTCAACGCCCGATACCGTGTGGGGCCATTACGGCTTCAGCGAGGAAGAGGTGGCTGGAGGCGATTTCAACGCGCAGATGTTTAACTCGTTTCTCGACGGTACGAAGTCGGCGCTCGAAATGGCCGCGGTTTCTAACGCTTGTGGCCTTCTGCCACCGTCAGACGGACTCGCTTTCCCCCCATGCGGTGCGGACGACCTCCCCTCGATCCTACGTCCCATCGAAGATGGCGGCATTCTCGCCCGGCGTGGGACTGTGGAAGTGGTGTCGAGTGTCGAGCGTGACGGTCGCCCCGTATTCCGCGACTTACGCTGGGGCGTTTTTGCAGTCTTCGAGGGCGCAACCGATTACGTACGCGATTGCTTCCGCCAATACGGTTTAAAAACTGATGAGAGCGGACGTTATGCCGCTATGTATAAACCCTATCATTTGATTGGGCTTGAACTCGGAACCTCTGTGGCGAGCATTGCAACTCGCGGCGAGCCTACCGGATCTACGCAAGACTGGAACGCAGATGTCGTTGCCGTATCCAAGAAGGATCTGAATGCCGGCGAGGTCTTAGACGGTGAAGGTGGTTTCACCGTATACGGCAAGGTCATTCCAGCTGAGACGTCGTTGAAACTCGGGGCTCTGCCGATTGGCTTGGCTCACGGCCTTAAGCTCAACAACGCTGTCGCGGCTGGACAGCCGGTCAAATGGAGCGATGTTTCCTACGACGATAGCAAGCAGGCTATTCGCTTCCGCCGCGAGATGGAAGCAACCTTCAGGAATGATAAAGGTATAGCTGCCCGTTGATCAAAGCAGGCTCAATATCACTCGTTTTATTATTCCCGGATGTCCGGGCTTTCAATGGTCCGATAATCGCCGATCGAATACCACAGTCTTTATAGGTCTTGGCAGGCGTAGTTTCGCCGATTGCCGAACGAGTCTCGGAGAAGTATGATGAGTTTTGCAAGCCCTCTTGGCATCGCGCTTTCAAACGGCACTAGAATAACTCACGGCACGGGTGGCATAACCAGGCGACCACTTCCCGGCGCACCGGTTGTGATGAATGAACTATATTCCGGCCCCTCGTCGAATGATGCTTATTCATTTGCTGGGCAACTTGGCGTAATCCAATTCAACGTCGATTGCAGGTTACCTCGCCATGTACATATCGGCGAGCGCGATACCGGCGAGGGTGTTCTTCTTCCCGAGCGCATTCTCGTGCTTAATGGGTGCGGCTTAACCGAGCTGGGTGGTGAGATTTTTCTCGTCGGTCCAGGGTCGCTAGTCGATATCCCGCCCGGGCTTCCCCACACATGGAATGCCTGCCCCCCAGGCGTCGTTCTGCCAGACGGATCCAAGTCGGATGGGCAGTTCACCATGGTCTACAACTATTCAGAACCGACGAAATTCTATCCGACAGCTCAAACTGGAAGCATCTCCAGCGTCGATCAGTATACCGCATTCGAGGGTGACCTGGAGACCATTCGTTTTCCTGAACTCACCGCGAGTGACGTCGCCTCGAGGGCACGTTTGGTTTGGAACCTGGATCTGGTCGACGATCTGAAGGTCGCATCATAGCGACTCCGTCAGGGTTTTAGGCTTCAGTTCTTAATGAGCAAGAGAGGCAAAGACCTCGATTTGATAGGAGAGGACTATGACGGAAGCAGTATTGCGGGATAATACACATCCGCGTAAAAAGGGGCTTAAATGGCCGCCCGGATCGCTAGTTATCATCCCGCTGATAATGGGCGCCTTGGTTAATACATTCGTTCCCGAAGTGCTCAATGTTGGTAGCTTTACGTCTGCACTTTTCCGCGATGGCGCCGGAGCGCTGCTCGGTCTGTTCTTTTTCTGTATGGGAGCACAGATCGACTTTCGATCCGGTCCTATCGCGATCGAGAAAGGTGCTGCAATCTGCATTGGGAAAGTCGCCGCGGGTGTGACGGTTGGCCTTTGCACGGCCTTCTATGTCAAAGGGGGTAATCTCTGGGGTTTATCACCGCTTGCAATCATTGCAGCGATGACAAATTCAAATGCAACCTTGTTCGCGGCATTGACCAAGGAATTTGGAAATAAGAGCGATCAAGGCGCGGTTGCGATGATCACTTTCAATGAGGGTCCGTTTGTAACACTCGTCGCGCTAGGCGCAGCGGGTCTCGCAACGTTCCCGTACGCGGTCCTGATTGGTCTTTTACTTCCACTTATCCTCGGGTTTATTGTTGGGAATGTCAGCAGCAAGGCAAGAGCGTTCGTGGCCCCAGGCGAGATGCTCTTAATCCCATTTTTGGGGTTCATCGTGGGAAGAGGTATCAACTTCAAGTCGCTCATAACGGCCGGCCTGCAGGGGATTCCTCTTGGACTAATGACTGTATGCTTATCTGGCGGAGCAGCGATTGGATGTTTGTATCTTGTTCATGTCATTCGAGGCCGGCCGGTTAGGGCTCGCAACGTTGTAGCGGGCGCCGCTGAGGCCACAACGGCGGGAAATGCTATCGCTACTCCTGCCGCGGTGGCCCTCGTTGATCCGAGCTATCATGCGATTCAGTCCGTTGCCACTTCTCAGGTCGCAGCGGCGACAGTCACAACCGCTCTATTGGTGCCATTATTCGTACTTTGGGTCAGTCGCTGGCAAGCCTCCCGAGGAACCACTCCAGAGGCGGAGGACGCATGGAATTTCCGGTCCGACGATACTGAGCAGCTCATCATCGCCTGATGTGACTGCGGGTCTGGATGTGACTTCGACGGGAGACATTAGCGAAGGCCTGATCATGGGACCTCTGCTAATGTCTCTCGGGAGATATCCGAAAGAGTGCGGGCACCTGTCAGTGTCATGGCGACCCGCATTTCCTTGTCGATAAGGTCTAGCAAATGCTCGACACCATTTTGTCCAGCAGCCGCAAGCGCATAGATAAACGCTCGCCCCAGCATCACCGCATCCGCGCCCAGCGCCAACATGCGCACGACGTCCAATCCACTACGTATCCCAGAGTCCACCAAGATCTTAACGTCACCGTGAACAGCGTTGGCGATTGCCGGCAGCGCTTGAGCCGTCGACAGTACCCCATCCAGTTGCCGTCCTCCGTGATTGGAGACGATTATACCTTCTGCTCCGAATGCCACCGCATCACGAGCATCTTGTGGGTCCAGTATTCCCTTTATAAGAATATTCCCCTTCCAGAAGGCGCGGATCCATTCGAGATCCTTCCAGCCGATACCGGGGTCGAAATTCGCTCCGAGCCATCCAATGTAATCTTCGAGGCCGGTACTGGCCCCCCTGTACGCAGAGACGTTACCGAGATCGTGAGGTCGCCCCCTCAGCCCGACGTCGAAAGCCCACCGTGGATGGGTCACTGCCTGCCAAAGCCTGCGCACCTTCGCATTAGGGCCAGACATACCCGAGTGCGCGTCACGATACCGGGAACCCGGCACCGGCATGTCGACGGTAAACACTAAAGTGTCGATTCCAGCCGCTTGGGCGCTTTCGAGCGCGTGCCTCATGAACCCTCGGTCCTTGAGAACATATAGCTGGAACCAAATCGGAGCAGATGACTGCGCCTGGACCTCCTCAATTGAGCAGACAGAAACAGTTGATAACGTGAATGGTATACATTTCTTCGCCGCAGCTCTCGCGGCCTGTACCTCGCCACGACGGGCATACATTCCCGTTAAACCGACCGGGGCGAGTACGACCGGTAGATCTAATTTGCGACCAAAAAGCTCGATGCTAAGATCGAGATCGTCCACATTTCTCAGAACTCGCTGCTTCAGCGCAATTGTCGCCAAGTCAGCAACGTTCTTACGAAGGGTGTGTTCGGAATATGAACCACCGTCGATATAATGAAAAAGAAACGGCGGTAGTATGCGTCTCGCTGCTTCACGGTAATCACTGGGAGAGGATATAATCATGGCGTTTTATAACCTTTATGAATCTGTCTTCAGTTGCTCTGTCAAAAACAGAGAACAAGTCGGTGAAATGGCTACCCTGCCCTTACAAGTAAGTGCCGGAAACTGACCTTGCCTGGCTGTCACCCAGAAAGAATCCGTACGGCGATCGAGGTCGGCGCGGCGGGCCACTCCACCCTTATCGCTTCGTGGGCTCGCTGCCTTCAGAAGTACGGTCTTGACCCTGCTGTGGCACCACCTCGAAGGCAGGTCGGCGATTCTGAACTTCGTGTTTCGACGGAACGCATCAAACCTTTGCTGAATGTAGCGCAGCCTGTCCTGTCCCGCCTCGAGAACGCGTTTGATGGCCAGCGGGCCTGCATACTCATTGCCGGAGCGGACGGAATATCGGTCATGCGTCGCGCGCCGCCTGAAGACGAAAGATCGCTGAACATGCTCGGCCTTTCGGTGGGCTTCGACTGGAGCGAACACAGGGAGGGCACGAATGCCATCGGAACTGCATTGATTGACGGCTTCCCCCTTATGGTTCGTAGTGAGGATCACTTCTACGAACGCGACACCGAGATCGGCTGCATGGTGGCGCCCATCTTCGATCACAATGCGAGGATAGCGGGCGCACTCGACGTGACGGTCTATGGGCGGGCAGCAGAACGAAACTGTACAAAGCTCGGGCTGACGCTCGTTGCCGACGCTGCGCGTCAGATCGAAATTAATCATTTTCACGACGTCTTCAGCGAGCAGCGTATCGTCTCACTCCGTGATGAATTCCGCTCGGGATCCTCGCTCATCGCCGTCGATGGCGATGACATAATCGTAGGTGCCACGCGTCTGGCCCGGCTCGCGCTTGATATTTCCGACACCGAAATCCGAAATGGAACACCAGCATCAGACCTTCTGGAAGGAGAAGATGACGATCTCGCGAGCGCTGAAAGAAAGGTCCTTCGCCGCACGCTAGTCAGATCTTCGGGCAATGTCTCGCGAGCTGCACAAATGCTGCACATCAGCAGGGCTACCATGAAGCGGAAGTTGAATGAACACGGGGTAAGAAGGCCGGGAAAACGAGTATAATCATAGCCTTCAAACGCTTTCATCGGTGTTCAGGCAATCCCATTATGTCGAAAGATCAAGTGAGTGGCTCAGATTTGAGCCACAAATAGCTCACGCCGTTTTGCCCCTAGGTGACATGGGCAACGCAACGCCTAGCTTTAAAGCAACACAACTACTTGGAATAAATCCATGACCATTGAAACATCCGCCCTCGATCATGGCTCCCGTTCCCCTTCGCAGGGGGTCTATCGTAATTACATAGACGGCGCCTTCCGTGATGGCCCGGTGGATGCCACTGACGTGATAAATCCGGCTACCGGCGAAGTCATTGCCAGTGTTCCAGACAGTGGGAACGCGGAGGTCGACGCTGCCGTCCAAGCCGCACGGAAGGCTCAGCCAGCCTGGGAAGCTTTGCCTCCGATCGTGCGGGCGGGATATTTGCGCCAAATATCGGCCAAAATTCGTGAGCGGAAGGAGGCCCTCGCCGAAGTCATCGTGCGCGAACAGGGGAAAACCCAGGCTCTGGCGAAGGTCGAAGTCGATTTTACCGCGGACTATATGGACTACATGGCAGAGTGGGCTCGCCGGATTGAAGGTGAGGTCATCCCAAGCGATCGTCCAAAGGAGACGATCCTGTTGATCCGGAAGCCGATCGGTGTCGTTGCCGGAATCCTACCATGGAACTTCCCGTTCTTCTTAATCGCGCGCAAGCTGGCGCCGGCTCTGGTCACGGGAAACACGATCGTGATCAAGCCAAGCGAAGAAACCCCACTGAACGCCTTCCTTTTTGCGGAACTGGTGGACGAGACGGATTTGCCCTCAGGCGTTTTCAATCTTGTCTCGGGCCGCGGTGCTGTTGCAGGTGAGGCCTTGATCAGTCATCCGGACGTTGATCTGATTACCTTCACCGGAAGTGTTAGTGTTGGCTCACACATCATGCAGATCGCTGGAAAGAACCTGACTCGGGTGAACCTCGAGCTTGGCGGCAAGGCACCGGCTATCGTACTCGCCGATGCCGACCTTGATCTCGCCGCTAGGGCAATCTGCGACTCTCGCCTGATTAACGCCGGGCAGGTATGCAACTGCGCGGAGCGCGTCTACGTAGAGCACAGCGTCCACGACGCTTTAGTCGAGCGGTTGAAGGTACTCTTCGAGCAGGCGCGGTATGGCGACCCCTCGAAACTAGCGGAACTTGACCTAGGTCCGTTGATCAACAAGGCGGGTCTCGAACGAGTTGCCGCAGCTGTTGATAATGCTCGGAGCGATGGCGCAACGGTCGTTACTGGCGGGGGCCGTGCCGACGCGTCTGGTGGTTTTTTCTATCAGCCGACGCTCATCACCGACGTACGTGCCGACATGGATATCATGCGCATCGAAACCTTCGGCCCTGTCCTTCCGGTGCAAGCGGTGGCCGACCTTGATGAAGCTATCAGACTGTCAAACGACAGCGACTATGGATTGACCTCATCGATCTATACATCGAATCTCAACGCCGCCCTTAAGGCCAGTCGAGAGCTCCGATTTGGTGAGACCTACGTAAACCGTGAGAATTTCGAGGCGATGCAGGGCTTTCACGCGGGCCGGCGGAAGTCGGGCATAGGAGGTGCTGACGGAAAGCATGGTCTCTATGAATTCACGGAAACCCACGTTGTCTATCTTCAGGGTCAGTGACAGGAATTGGTGAGGCGTTCGCATGATCAAGTTCTCCGCTAACCTCGGCCTGCTATGGCCTGGTCTACCGCTACTGGAACGTCTGCAGCGAGCCGGTGCGGCGGGTTTCAAAGCGGTAGAGATGCATTGGCCTTACGAATGCCCACCTGGTTCCGTGAGAGAAATCTGCTCTGAATTCGGCATGAGTATTGGAAGCATAAACACAGCGCCGGGCGACCGATCCAAAGGGGAGTTTGGGCTTGGCGCTCTTCCAGGACGTGAGGACGATTTTCAGGCATCTGTAGACCAGGCAATTGCTTACTGTTTGGCGTCTGGTGCGTCGGCAATTCACTGCATGGCAGGAAATGTCGGTGCCCAACAACGGGACGAAGCGCGCGGAACGCTCATACGTAATATGCAGATTGCCTCGAAAAAGGCAGAAGCAGCTGGCATTCGCTGTCTTCTGGAGCCGATAAATTCGTTTGATCAACCAGACTACCTTTATTCCACAGTCGAGGAGGTAGCATTCATCATTGAGGCAATCGATTCGACTAATGTTCAGATTCTGTTCGATGCGTATCACGTCGCGAGGTCACAAGGCGACGTTACTATGAGGCTACGCCAGTTTATCAATCGCATTGGCCATGTCCAAATTGCCTCCGTACCATCCCGTGCGGAGCCAACTGACGGGGAAATTGATTATCGGTTTTTCCTATCTGAGCTAAATTTTCTCAACTACAGTGGGTTGGTAGGTTTAGAGTACAATCCAAGTGGTAATACTGAGTGTGGTTTGGAATCAGTAAAGCTATTGGCTGCTTGCATGTCTTACTGATGCACCCAGGCGTTGCCGGCGGGCACATGATCGACAAGCGTTGCGAGCTGGACAGGTTGGAATGGCGGGGGCGAGCCTGCCCGCTTACGGCTTGTCGCTCGTGATTTTGCAGCTTTCGTCGCAGGCATTGCGGGTGCACCCGCAATGCCTCGCTTGCCTGCGGCGATCTCTTCCATAGTCAGGCCGCTGATGACCCCGGTGAGGTGTGTTCCGACAAGATCCTCCGATCCGCCGATCTGGTCGTCGGTGACCTTACGCAGGATCCAGTTCTCGCCCTTCTCTTTTCCGCGGGGCTTTAGCCGGAAAAGCATCCATTCGCCTTTGAGGCGGTGCCCATGCAGGAAGAAGTGGAGATGCCCCTCGGGCAGCGTCTTGCTCGGGTCCTTGCCAGCGAGCGGTTCCCAGGTTCCCGAGTCCCACAGCATCATCGTTCCGCCGCCATATTCGGACTTCGGGATCGTGCCCTCGAACGTTGCGTATTCGACCGGGTGGTCTTCGGTACGAACTGCAAGACGTTTGTCGTCGGGATTGATGCTGGGTCCACGCGTGACGGCCCAGCTCTTGAGAACGCCGTCGAGTTCGAGCCGCAAGTCATAGTGCAGGCGAGACGCGGCATGCTTCTGCACGACGAAGCGGTTGCCCCCTGCCTTAGCGATCCTGCCCTCAGGTTCGGCGGTCTTGGCGAAATCCCGCTTTCCCCAGTATTTCGCCAGGGCATCGCTGGAGGAGGAACCGGTCATTACGCTATACCCAGTTCAGCAGGGCGAAGCTCATGCTCCAGCTGATCCATCGTGCATGCCTCAGGTGCCTTGTCGGGACGCCAGCGCAGGATGCGCGTACCGTGCCGGAACCGATCACCGGTCACCTGATCGTACAGGACTTCGACGACGAGCTCTGGCCGCAAAGGGACCCACTCGCTCTCACGACCGCCGTTCCAGCGACTGGGACCGCCAGGAGCTTTACCGGTGAAGCCCGGTGCCTCAATCAACGGCTCGAGCTTCGCGGTAAGCGCCGCGCGGTCGGCCGCGGCGATACCTGAGGTGAAGCCGACATGGTTGAGCTTGCCGCTATTATCGTAAAGCCCAAGCAGGAGCGATGCCACCTCGCTACCCTCCTTCACCCGTCTGAAGCCGCCTACGACGCAATCCGCACTGCGATGCTGCTTCACTTTTAGCATGGCGCGTTC
>Ga0265797_10009373_pt1 | contig 12757 bp, 8 predicted proteins | sample P2T30metagenome_FD_192433 | JGI IMG/M metagenome (GOLD analysis project Ga0265797, IMG submission 192433) | Plant litter microbial communities from East Loma Ridge, Irvine, California - P2 T30 | ecosystem: Environmental > Terrestrial > Plant litter > Unclassified | place: USA: California... | reverse complement strand
TTTAAGATCTCCGTTGAAATAATTGTTGACCATCGGTAAAAGCTTTTTCTTCTGGTCATCATTTACTTCCATTACAGATTTCAGGATCCGGAAATCATAATCAAAGTCTTTTGATGTTTTGGCCAGTGCCTGCACATCTTTTGGAAAACAGCTTCCGCCGTAACCGATGCCTGCAAAAAGAAAACGCTTTCCGATCCGGCTGTCTGTTCCGATACCGCGGCGTATATCATCCACATTGGCACCCACTTTTTCACAAAGGTTGGCAATTTCATTCATGAAGGTAATTTTCATTGCCAGGAATGAGTTTGCCGCATATTTTGTCATTTCAGCCGAGCGTTCGTCCATAAAGATAACCGGATTTCCCTGGCGCACCAGCGGAGCATACAGTTTCTCCATTACCTTTTTTGCCTTTTCAGAAGTTGTTCCCACAACCACTCTGTCGGGTTTCATAAAGTCTTCAACGGCTACTCCTTCACGCAGGAACTCAGGGTTGGAAACCACATCAAATTCTACCTTTGCGTTTTTGGCAATTGCGGCCGTAACCTTTTCTGCTGTGCCAACAGGAACTGTACTTTTATCAATTACTACTGCATAGTGATCCAAGATATGACCCAGATCGTCTGCAACTTTTAAAATATATTTCAGATCAGCGGAGCCGTCTTCTCCCGGAGGAGTAGGCAAGGCAAGAAAAATAACCTGTGCTTCTTTGATCCCTTCTTTCAGGTCTGTCGTAAATTGTAAGCGTCCTTCTGCAACGTTACGGTCAAACAAAACATCAAGGCCCGGTTCGTAAATTGGAATATCTCCTTTTTGAAGACGTTCAATTTTATTGACGTCGATATCGACACAAATAACCTGGTTTCCCGTTTCTGCGAAACAGGTTCCTGTAACAAGGCCGACATAACCTGTACCTACTACTGCAATTTTCATAAATTAACTAAACAATATAGCTGTGATGAACAAATAAAACAGCAGGGCTAAGTTGGACTAAACCAAGCTGCGTATAATAATTATTTCGCAAAAGTAATTTTTTTAACTGAATCCTTCCTGCTCTATTTTTGATTTGTTTGTGAATGGTGCAGGGAATGTATTTATTTCTTCTTATTATTGAATTAAACAAATTTCATCATCAACAGATATGCAACTTACAGAATTAAGCTCAACCGAAAGTCACAGGGAAGAAACCTGCAAGATGATCAGCGAAACAATCCGGGATTTTATTGAAAAAAGCATTCGTCCTTTTATCAGAAAATGGGATGATGAACAACATTTTCCAAAAGAGGTATTTCACCAGTTAGGAGAGCTGGGCCTGATGGGCATGCTTGTACCGGAAGCGTACGGAGGATCCGGATTGGGTTATAAGGAATATGTAACAGCAATTGTTGCTCTTTCCAAGGTAGATCCATCCATTGGTCTTTCCATGGCGGCTCATAATTCATTATGTACCAACCATATTCTCATGTTTGGAAATGAGCAACAGAAAAATCACTACCTGCCTAAACTGGCTTCAGGAGAATGGATAGGGGCATGGGGGCTGACCGAACCCAATACCGGTTCTGATGCAGGAAATATGCAAACGGTCGCCGTGAAAGATGGAAACGACTGGATTATCAACGGATCCAAAAATTTTATAACCAATGGTAAAAGCGGCGATGTGACTGTGCTTATTACAAGAACCGGCCAGCCGGGTGACAAACATGGTGCAACTGCCTTTATCATTGAGCAGGGAACCGCAGGATTTACATGCGGCAGGAAAGAGGATAAGCTTGGGATGCGGGCATCTGAGACTGTTGAACTGGTTTTTCAGGATTGCCGTGTTTCTGACAGCCAAAGACTTGGGGATATAGGAGATGGCTTTATCCAGTCTTTAAAAGTGCTGGACGGAGGGCGTATTTCCATTGCAGCCCTTGGTGTCGGAACAGCTCAGGGAGCTTATGAGGCGGCATTGGCCTACTCCAAACAAAGGCGTCAGTTTGGTAAATCCATATCCGCATTTCAGGCAATTCAGTTTAAGCTGGCAGATATGTACACCGATATCCAGGCTTCTTCTCTGCTTACCTTTCACGCTGCAGAATTAAAGGATCAGGGTAAAAAAGTAACTTTGCCCAGTGCCGTGGCCAAGTATCATTCTTCTGAAACAGCCGTAAGAGTTGCCAATGAAGCTGTTCAGATTTTTGGCGGTTATGGTTTTACAAAAGATTATCCGGTAGAAAAATTCTACCGTGACAGCAAACTTTGTACGATCGGAGAAGGCACGAGTGAAATCCAGAAGATGGTTATTTCAAAGGAAATTCTGGCTGATTAAACCATTCATCACCATTATGTACCGGTGAGCGGCACTCCTGCTCGTTGGTACAACATCCATAGGAAACCAGCACAGGGATGGTTATTTTCGCATACCATCTAACCTGGCTAAATCTATGACTGCATTAATTGTCCTTCTCGTGCTCGTTGTACTTACAGTTCTGATGACTGTAAAAGTAATCCCGCAGCAAACCGCCTACATTATGGAAAGGCTTGGTAAATTTTATGCGGTACTTCAGCCGGGTATCAACTTCATAATTCCGTTTTTTGACCGGATTGCCTATAAATACACGCTGAAGGAAACAGCACTTGACATTCCGGAGCAAATCTGTATCACCCGTGATAACGTTCAGGTGCGTATGGATGGCGTTATTTTTATCCAGGTTATAGATCCGAAAAAAGCAGCTTACGGAATTGCTGATTATTCCTTTGCAGTTATTCAGCTTGCACAGACAACCATGCGGAGTGAGATCGGGAAGCTTGATCTGGACAAGACATTTGAAGAGCGTATGACGATCAACCGTGCAGTGGTAGAAAGTATAGATGAAGCTGCAATCGGGTGGGGGGTGAAAGTACTTCGTTATGAAATCAAAAACATTACACCTCCGTCGAGCGTACTGAATGCAATGGAAAAGCAAATGCAGGCGGAACGGGAAAGAAGGGCCGTAATTCTACAGTCAGATGGAGAAAAACAGGCGGCGATAAATGTTGCAGAAGGCCAAAAACAAAAAGCTGTGCTGGAATCAGAGGGCTTGCGTTTACGGCAGATCAACGAAGCGGAAGGAGAGGCGTCGGCCATCAAGTCTGTTGCCGAAGCTACCGCAGACAGTATCAGGGTCATTGCCGAAGCTATTCAGCTTCAGGGTGGAGCAGAGGCAGTTCAGCTCAAGGTTGCGGAAAGTTATATTGAACAGTTCGGGAAACTGGCAAAAGCAGGCAACACATTAATTCTTCCTGCAAATCTGGCCGATATGGGCGGATTGATCGCTACTGCTTTAACCGTTGTTAAATCTTCTGAAGAAAAGAAATAATATGGATTTGTCGCTTCCCCAAATATGGCTTATTGTAGGACTGATCATGCTTCTCGCAGAACTGGTAAGTGTACTGCTGGTTTTTATATTTTTTGCTATCGGAGCACTTCTTACAGCCTTGCTGGCAAGCATCGGTATTTTATCGACTCCTGAAATGCAGCTGATTGCATTTTCAGTTATATCTCTTTTGTCATTGCTGATTTTAAGAAAACATGCCCGCCGGTTGCTTGATAGCAGGGGGAAACATCACGAGTATAATGAGTTTGTGGGAGAAACTGCATTGGTTATCAGAGACATTCCTTCAAACGGAGAAGGTAAAATATACTATCGCGGAGCAGAATGGAAAGCAGTTTCCTTGCATAGCTCAGCAATTATTGCTGGAAGTAAGGTCGTCATCATCCGTACAGACGGAATCATTCTGGTGGTTGAAGAATCCTGATCGTAAGATTTAGTACATATATAAACAGCCTGCGGGATCGTAACTTCCGGCAGGCTGTTTTGTTTATAAATTTAGATGTAGTCTATTTTTTTAATGCTTCCTCAACTGCATTTCCGATGTTACCACTTCCCGGTAAAATGTGAAGTAGAGAAGCAATAGTCGGTGCAATGTCAGATACTGAAGTTCTCCTTAAAGTTTCTCCTTTATTAATTCCCCAGCCAAACATCACAAACGGAACCTGTGTATCATAGTTGTAAGGCGTACCATGTGAAGTTCCTGTTGAGCCTCCGTAAAACCAGCCCGGCTGTGTTATGATCTGGATGTCGCCACTACGTTTGGCATTGATGTTGTTTTTATAAAGTTCAAGCTGATAAGTATTTAAAGGCGCTTTTCCCATGTTGGTCAGGTCCAGAATATCGGCTACACCAGGCACCTTAATTACAGCCTCACGTATTACTTCAGCAGCAGCTGCAACAGTCAGCTTTTTCTTTTTCAATAAGGCATGGTCAAAATAAAGCTGGTTATTATCTGTAGCGATGATATACTTCTCTTTACCAAAAGCTTCATCCAGCGCACCGGTCACGGCTTCATTTACGAGTTTCCTTTGTACAAGTCCCGATGGCAATTTATGTTCCTGAGCAAATCCCGGAACATCTACAACACCATGATCGGCGGTCAGGAAAACGGTATATTCTCCTTTTCCAACCCAGCCATCCAGAAAATTAAAAAGATCTGCAAATTCCCGGTCAAGGCGAAGGAAGTCGTCCTGCTGTTCCACTGCATTGGGACCTACACTATGACCGATTTTATCAGGAGAAGAAAAACTGATAGCCAGGAAATCCGTATCTTTTCCTTTACCCAGATTTTCACCCTTTACAGCTGCAATGGCCATTTCTTTTGTTATCGTATTTCCCCAGGGTGTATTGGTAACAATACCAAATGCATCACCTGCGATTCCGGCCAGTTCATATGGAAATACGGCCTTGGATGCACCATACAGCCGGCCTTCCCAGGCTACATCATCCGGGGAGCTTTGTGTATACTGATCGGCTGGCAATAGCAGCTGCCAACCTTTTTTTATATACTCAGCGGGCATTTTTTTTGCGTTGTAATCCTTTGCCCACTGCGGCAGATCATCCATATAGTAAGTACTTGTAACCCAGTTTCCTGTTTTTGAGTCAAACCAGTAGGAGCCATTGGCCGTATGGCCGGCAGGAAGAATAGAACCGCGGTCTTTAATGGCTACACCAATCGTTTTGGAACGAAAGTTGGTTGCAATTCTAAGCTGATCCGTGACGGTGCTGGTAAGCAGGTTACGCGGTGACATTTTTCCTACACTTGTATTGTTGCTCCCGACAGTAGTCACTGAACTGTCCTCAACACAATAAACACCTTTCCCGGTAATGTTATCGTGCCAGTCGTTGCCAACGATGCCATTGATAGCCGGCACCGAGCCTGTATAAATTGAAGCATGACCAGCCGCGGTTACTGTTATTCCGTAACTGTAATGATTGTTCCGGCAGTTAAAACCTTCGTTCATCATTCGTTTGAAACCGCCTTCAACGTATTGATCATAATAACGGTACAGATAGTCATACCGCATTTGGTCAACCACAATACCTACAACAAGTTTAGGCCGTGCAAGTGCCTGGGATTTGGCAGGTGTCTTTTTTGCTGTTTGCGCATTCGCAGAAAAAATCACAAAAAGACTCAATGCCAGGAAGGATATTTTTTTCACAAGTCAATGATTTATTTTAATAAATATAAAACGGTTCAGGATCGGAAATCTACTTTTTTAATGCTTCTTCAACCGGATTTCCGACGTTACCGCTTGGTGGTAATATGTGAAGCAATGCTGATATCGTCGGAGCAATATCTGCAATGGTGGTACGTCTGAGCGTTTCACCTTTGTTCACACCCCAGCCGTAAAGTAAAAAGGGAACATGCGTATCATAATTGTAAGGTGTGCCATGGTCGGTGCCGGTAGCAAAGGAAGTTGCAAACCAGCCAGGCTGTACAATAACCTGAATATCACCGCTGCGTTTTGCATGAATGTTGTTTTTATACATTTCCAGCTGGTATGTATTTAAAGGAGCTTCGCCGATGTTTTTCAGGTTCAGAACATCTGCAACACCCTGCATAGGCAGCAAGGCCGTACGCAATACCTGATATGCATCTGCAACGGTAACTTTCTTTTCTTTTAAAAGTTCATTGTTAAGATAGATCTGATAATTCTCAAAAGCCTGAACATATTCTCCTTCTCCGAAAGCATCATTAAGTGACTTTACAATCGTTCTGGTCAGCATAGTCGGGCTCATTAAACCGGCAGGTAATTTATGTTCCTGCGAGAATGCAGGCACATCCGGAGCGCCATGATCGGCAGTTAAAAAAACGGTGTAATTGCCCTTCCCGGTCCATGAATCAAGAAAATTGAAAAAATCAGCAAATTCTATATCCAGTTTCAGGTAATTGTCTTCCTGTTCGACAGAATTCGGACCAAATGCATGGCCAATCCGATCGGGCGTAGAGAAACTCACTGCAAGAAAATCGGTGTCTGCACCTTTACCCATATTTTCACCTTTAATTGCTGCAATCGCCATCTCCTTGGTCATGGTATTTCCCCATGGAGAAGTGGTGATTACACCGAAGGCATCACCGGCCGTGCCGATCAGTTCATGTGGAAAAACAGATTTTGCTTCGCCGGATATGGTCCCTTCCCAGGCAACATCATCAGGAGAGCTTTGAGTATACTGGTCAATCGGTAAAAGCGTGGTCCATCCTTTCTTAGCATATTCACCAGGCATTTTTTTGCTATTGTAATCCTGAACCCATTTTGGAAGCTCATTGGCATAATAAGTACTGGTTACGAAATTTCCTGTTTTTGAATCAAACCAGTAAGCCCCGCTGGCAGTATGGCCTGCCGGAAGGATCGAAGCCCTGTCTTTGATAGCAACGCCAATTGTCTTTGATCGGAAATTGGTAGCAATCCTCAGCTGGTCCGTAACCGTGCTGGTCAGTAAATTCCTTGGTGACATTTTCCCGACTGTTACATTGTTGCTTCCGACAGTCGCTACGGTTTTGTCATCAGTACAGTATACATTGGAGGCAGTGGATTTATCAAACCAGTCGTTTCCAACAATTCCGTTTATTGCCGGAAGAGCACCTGTATAGACGGCAGAATGCCCGGCTGCTGTAACCGTCAGGGCATAGTGATAATGGTTATTACGGCAATTAAAACCTTCATTCATCAGTCTTTTCAATCCGCCTTCCTTGTATTTATCGTAGTAGCGATACAGATAATCATAACGCATCTGATCCACCACAATACCAACTACAAGTTTTGGTCTGGAAAGAGGAGAAGTTGTCTTTTTTGTAGTAGTCTGCCCAGTAGCGGCTGGAATTGTTATGAGGCAAAGCCAACTGGCACAGAGAGAAAACAGAAGTTTTCGTTTCATAGTTTAGGAATAAATGAAAAAGATAAATATAAGGGAAGAACGCTTCCATACACTGAATCATGCCGGTTTTCTAATCGAATTTTAATCTCGCCTTTAAAGAAAGCCATTCTAAAATTGGGAGAGACTATCTTGATACAAAAAAAGCCGGATCGCAGCTGTTGCAATCCGGCTTTTGAAATCAAATTAACCTAACTTACTTTTTCTCACTTCCGCCTAAGGATCCAGGCGCTTTTTCAGCAGCAGCTCCGGCTTTTCCTTTTGCAAAATCTCCGGCTTTGACAATGATTAATTTAGAATAGTCAATGTGCTTTTGCATAGCTGCCTTGATTTTTTCAGGTGTGAGTGCCTCAAGATTTTTCTCAAAATCGGCATCCCACTGCATGGTGCGGTTTAGATACAGATTGTTTGTCAGGGTATTGGCAAGAGATGCATCCTGCGCTCTTCCTACCTGTCTGGACTGCAGATAGCCGGATTTTGCAGCTTTGATCTCATCCGCAGTAAATCCTTCTTTCAGCACTCTGTCAATTTCCTCTTTAAAAGCAGCTTCCAGTTTTTCGGCATTTTGCGGTGCATATATTGCATAGGACATAAAGGATCCGCTCTTGTCGAGTGAGCTGGCCGAAAACTGTGAACCAACGCCGTAGCTCAATCCGTCTTTCTGGCGGATGCGTGTTGCAAGGCGTGAATTCAGAAATCCGCCGCCCAGCATGTAGTTACCTAAAATAAGTGCCGGATAATCCGGATCCGTGTCCTGAACAGGCATGCCCATTCCGGCTACAAACATCGAATTCGCTTTGTCTGGAGTTTCAAAGGACTTATTTTCTGCTTTTACAGGCTGGTAAGGCGAAGCAATCCGGGCAAATGTTTTCGGACTTTTCCACGTGCCAAATTCAGCATTAAGTATTTTCTGAACCTGTGCCTGGTCAAAATCACCGACTACGCTGGCAGAAGCATTGGTTGCACCATAAAAATCTTTATGAAACTGTTTGATCTGGTCGATTGTGGCAGCTTTGACATGTGCAACACTTTCATCAAAAGTATCTACATAACGGATATCTCCTTTCGGGTATGGACTGACCATACGACGATACTCATTGAATGCGATTGCCTGTGGTTCACTGCGCTGTGATTCAATACCGGCAAGCTCTTCCTGTTTCAGTTTTTCAAATTCATTTTCATCAAATGAAGGGTTTTTCAAAACATCTGCTACCAGTTTAAGCACCGCAGGGAGATTCTCACGTGTTGTTTCAATATTTGCCCCGGCGGTATTGCTTGCGCCAAAGAAGAAAACCCTTGCCTTTAATTTGTCAAGCTCGTCTTTCAATTGCTGACGGGTTTTGGTTTTTGTTCCTTTATCAAGCATTGAACCGGTCAGGTCTGAAATTGTAGCTTTGTTCATCAGGCTTTTTTCGTCTCCATAACGCAGCGTAATCTTTGCAGCAACAACATTTCCACGGGTTTTTTTAGTTAAAAGTGCCGTTTCAATTGTATTGGATTTTTCAGTACGAACGGTACGGGTTTCAATATTTGCAGGTGACGGATCAAACGCTTCACCTTCGGCTACAACAGCTTCTCCTTTATAATTTTTAACCAGATCTGCTACGTTTGGCGCGGCAGGAATTTCGGCACGCTGCGGATTAGCTTCAGGAATAAATGTTCCCAAAGTACGGTTTGAAGGTTTGAAGTAAAATTGTGCAACACGGTATACATCTTCCGGCGTCACTTTACGAATGTTATCTCTCGAAAGAAATGCTAGCCGCCAGTCTCCGGTTGCAATGGATTCACTGATATTCAATCCGATACGTTCTGAATTACGGAATTCAAGATCCCAGTTTTTCAGCAGGTTTGTCTTAGCACGTTCCACTTCTTCTGCGGAAGGTTTGGTAGTCGCAGCAGAATCAAGTGTAGCTGTAAAAGCCCTTCGGGCTTCGTCCAGGGATTTTTCTTTTAATATTTCTGCGCCAAACAAAACAACGCCCGGATCAAACAACTGAAAGCTGAAACCAAACTGAGAAGATGCTTTTTTTGTATTGACCAGGTTTTTGTAAAGTTTCCCGTTGGGTTCGGAAGTGAGTACTTCTGTTAGCACTTCTGTGGCAGGATAATCGGCGTGGGAACCTGGTGCGATGTGATAAGCGGCCATGACCATCTGCACATCTCCGATTCTTTTCAATTCCACAAAACGCTCTCCGTCCTGTGTCGGCTCTACGGTATATGATTTTTGAATAACGCGTGTCGGTTTGGCAAGCTTTCCGAAATACTCATTCACTAGAGCAATCGTTTTTGCTTCGTCAATTTTACCTGCGACGGTCAGTACTGCATTGTCCGGCTGATAGTATTTTTTGTAAAATGCCTGTAAATTTTCAATAGGTACATTTTCAATATCAGAACGGTTACCGATGGTTGATTTACCATAGTTATGCCATAAAAACGATCCGGATAAAACCCTTTCCATCAAAACACTGAAAGGACTGTTTTCTCCGGATTCAAATTCATTACGCACCACACTGAACTCACTGTCGAGATCTTTCTTTGCGATAAAAGAATTCACCATTCTGTCCGACTCCATGTCCAGTGCCCATTTCAGGTTCTCATCCGTTGCCGAAAAAGTTTCGAAATAGTTTGTCCGGTCATACCAGGTTGTGCCATTTGGGCGTGCGCCGTGGGAAGTAAGTTCTGCCGGAATGTTGGGATGGTTTGGCGTTCCCTTAAAAACCATGTGTTCCAGCAAATGCGCCATGCCTGTTTCTCCGTAACCTTCATGGCGCGAGCCTACCAGATACGTCATGTTAACGGTAATGGTTGGCTTGGATGGATCCGGGAACATTAACACCTTTAAACCGTTTTCCAGATTGTATTCCGTAATTCCTTCTACGGAAGTAACTTTCTTAACACCTTTCGGTAATTCCTGTGAAAATGAAGGACCGGCGAGCAGAGCCGATAAAAGCAGACCGGCAAGGGCTGCGCTGCGGCCTGTTTTTCTTTTTTTAGAATTAATGGTCATTCCAAAATAAATTAAAAATTGATGAGGAAATTATAACATGAAAATAGACGGGAAATTTCAGGTAAACAACCACTTCATGATAAACGGTAAAACATTGCAACAGCAATCCCAAAAAAATTAATTTTATGTATACCTGCAACACCCGGGCAGCTAAGTATTGTATGGATTGGTATACCTATATTTACATTTATTTTCTCTGTCAAAGTGAACAAACAGGTAATATTCACAGTTATTCAGAGGTTGAAAAATTCATTATGATTGATATCAAAAAAGTTAACCGGATTGTATTTTTTCTGTTATCCGGAGTTTTTTTCAGCTGCTCAAGCGGCATCCCTATCTCCACTGATACAAAATATCCCATTGAGGTTTTATATGAAAATGAACCTTTGGAGCGTCCGTATTCAGAAATTGGTATGATCGAAATAAGTAATGAGGATACACTTTCTGCAAAACAGACTCAGAACAAGCGTATGATGTACCGGGGAAATGATGCCAAAACAAAAGAATTACTACGGGCCCGTCTGGTATTAAAAGCACAGAAGATCGGTGCCGATGCAATAATCCATGTGAAATATCAGTATTATGCTTCTGTGAAAAGTGAGGGATATATCATGAGCGGACTTGCTGTTCGGTACAGGGGAGAGTAAGAGAATTAACATATAACAGCCAAAATGCTTTTTACAGCCAACCTATCTGATATGCCTGTTGAGGCGGAGTCGCGGGTGATCATTCGTTTTCAGGATTGTGATCCTCTGATGCATTTAAATAATTCAAAATATTTCGAATACTTTTTCAATGCCCGGGAAGATCAGGTTTCCAAGCTTTACGGGTTTAGTTATGAGGCGATGTTCAGGGAGCTGCGCACCAGCTGGGTTGTATACCAGCACCAGATTGCCTATGTGCGCCCGGCGATGATCAGTGAATGGGTCAGGATCACTTCCAGAGTGATTTACTACAACGAGGATACGATGGTTACGGAATATTTCATGACCAACGATCGGCGGACAGAGTTAAAAACAATGCTTTGGAGTACTTCAAAGCATATCAGTATTACGAACGGAAAAAGGACGCCGCATCCGAAAGAGGTAATGGACTATCTGGCTGCGACCTGTGTGCCGGGTCTTGATTTTCCTAACCTCGACTTTAACGGCCGGATTCACGCTATCAAGCAGGAATTGTCTGCCGGCTCTGAAATTTAATGCCCTTTATTGGAAAGTAACTTCTTGTCCAGCGAATCACGGGTTGTGGAATCCATTGGAACGTACGGAATATTTACAACCGGTTTAGCTATGGGAACAAACCGGTTAAAGCTGTGTGTGAACTGCATGCTTACGCCACCGGTTGTTACAGTATTGCTTAATGAAAACGGACTTTGAATGTTGCGGTTGTAGGCCTTTACACGTACCGATCCTTTCGGATTAAGCCAGTATTCCAGCGTCCATTCTCCCAGCAGACTTGCTGCATCGTATTGCGTGGCCGTTCCGGTGGTGCCGGAGCTGATCCGTCCGTCGCGGGTTACGCGGAAGCGGTCGTTCAGGAAACGGTATGAAAACCGGAGCTGTAAGTTGTTTAGTGCATTCTGATCCAGAGAAAGTCCGGAAACACCAACTTCAAGATTTTCGTTGATACCGGACGCCCAGCGGCTGATCTGATTGGAAACAAGTTCACTGATACTGTTTCCAAGAATAGACGTACTGGTCGCGGTACTGCTGCTTTCGGGTAATAGCTGATTAATAACCAGCAAGCTGCTTACCTGTCGGCTCAGTTCCTGTTCATCTGATTTTAGTTTATTTTGAAAAGCCTCCAACTGCCCGCGTAAATTATTAAGTGAAGGATTATCCAATACTTTGAGGTCATATCTGATCTGAGGTGCCATCAGCCGGTCGGATAAGCCGATCGTCACTTCTACGGGATAACGTCTTGATAAAATTTCTTTGTCTTTTTCCGAATCCGTAGTATTTGGCAGAACACCCATCAGAGATACCAGCTGGGTATAACCTGCTTTTACATCAAGCATGGCGCCATAAGGATCGCCTGACCAAATGATTCTGCTTCCGGGCTTGATGTTGAATTTTTTATTGATAACATTCTGCAATGTGAAGTTATAATCACCCTTATCGATTTCGTAAGTTCCCGTCATCGTAAAGTCGCCTTTTGTATCGATATTAAGGTTTAACCTGCCATTTCCATTCGCCCGGATGATATCACCTGTCTGCCTGTCGAAAATAATCTCGCAGGCCGCATCCGGCGTAAGATTAAAGTTGAAATCCATTTTTATACCTCCTGAAACCAATTTTTTGGCTTCACTTTCGGTACCGGATGCCGTACTGTCCCTGGCCGGCATCTGACTTACAAACTGAATATAATCCTGCGTTACAACCTCTGTTGCTCCATCCAACGGAATATGGATCCGAGTACCCTTATTGCTGGTTACATTTGCCTCAATGTTAAGATTATCAATCGGGCCAAAAACGGCAACAGGGCCGGTAACATAAGCGGTACCGTAGAAGGTATCGTTATCTTT
>Ga0265797_10009372_pt1 | contig 12758 bp, 17 predicted proteins | sample P2T30metagenome_FD_192433 | JGI IMG/M metagenome (GOLD analysis project Ga0265797, IMG submission 192433) | Plant litter microbial communities from East Loma Ridge, Irvine, California - P2 T30 | ecosystem: Environmental > Terrestrial > Plant litter > Unclassified | place: USA: California... | reverse complement strand
CGTTGTCGTTGTCGTTGTCGTTGTCGTTGTCGTTGTCGTTGTCGTTGTCGTCGTCGTTGTCGTCGTCGTTGTCGTCGTCGTCGCCGCCGCATCTGTAATGCCTACACAAGCCCCGAAATGTACAGACATGTAGGATCGATGATCTTAGCCTACCTATCATGTACAGCTATCCGTGTGTCATGCCCTTATGATTTCTACATGTGCGACGAGTGGTTTGTTGAGGCTCTAATCCAGCAAGTCGCTTGTGATTATTAGAAGTGCAATGAATGGCATTGACTAAGGCATCGTGCTGATATTTCACGTTCCCGGGACTGCGATTTTGGCGACCTCAATGTAGACGGCTGATGTTCCATATAAAAACACTTTCTCGGGAGATGGGTCGGTTGGGGTAGGGCTTTATTAATCGAGACATATTTCGGACTTGGTTTTGTGCTAACAGTCCGACTGCTGGCAATGCAAGCAAGAATACCCAATGTCATTCATCCTAGTCAAGTTTGAAGATCTCTTTAGGCTTCAAGAAAGAGCAGAAGAGAAAGATGTATATGCTGTGTTGTGCTATGGTTTGCTATTTTGTATTGCTGGTCGGAGCTGGGGACGTAACGCCTCTTGTGCAAATGAAATGTTGTTGTTTTTTGGCGCGGTCTATATATTCTAGTATCGACAATCGGGGGCCGGGTATCATAATCTTGTGGTTTTTTTGTGGTTTTGGGTTTCCCTTGTTAGCCCTCTTTTCTTTCAATGCATTTTCTCACGTTCTCTGCGTGCCCGTTTCGTCGTATCCAAAGACTTGTGACACAGCCATTCATCACGTCTGTATTCGCGTGATCGCGTAACTGCTGTCCACTTAGCCAAGCGAAGTAAGTAAGTGACGCGGCACTCGAGCATCTCGTCGTTCGTCCAAGGCGACCTCGCTCTCATCGCCCAACAACGCAATTTCCATGGAGCTCATCACTTACATCCCTTCCGGAGGCGTCAACACCGCCTCCCGACAAAGCACAGCAACACTCTTGAACAACCTGCGCCACCCAATAGGATCGCCCTTCGCTTTCACAAACCTCACGCTCAAAATCCGATCGTCCCCAGACTTCTCGATGACAACGCTGCCATGCAGAGGCTGCTGGCGGCTGTCGAGAGTCTTAACGCGGATGCTCAAAGCACCTTCGGGGTTCGCCAGGGGATTCTCCAGGACAGACGCCGGGATCGGAGGCACGGGGATGCTGAGACGGTGGAGAGATGTGAGGATCAGGTTTGTCAGGGGCGTGGCGGGGAGGTAGGAGTAGAAGCGCGTGAGGGTGTGCGAGGGCATGATGTCCCGGAATTGACGCGCGGCTTGCGTGAGGGTCAGGGGGACTGTGGGTGTTGATGTGAACTGTGACATGGCTGGGTCTTCGCTGAGCTGGGCGAGGAAGTTTGCTGAGAGGGCGGGAGCGTTTGCTGGGATGTCGGAGTTCGTTGTGGGCTGTGAGAGAGAGGCGGTTCCAGGGCGAGGTGGAGCTTCCCAGTCCATGGCTGTGTCCACGACAGGAGTTTCGGGCTGGGTGGAAGCAAACGCAGACCATCCCTTTGAATCTCCTGCTGCAGTAGACGCCGCTGCGGGAGGCTGGGTTGGCTGCGAGAAATCGAGAGCTTCGGCCGGTGCGGGCTGTGATGTTGGCACGCCCTTGTCGAAGTCGATCTTCAAGCGCTCGAGCATCTGCGTGGCCAGACCAACAGGATCAGCGGCGCGGCCTTTGGTATCCATCTGAGGGTTCGCGCGTGTAAACCAGGGATGCTGCTTAACGGCGTCCAGGCTCATGCGCTCTGTCGTGTCTACCTTGAGCATGCCACGCACAAGGCTCAGGCTGTCCTGCGGTATCTTCTCCCATAGCTCATCTTCTGATCGTCCTTTGGTGCGAAGGTACTCGGCGAACTCCCAGCTTTCCTCTTCCTCCGGGCAGTCCCAAGGCGTATTGCCCGCGAGCAGGACAAACAGCACAATCGCACAGCTCCACACGTCCGAAGCATCAGGCGAGTATCCAGCCTTCTCCTCAGTGTTCTTGCGCTTCAGATTGGTCTGTCCGCACTTGAGGATCTCCGGCGCAATGTACGGCGGGCTCCCGCACACCATACCACACATCTTGCGCTCGCCCGTCCTAGGAGACAAGAACTGCGTTGCAAGGCCAAAGTCCGCAAGCTTCAGGTCTCCCCGATCGCTCAGCAGCATATTCTCCGGCTTGATATCCCTATGCGCAATACCCTTGCCGTGGCACCAGCCAATGGCCTCGACCAACTGCGTGAAGTATAGGTGCGCGACGTCCACGCCAACGCCCTCGTCGGCCTCAATCTTGTCGAACAAGTCTCCGCCCTCGGCCAGCTCCAGCGCCAGCCATATCCAAGCGTCGTCCTGGCCAGACGCGAGGTACTTTATGATGTTGGCGTGCCGGCCCAGGCGCTCGTGCAGCGAGAACTCGAGCTCGATTTGCTTAGGGCGTAGGCGGCCGACGCGGAAGGCATGGTCTTTGTTGATGAACTTGATAGCGATAACGGGCGTCGCAGCTTTGAGAGGGATGGCTTTGCGGATGCTGTGGGAGTGAGAGTGTTAGTCTGGTTTGAGTGACGAAAGTAAGGTGACAGGGTGTGGCGTACGATGCGTATGCGCCGGAGCCGATGGTCTTCGAGACGATGCGAAAGGGTAGGTTTGTAGGCAGAGGCGCGACTTGCGACTACAGTGCACACGGGCTCGTCAGCTATGGGCATGCGTTTGGGAGGATGGTTGCCCTCTTGAGGAATGACTCGCGACGACTTACACCTGGTGGTGCACCGCCCATGCTGTATGTGTGTGTGTTTTTGTGATGTGTATGCGGCGAAAACGGATAGGAGTACCCAAAATGCGATTCAATCGTCTATTCGTAGCAGTATCCAAGAGCTATGCCGATTGCCAATGCTTTCATGTATCTCGTAAGTCGTGTTGTTCCAATCGTGAAGTTGGTATCGGCTTCAGGCAAACATCGATGTTTACGTGACCAAGGAGACCCTCCCGATCGGCGCAGGCAGCCAAACTTTAATTGTTCATATTCACTGTCACTATATTCCGAAAGCATGAAATAGAACACCGATTCATGAAACAATTTGCACATAATGAAAGAGAAGCATGTTGAGAGTGATGGCGTAAGCTAAATACTGTACATTGCCCATCGACTCGTAAAGCCAGTGAGTGACTACGCTGGACGACTGTCTTTCCTTGCCAGCAGATTCCCATCCCGAGATCATGAATCTCAAGCCTGTCTACAGCCGTCCGCCCTAGCCTTGAAGGCACCCATAGATACCATTGAGAGAGTAAAAGGAAAATAGTCATGCCGAGTGGGTATGTGTAGCAACTGAAGCAGCTCAGGAACTTTCAGAACGCACGCACAAGCAGCACCAGCTCGCGATCTGGATATCCGGCATTCTCTCGTTGGTGTTACCGGCAATGCAGTCGCTGCCGTCCGCCATGAGTGCATGCATAACACGCGTTTGCCGTTAAAGATCAAAGGAAATTAGTTAAAAGTGTGTAAAACCTGTGCAGACGCACGCGTACGGTTTCCCGTTTCGCTTCCATGGACATGTCCCAGTAGTCGCGCCAGCGCAGTGAGTTCAGAGATTGTCGTGAAGATCAAACTCTAGCGATCGCCTGACGCCATGCCCACTCGTGGTGTTTCGGATGGGGTAAACGCAGCGCGCATGTGGCCTTGGCCAGCAGATAGCGGCGGCTATAGGTGTGAAGTCAGGTGTTGTTATGGATACGAGATCCACACCCTGAAACGGTGGCGTCGGCAGGTAGATTGCGAGCTTGCAGTTTTCCGAAAAGCTGGCCAAAAGTAGAAATTGGAGCGGCAAAGACACTCGTCCGAAATCCGGGCGAGACTTGCTAGACGGAACGCTTGGAGCGCTAGAAACTGAGGATCGCCCGGACGTTCCCCGATGACGCCGGTGACGCCTGCTCATGTGTCGATCCGCAAACTCAGGATGCCGAGATACCGTCATAAGAAAAGATAACGCTTGGGTATCACAGGTGTAGAATGATCGTAGGAAAAGACTTTGGTGGAAGAACCTGGGTCTAGTCAAGGTGGCTGGCGGCGAACTGGTTGATCATACCCTCCAGGTTGCGCTCCTTGAGGACGCTGGCGTACTTTGGTTCGCGGGAGAACTTAGGCACCGAATCGGATGCCATGAGCTTGAACACACTGCTTTGAGCTTGGTCGAATAGTGTGGCCACTTCGTCGAGACTCCTAACCATCTGCTCGTCCTCGCCGACAGCGCGGGTCATGCGGCCAGCAAGTGCGTTGCGGAGGTTGTGATCGATGTTGAGCTCGCACGGGGAGCCAGGTGCCAGGAAGGCGTTGTAAAGACCTAGAAACTGTTAGCATTACGTCGAATATAAAGAGGTGTATTTGGAAACATACTGTAAGCTGAGGCCAACGTCTCACGGATGATATCCAGGCGAGGTGAAGGCCCAGTGTTCTTTGCAGCCTGATAGTCTGCGAGGAATGCCTGAACATCCACATAAAATGCCAGGTTCTCCTCGCAGTGAGTTTCCCGCAGGTACTCGCGGAAGAGCAATCTGAGTGCCGGATCACGGATGATGACAGTCATGCGGTTGGTGTTCGAGTCGCGGCTGACACCGTTGGGCACACGCTGCGTCACGGTTGCCTCGCTGTTAATCTGGCCAGAAGGAGTTGTGATCCAGCCAGCGGCACGCATGCCCTTCTGTGTGACCGCATATGAAATGTTCTTCGATGGGTTGTATTTGAGTGGTAGGTGCGAGTTCGCAGGAGTTCTGTCGTCGGCAAGGGGCTCGATGTGGCCGTAGGTCAAGAAGTGAGTGGCGATGTCGTAGACTTCGCGCTTGTCCACCACAGTGCAGCAGTTCATGAGCCAGTCGTATCCGGTCTTACCGGTGAAACAGTATGGAGCGTCCTTATCGCCACGGCGAGATCTTTGCATCTTCACGCCCACCATTCCTGTGGCGTACTCGCTCACTGAGTCTGAGTCTGACGACGATGAATGTGTCTTGAGGTTGGGACCCGTGTCGCCAGCGAATCGCCTGAAGATAACGCTGACAGTGGCTTCGTCGGAGTTGACCTTGTCTGTCTCGGTCTCGCGTTCGAGAATCACCAGCTGCATCATGTTGCGAGGCGAATCGAGAAGCTCGTTGACGTGCCTCTGGTGGATTCCGTTGCGTTGGCAGAAGCGTGAGAGCACGTGCATGCCCTTGGGGGTCAATTGCCACACCGAGCTCTTGCTGAGGAAATCTGTTTTTCCTTCTACCGACTCGACGAATCGGGCGTCGAGGAATCTCTGGCAGACAGAGCGAGCCATCTCCTTGGCCATTGAGAAAGTAGTGGTGGTTGTAGTTGTGACAATTCTTGTAGGATCCTTAGGATCGGGCATGCGATTTGATTGGGAGAATTTGAGCGAGCCCAGGTTGGTGAGAGCCTCGTCGGTGGTGAAGCTGTGTTCATGGCGAGAGAAGCGGACGCGATGTGAGGTGAGCGGCAAGCTCACCATGAGTGTTGAGAACAAATCCTTGAAATCCTGCAAACATGTTAGATGGTGTACTGGAAATTCAGCAGAGCACGTGAGCTCGGTTTGGCGGTTCCAAGCGAAAATCAAAGCCATTGAGACCTCGGAGCAAGCCACCCGCCTACGAGAGGCGGATGGGTGAGCGACGCAGGCACTTTGAACGATCCGTCTCGGCTGTGTTACACACGTGCAACGTAGGGAACCGCCACGCCGGGCCTGATGGGTGCACATGCACAAGGAGAAGTGCTACTTACTCTGGTGAAAGGGCGGTCGTCCTCCGTCATGCGGAGTAACCGCGAGGAAGTTTGATGCATCATTCGTGAGCGGCTCTCGACGAGCCTGTGGTATTGTTCGGTGGGGTCACAGGTGGAGTCCTCGCTCCTCTTCTCTCGTTGCTCGGTGACGAAAGCGGTAGGCTTGGTGTCGCGAGCGAAAGACTGACGCGGCTCTTCGATTGACTTTGAGTCTTGGTACTTCTCGTCGGAAAGTGTGGTCTCGGAAGAGTAGAAGGACGAGGTCGAGGGCTCGGAGCGTTTATGGGAACTGGTGAGGGACGGCGTGTGCCGGAGAGGAGGTGGTTCAGTGACGTGCAGAGGCTCAGTCACAGATGTGTTCCTCTCTACAGGTTGTTGGGCTCGGTATGAGCGTATCCGGCCAAAAGATGCCAGGCGGGAGTGCGCTCGCGACTTGACAGCTGCCGCGATGGTCTTCGGTTTGGAATCCACTTTGTCTATGGTGGGGAGGGCGGTGCGAGGATGGTGCTCGCAGTCGAGAGGGCGTGGCAGAGTAGTCGTCGACGGATCCGGTGGTGAAGGAAGAGAGGTGAGTCGGGCGGCTACGTCAGGATGGGCATATGGAGATCGCGTGGCAGCACGTGGGAGCGGGAGCGGCGAGGGGTGAGGAGGTGATGATGTTGTCTCGGCGGTCGTCGGAATGCTGGGTGCTAGGCAGCGGTCGTGCGGATGGCGAGCGAGGCGGTGGTGGGAGGAGGAGTGAGGAATGCTCGGGAGGGTAGCGCGGTGGGCGGAGGAGGAGGAGGAGGCCGGCATGGACGTAGGTATAGCTTGCTTGGTCGCAGCGGTGGGTCTCAGTCGAGCGCTGCGAGACTAGACTAGACGGGCCAGGGTTTGCGCACTGGCTCACGCAGCAGCAGTCCTTACGGTCAGAGTCGTGCAGATCGATTCGAGTCGACACACGCTGGACGAGAGCGAGGCAGCGCCGGCGTCAAAGGTCGCGGCTACGGACAACCGTCCACCATCCACCCTAGACCACCCATGCCCTCTCACTTGCCTACTCAGGCCGGCACGCACGCACGCACGCACACGCACGCTGCCTTACTACAGTACTCCTGTACAATAATCCATTCCCGCTCCCGACCCATGTGGCTAAGCCGTGCAGCCCTCTCCCCTCTACTGCTGTGAATACGCCCATGCCCAATGCGTCGCCCCGAAGGCGTAGGGCCTGCGCCGGCACCAGGGCATGACACATGGCCTACCAATCTGTTACACCCACACTCTGCCGCTCCCCCTGCTGCCGCCCGCTGCCTCCTCCCAGAGCGAGGGACAAAGAGAGAGAGGCCGGCCAGTAGTAGTGGATGGCATGGCAGCTGAAGTCTCACGAAACACGCTCACGGTCTGTGGCCGCTTTGTCCTAGACAGCAAGGTAGCATTTCACAATCAACAACTGCCGTGTCTATACCACGCTGTTTCACCTCCCCATGCTTCCTAAGCCAGTGCCCGTTCGCAATTATGCAGAAAGCCAATGTCCACCACTTTTCTCACCGACGCTCTCAGCGCGCACGGCTTCCGCGGGCGAGAGATCACCGTCTTACCAACCTAAACCAGCGCCACCCAGAAAGTAGCAACGATAGACAGACCTCAAGGCTCAAGCTCTCAATCGCCCGCTCGCATATCTCACATGCGCGCGCGTGATACGTGAGATACACGAGGTACCGGTACCCTACCGTTGCCCTCGGCTCGTGGCATAACGTGCGATGTAGCCATGCGCGTCCGCAACAACGCCATACTTGCATATGGCATCGCTGCTGCTGCTGTCTGCACACGCGGTGTTGCCTGCTTTTTGCTTTGCCGTCCACTTCCCGTGCAGCCTCGTATCACCGTCACACCGTGACACAGTTTCACGTAGATGCGGAACATTCTTCGAAGCAGCGCTGCTCCATGGGTTATCCCAGCTCGTCATCCCAGCTTGCTTCGTGAGGATGAGAATGATCTACGCTTCCCTCTCTCCCTCGTGGCCCAGGAATACACTTTGCCATCTCCTGGAAGCTTAAGTCGACTCAAATACGTGGTCCGCCGCCGTTTGACAGTTCGTCCGCGCCGTCGGTCCCGCTCCATGTGTGCGTTTGCCGCATGCGACGCTTTTCATGTATATCTCTTCGTTGGAGGTCTGAGCAGGGCAACCAGCGCTCGGACGGCTCGGTGGCATGTCCTGTGTGTACGAGAAGCGGCGGCTACCTAGTGCCTGCATTTCACGTGCCCGCCTCGACTTCTGTCCGACACATCGTTCCTTCGAGGTCATCTGCCGGGCAATCCTTGATCGCGACACGTGCGTGGCTTGCATGCCGGGCCTCGCTGCATGAGGGTGGGTATGACTATGCCACATTCTTGCGGTGGCGGTCGAGGGCGCTGACTGATGGGGCGCCTACTTTTTTTTCTTGCAGACCCAGATGCCGCCTTACAGCCGTCGAGACAGGTTTTGGGGCGGCCACTATAGCAGCACGCTATCACCGCCTGCTTGTTTATGGCTGGCGCCTGGGCGATGATGACCGTGGCCATCGGCGCTAGAAGGTCCAAATAATTCTATTGCCAGGGGTGGGCAGAAGCGCTGTCCTTGTCGCGCCACGCTTTTTGCGCTCGACGCCCGAGCGATCGACTCAGGTAGCTTTGCTGTCAGATCCGCTAGAGCCAATCTCGGCTGCTCTGCGCTCATCCGTACTATTGGAGAGGCAGAACGTGCGGGTGGACCTCCTTATGTGAAGACCGCGCGAGGCTGGCCTCGGAACCTCCTCCGTCGTCTCGACGTACGCAGGCGCCGACCCTTTGGACCGGCGGCAGCATAGCATGGCAGACGTGAAACGGGCGACAAGGAGGTGTATGGCTGGCAGATGGTCGGACAACCCTCGCATACACGTGGCCATGCAATCACCGACTTCGCAAACGCATCGCAATGCCAGCAGTCGGCTCCGCTTCCCCTCACCAGAGTGCCCACTCGTGGTGTGTCAGCGCACGCAAGCACGCCAGACGTGGGAATCCTTCAGACACGTTGTTTGTATGCCCGTCTGCGGCGTCGCACGGCAGCCTCAGGGCCTCTGCCTGGGCAGGGTTGCCTCGTGTCTGATATTGACTGCATATCCGCCCGCAGTGTACGTACCGCTCGACTTACAGTACACGACTGCGGGAGTGTAAGCCGGTGTCCTTACGACGGGCTGCTGCTGCTGTGCTTGCATCTACCCATCGTAGCAAATGCGCACGCATTCTGCAACTCCTTGATGACTCGCCTGACCTTGGCGCGAGCATATCCGACCGTGCAGTGTTCGAGTTGCCATAGTGTGTAGCACGGTTGTTCGACCGTTGGTCGGTTGTCAGCCGGGCGATGGGAATAACACATCATCGATACTGTAATCATGTTTGCGCACTCTGGCGTGGCAGCCATGTGACTCGGAGAATCGGAGTCCACATGGGCCCTAAGGTTCAGCTATGGATCCAAGCAAGGCAAGGAGCTCTCTTCCGAAACAGATCCCATCCGGAGATACACAATCGCGGATTCAAATACGAGCCTTTTAGAGTCTGGTGGCTGCAGTCCAAGGAGCAATGAAACCCTTAGCTGACCACCGACCAAAGGACTCTGGAGCCAGATCGGAATTTATCTGCGATCGCTATGCTGCACCGCGATTCTGCAGAATGCCGTCGCCTACGCTCGCCCGCTTCATGATTCCAGCCCACACGTGCAGTGCAGGGGCCTGCCCACGCCCGTCTCCCACGCCTCTGACTCTCTCTCAGTAAAGCGGTCTCTCTTTGCCGTGTGTATGCCTTATATCCGCCCACGCCATCGGGCTGCTACTGGCCGTTCTTCAGACCGCTCAGCTAGAGCAGCAAACTTGGCCCTGAAGCGGATGATGCACAACTATCGAAACTATGTGGCCCCGGAACACGGCACGAAATCAGCTTTTCCACGTGGGCAGGCTGCAAGCCACGTTCCACCTCGAGGCTCTGGCTCGGCCTTGGCGGGCAGCTTTCTGCTGGCTTTTCCACTGCTCCAGGCGCCGAAGGGTGGGTCGGCCGACACGTGGCGTGGAGGAGCTTGACACCGCCACGTCTTGACCTCGTCGATGATGGTTGCGGTGTGGCCTGGTGCCCTTTTGCAGCCCATGCTCGATTTTCTCTGCTCGACGGGACTAACGTGCAAGGGAAGTCCTGGCAGCATGCCACGAGCTGAGGAGGTTGAAGAGATGAAACATCCAGCACGGTCAGCGCTGCGTGGCATCCATGTGGTCGGCACTTGGCCCTATACTACATCTACTCACTCAAACAAACGGCTCGGATCTTTGCACCCACCGTGGTGTGCTCAAGAGTCAAGAGCTAGAAGAATAGGGCAAAATGCTCACGACATCTCGAGGGTTCCTTATCAATTTACCACATCATTCTAGAGCATTTCGGAGATGGCTCGTGGTGCTCGCCTTGACTCTTCACGTCTCCCTGCTCAGACTGATCTTCAGGGTCCTACCCTAGAGCACTATAAACTTGATGCTGCAAGCATGGTATTCCTGGGCTGGTCCCTTGTTCCATGGGTGAACTTGTCACACGACAGCATGCGAGACAGCAGCGCAGTTCTCATGCTGCTCAAGCACCTATCCTGATACACACCCACCGACCACCCTCGGAGATTCGAATCGTTTGCAGCGGCAGCAGAAACCACATGGCACACGCATGTGCAAGATAAAGTACATGGCCCATGATAGCCGACCGCTCCTGTACCACTGCGCCGCTGAAGAAGCCCTTGCGTCGACCTCGTATCCGCTTGCTATACTGTCAGCAGATGACAGATTCGATAATGACCTTGGCCCTTCACAGACCCTGCTCATGGAACAAGCCGGCAGCCCTCCAAGGCAATCAAAGACACCGCCCCCGCGAGAGGAAAATAGCAATATGCATGCCACCGCCTCGCGTCCTTTCGGCAAACACGCAGTAAACTTCGCACCACCGCATCTCGGCGTCGATCCGACGTCAGTCTTCTCGGCAGAACCTCTCTAACGCTCATAGCCGAGCAGACCTGTCCTCGAAACCGATGCACGAAAGAGGGCCTATGGCGCGCCGCAAAAGTTGTGATTACTGTATTGATTATCGTACATGGTGCTAGAGGGCCTTAGCGCCTGGCACGGCGGAGCACAGTCCGATGCCCTGGTCACATCACTGCACCTGCTCGCCTTGCCATGTTTCGCTTCATATTGTATGCAAAGGCTGGTGGAAGGAGCAAGTACGCGTGCCTATCTCTTCAGCGTGTGCAGCGCTAGGCTGCTGTCGGCACCGCTAGTTGGGTATACGGTGGGTTGCTGGCAACGCTACGACGACGTCCAAAAAATCTTGTGAGGATTCAGGATGTGCAACGCGTCTGCATATTGCTCTCGAGGCTCGATGGGGCGAACGACCCGACATTCTGCTGCCCATTGCTCCTCTGCGCTTAGTCGGGATTTTTTCTATCATCGTTGCGTCATCACCGTCGAGCAGTGCTTGTGTGAGATTGAAGTAAAGATGTGCTTGGGAAGTTTCATCGCAGTGCTGGAACGTCGCACAGGTCCGCTTCGCTTGCTTGCTACTATTTCTTCCGTTGTTGATATCGGCCCTTTCAGCCTCTGCCGCTCTCCCTTTCTGCCTGGGCAGGATTCCGGAGAATCGATCGTTTCGCACTCCTGTCGCTCGGAGCCATCTCCAAGCGGCGGCTGGGCGTGCAATCAATTGACCGGATTGATGATGATATCATATACGCCTTTGCTTGCGTGTGGCCGATTCTGCGAGTGGTTTGGTGGACGATAAGCACGCCTCTTATTTACCCCTGCGCTACACCGCGGGAATAGATTACTCCGGTGTTGATGTGATAGATTAGCGAGGTTGGCGTCGGGATCCTTGGGTCACGCGGAGGTACAGTACAGTACCTGCAGACGTGATTCGAGGCGATGATACGACGCGACTGATCATCCCACTATTGCTATGGACGATGCTGGAACAACGACGGAAAGGCGTCGTCGAACCCTAATTTGAGAGCCACTTCGACTCGATAGCAATACAAGTCATGTCGTGATCAATATGGGTTATGTCGCAGACGATACTTTGATCCGGCGGCATTGTGTTGGAGCGCTAGTGGTTGAAATAACCGGTGCAGGCTCCGTTCAATGGGAACAACGATTGACGGGTCGCCGTCTTGATCAATGGATTCGAAACGATCGAAGCTGGATTACACTGGAGCATCTATATCTAGTGACAATACATGCGTCGTAAGAGGAGTGAACTGGCCAACTTCAATGACACCAGTCAAATATGCGCAGGTGACGAATGAGGTTCCCTGCCCTAAACCCTAAGGGTACTTTGTGACAAGGTAAGTTATATGCGATTCACTTTGATCTGATCGCAAACCTAATCTCAAAGCACCTGCATATATCCGGTTCATGTAAAGATGAAGCGTGTCCCTATAGTCCTCTGACAATGTCGTATAGCAGGCGTATGATCGTCATATGATTTGGGCACGAAATATGTGTCGATCATATCGGCTTGAATTTGGAATGTCAACACTTCTGAATTCCGTCGGCCTGGGCTGCATGTACATCGACTGAAGCCGGCGAGTCCAAAAGCTATTTTCGACGATATACCGCACAGCTGTTAACCCACGTGGTGTTGTCTGAAAATACCCATAACACGAACACACGAACTAAAAAGAGGGCCATAAACAGAGCTCGCTATAGGGGGTTGGTTGGCGGAGGAAGTCTAGTCGAAATCGCCTCACCGTATGCACCCCACACGAACGCAACAAAAATGTCTAAAAAGGTAGACGATGCTGGTGAGCCAGCACCGGAAGACGTTTGATATTGAAGAACTGTCATTATCATGAGATGCTCCTCAACAGGGAATCGAACCCTGGTCTCCCGCGACTTGTCGGTGTTAATGACAAGCGGAAATCATAGCCACTAGACCATTGGGGATGTGGTG
>Ga0265797_10009369_pt1 | contig 12762 bp, 12 predicted proteins | sample P2T30metagenome_FD_192433 | JGI IMG/M metagenome (GOLD analysis project Ga0265797, IMG submission 192433) | Plant litter microbial communities from East Loma Ridge, Irvine, California - P2 T30 | ecosystem: Environmental > Terrestrial > Plant litter > Unclassified | place: USA: California... | reverse complement strand
GTCCTGCCCTACAGGAAGGCTACACTCGTCTAGAGTGGCATAAACCCCATGGACAGCGCTATTGGGGCGACTACCACTGCTCAGAATCAGAGCTCAGCAACCTTGCAGCTACAATTCGACAGCATGGCTATGTCGTTGAAATCACCGCTACGCCCACGAGCAGCAAAGACGCAATCGGCGCCTGGCTGGCATCGGTACCAAAGACGGCGATGTTGTGGATCTACTCCAGCATCCGGAACCGGCCACCAGAACGTCGCGAAAATCAGGAATCTGCTGGAAGCGATTTCTGAGGGTTCTCTGGACATGAAGATCTCGGAATATCATCAAGTCGTAAAGCGTCTATAGCATGGCATCTTTATGAAGGCATTACTTCCCAACTTTACCCGTCCCTCTGAAGAAGAGCGCAACGACAACAAACCCAGCCATGGCTGTCCCAAAATTAAACCACAAAGCCCCCCTCAACCCGCTCAAATAAGCGTGGTTCCCAACACTCCCCTCCCCGGTAACAGCAGACGAACTCGATTCCTTCGACTCCTGAACGGCAACCTGGATAGCAGTGCAAATCGCCAGCCCAATCGCCCGACCAACCTGCCCAACGCAATTGATCGTCGCGCCGCCCAGTGCCTGATCTTCTTTCGGCAAGCTCTGTGCTATGAAAAGGAGGAGCGAAGGGAACAGAGCGTCGGCGCCCAGTACTGAGAGACACATGGCTGGGAACCCGAAGGCCCAGTAGGTTGTGTTGGGTGGAATGGGGACTGCGAATAGTAGGCAAGCGATTGCGCAGCAGAGCATACCCCACATTAGGATGTAGTGCACTTTGACTCTGGAGAGCATCTGCGAGACGATGAAGATGGCGATGATCCCGACGACGCCCGTGGGCAGGAAGCGGAGGGTTGTTTGGATTGCGTTCAAGCCGATGAATTCTTGGTAGTAGTAGGTGGCGAAGACCAGGTAGCTGCTGAAAGATGAGAAGAACAAGAGCATTCCCGCCATGGCGGCCGAGATTTTCGGGTCCTTGAACATTGAGATTTTCATCAGTGGGCGGCGGTTGGTCTTCTGCTCCAGGTGCATTTGCCACAGGACGAAGGCTGCGAGGAGCAGGAATGAGAGGATGATTAAGACGGGGATCCAGGGAGTTGCCCAGCCGACTACGTTGCCTTCGGTGAGAGCGAAGAGCAACACCAGGATCGAAATTGTTATCGTTGCTCCGCCGGCCCAATCGACGGAGTTCTTGAGATCCATGGGCTCCGTACGCGGTTTAGGCACGGGGATAACGAAGTGTCCAGCCACGGTTACCATCGCCGCAAGAATGGCGAGGATCCACAACACCCATCTCCAGCTGGCGTACTGCCCGACCACACCGCCGAGAATGTTACCGATAACGCTGCCCAAAGGGGCTCCGGAAGAATACGTCGCAAACGCATAGTTCTTCGCCTTGCCCGGCGGGAACGTAACCCCCAGAATCCCAATCGCAGTCGGAACATTCGCCGCAGCACCGAGACCTTGCAATCCTCTAAAGACGTCAAAGCCGATTTCCGAGGGGATGAACGGGCAGACGAGAGTTGTCAAGCAAACCCACGCAGAACCCCAGATGAAGACTTTCCGTTTGCCGCACACGTCTGCGATCCGGCCCCAGAGTAGGAGGAAGCAGCCAAAGGTCAGCGAGTAGGCGGAAACGATCCATTGTTGTCGAGCTGCGGGGATGTTGAGGTCGCGGCCGATGGTTGGGAGGATGATCACGACTGCTTGGTTGGACATTGTGTTCAGGAATGCTGCTCCGGTTAATGTGATGACGAGAGCGATGGACCGGGCTTTGGACATGGGCAGTGAGGAGGTTGTTCGCTCGATTGGTGAGCCGATGGCCTTTTCTGGGTCGTCATCTTGCCGCAAAGGTTCGATTCGGGAGTTTGCTTCTTTGGAGTCTCGTGCGTAGTCGTGCTTGTTGTCATCTTGGGCATCTGAGAAACTGGCGTCTGATTTCTTGCGATCCTCTATTGGCTCAGGCTGAGAGGCTGCGTGGGTGGTCGGCTGGCGTTTCTCATCTCCAGGATTATTAGACATTATCGTGATCCAAGCGTACTTCCCCCTACAAGAAAGATGGAGTTTGATGAATTGATTCGTCGATCGGAAAATCGATCGTCGACCGGGGGCATCATCAATATATACACACAACAGAAAAATCGATAAATCCTTCGAAGGATGCAGTAAGACCGAAAAACAACAAGAACCCCGTTATCAACTGCGACGTCGGCCCGGCAAATGTCTTAGCCGGGCATTATGCGGAATGGTGTGATCTATATTTGCTTTGCGATGCGGTGATTACGGTTGCTTGGCTCTTGAGACTAAATTCGCATGCCATTCTTCCTGCGTGCACATCACAGTTGACGATAACCATTGCCGAAATGTGCTTCCACGGTATGTTTGAAAGCTGCCGACAGCTACACAACGATTGCCGTACGTTTGAAGAATAGATCTTTCGGCATTCGTCTGCAATCTGATAGCCGCTGATTCCCTCGATTGTGATTACATCATGATCCGCCACCAGCAGGACGGATTGAGGTCGATTGATCCGTACGTGCCGTGGGACAGCTCTTGATCTTCTTGCGTTGATACTTGTTTTCTGCAGTTGATACCGCTCTTTCTAGCTCATCCCCCCTCCAACCGCAATATTGATTCCTCCCCGACCAACGTTGGATCACATAACTCAAAAATGTCCTCACTACAATACAAGAAAGTCCTCGTCCTAGGGGCCACCAGTGGAATCGGCTGGGCCCTCGCCGCAAAGCTGGTCGAAACCGGCACCAGCGTCGTAGTCTCAGGCAGGCGAAAGGAAAACCTCGACAAGTTCGTCGAGCAATATGGCTCCAAAGGCAACGTCGACTCCGCAGTCTTCGACATCACCGACCACGCAGCCATCCCGGACTTCGCCGCCAAGATCCTCGAAAAGCACCCGGACCTCGACTGCGTCTGGATGAACTCTGGCCTCCAGCGGGCGATGAACTGGGCCAAGCCCGAGGAGGTCGACTTGGACAAGATGGACCTCGAGATGGACACGAACTACTCGTCGATCCTGCGGCTGACGAAAGCCTTCTTGCCGTATCTCATGAAGAAAGCGCCGCAAGAGACTGGCATTATATACACGACTTCGGGGCTTGCTCTTGTCCCAATTCTGCACTGCCCGAATTACTGCGCATCGAAAGCTGCGCTTCATCATATGATTTTGGCTATGCGCCAGCAGCTGAAGGATGCCGGTAGCAATGTCAAGATCATCGAGTTGTACCCTCCTGCTGTGCAGACGGAGTTGCATGATGCTGAGATGGGCGAGAAGGGCAAGGAGGTTGGAATGCCGCTGAAGGATTTCACCGAAGAGGCGTTTGCTGGGCTTTGTGCTGAGAGCAACGAGCAAGTGCCTGTGCAGATGGTCAAGACTTTCATGGGATTCAATGGGTGGGAGCAGGAGAGACAGGCGACTTTCCAGAAGATGGTTGCGGCTATGAAGTCGCAGGGTCATTGATTTCGTTGTGACATCTTGGGCAGTTGGTTTTTAAGGGTCGGCTCATGTCAGTTTGAACATGATAGACGCAACTTCTTATCCAATGTCTCAATGTGATTAACGGTCCCAACTCTCACTTGTGCAGTTTTGTTGATCCTAAAAGCTGGATCCACCGTATTTGCGAGGTTCGTTGGATAGACGGTCTCGTTGGTACTGGTGTGTTCGTAACATGACGAAGTTGCTGGTACTTGGGCCCTTACCAAAGTCTGACCCGTCGAGACATAAAGGTTGTCTTGTAGACAGGCCTGACCTCTCTGGAGACAAACGTGAAACAAACTCGGTGTGGTATGGATTCCAGCAGTCCAGTCTTTTGTGCCAGCTGCCACAGTGATGCACACATCTCCTGGCTCGAGAATTGCTTCAGTACAATTTTTCCAATAGCTTTACAATCACACTTTCTCCCTTTCCCTCAGGAGTTGATATTAACCACCCGAACGCCACCCAATGCCGCTCGATAAACAGATATCCCAGGATCATAATTATACAATGCACTTCCCAAAACAATCCTACTTCTTCCTGATATCCTCAACACCATCATTCCTCAGATACTTCTCCTCGTTCTCATCATTCCTGCCGTCTGAACCCTTGGGCCCAACACCCTCATACCCACTCTTACCAGCATACAGCATGCCGATCTCCTGGTCACCATCGCCCTCCAGCTCCTTGCTCGTGGAGATGGGCTTGTTGCCTCTGAAGCGCTTACGCATATCGACCATGCCGCGCTTACATTCTCCGTAGCCTCGGATGAGCTGCAGGCATTGGGTGGGGAGGGTGTCTTTGAGAGGAGGGCGGAGACAGGCGGCGGGGGTGTTTCGGTGGATCATCACGCAGTCGGATTGTTGGAGACATGTCGCCAGAGCGGCGCCTGGGAGGGTGTTAGAGACGAGAGTGGAGTGAGTGGTGTCTTGAGGTGTTACGGACGGATGTCTGTGCAGGAGGCAGGCATTTTGCGCCGGGGATGCGCGCGTGGCGATGAGGAGGGTTTGAGGCGGCGCTTTCAATCGAGTCTTTCAATGTCGTTGGTATAGATTGTAGACTGGCGTCCGGGATCGTGTATTCGGGTGGCAAGTGTTTTGATTAATGGTCAATGGAATTGTTCATCAAATGGGACATCAAATCAGAGAGATGCTCGATCCAGCTCCAGTCGCTTGCGGGCCGAACAAGGAAGCCAGAGCCAGACTTCACCTCTGCTTAAAGTATGTGAATTGATACCAGCTTTTAACCAACAATATCACCATCAGTCATTAACATACCTCTGGGAGCTCCGATCGACTTTCACATGCCACATGACTTTGATAATGACGGCACTGGGGATGGGGTTGATCCTGGAACGCTCCTCGGTCGTGTCCCACCACTGCAATCTTCTTGACCGCAATCTACACGAACCTGGGAAATTCTACTTCCTCATGTAAACATACTCAATGCATCCTAATCACCAACCACTCCCACTCTAAGCAACCACCAAAATGCCTCGAGTCCCCTTCATTGGCCGACTCTTCCTCTCCGAATACCTGGCCCTCGTCGCGTCTTTTGGCTTTCTCATCTTCGAAGTCATTGCACGGACAGTGACTTTACTCCTCCCCGGCCCGATCGTCCGGTTGCTCTATCGCCTTTCACGGAATGCCTTCAACAGTCTCTCTTCGCCGCACTCGCGACGGAGCCGCAACAAGAAGAAGTCAGTGTCCAGCCCAATCGCCCAGGCGAGCGATTTCGTAGAGCTATGCGAGCTGTACGGATACTACGCGGAAGAACACATCGTGCAGACCGGCGATGGCTATCTATTGGGCGTCCACAGACTGGGCTGGCGTAGGGGAGAGGAAGACCAGCGCGTCAACGCGGGCCCTGGCAGCATAGAGAAGAAGGTCGTATATCTGCACCATGGCCTGATGATGAACTCTGAAGTATGGGTTTGTCTGACGGATAGAGAGCGCTGCCTACCTTTTGTGTTGGTGGAGCAAGGGTATGATGTCTGGCTTGGAAACAACAGAGGAAACAAGTACAGCAAGAAGAGTCTCCACCACAGTCCGACAGACATACCATTCTGGAACTTCAGCATGGACCAGTTCGCCTTCCACGACATCCCCGACACGATCGATTACGTTCTCTCGACTACCAAGCAGCCGAGCTTGAGCTACATCGGCTTCAGCCAGGGAACCGCTCAAGCCTTTGCCGCACTCTCGATACATCCGACGTTGAACGAGAAGGTGGACGTTTTTGTAGCTCTCGCGCCTGCCATGGCACCTCCAGGTCTTGCTTCAGGCATAGTGGCCAGCTTCGTCAAGTCCAGCCCAGAAATCCTCTATCTTGCCTTTGGACGACGTGCGATTCTTGGCTCGGCGACGATGTGGCAGGCTTTACTATATCCGGGTATCTTCACCTACTTCATCGACAAGAGCATGAGCTTCCTATTCAACTGGAAGACGCAGAACATCACCGCCCACCAAAAGCTTGCGGCGTACCCACACTTGTACAGCTTTTCTAGCGTCAAGACGGTCGTGCACTGGTTCCAGATCATCCGCAACGGAACTTTCCAAATGTTCGACGACGAAGTGGCTAAACCTTTGGCGTTGAGCAACGGCAACAAATACTACAAAGTTGCCAAGTTCCCTACCCGCAACATCAAGACTCCGATTGTGCTGGTATACGGCGGCTCGGACAGCTTAGTCGATATCAAGCTCATGCTGAAGGAGTTACCAAAGCACACCGTTGCAAAAGGTATTCAGAAGTACGAGCACCTGGACCTCCTCTGGGCTAGCGATGTGCACACGCTCGTCTTCCCACACGTTCTCGACGCCCTCGAGAGTTACGCTTTCTCCGCAAAGGCGAAGGTCGAGAAACTCGGTTGGAAAGGCATTGAACGCAGCATCCTCGAGCGCGGCTCCCTCACCAGCCCAAACGGCTCGATGCCCCCCAACTACTCCGACTCGGAGCGCAACAGGAGACAAGACATCGACGAACGTCGCCGTACAGAAGCCTTTGAATGGGGCGTCGACAACACCGCCCAGTCAGCAGAAGAACACTTGGACGAAAGCGAGGACGAAGACGACAGCGCACCCGAACGCTTCGCTCTCACACCAGGAGTCGGCCTATCGCCTCTCCCATCTTCACATCAGCCCCCCAGCCGCACATCCACTCACGTACGTGCGCCCACGTCCACGTCCATCCGCAGTGACGCAAGCTCGCAAGAAGGGACCGTAATCGCTAAGCCATCACGCAGGATTCGGTCACCGACCGCGCGCACATCACCCCTTCAACATAACGGTAGGAGAGAGGATGAGGTCGCGTTGCCTACTTCGCCTCTCACCGCAGAGGCTCTGTCCGAGCGTACGGAACGCGGTGCCAAGCGGCCTTCGCAGCCAGAGGGTTGGTGGAGCTCGACGGACTCGGCGGCGGAGTCGGATAACGATGCCGGGTCTACGAAGGCTGTTTCCGCCACGCCGTTGGAGGAGAGGGAGGCTACGCTGGGGTTTAGGCATTCCAGTGGGCCTATAGTTGTTGATTCGAAGGGTTCGCCGGCGAGAGGCGCGAGGGCTCGGTCAGGAGGGTAAATAATATCAATGCTGACATCACCGTTACTGTTCGAACATCATCTCATTTCCAAACATTGCACCCAAGATGTATGTTTTGTCCTTTATTCCGTCTATACCAAGCGACACAAATCTCTGTCTCTCCCTCTCTCCCTCTCTCTACACCCCTCAAAGCTCCCCCATCTCCCTCACATCCCCCCACTTCTCCCCCTCCCCCCTCCTCAGCTCAATCACCTCCTCAACATTGTGCCTGCCCAGCCCCCGCTGGCTGTCATGGATATGCGGGCACGCCTCGCCCAGCTCGGGCGGGAATTCGACGCGCCCGTCGATCTTGTCGCGCCGCAGCTTCAGCACCCAGAGCTTGTCGTGCGCGGAGAAGAACAGGCCGGCTGTGATGGGGATTTGGCGCGCGGTCGACAGGTGGATGAAGCCGTCTTGGGCGTCGAGCGGGGTTGCTGGGAGGGTTGCGGGGAGGGGGGTGGGGGGTGGGGAGTCGAGGATTTTGTACCAGAAGGCTGGGGGGGACATTTTCTTTTATTATTGTGGTTTCTTTGAGGGCGGTTTTGTGAGTAGATCCGGTCGACTGGTGGTTTATTTCGAGAAGGCCACTGTTAGTGGCAGTCGCTGCGGCTGCGGTTTCCTCTTTGGCTGGTTGGGTGGACTTTGGCGCGGTCATTTGCCGACTCTGACTTCGTCTGTGAGTTACACTTTGTTTCACATTCGAATGAACACACATGGACAAACAATTGCCATATGTCTTCTTGAAGCTCATAAGGCATGCCAAAGCAACGATGCTGACTACACAGACCACAGCTCATCGTAGCTTTCCATAACGCACTCCCTCACCGAAACCAACGATCTTTACACGAGCTGACGGACATAGAGTTTGAAGATCTGGATGACATCGGCGGCTTACTCACCCAGCCAATCCTTGGAGGTTGTCCAAGCCTTCTCAAGCAGCCGCTAGTTTGCTTGAAGAATGCCGGTGCATCTCGAGTCTTCTTTGCCGGACATCGAACAAATGGAAAGCTCCTTCACCGGACTGCTATCAATGGCCGCTTCGGATCTCCCTCTACAATGCCACGCTAGACCAATCGTGCAGCAACAGACCCCCGTGGATCACCCCAAACGGCGATCCGTAGGCGTCTGAGGCGTCGTCACAAAAGGAGGTGCCGTAGTGCTGCATCTTCATCCCCAGTCTCCAGAGTCCACATCCCACACCCCGCACACTCCGCCAACCTTATTCCCATGCGTCGCCCGCTGCTCACATGAAACTAAGACGTCCCGAAGTAGTCGCACGGTAGGTGGCGTCGACGGTAGAGCGAAAGAGGTACCCCGGCGGCTCTCTTTAGCCTCTGGCCGCGACACCCGCGTGAAGGTTCATCTGATCGCGATACCCGTCTCTTGTCATCTGTGCTCTCTTTCTTCTGTACTTCACTTGCGACACTCTCCGTCTTGTTGTTGAGTTTCCTCCTTGTAGAAACGCGACCAGAAAAAGGACAATCGGGATCTCCCAAGGACAAAACCCACCATGAAGAAGTTCTACGGCCTGACTGGCTCGAGGCTCAACATCGCCATTGCGGTGATTGCGGGCGTCGATTTCGCATTGTTTGGTTACGACCAGGTAAGGCAAACCCGCAGGTGTTGGCTTGCATGATTGTTGACAAACGCAGGGTGTACTCGGAGGCCTTCTCACCTTACCCAGCTTCCTCAAATATTTCCCGCAGATCGATGTCGAGGGTGCTGGCTCGCCTTCTGCCATGAGCACGGCTTCTAACATTCAAGGTATCACAGTCGGTGGATACACGCTGGGATGTTTCTTTGGTGCTGTTGCTACGATCTGGCTTGGTGAGTCTTTTCCTGAGCAGTGCAAACATACAGCAATTAATCAATGGCAGGCAACATGCTTGGTCGTAAGAAGACAATCTTCATCGGCAGCTGTATCATGGTTGTTGGCGCTGCTATTCAGGCCTCTTCGTTCAGTCTCGGCCAGCTTATCTCGTCGCGTTTCATCACTGGTTTTGGAAACGGTAAGAGTGACAGCATTCATCTTTGGAGAGCAGTACTGACAATTCCAAGGCATGAATACATCGACTGTCCCCACCTGGCAATCAGAAACGTCCAAAAGCCACCGGCGTGGACAGATGGTCATGATTGAAGGTAGATTCAGTCAGATTTTGTACCAGAGAGAGCGACTGGCTGACATCCGCCAGGCACTTTGATCGTCTTCGGTGTAATGATAAGCTACTGGATAGACCTTGGATTCTCTTTCTTAGAGCCTTCCACCGTCTCATGGCGCTTCCCCATAGCATTCCAGATCATACTCGCGCTGATCATCGTGGCCGTTGTTCCGGGTCTGCCAGAGTCTCCACGCTGGTTCGTCGAACACGCCGTTATTCATCTTGCGCCATGCTGAAACTGACATCTTCAAAGGTTGATCCTGAAAGGTCGGGAGCAAGAAGCGCTGGAAGTCATGTGCGCGTTGTCAGATCTCCCTGAAGACGATCCGAAGATCCAAAGCGAGTTCAACGCTGTCAAGGACACTGTCATCGAGATGGCGCAGGGCAGTTTCAGAGACTGCTTTGCTATGAACGACAACAGGAACTTGCACCGCACTATTCTCGCTTACGTCAATCAAATGTTCCAGCAGATTTCGGTGAGTTGCGGTACATGGATAATACTGCGATGATAGGTACTGACGGCATACAGGGCATTAATATCATCACTTACTATGCCGCTACGGTGTTCCAAAACAGCATCGGTCTATCACCCTTCCTCTCACGACTCCTCGCAGCGTGTAACGGTACCGAATATTTCCTCGCCTCGTTCATCGCCATTTTCACCATCGAGAAGTTCGGGCGCCGGAAGTTGATGTTGTTTGGTGCTACGGGACAAGCTGTGAGCATCCAACTCGTATACTATCACAGTCTCTCGGCTGACGTGCTCACCACTTACAGGCTTCGATGTTCGTCCTAGCGGGTGCAATCTCACATACAAGCACCAGTACAGGTATCCTGGCCGCGGTCTTCTTATTCGTCTTCAACAGCTTCTTCGCCGTTGGCTGGCTTGGAATGACTTGGTGAGTTTGATCCTGTGCGAACCGGTGCTCATATCGAATCCGCTGACTCTTTCTCTTTTAGGCTGTATCCTGGTGAGTAGATGCTTGACTCCATTTATTGTTCGGTCGAACAACTAATCCTCAACAGCTGAGATCACACCACTGTCGATTCGTGCTCCTGCAAACGCGATCGCCACCACCGGTAACTGGTACGTTTGTCTTGGTGATACCGAATCTCGGCTGTCGCAGAGAAACTGACAGAACCCCAGGATCTGGAACTTCATGGTAGTAATGGTTACGTGAGTTTCTGGAGATTGAAACGAAATCCACGAGTTTATCACTAATCCAACCGCACCAGTCCTGTCGCATTCAACTCAATAGGCTATAAGGTCAGTCCACTCGAAGTTTTCCGCGCCTCTCAACAGCCACTGACACTTGCCCAGACCTACATTGTATTTGGAGTTATCAATGCCTTTATTGTGCCCGTGGTGTACTTCTTCTACGTAAGCCCTCTCTCGCATTCCCAACCACCAACCACATCAACCAAACTTCCCCATCAATCTCGACCAAACTAATTCCATCCTCCCATAGCCCGAGACGTCCGGCCGCTCCCTCGAAGAAATGGACGATATCTTCCGCGCCGTACACGGCTTCAAAGGCGCTTTCACCGTCGTCAAAGTCGCGCACGAAATGCCTAGGCGCTACGGCAAGAAGGGCGAGCTGCTCATCAATTACGAAGAGACGGACGCCGCGATCCGCAGGCGCAGTTCGGTTGCTGCGCAAGAGGCGGGGGGTGCGAGGAAGAAGTTCGGTGGCTCGTCGGATGAGAGTGGGGAGAAGGTTGAGGATGTTGAGTTGGGGGTTGGGTTTAAGTAGGGGCGTTGGTGAGAACGGATGGATGGGGTGTTGGATGTGCGGCGTAAGAGTATTGGAGATGTCATGAGGACGATCGTGTTCGTCCGGTCGCTGGATTGGAGACATCTTGTTGGTACGCGAGATCTTGGATTATCGAGAAGTCCAAGGAACACCAACTCTATACTCCTACGATATGGAATGAAAGCCCCTTCCTCGGTCTCATACCGACCTTTCGATTACACGGTCAATATTGACTTGTGCTGACAGTTCGATGGGCTGACGCGGACCGCTCGGCTCTGTGGTCGTCTTTGACAGCTTTCGACTAATCAACACATCCGATATCACATCACGGCAGCGCTGAAGCATCTTGAACCATAGGGGCGCGTAAATCACCCTCTACGAAACTTCTTCTGCAGAAACCATTCCCAACATCGACGTACGATTGAACGACGTGGATTCTGGGTCGGTCTCCAAAAAGCTGTCCGGCGACTTAGGGTAAGGGTTGGGGTAAGCTATAACTGCAATAGCACGATAAATCGACTTCCAGACCACGACGAAAGCAAGCAAATGACTCGAATGGCCGAGAGCAGACCGACGCGATTGCATCTGTGCGCAATCGAACGAACGAAGCGAACCAGCAGCCAAGAGCTCGCCGTCTTTCTGATCCATCTTAACCAAACCCGTCTTTAGAACGCAGAACCTAACGCTACATTTTCCATCGAAGCATCGGACCACCGGTGTATGTTCGAGACCATCATAGCCCCTACCAAGTGAGACGTGCGGTGGTATTAGGAAACGTCCCAATCAATCTCAACGTCGCAAGAAAGAAGTGGATGTCCCCACGGGTTCGCAAATATGTCAACTGACAAGTGCCGAACGCATCTACAACGCCCTAATGTCGCCGAGAGATGGCCAGACAGTCAGCGAGAAAGAGATGCTGCAGGGGAGAAGGAACGAGACTGACCGAGTTCAAGTGGTCTAGACCGCAACGCGGGATGGCAGATAGACAGCCCGCAACTCTCAACGACACCAAAAATCGAAGGATCGAACAAGGAATCAACGCGCCTCACCTGAATCAGGGTGGCTGGAATTTCTAACCGGATGGAAAAGTCAATCAATCAGTCACACAATAAACAAGACCGTGATCGTCATCATCATAATCATCGTCAACGAAACAAACCCCCATCATCACACCACTATACCTCCAACTCATCAAGAGCGAACGGCCGTATCAAGTAAGCAGACCCCCAAATCAGTCCGACACAAAACCAATCATAAAAGAACAAAAGCAAGACAGTACGAAAAGCAGGGAAAAAAAAGCATCCATCAAAACAACCAAATCCAACATCGCCAACAATCAACAACAAACCAACAAAAAACACCCCCATCCCCGTCTCGAGGCACCACTACTGTCATCCTCCGGGGAAGCCTTCCGAAGCGACACAAACAATCCCACGTTATCCACCACAAGAACGCGGCGGCCGGGACTCCTTCTTTCTCTGACGTGCATGCACTGCTAAGGTAGTTAACACGAGGAAGGGAAAGGGTCTTTCCGATTCCTCCGGCAGTAAGCATGATCAAGTCGCAGCCGGGGTTTTGATAACGCGATGACAGGATTGTTCTTGCAACAATCCATGCGAGCTTGCTTGGAATGGGAAGTTGGAAGTGGCGAGAAAGTAAAAGGAGGAAGCATGGAAGATTAGGTAATAAGGACTAAGATGGGGTCTCAACTGCAGAAGTATTCCTTCGGCAGAGGCGGTAAAGAAAGA
>Ga0265797_10009367_pt1 | contig 12764 bp, 7 predicted proteins | sample P2T30metagenome_FD_192433 | JGI IMG/M metagenome (GOLD analysis project Ga0265797, IMG submission 192433) | Plant litter microbial communities from East Loma Ridge, Irvine, California - P2 T30 | ecosystem: Environmental > Terrestrial > Plant litter > Unclassified | place: USA: California... | reverse complement strand
TGCCATGGCTTGCCATGCCATATAGGGCTGACAGGGTATGGGATCCTTCTATCTGGCTTGTGGCGGGCTGAGCTGCTGCGGCTCGCGGGTTGAGATATGCAGCCTTGTGGGGCAGGGCAAGCTGTGGCGGGGTTTTCGTCCGCACCCTGCTCTTCAATCCATGCATACATGTCACGATGTCGGAGCGCTTGCTAATCACGAAGAGTTTGGAGACGTCATGGTCAAGGGGCTTATGGCTGATGACGATGTTACGGCCGGTTCGTCGGAGCACGCCGAAGACGGGGATAGGGAACAAGGCGGGCGACATGGTGAGCATGTAGACATCATGCGCCTGCTCTCAACAACTTACATGGGTTCATGCAATCCTCATGATCGGCCATTACTTTGATGACAGCCTGCGGAATCAGAAAACAAAACCTGGACATATATGGCAGTGGGAGACCAATAAAGGCACTGGTGTCCGTTATCTATACAACTCTCCAAACAGTCATCACCTTGCCAACTCACAAAGTCTAGTGGTTGAATAAATGTGTGAATTTTACTTACTCGCTATGCAGATAACCCCATTTTCGCGAACAAATCAAATGATCTTTACGCCTAGCCCATGCATATGTACGTCTCTCACCTCCTTTGCGACCTCAACTCCCCTCTCTTTCCATCAGAACTCAATCACAAAGCATCCCAACCCTCTTCAAACATCGTCTTCTTGACCTTGAGCTCCTCAGCCCCAAGATACAATGGTCTGACAACTTGCATCGACCCAGTTCCGAGCTTGACACTCTGACCCATGATGATACACTCACTAACACCATCAATAGTATCCGTCTTACCCCTCGCGGCTGCCTCGAACAAATGATCCGGCGTCTTCTCAAACGATGCAAGTTGCAAGACGGAATCACGCGTCTTCTGCAGACCGAAACGCGTGATACCAAAGACTTCACCCTTGAACGTCATGACATCGGCCAAAAGCTGCATGTGACGGGGATCAATGTCCATGTTACCCATGACGTCGCCGATCTCACGCACGATGGTTGCGCGGGCAGCTTCGATACCGAGGACGGTTTTGACTTCCATGACGTGGTTGGACTTTGTGCTATAAGGTTCTATACCTGGGGTGGTCATACAGTCGCTGAGACCGTAGCCTTCTACGAGGAGTTGGCATTCGTATTGACCTTGGGCGTTGGGGCTGCTTTCCTTTTTGATGATGGCTCGGGAGCAGTCTGGGTAGCCCTTGATGACGACGTCGGGGATAAGTGCCTTTACTTGTTGGACGCGTTCGAAGAATTCTTTGTGGTTGCGTGTTGTCTTTGTAGGACGTTTCTTGGCCGCGTTGGGGTCGGGGACTTCGACGCGAATTATGGATGAGGATATGCGGACTTGGGCGCCAGCTTTACCCCATTTGAGGGGTTTGTGGGCGTTGATCGCCGCGGCGATCTCGTGGGGCTGGACGTCGACGAAAAGCTGGTTGATGGTATCCCAGTCGATGCGCATAGCAATGTACGCGCCGGTAGGATGCCAGACATCTTCAACATATGAAATGACGTCGCGAAGGTAGGTCTTTTCGACACGCGCTTTGACGATTCGCGCCGCAGATTCAGAGACCTTGTTCGAAAGGTCGCAGGCGATGACAGGTGTTGAAATGGTGGAGGAGGCGTTGATAATTTCCTTGATACGGGGCACACCTTGAGTGATGGACATACCGGCGACACCAGCAAAATGGAAAGTCTTCAGCGTCATTTGCGTTCCGGGTTCACCGATAGACTGAGCACCAATGGCCCCGACAGCGTGACCGGGCTGTACTCGTGATCGATGGTATTTAGTTAGGCAGAGTGTTATGAAGGCGTCCAGTGCGCTATGTGAAATCTTTGCAATACCATCGGCAAGACTGTACTTCTCCGCATCAGCTGCTGACTGTTTCCTATCCTTTCTGCCATCCGGTTGTACCACCCCGAGGTAAGCAAGGGTAGTCTCAAGCTTCTTTGCCTTCTTGAAAACGTAGTCTTGAACCGTATCGAGGAAGTCACGCATAGACTCCTTCTGGTCGATGCCAGCGTCAGTCCTGTCGCGATACTCCAGCGGCGTCACACCGTCTAGCTTGTACCTTGGATACTTGTTTCGTTCGGTGTTCAGCCTTGCTTCTGTGTACTCCTTGACTTCTTCAGGCGTCATTCCCGATTCAGAGTTATCCCAGGTCGATGTGACGGCATGTGAGAATGTCCTGTCAAAGTGCACAGGTTTGGCCTTGCCCTCCATGTCCACGGGATCGAGGTTATCGTCTCCATACTGGAACTGGACTACAGTTCCAGACGAGTTCCGGACAGTGTCATCGTATTGTGCAGAAAGATCTTCCAGTGACTTCATCAATCGTCTACTCATGTAACCAGTCTCGGCGGTCTTGACAGCTGTATCGACTAGACCTTCACGACCACTCATAGCGTGAAAGATGAATTCGGATGGTGTCAGTCCCGAGAAGAAACTGTTACTAACGAAACCTTTTGACGCAGGCTGACGAGCGGCTTTGGGAAAGTGGGGTAGCGTCCGATGGTGGAATCCATCAGCGACACGAGCACCGCCAATCATTTGTTGTCCGACGGAAGCAACCATTTGAGAAACGTTAATGTTGGATCCCTTGGAACCACACTTGGCCATGAGCAAGGGCGAATTCCATCTGCTGAGCTCTTCGAAACAAATGTCACCAGCCGCTTGACGAACACCGGACAAGATACCACCTATCCTGTTCTCCATCGTCTGCTCTTCGTCGCAACCGGGATCGCGCTGCAGCTTTCCCTCCTTGAAATCCTTGATCAACTTGTCGCACTTGGCGTAGGCTTCTTCGACAAGGTCTTGCTTCTTCTTGTTGAGCTTCTCTCCAGGAGTAACGTCGGAAATACCAAGAGAGAAGCCGTTGTTGGAAAGCCATCGCGCGGATAACTTGGACAATCTGTTCATGCCTTGGACGGCGTGGTCGGGGCCGAAATCTCGCATCATGACATAAAAGACGGAATCCTTCTTACCATCACCAACAGTGGCCTTGTCCATGACACCGCACATGACTTCGGAATTGCGAATAACAAGGTAAGCATCGTTCTCGTTCAGATCAGGAGCCTGGTCAGGGGTGTTCTTGAACTGCTTGCATGCAGCTTCGAGGTTGATCAGCACTCTACAGCCCTTGTATGGCTTCATCAAAAGATTGAAAACCTGCTTTCCAGTCCAAAGTGCTTGAGGCTTCCATACCACAGGAGGCGGAATGTCGATAGGGTGCTTCTTTCCTGTATCTGGATCAAAAGCTCCTTCTCCGTTGAACATGTAGTTTACGATCTGACAGAATGTCCGTCGATCGTAGAAGTTGTTCTTGTTACTTAGAAGGTATGCTGCAGTAATGAAATCTTGGATAGCTGCGATAATTGGTGTTCCGTTCTTTGGGGTTGCAAGGTTGTACTTGACGCCCATGAGCTCTGTAGCTTCAGTTCGCGCCTCCTCGGTCTGTGGTACGTGCAAGTTCATCTCGTCACCGTCGAAATCGGCATTGTACGGATTGCAAACACACTCGTTCAATCGGAATGTCCTCCATGGTCGTACTTTCGCTCGATGACTCAGAATACTAAGCTTGTGTAGAGACGGTTGTCGATTGAAGAGGACAATGTCGCCATCCTCAATATGGCGCTCGACGATGTCGCCGATCTTGAGTCGCTTCGAGGCGCCCTCTAGTCGCTCACCGGTTGTGTCGAACCGCGAAAGACCGATAAGTGACGTCTTGCTAGGCTCCTTGTTCGGCCCTTGATCGCTAATGATGTAGTTGGCACCGGGATATCTGTTTGACCCGTTCTTCACAAGTCTCCTTAGCTTGTCGATGTTGTATCGTGTGGCCTTTTCGGGGTACGTGAGGTTCTTCGCAATGCGCTCTGGGACAGCGACTTCGTCAATGCTCAAATTTGGATCGGGTCCAATGACAGTACGTCCAGAAAAGTCGACACGCTTTCCGGAAAGATTTTGTCGGAAACGACCACCCTTTCCCTTCAGGCGCTGAGAGAAACCGCGCATAGTCTTCTGCAAGCCTTGCTGTTTCAGACCAGGCGCGTCGCTGTTGATGTACATGGCTATCTGCAGCTGCAGGAAATCCCACTGCTCCATTAAGATCTGAAGTGGAAAGCCTCGCGCAAGACCGGCGCGTATTATACTGCTAATCTGGCAGATGTCTCCAATCTTGTTCGTTACATCGTCCTCGGTGGCGCCACCTTCCTGCATGACTGACGGACGCAGCGCCACGGGCGGTACAGGCATGTACTCCCAGATCAACATCTCAGGTCGCGCATCCTCGGGTATCATGGCTAGCAGCTCGCAGTCCTCCGGGGAGATCTTTTTGAAAAGATTGAGCGTCCTCAGCGGATGCATATCGTCTACAGCCTTCTTCAGGTGTTTGTCTAGGTCTGGGTTGGCGGATTTGGCGGCATCGAAGGACTGGTCAAACTCGATCTTGCCTGCCGGTGGCTTCTTCGTCTTAGCCGTGGATCGGTTGAAGGCATCGTATCGGTTGTGGATGATCTTGAGCGGATGGCCGGGTACTTTTCTGACGGTACCCTGCAAAGCGCCGCAGTACGGGCACGTCTTCTTCTTCCTGCAGTCGTCGAGGATCTTCTTGGTGACGGCGCCCTTTCGCAGCGTGTCCATGTCTGGCCGGCGCATACTGCGCAAGTATCTCCGCCGCTCCACCTCATCCAGCAGTACGCGCGAGCAATCTTTGCATATACAGTTCAGCACCTCGATGATGTGCTTCAGGTATCCGACGTGGAATGCGGGCAGCGCAAGCTTGATGTGGCCAAAGTGACCGTTGCACTTGTCCAGGCCTTCGCCGCAGGTTCCGCACTTTCCCTGCTTGCTCGATATGCCCATGTGCGTGTCCATGGGCCCGTTGGCCGTGAGGGAGCGCGTGCCGTCGGCGGCGGGCTGGAGGTCGTAGACATTGCGGTCGGAGACTTCGAGGACGGCCTGGTTCACGATGTCCTGGTTGGAGCTGGAGAGTGTTACTATGCGTCTTTCAGTAGAGTTGGCACAGTGGTGTCCTACTAGATGCCGAACTGGATGTGCTTGATGCGCGCGGGGATGCGGTCCACGACCTGCTGCTTGGCCGAGGTGCGCGGCGCCTCCATGATGGCGGGGGTGGGTGTGGTGGGTTAGAGGGGCGAAGTTGATGCTACCGGGAGTCTTCACAGTCGTTGTCTTGTCGCATAGTCGTCGCGTCGTGAGTCATGTTCGGGGGCGACAGAAGCCAGAAGCAGCAGCAGCAGCAACTTTCTCAGTCGCGCCTCTGCAGATTTTGGGTGGGGGACCTTCCCGGAGCTAAGCCGCACTAATGCTGGCTAATGCGGGCTGATAAGCTGATAGTACCCCGGAAGGCAGTCGTGACCACGAGTGCAGGAGCATCACCGCCCGGTCGCTGCCTCACCCCTACAACTCACTCTCTGCCCCGCCTATAGCGACGGTAGATCTTGCTGTGTCTTGCTGTGACGCCTCTCTATTACCGCTGTCCTCGCCCCTTGCAGGCAAGCACCACAATCATTATATACATAACACTGGCCGCTGCTGCCTCTTGAACCACGGTACTACCTGCGCAGCCATCCCCGCTCAACTCCACCCCGCCCTCACTTATTGTCTCTCCCAGACCAGGCTGTCTACGCGTCACCGTCTGGCAAGACCACTGCCCCTCATGACTTCGAGTGAGCTTCCTCCTCCACCCTCTGCCATGTTTCGCTCCCGGCTCACTGACCTGCCAGTCTTCCGCATCGTCCTCAGGGACACAAAGCGCTACGACACGTACGGGACCCGTGAGTTTGATCTGCCACTCAACGCAGAGTTCCCTATTGGTCGGGCCTCGAGCAACATCTCCAAGAAAGACCTCATGGCCGCGCCTCACAATGCCTACATCGACAGCCCTGTCATCTCCCGCCAGCACGCCGTCCTGTCCGCCAACTCAACCAGCGGCGTTCCCGAAGTCTATCTTACTGACAAGGGCTCCATGCACGGCACCACCGTGAACAACCAAAGGCTGCCTGCCAACAAGCCAACCAAGTTGAAGGTTGGCGATGTGCTTCAGTTCGGGACTGACGTTAACCGCAACGAGGGTACGTCCTCTCGTAGGCCCTCCACACAGCCCCTTGTCCAAGCTTCTGAGCTGACACTACCTTGCACAGAGTTCTTTGTAGCCCGCACCTACACCTTCGAGTCACAACTTTCACATCCATTCTCTCTCGGCTTCACTGTCCCTGACCCTGAGAGTGACGACGAGGAAGTCGCCGAGCGTCGAGGCAGCCAGATCGATCCCTTCGTCATCGACGACTCAGATGGTGCTGAAGATCAGTCTGAGCAGGATGACCAGGAGGTCACGATGATGATGGAGCAGGTCCTCCACCAATCTGAACCCGGCCACTCCTTCAGTCCCGCCCAAGAAGAGTACCCTGAGTCTGCGATGCGTACTACAGTTGTGGACCAAGACTACAATGAAGAGGACAGACAAGATGCGGGTCTAGTCTGCGACTTCACCCCACGCCGCGATGATTCGCTTGTGCCTGCCAGCCCTAACGCATCCAGTGATGGGGAAGACGACGACGCTATTGGTACCGACTCCGACAGCCAGGCCGGAAGCATTGGTAGCTCAGAGATGATGTCTGACTCGGAACCAGAGATCGGGGATTCCGAGGATGAGGATATGGACGGGGCTGACCATAACAATCCCACCGCATCTTCTTCCAACAAGGAGAACGAGCCTTCTGGCAATGCCGCAATCCCTTCCACGGCTCAGTGCTCTATGCAAAACCCTTCTACTCTTTCACTCCGGGATGTCTATATGTTAGACGACGTAGCCAACGGTCAAGCCTCGCTGCCACGTATCCACATGTTTGGCATGCAGGGTTCTGACAACAACTCCATGTCCAACAGCAACGTGTATGCAGAGAGCGCACCTCCACCTCTTCCACCACGTCCTTCGACTTCCAGAGCAGCACCTTGGTGCAACCCATCCTATTCCGCATTCTCATCGCAGAGCGATCTCCAGGATTGGTACTCTGCTGAGGACATGTCGCAGCCGAATTACCTAGGTACAAACTTTGGCGACAGACCTTCTCTGTTCAGTCCAGCGCCTCCTCCTCCAATGCCAGAGTCCTCTGAGACTCGTCTTCCCATGTACCACTTCGGTAACTGCGCTAGCCAGGCAGTCCAAGCCAACCGACTTCAGACACCTCCACCCATGCCTGTATCAGATGTCGAGACCTCCACACCACTGCAGCCAGGTCGTCGGACCAAGGTCTCCATTGAGGAAATAGTTGAGGAGCAGCCGCCCACGCCTGAATCTGTAAACAACATGAAGCGCAAAGCTGATGTGCTTGAGGCAGAGGAGCCTGCAGTAGCCTTGGATGAGACACCTGAAGTCATCATTGGTACCGAGAGTGCACACTCAGAACCGATAGTCGCTGTTCCAGCCGCCGATGTCACTGCCATCCAGACAGCTGCAATCATCGCCCAACGTCCTAAGAAGACCCCTCGCTCGGTTCTTAGCAAGGTGCTCAACAAGGCTACCTACCCTCTGCTGGGCGCCACCGGTGCGGTCGTTTCTTTCGCTCTTCTTTCTACTCTTCCTGATACCTTCTTTGCCTAGGCTGTGACGGGCGCAATGCCCATGACAGTCCAGCATCTTCCTTCAAGGCGTACAGGGTGGGACCAGGCGTACATGGTGAGGCGATATTAGGATCATGATATCAGTGGAGCATGTACTGATTACGGCGGTCAATACTGGTGGCGTTTCGAGTAACGCCAGAAGAGTCGGATTCTGCGCGCTATGGGTGGTATATGGTTCCGGTTCGGGCGGCGTCCTGACGTTTCGGCTTTATGACACGCCACCATGAATAGCTACATTTCCTTTTGTCATGATAATGAGATATATGCCACGAAAGACACAATTCATGTAAACTGAGCGTAGCTTTCAAGTGATGCGGACGTTTTCCGTAGGTTCGTGTGTTATCTGTCACATAGCTGGCTGTGGAAATTTACCAAAAACGCTTACCCTCAAACGGTAAGGCGCGAGAAGCTTGACAACGACCTAGTTTCCATACAACTCTCGTTCACAAGAACAACAACAATTTGGAGAATACAAGCTGCTCCAAGAATTGATCAAGACCCTTTCTCACTTCATGTAGTTTATTTGGAATGCTGAAACGCTCTCAGGGCTACATTGATCGCTACCGAGTAATCCCAGCCTCATCTATCATGGCCTACACTAGCGGCCTTACTCAACTGTACAGCATCTTCGTTGTCTTTCTCAGGCCGCAGCAGTACGCCCATCACCCTGCGCCTTATCTTTGTTGAGATGGACGTCCATAGTGGCTTGTATATGGGTACACTAGCACACAAGATGGCGGTACATAGGTGAATAGTCGTCCAGAGTTCTGCTCGATGGAAGTAGACTGTAAGGTATCAGTAAAGCGCCATAATCCGCGAGTTTTGGTATACGTACTCTCACGAGGATCTACAAGTTCCATCCTTAGAGCGCTGATAACAATAACGAACCCCCCAGTGCGAATATAGATGCGACGCCAATCTTTGCTCGCAGTGGCATTTGAAGAGTGAATGCTGTTCGAATGGGCAAAAGGAGGATGGCTACATCTGTGAGCACATCTACGAGGAGGACAGAAAATACCATCGCTACCCAATTCCCGCATTTTGCTCCATCATGCTGTTCTTCTGGTAACCAAACGAGCTTGAGCGGCCGGCAGATGCGTAGTAGGGCCACGATGGCAGATATCAACCAGGTCGATGTGAAGGCTATGAGGCCTAGCGATACATCTCGATGGAAATCGCTAGCGAAAAAGATGTGGCGGTAGAAGAGGAGGATCGATATCTTGCATGTATACTGAGCGGTCATGGCAAGCATGATCGCTGCAAACATATCCTTCAGTACAATCAGCAGACGTCAGATACAGATGCGAGAGCGATACTAACCTTGCGGTATACCGGCGAAGGCACGAGAGATTCTTCCGTCGCTGTGACCTCTATGTCGTCTACATGGGAATGCCTGAAATTGGTAAAGAGCTCTACGACAATTAGTAGACATCCGTCATCTGCGAGCCAAGAGCCTTGCCTTGTAAGACGGTCGCAATGGCGCCGTAGTAAAACAACAGTGTCAGAAGGATGAACATGTCATCCGCTCTGATGCCTTGTTTTGTCTTCATCTTGACGCATATGCGGGTGGCGACTGCGACGCCTGCGATTACCCCGCTGACGAGATGGGCCATAAAGAGTTCGGCGTGGTGGGAACTTAGACCGAACATGATGGCGATGAAATTTCAAACATGGCGGCGTCCGTAGTGACAGAACTGTGAGACCAATTCTAAGGCAATTCAAAAAGGGTAGCGGTGGCACAAAGGATGCTGTATATATGCAAGCGGCAGAATGCAAAGAGAGAGTGACTTAAGTGTAGATCTCCCAGCCCACCCAAGTGGTGTGACTGGTAGAGTTGAGATTGAGAAGCAGCGAAAGAAGCCGCTTCTGATAAGTCTGTTATAGAAAGGGTTTTGCAAGCAGAGAATGATCCAACGCGTACGAAGGGTGCAACTATCAGGGCGCGCCTTCTGAGTGACCGTCTTTTCGTTTGTTGATGTAGATAGAGAATTTCCGCAATCTCATCCCTGTCACATTCACCTTCTATTCCTCACTTTCACTATCCGCTTGTTGTTGGCTGTGGTATAGATGCGACTTGTGTTGTAGTCCAAAGCATAGAGATTGCAGAGCAAGGCTGACCGGGTGGCGCCATGCATTACCTAGATACATTTATCGTCAGTAACAATGTACTTGTAAGTGGCTCGTCTCGTCGGTTAGTCATCGCGAACAGGAGGAATCCAATGACTTAGTAGAATCTTGCAGCTACATATATATGGCGTGTTACTGCGATTGGGAACACCTTTTGTATAGGACATGGTACATTTTGCGAAAGCTGTGACTTGATTGCTGCAGTAGCTGTAAGTGTTGTGCTTCATGAGCAGCAGTTGAGTCTCAAGAGCAACAAGAACGGCAGCACGCTGTTTATATACCTACGATGCGTCACAAAGACTGATGTGCTTTATGTGATGCAATGCTTATAAGTGGCCTGGTAGAAATCTCCTCTTATTCGCCTCTGCCCAACCCTTATCGTGTGCAACTACCACCTCAACCTGCACTTGTCCATCACCTTCCTCTTTCACATTACCCTGCTTCAAGAACCTTGCGATCTTTTCGACAGTAGCTGCTGCCGCATCGGTGTCAGCGTGTACACTTCTCAGGCCACCCTTTCCATCGTCATAGAGCGCGATACCCTTCTCGCCACTCAAGATCCTTGGGTCATGACAGCAATCGCCGCCGAGGTACACCCACTCCTTTGGTCCAATGCGAGCGAGAACATTGATGTGTCCGAAAAGGTGGCCTGGCGCATCGATGATGTATAGTGATCCGTCTCCATAGAAGTCTATCGTAGCAGGGAAGCCTGCCAAAGGTTTCCACTCGAGTTCTGCCAGTTGGTTCTTGAACGCTCGTGGCCCTTCTTCCTTACGGACTGGAGGCAGCTCGCTCGTTCGATCATCTGGCAACTCATCGGGATTAAATATCTCAGCTGGATAAAGAGGCCCACCACCATTCGCAAGAAGATGCATAGTTCCACTTCCGACGACAAATTGCGCTTTCGTAAAATCGCTGGGCGTGCCAACGTGATCCCAATGCACATGACTCAGCATCACGGTGTCCACTTCTCTTGGGTCTACACCACCTCTTCGCAGACTTTCGGCCACATCTGGGCTAACACTAGTTGGCTGGCGTTGAGCGATATGATGCTGCTGCGCTTCTCGATAGCCGGCAAAATCGCGTTTGAGACCGAGATCAAAGACGAGATTGGATGAACCATGTCGAATAAGAAAAGAGAGGGAAGGGACTGTTGCACGCCTCTCCGGATCGGCATCTGTAACGAAGAGCTTCTCAGGAAGCGTGAGCTGACCGGCTTCCAGGGCTGATATAGTAACATATGTTTGAGTAGGGGCTGGTGCTGGAAGAACGACGATATCATTACTTAACGTCATGATGGAAGATACAAGAAGGGGTTGGCGGGTTCACAAATACTGAAGATGCTGAAATGACGCCAAAGACCACATCGTGGTTGGAGAAGCCGCGTGCCTGCATCTCATCCTGCAGCCCCACCCCGCCTCTTCACTACCCCGCATGCGGGGTTAGTTCTTCTGACAGGAAGATCTGCGAGACGTTTGAGCGACTATAGCGTGCAAGTATACCAAAAAACCATAAGCAAACGCAAGCTCGCTACGTTGTGTCAATTTGGCAAGCTTTCAACCCATGATGTCTTTCACTCAACCCAAGTCGATGCAAGCGCAGTATCTGGAAGCGTATAAGGAACCATACAAGCTGAGATCGGTTCCAATCCCTCAGCCATCTGAGTCGCACGATATTCTCATTCGCGTGGATGCTGCTTCGTATTGCCATACCGACTATGTTCTTGCAGAAGGACAGATGCCTGGACTGCCGAAGTCGTTCCCACACATTGGATGTCATGAGTTCGCCGGAACGGTAGTGTCGCACTTCGAAAGCCCTAGCAAAGAGGCCAGCGCATTTGAGACCGGTGCAAGAGTTGGCGTACCAGGTCGCTCATTCCATGCTTGTGGTGACTGCTTCGAATGCAGGAACGAACGCGTGGAAGATCCAATCGCGATGGATGAAGGGGGTTATTCGGTGAACTGTATCAGTGCGGAGAACAATGGGCTGAGTAAAGACGGAGGGTTTGCGGAGTATGCTGTGGTAGATGCAAGGCAATTGGCACCCATACCAGACACTTTGACAACAGTGGAGACTGCGCCGCTGATGTGCGCTGGTGTGACTATCTATGGAGCGCTCAAGAGAAGTGGACTGAAGGCAGGTGACAGAGTCGGTATCCTGGGAGCTGGTGGTGGTCTTGGACACCTGGGATTACAATACGGCGTGAAGATGGGTTACAAAGTGCTGGGTATCGAGGCAGCAGACGAGCCTCTAAAGCTTGCGCAACATGTCGCTTCAAGACTCGATCCAGGGCCGTATATCGTAGATGCCAGGAAAAGAAAAGCAGCCGACGTTGTTCAGGAGATCGGTGGACAGGACGGCAAGAAGACTCTTGGTGAGATGGGGCTAGACGCAGTGATCGTGCTGCCCGAGAGCCAAGCAGCCTTTGACTACGGCATGACGCTATTGAAGTCACATGGAACGTGTGTCGTCGTGTCATTCCCTGAGAAAGGGTTTCATGTCAACTCGCGAGACATCGTCTTTCGTGACATCAGGATCATCGGCAGCCTGGTAGGGAGCAACAAAGTGCTTCGTGAGATGCTGGAATTCTCTGCAGAGCATGGTGTTCGCGCATTGTCGACTTCGTTCCCCTTGGAAAAATTGAACGAGCTTGTGTCTGAATACCTCAAGGCCCAGGGTGGAAAGCTGGTAGTGGACATGTCTCTTAAAGCGTAGATCAAGTAACGGGGTATATTCGCGCCACCCATCTCTACCAGCATAAGAAGACTTCTTTGCACCTAATATAGTGACAATAGAGTACCGTGATGGGGAACAAGGGTCTAATCCAGGAAACGATCAACCTTCGACTTGCCAGCTTGAGTCGGCTGCTCACCCCGACTCGAGCATATCAGCATACAGATTGAGAGAGCTTCCAATCACGTCAACTATGGCCCACGTTTGTGAGCCTTTGAAGATCATCGCCCAGACCC
>Ga0265797_10009366_pt1 | contig 12765 bp, 9 predicted proteins | sample P2T30metagenome_FD_192433 | JGI IMG/M metagenome (GOLD analysis project Ga0265797, IMG submission 192433) | Plant litter microbial communities from East Loma Ridge, Irvine, California - P2 T30 | ecosystem: Environmental > Terrestrial > Plant litter > Unclassified | place: USA: California... | reverse complement strand
TTCGCTGGCAACGTCTCCGCTTGACTCTGGCCCATCTGCATGGCTACGGCTTTCGTTCGTGATACTGCCCGGGTCCAGAGGTTCCCTCGATTCCAGAGGGTCTTCTGCTCGGATTCGGTTGACCAAAGCTGCTACTTCGTCCGGCTGGCCGTTCTTCAATTGAGAATGGAGATCCACGATGCTCCCATAGTCAAGCTCGAGTTGCTCCAGCTTGCTCTTCAGCGCCGCGGTGCGGGTGACGCCTTCCTCGACATCGTATCTGCAATCCACCCGTCGTTGCTCGCAAGCCCTACACGTCGGCCGTGATCCATCGCACTGCCGTCGCTGTTAAGATCTGTTCTTTCTCTCGCGCGAGGCCCGTTACTGCGAGTTCAGGAACACGCACTCTGGTTTTTCGTTTCCGGCAAGGCGCGCATGCGCAACTGAATTCCACCGAAAAGGTGTCTGTAAGCATATGTTGCCAGTGGCTTCGGGGATTTTACGGCTTCGCATTTACCTGGCAATCGACCCTCGCTTCGGCATCACTGGGAGCACATTATCCAGTCGCTTGCTCGCGATCGGGTGGGCTAGGCACGGTGGCACGTTGTCTGCACACGCAGGGGCTGACAAATGCGTGGCCGTGGCCTTGTGAGGTGTCTGATGATCCGTGAGTCTAGTTAGCTCGGCACACAAAGGCACTGTGATCGGTCGAAGCTGTCCAGGTAAAGCGTTTCGTTGTAAGGCATTGCCTCTGCTTGGAAATGCAGCAATCAGTACAACTACCCACGCGATCCACGCACGCCAGAAAGGCATCATCATCGCAGAATCTCGAGCCCATCGAGATTTCGCCAGCGAGAGCGTCTACTCGTCGAATGTGTCACCCTAGGGTTTGCAATCCTATGGAGCTCTGCACCCCTGCTATCGAGGCAACCCCTTTCCTCCCTCAGCTGCGGCCTGATCGATGCAAGGCCTGCACAGTGGCGCCTACGTAAATGCTGAGCGTGCTGCTCCATATGGCGGAGCCAGGTCCGAAGAGTTCTTACCCAACGAACTACTGCAGAGGCCCGAGGTCCGGGACCCGCACGTGTTGATTGTCTAAACCCGAAGCAGTCCTAGCTCTGGAGTAGCTCAGGGAAAAGGTGGTTGAGTTATTCATATCCGGACATGTCACTCCGAGCAGGAGGGTCACTGCTGGTACATGTAGGATTGAAGAGCCAAATTTGTGACGTAGCCAACAGTAGCCACGAGGAAGTGCCTGAGTGATACGTCTGCAAAGCCCAGTATTCGTGCCGGGAGATATAGAATTCGAGTTTCCAAAGTGTCGGGCATCGTAGATGATCATCGATCGCACGCAGGCACAGCCGATTTCACGATGGACGTGCTCTAGAGCCTCAGAGATGAAGCGAGTAGTGTAGTCGGCTGCACTTCCCGCCAAGGCTGCCCGATCTTCTAGATTGCCGACAGGTCAGGTGATGATTAATCCCGGTAGCAGAAAAGCCTAAGAATTGAATCAGAGATGAATCCCGATAAAGTTATTTAGGCCATTCGAGAACGTGAAGCATGGAATCGGTTGTACATGGAGGTCGTGAGAGTGCACCACCACAGCCAGGCTTCGCAAAGTGCGGTCCAGCTTTTTACACTTACTCTTTTAGTACTTGGTAGTACATGATTTCGCATGACGGAGAATTTGTATGAGGAACTGATTGCAAACACCGCGTCTTGAAACGACTCTGGACTTGGTGAAAGATATGTATGCGCGTATTTGGTATCAAGAAGAACTGCTCACAAAAACCGCTTCATTACACGACTCTGGACATGGTGAAAAGTACGGAGACGCATATTCAGTCAACAAGAACTGCTGGCATAAACCTCGTCTTGGCACGACTCTAGACGTAGTGAAAGATACGGAGATGCGTGTTCGTAAACAGCAAACAGGACGGCTCTCGAAAAATCACTTGAGTGGTGTCCCCGTCATTTATATCATACAAATATACTACATGTACAAAGCCATCACTCATCTCACCAACCTACAAAGTCCTCTTCTCGCTCCTCTCCTCATACGTCTGAATCTGATCGCCAACCTCAAACGCCTCCCACCCATCAAAGCCCATACCGCACTCCGTGCCCTTGCGCATCTCCTGCACATCCTTCTTAACGTTCTTAAGCGACGCGATCGTGCCGTCGTACACCTTCTCCTCGCCACGCATGACCCTGACTCTTGCATTGCTGCCAATAACGCCGTTCCTGATCTTACAACCAGCAATCTTGACCTTCTTCCTGCCACCGACGCCAATCTCGAAAGCCGCGCCGATTTCAGCTTCGCCGAGCACGCGCTGCGTGATGATGGGCGGGAGTTTCTCTTCGAGCACGCTCTTGACGTCGTCGAGGATGCGGTAGATGATGTTGTTTTCGAGGACTTTGACGCCCTTGGAGAGCGCCATGGCTTTGAGGCCTTCGTTTGAGGGCAGGTTGAAGGCGATGATGTGGCCGCCTGTTGTGACGGCGAGCTCGATGTCGGACTCGTGCATGGCGCCGACGGAGGAGTAGAGGATGCGTGGCGCGACCATGGGCGAGCTGACGCCCATGATGTAGGCTTCGACAGCCTCAGCAGAGCCGGAGACATCGGCCTTGATGAGGAAGGGGACTTCGATGCGGCCGCTGGCAGTGGCTGTAGGCTCGGCTTCAACCTTAGCATCAGCAGCAGTAGCAGCAGCTTCGTCTTCGCCGCTCTCCCGCTGTGTGGCTTTCTGGGCAGCAGCCTTGTCCTGCTCACGCTTCTCGGCCTGCAGACGGCGGGCTTCGTTGATGACTTCCATGTCCTCAGCAGTCTTCTCGCGCTCGACCTTCTCGAGGCGGTACTCGACGACCGAAGTGGCCTTCTGTTCAGTAGGAGCCTGCAGAACCTCGTCACCAGCAGCGGGCTGGTCACGCCACCCGTCGACTTCAACGGGCATACCGGGACCGGCCTCGTCGATAGCAACACCAGCTTCGTTGCGGAGCGAGCGCACACGAGCCCATGTCTTGCCTGCCACGATGACAGCACCCTGTCTTAGAGTACCTCTTCGGACAAGCACGGTAGCGACACGACCCGAAGGCTTTGTAGTAGCCTCGAGAACCCAACCTTCAACAGCACCTTCGGTATCAGCGCGGTGGTCGAGGATTTCGCTGAGAGTGACGGCCGCTTCTTCGAGCTCGTCCATGCCTAGTCCAGTCTTGCCAGAAACCTGTACAACCTGAGTGTCGCCACCGAAATCTTCGATCTCAACACCGTGGCGGGCAAGATCCTGCTTTACACGCTGGACATCGGCAGACTCCTTGTCGCATTTGTTGATGGCGACAAGCATTGGTACGCCTGCGCTCTTGGCATGCTTGATAGCTTCCAGGGTCTGGGGCTTGACAGAGTCGTCAGCAGCAACGACAAGGATCACAATGTCGGTGACGTTAGCGCCACGCTGGCGCATGGCCAAGAAGGCAGCGTGACCAGGTGTGTCGAGGAAAGTGACAGTCTTGCCGGAAGCAGCCAGCGGGACGCTGAAAGCTCCGATGTGCTGTGTGATACCGCCCGCCTCGCCAGCAGCAACGCTGGACTTGCGCAGGTAGTCCAGAATAGTGGTCTTGCCGTGGTCGACGTGGCCCATGATAGTGACGACAGGAGGACGAGTAGGCAGCATGTCCTTCTCCTGCTCATCGACAGCAGGCCTGGCCTTCAGGTCGCGCTCTTCCTCTTCACGGATGCTTGAGTCAAACACAGGCTCCATCTCATATTCCATAGCAATCATTCCGCTGACTTCAGTGTTGAAGATCTTTCCAGGGAATATGTCATCATAGCCCAAATCTTCAAGCCTGGTAACAAACTGCTCGTAGCGCACACCAAGAGCTTGAGCCAGATTCTGCACGGAAATGAATTCTGGCAGCTTGATCTGGTTCTTCTGCTCGGCCTGTTGCGCGGCTCTCTCGGCGGCTCGTTGCGCTTTCTTCTCTGCTTCCTTCGCCTGCTTCCTGTTGGCTTTACGGGCGCTGCGTCGGTCAAGCTCCTCGTCCTCTTCGAAGTCGCGATCACGACGCGAGCGTCGGTCACCACGGCCATCATCTTCATCGTCACCTCTACGCCCACGGCGAGCCGGCTTCTTCTCCCTGGGCTCATCATCGCGGAACTTGCGAGACTTGAGAACACGTTCAGTAGGCTCCTCATCCTCGTCTGCGGACTCCCTTGCAGCAGCCTTCGACTGCATGCGGGCCATCATCTCTTGCCGTGGATCGATTGAGTCATCCTCATCGTTGCGCGATCTGGTACGCCACTGATCGCGTTGCCCTCCGTACGCCACATCTTCATCGGACCTGGACGCCTTCCAGTCGTTCCTCGCGCGTGACTGAGTCCTGGTAGGGCAGTCTTTCCAAACGTGGCCCGATTCTCCGCATGTAGAACACTGGTGGTGCTTAGAAGGTAGTGTACATTGGCGAGCGACGTGGCCAATCTCGCCACAGCGGCCACATTTGCGCGTTGAAGTATCCTCCTCAGCGAATGGATCGAATTCTGGGCGCGGCGGGCGTCGTTGTGTTATCCGCGTAGCACGCGGTGGTGTTGAGATCGTACGTGGTCTGCTCGCACGCTCTTGCTGATGCTCGGCAAAACGGCGATCGATCCAAGAATCGTCCTGTTCGTTGATAGATGTCGTAGGCTCTTCGAATGAAGGAGGTTGGGCTGGCTCGGACTGGCGGCGACGAAGGTTCTGCCAGTTGTCTTGCGCTTGAGGTTCATCTTGGGGTGGGGTGTAGCGGTACTCGTTACGACTGACGATCGTTGCCCGCGATGGAGGAGGCTGCGGCGCTTGTTGGGGTTCTCGAGGGTAGTCAGGCCTGTACGCCGTGCTTGAAGGTGGTGATACTGACCTCGCGCTGACATTAAGAATGTCATGGATGGACTCTGCATCTGATTTCGCGGGTTTGTATGGCTCGATGTCTTCGTCTGCTCTCATGCCAAAAGCCGGCGCAGGCTTTGGCTGTGTTGCAGCTTCGGGTTCTTGGCTTGGTGTAGGGGCAGGTGGAGGTGGTGGTGATTCTTTTATAAACTCGGGTTCCGGCTCTTTCTCTCCGTATTCGAGTGTTTTACGCTCAGAGTATCCAGAACCCCAGCCAACAGCCTTCGGCTCTTCTTTTGGTGCGGCCTTAGCGGCTCTGAGGAAACTCGGCAATGGACTCGCCGATGGTGTTTCCGCAGGCTGTCTGGCCGTGTTGCCACGCGGGTTGAAAACACTGCGTGTAGCCTCATTGTTCCTTGCCGCGCCATTGACTTGATCTCCTAGCGCTCTCCCCATAGGTTGATTGTTGCCTTTTCGTTGCTGGTTCTGCTGGGCTCCCAAAGGCTTTACGTTCAAGTCTTGCCCGTCCTGAACACCAATCTTGCGGAATATCGAGCCACCGTTCTGCCCACCCCCATTTTGTCCATTTCTTGGTCCTCCTTGCGCCTGACCAGGTCTTCTGTTCTGTTGGTTGCGATTTTGATGCTGCAGGCCTCGATTCTGTCCATGCTGTGCTCTGCTTTCCCGTTGCTGGCGCGCTCTTGCGGCGGCCTCTTCATCCTGGCGTCTCCGCTGCTCCGCTCGTTGTCGCTCAGCTTCCTCCTGGATTCTCTGCTGTTCCGCTCGCTGTCGCTCAGCTGCCTCACGGCGAGCACGTAGCGCTGCCTTCTCTCTCTGTTCCGAGGCCGACAAGGATGAGTTGGGATCCAAAACAAATACTGGTGGGTTTGCCGCGTTTCCTTCTTGGTGTAATGATCGCGATGAGGCGAAACTTCTTATTTGCAGAGCTCCAGGTGCCCTTGAGACGGAGGCAGGGAGTTCACCAGCTAAACGGCATGCGCAGAAAGCGCATACGCTTTGAGCCGAGGAAGTCTGTATTTTTGTTAGTGAAGGTTGCGATGTGACAAGAGATTCCATCTCTTACCCTCAGCAGCCTCTGAGACCTCATCGTAGAATTAAAGGAAAGATATGTACAATGCGACCTGTCTCTTTCAAGAACATGGACAATCCCCTCTTACCCTTCAACTAAAGTCGCCGCAATTTGGCTTCGGGAGAGCCAGCCGACTTGACCCTGCAGCAAGCAGCGACCACTTTCTCTCCATGACGCGACCAAGGAAGCATCATCCAATATTTGAGCCATTCCGCTGCCTCAATTGACTAAACAACCTCCCATCAAATACACTCCAATTCATACCTTTTACCTCAACTTAGCAAACAATCATGTCTCGCCAGGTAAGCCCGCGCAAACATTAACCCATCACCAATTCTCGTCCCATCTGCTAACGCAACACAGCAAATCTCACAGCACTACTCGCGCCTCCTATCCCGCTGGCCCGTCGACCGTCTGCGCCCAGCAGAGCGACACTTCCAGCGCCTCCTCCAGCAGCGCATCCAAGCAGCACCCGCTGGCCAGAGAGACGAATCGCGCGAAGTCAACGCAGCATACTTGCTCCTGGACGACTCCCTGCGCAAGCGCTACCCGCTTTCCAACTCCTTCATGCACCCGGAAAGCAAGCCTGACCACTACACTGCTTTGGGACAAGAGTTGGATGAGGCGCCCGACAGGACGTGGTTCGCTGGCTGGGTCAAGAGGATGAAGAACCTTGTCAGGTTCCAGTAAGCTGGTGTAGCTGCAATCAACCCTGAGTTGGAGCTACGGTCAATGCTGGCAGAATTGCTCTCTGAGAACAGAAAGATGGATGTTTACTGTTACAAGCCCGCATTGCATGTAGCTTGAGCCAAGGCTACAAAAGCGGTGCCTTTCTCGCTCCTCTTCCTGCTTCTTGGGCAACCATCAATTTGCTCTAGCAGCAGTAGCAACAGCAACAACAGACCAACCTCGCAAGCTCCTACCACCACCTGGACAACTCACGCCATGGCCACCCAATCTTACGGCCAGATCTCCACCAATCGCACACCAGGATACATCTCGCCACCATTTCCTCCAATCGACGAAACCGCCATATTCTACTCGGGACTAGACTTCACGCCTCTCAATTCCGCTTCCGTCACACGCGTTGCCTCAATGTCGCCAGAAATGTCTTCCAAGGCAGAGCTTGGTCTCAATAAGCACAGCTCTAGTCAGCACGGCCCTTCCAACAAGCCGGACAGCAGTGATAGCACCTTCGCCCCTCGTCATCGTGCATTCTCAGCTCCTGTTGACGGTGTCGATCTCGGCATGTTGAACAAAAAGCTAGAGATAGGCTTCAGTGCTCGAAAGAGTTCCAAATCTCCCACGAATAACCAGGCGATTCACAAGCCGACAGCTCAGGAGTGGGTGGCGGACATTGACTGCGTTTCTGACATCTTCGGCGCGATGCTGGCGGATGGCGACAGAGGTGGCATTCACTTGTAAGATGGATGAGGGCATGGAAGAAATCGACATGCTTGTAAAATAAGATGACGAGCAATCACATATGTAGGAGTATTGTACAATTAAGGCATTCTTTCCAGTCGTTGTGATCATGTCTCAGTCTTCAATCGTGGTTCAGCATTCCAAGACTTCCCATCAGCGGTATCGTATAGCATCGCGCTATCTCTAGCAACCGACACCACCAAAGCCGTCTCACTGACTGCACCCATCACCTCCCAACCCCAGACCGCCTCAACCGATCCTCCAACTCCGCCATCCTCCTCGCCACCCTCTCCCCATCCTCCTCAACCCCAAATCGATCCCTCACCCACTCCAAATCCCGCTCGTGCTGCGTAGCAGCATAGTACTTCCAACACCCTTCCTCATGGCTCCACTTGCGGTTAGGCACGTACGCTTCCAAATTATAGTAATTGTCCCTGTGATAAGGGAACTCATACGAAGGCGGTCCTTTGCGTGCGAGATACATGTCTGACTCTTGTGCTGCTTCGGCGAGGGAGAGTTGGTAGGGTCTGTGCTCTGGGAGTACTGGACGGGCTTTGATGTATTTTGAGCGACGCAGGATGGTGCGGGTTGTTGTGTCGAGGTGGAGGGCTAGGAGTGCTGTGTATACCAGTGGGCTTTTCATGGCGGCTTGCACGAGGGTGGCGTTACGGGCGACGAGGTCTTGATTCCAATCTGGGTTCTGGCCGCGAGGGATCATGGGGATTGGCTCGCGGTTGTCGAGCGCTTGTTGCCAGTGCGCGAGGTCGACGATGGTGCAGAGATTGTTCCAGGACAATACGCAGGTCATGCAGGTGCAGATTTCGAGCGGGTCGAGGGGTTTGACGTGCTGGTAGGGTTTTTTGTGGATGGTCAGGAGGTCTTGTCGTTTGGGCGAGAGGAGGGCGGAGTGGTATTTTGGGTCGAGGGTTGAGAATGCTACTGGGAGGAGGAAGCATTTTGCTAGGATGGAGTAGCGGGTTCGGATGATTTCTCGAGAGATGGTGGCTTCGTTTTCGTGGATGAAGGAGTTGGTGGTGCGGTTGAGGCGTTGGAGCCTGAAGACGTCGCTTGGACGGAGATATGTGAATATCTCAAGTAGGAGTTCCGAGGGCAGGTCCAGGAATGATTGTGGTTTTGGGACAGGCTTCTTTTTGGACTTCTTTTGTAGGCGCTTCTGCATGCGCTCTGTCTTTTTCGAATGGAGTGGCAAAGCTGCTGTTGTGTCCACGAGAGGTTCATCATCATCGTTGAGTGCTGTTTGTGTCTTCTTTTTTGGCCGTTTCACGACCGGGTGGACCGAGTGTGAAGTTACAATGTGGTATATCTCCTCATTGCTATCTGCTGGAGTCTGTATAGTGGTTTGTTCACTACTGGCCGCTGGAGTCGTGATAATCTGCTCGGGCAGATGGGTTTCGCGAGTCGCCTTGTTCTGTTCCATGACGTGCTCGGGCAGTACCGGTTGGACGAACGGCCAGACAAATCAGCAGTGTAAAGAACGTAGAAAGTGCAGTGTGTGGAATCACGTTCAAGTTCGAAGGTACTGAATGCACTGTGAATCTGGATGTACATGTACATGTATGGTTGCCACACACCTTCTTCACCCTCAACCCTAATCTGTAACTTAATCTTAGGGTTATGGACTCCACTTGTCACAGAGCGACATCGATTCTTGTCTTCTCTTCCTCGACACCAACAACACGAAAGACCGACTTTTGCTGCGCCCATATGTGCAATGCAAGCGTGAAGACATACGAAGTAGGGTGAAAGGGAGTATAGCAGCGGCTGGACCTCATCGACTGACAGCAACGGCTCAGCCTCCACAGCCACCATAGTTGCCTTGTGGCTTGCAATGTACACATCCACATGTACCCTAGGCATGTTGGCATTCACCCACGACATGACGCAGGTCTGGATATCGAAGCACCGAGTCGCATATGCATCAACGGAATGGACCACGATACCAGCCTGTGGTGTCGTTCTCACCTGGGGTTATCAGTAAGATCATGGGCAGACTATGCTTCTTTCTCGCAGGCCGGGTGGTCTTCGAGCACCTCGATACTTCAATGTGAGGCTGACAGAGGAGTGCTGCAGACCTGAGGCGTGTATGTGCTGGGCACAGGTCAGCTGTGGTTGTGATCGCGGTTGCTCCGCCTTCTACGACCTGCATGAACAATGAAGCTGCGCCTTCGGCCTCGTGTCCCCTCGTATCATATTAGAGAGCTCCCTGACTTTCTAGTTGCCCTGACACGATACTGTATCGATGCTGAACTCCCTTGCTGTACAACACCGCGTTAAGCCTCGCCTCAGGCACTTGCACAATCTTCCATATCCGAGATCACCAGAGCGATGAGCCAGTACATTGTACCAACGAGGCCGAAGTCAGCACCCCCGAGAAACGAGAACATGGTGGCCAAAAGACACGACCAGGGTTTGCCGATATCTGCAGAACCTACGCTACAGTACAATCTAGCTGGGCCACAATCCGCGGTACCGTCGGCAGTAGCAGACAAGCCATCAGCTGAAAGTGGCGATGATAGAGGTCCGACGCCAACAAAGTTCCTGACAGCGCCCTGCAAAGACGCAGAGGAGTCTGCGACAACCTCTGAGATTCGGCATATTGCTTCGTCAGAAAACATTCACTCATCAAAAGCAGACACCATGGGGAAGCCGCTTGCCGTCGGTGATGGCGTCAGTCAAAATGTCCAGTCTGGCCCAGACAAATGTTCACCGAATTGTTGCAAGATGGCTCAAATGCCTCCTGGCTCTGTACATGGGCCATGTGCCGCCTCAGCTTGCACTTTCAATGCACAGAAGCTGCCTCGCGAATTGGCTCGTGCTACGGGAGATTTGAAAAGCTCCGTACTTGCGTCCGCGAGCTGCCACACCGGGCTTGAGGATCTCTTCGAATCGGTCGATGTGGAAATTGTCCATTCTGATAAATCATCTGCGACTTTGGATGCATTGAGTGCTGGTGCCGCGGGAGAAGCTCGCCATGACTCCCAAAACAAAGCTGCAAAAGCAAGAAGGTATACGACACAGCCTGCAAACTTATCAAAGCTGAGAGTCAAATTCGTCAACGAAAAGGACGCACATCCCTGGCTAGTCAAGGATACCGACCGGATATCATGGAATCTGTTGGCAAACCACTGGGACCAAAACAACTGGAAATGTTCTTGCACAGATCGTTTTACGATCAAATTTGGTAAGAAGAACCTTGTTCCAACCGCCAGTGTACCTCGGGGGGCTAATTTGCTGTAAAGACGACCTCAGCGGCGGTGATGGCAGTGGTGTCCGAGGTCTATCAACACTGCTCATACTAGAGCAGCTCATGAAGAATTCTGAGAGGAGGCTCGAAATCGAACAGAACCCGCCAAATGACGATTACTGGCTGTCCGGACCTATCTTACATACCTTGGGGGGAACAAGCACCGAAGGGTGAGAATGCTCTCCGATGTGCGCAAACCACGCTGACAAGGACTAGGTTGATTGTACTTATGCTAGATCGCCTTGGACTCGATCCGAAGCAATCCATGCACCATTACGTGGTTCCACAAAGCACCTCGTCCGAGCGACATAGGCGGATGCCCCTGGGCGTCCATTTTAGCTTGAGTGGCACACCGGATGGAGGCGCCAACCGTCCTTCTGCAATAGACTCTACCAGTAAGAAACTCTCAATGTACAAGTCAAAGAAACGACAAGTCGTGAGTAATTCGATGTACCCCTGCGGATTCAATCGACACCGTCTCACAAATGCCCAGATGCCATCTCTCCTGAATCACCAAGAGATATACAAACCATACGCGGAAGTCAAAAGTGCCAGAGTGCGATCGAATCTGGTACAAATCGCGCGCTCGTTCATGGATTTGGACGAACTCTTTGCAGCCATGTTTGTCCAAGTCATCGAGGCGAGCGACTTTTCCACGCTGAGCGAGATGCTGAGAGACATCCGCCACGAGATCTCCATGAGGCAAGCAACAGAATCAACGAGCAAAGACGAGCAAGACACGTATCTCGGTGACCTGGGCCAGCATTGCGAGACCTTGCTCAAGCACTACGAATGCATCACTGGTGCTCTGGATGTCTGGTCGAGTCCTAAGGACACCGCAAGTATCCCCGAGTTCAGAAACAGGAAGGGCTCTGAACAAAGCCTGCTGGAATACCTTCAGGATGGATTCGAACTGCCGTACTGGAAGATCATGCTGGACGCCTTCTCTACATCCAGATCGCACCAAGTGACACTTGGAGGCAACCTGATTGCCATGGCTTTGATCAGCATGAGGTCGAAGGTCTGTGGTCTACAATGCAAGCTGCAAAGACTATTGGATTCTTTGCCGAATCAGGAAAGCGTCGATGACATTCTCGTCGTGATCAACAAGCGCATCGAATTGCTACACAGCTTCACAGATCGTGTGGTATCCGATGCGGACGACGATGACAGCACTTTCGAACGCTCTCCCACAACGATGGCCACACCGCCTGGTAGATCCAACAGCCTGAACGCCACCATTATCAACATCGCAATGGAAGGAAGAGAGCATGTACGAATAGCCCCTCCAAGATTTCTAGCACGCCAGCTGACAATTTTACCCAGTCTCCATCAACCGACCCCCTCCTCCTCGTCACCCTCGTTCTCCTCACCCTAATCATCGCCACAGTCCCCTTCGCCCTCGGCTTCAAAGCCAGCGCCGAAACTGGCAAACCCTCAGACGCCGACTTCTGGTACAACATCTCCAGCAGCATCTTCACCATCATGTCCAACTTCGCGATGATCGTGCAGCTGACTCGCGGCGCGCGCTTCTCCAAGCAATACCTGTTCGTGTGGATTTGGTTTTTCCTCGGCGTCGCGTGCGCGGTGGCATCCGTGGCGATTTATCCCGTCTGCAATACTGCGTGGAGCAATCTGCTGAGTTTCTCTGCGGCGATTGCTGGGTTTGGGGCTACGCTGGGGGTGGCGATGACGGTTGTTGTGCCGCGTTCTTGTTCTGATGAGACACAGCCGAAGAGGAAGATTGATTGAGTGGACGGTGTTATGTTGTCCTTTAATTCGCAAACGATAGAGACGACCCGAACGAACGAACGAACCCGTCTACTCATTCCCAAATTTCCCCAGCAATAATATCTCACATTCGACCTAACACAGCACTGCTGCCATTCGCCAAACCAAAAGAGCCAGGACTCGTAGGAAACGAAAAACAAAGGCGAAGGACATCTTGAGTATGAACAACAATATCAGTGTTCCTCGTCATCGGCTTTACAACCAAACTAGCTAGGTAGCTACAAAAAGCGAGTTATCTACAGCAAACTCCTTCTCTTGCGACACCGCCGGTCCCCAATGATCAAACGATCAATTTCCCTTCATCCCACCTCATCATACTCCGCCCAAAAACAAACATTCAAAGGTGGGGGGGGGGG
>Ga0265797_10009365_pt1 | contig 12765 bp, 13 predicted proteins | sample P2T30metagenome_FD_192433 | JGI IMG/M metagenome (GOLD analysis project Ga0265797, IMG submission 192433) | Plant litter microbial communities from East Loma Ridge, Irvine, California - P2 T30 | ecosystem: Environmental > Terrestrial > Plant litter > Unclassified | place: USA: California... | reverse complement strand
GTGTGTTAGTGCAGCAAATACCGCGGGGTGATGAATAGTGTGTCGTACAAGAACATCATCATCACCGATTGTTGGAACATCGATGGTCTCGACTGCGAATTTCTCGGGGCCAGAGTATCTTGATTATCTTAGCAATGAGACATCGTATGTCACGCGCCGAGCATGCCTACTGTAATGCTTTCATCTTGGCAGGCACGTCGAAGCGTTGACGCTTGCTCGGTTCCGCATGGCCGTTCATGATGGGGATTTGTAAGAAGATGGGCACTGGTCAACTGTCTGAAAGAACATCGTAACTTATTGCTGCTTATAACCAAGTTCAATTGCTCGTTGAGATAGTCTCGACGCGAGCGCTGGCTAGACGCGTGTGTGTACACGGTAATGCGGGGTTCGGCAAACCTTCCCCAAAAGTACGCACCACGGACTACTGCATCGGGAAAAGTTAAGAACGACTACACTTTATGCGTGCCCGGGCATCCGACTGTGATCGTGAGAATCGCATCTTTATCTGATTCATGTTGCCATGGTAATTACGATTTGGCAAAAGTCAATAGTTGAAGGCGACGGTACTACGAACCAAGCCCCATGCCAACTCTCCCACCGTCGTGTCTACTGGCTTGTGGGGCTGGAGCAGTGCGCTCGCAAGAGGCTCATGAATGATTTGGATGCAGTCACAATTAGGAAGCAGGAAAGCTGGTTTTCATCAGAGCGCAGTCTCATCCAATGGAAAAGAACGCGAGCATACCTAGGTACCTTCCACATCTTCATGATGGCGCGCGGACGCTAAGTTCGCTTAGTGACAGTCGTAATCTTTCGCTGCCAGCATGTTTGTTTGTTCATCGAACAGCCGGTGGATTGAACACTCAAGCACCGGAGAGAAAGGGATTAGTACTCATTCAAAGCACATGCAATGGTATCTTGATTGGAGGCGCCAATGGCCGGACTCGACATCCCCACTGCACTGGAAGACCGCTGTGAAAACACACCACAATCGAGAGACCTACCGGCCTTGCGAAGTAATGCTGACTTGGCATGGGGCTTCTGGAATCGATTACCGCACAATACTCCAATCACGGTTTTCTGGGGTCTGAGTGCCGACAGTGAGCAGACATTGGGAATTCTGAACCTCGCCATCAACACCCATAGACCGCGATCGGGGCATACAAAAGTGGACAGTATCCAGGAATGGCCAGGAGTTGACTTCGACATCACCTCTGTCGAAGCCGTCACTATCTTAGGTAGGTCCAGTGCTTCGGCATGACAGCTGGTGCTATACCCCTGTTATTGATGGGGAAAGCTGTAGGTATATAGCGCTGACAGACTACACTGCAGGTTCTCCGAACGGTATAGCAGCCGGCTTCGTCCTTGCCCAGCACTAACAGCAACTAAGAGGCAACAAAATGATCTCCAAGATCACGGTCTTCAAAGCGCGTCATCCCGTTACGGATGACGAGTATCCGACTCTGATCTTTTGGGTGAAAGATGCACCCAATCTTTATGGAGAGGTCGATGGCGCGCGTTTGGCGAACGTCTCGAATGTGGATGCGATCGATGTTGTTGAAGAAGTGGAGGGGACGAAGGTACTGAGAAAAAGCGTGGATGAACGGAGTGTGCTTAGAGAGCATGTTATTCGTGTACGACTGTAAATGTAAGCGGTGTCAGAGCAAAAGACCAACAGCGTAGAGACGCGAAGCGGAGATGAAGCGGAGAAAGGGCCGACGAAGGGTGGGATAGGCTGTAGTCAAAGGCTGTTCGCCTGCACGTGTAGGTGATAGACAGGTACAGAATGGAAAATATCTCGACAGGATACTGTGCACATAAATTAAATGCCAATGAGTGTATGGAAGCTGTTGACAGTGTCGACGCGCGCTGCAGTGACCGCTCGGCTTACCTGCCCCAAAATCTTCCGCTGACTAATCTGACATCCCGCCTCAGGCTAGACCGAACGACGCGTCGACGCGTCCAGCTTCACCATACACACCCACCACAACGGTCGTGGAATGCGCCGCTCCTTACATGATTTAATGGCTGCTTCTGCCTCAGTACAGTCATCGCAGCTACATTGTCATGCTCCAACGCCACGAGCTTCGATCATCGCTAAACTGTATCAATTCAGGCGCGTCTATCAACACCGTGTACCGTTGCACCAGAGAGGAGCTCAGCACCCGCCATCAATCTCTCCGTCACCATGCCGAGGGTAATTGATGGCTCATCTTCGCAATGAACGACAGTTTGAACGGCGCGTCTCAATTGTTGATGTATCACAGTCCAGCTTATGCAGGTAATGATGGCACGCACCTTCTATCGCATCTACAGCAAACGCCCGCACAATAATACCGCAAAGAACTACTGATCCGTTTCAACCAAATTCTATCGATTAGCATGGCCGCAAAAACAAAGCTCCAAGCGATATGGTTCAGCGGACAAAGATGAGACAACCACAGCTTATGGAACGAAGGCCAGGAAGGCTTGCAGCTATGACCACTTGGCTTCATGCTATTCACATCACCCAGACTGTTCTCCGACTCACGGCGACGGGCAGCATGAGTGTACATGTGGGAGAAGCGGTGGAAACACACGTCGTGGGTTTTAGGTTCCGAAGGTCGAGGGTCCAAGGCCAGTGTCACTGCTGAGCAGGTAACGCCTTCACTGTATCTCGGTGGCGATAATACTTTGTACTGTTGAGTGAAACGGAACCACAGTAGAGTCGCTTGCCACTAAACCTTTTTCGTAGTACGCTTAGAACGCAGTGTGGGTCGGGCCCCCAGCTCTACACCTTCGACTGCTCGTGCACCTTACGCAAAGATTATATCCAGGCTGCTCACCCTTCACCTCCCCACCTCCCGCCGGAACTACTTGTTCTTCTGCTCCTCCGCTTTCGCGTACCCGTCCGTCGCTCAGCCTCAACCAATCACACACTACCGCGCTCTTCCTTTTCCGCCGCGATGAAGGCACTCAATTTCTTGTCATGGACGGGATTAGTCGCTTTGGTCGCAAGTGAGCGTCTTAGCCCGCCACGTGGGCCTCTCTTAAACATCTCAGCCCTTCACGGTTCCAGGAGGAACACCATTCCAATCGACTTTGCTGGCTACAACCCTGCGGACCCCGGCTTCGTCGTCCATACCTCGGCAATCAGCGATGAAGAGTATGAAAAGGCGGTATGTCGAGGCCAGAAACTCTTCCTCGCGATGACCAGAGACGGCAATCAAGGCACACGTTACATCGATCCCCTCAACAGCCCTTGGGACGGCAGCCTCGAGGCAGAGGGATTGAAATGGGCTTGGGATATGTGGGAAGACGAGGACTCTTGGTGCGCCTTCGGTCACCAAGGGATGACGACCGCTTTCAAAGGTCTCAGCATCAGCGATAAGTCGCTCGACGACGGAGGAGACAATCAGTGTTTCAGCGCCTTCCACTACAACAGTCCGGCCGTTCTCTTTGATCCAAAAGATCCCTTTTACCTGGATGACCCCGATGGTCGGATGTTGCCAATCGAGAAACAATACTATCTTGATCCATCGGGCAAGAGGCAGCAGGTAAGTTGGGTTTGCGCATCAGCCTGCTAAGCCGACTATCATAGCAAATTCCGGGGAATGACTGACACAGAGCCCAGTGCACAGCTTCCACGTACACGTTCGGCGTCAATCCCAAGGCGGGCGTACTCTTCTTCATCTCGCGCAGTAGCCCCTTCGAAACCGCAAAGATGCTCTGGAAATACACCTCAAAGACCTCCGAGCTACCCGAGCTGCGCGCCAGTTCTGACTTCGCATGGGGCCTCTGGAATAAGCTACGCGGAAAGGATAACCTTGGTGACATCCGCAAGATTTTCAGCCTGTACATCAACAACAAAGAGACGCAATCTATCATCGATAAAGCGATCGCTAAACAGGCCGTCAAAGAGCTGAAGAAGTGGCCAGGAACGGAGATTGATCCGAAGTCGGAAGAAGGACTAGCGATTATCGGTGAGTGTCTCCCATCAACATCTCGTTCTACCTTCAGTTACTAACAAGATCGCTCAACAGGTTCCGCGAACGGTCGAGCCGCAGGGTATTTCCTTGCGCAGCACAAGAAACAGTTGGGCAAGGACAAGTACATCTCCAAGATCAACGTCTTCTTGACCGATAAGGAAGACCCGCTGAGAAACATTCTCTTTTACGTCGACGATGTGCCTTCGCCGCCGCCGGAGATGGCGGAGCCTGAAGATAAGGACAAGGGCAAGGATAAGGGCACTGGATTGGTGGAGTCAAACCTTGTTGATGGGAATGGGGATGGAACAAGCCTTGTAAGACGACATGTGGTTTTTGCAGGCCGTTCAGACTAAGTATGTAGAAACCGGCCTTCGCTGCTGCGCCTCAAGTAGTTGGTGTTGTGCACATGAAGGAAATGGTTAGATGGTTAGACAACATTGGTTCGATTCGAGAGCATGTGATGACTAGCACAAAGCGAACCTTGTGAAGATGACTCAATGTACGCGTACATTCAAGAAACGATGATATGTACAAGAAAACATTTACGAGCTTTTGCCTGCTCCAATTCAACTATCTCCCCACCCTTCTATTACGACTTTGCGAACACTTTATGACTCCTCACAATGCTCTTCCCGTCTTCAGACCGCGCTACCACTCTATCCTCGTCCTTCTCGATAGCAACAGGCTCATCCAGCGCGACATCTCCCAACTGAATCTCCGGCGGAATACCTGGCGGTGGATACGGCGCCGGCTTAACAACGAAGCACATATACGGCAACGCTGGTACTCCCATGAAAGGGCTTCCCGGTGCGCCCTGGAAGACATGTATAGCCGAAACGTATCTGTTGTGGCCAAACTGGGGTTTATGTTGCCCGAGCAGGTAGCCTGCAGCGATGCCGTTCGGCGATCCTAGAAGTCATACATTAGCACTGCGTAACATTCTGCAAGCAAGAGGCCGTGTGAAACCTACCCAACAAAGTCCAGTATTCCGCAGCCATTCCAGCTTCAAACACCTCTCCCGGCCAAGGCCGCACCTCTCGACCTTCCAAAGCGCGCGCGATGATGGCGCGTGTCTCCTCGTTGGTGATCCGGTGGGAGAAAATGTAGTTGATGTTGGCGAGGTTACCAGCGCTCATCCTTTCCCATAGACCCCAGGCGATGTCTGAACTCGAGGCGAGGGCGGGTAGCTGGTCTTTCGGAGCTTGGGCGACGTTCCATAATTGTTTGGCCGCAGATTGAGCTGACCGGCGGTTGATCATGTGGATGACGCCATCTTGCGCGTTGATGCCGATGGTGTGGAATGCGCCTGTGATCCTGTAGCTTCTACTGTTGACGACGTACTGCTGTTGGTTCCTGGCTGGCAGCTGGCCGTTTGGCAACCGCTGAACGGCGGCACTGTCTCTGTGGACGTAGGAGAAACATTTGTTCGGTCCGCCATCCGGGACACTCCTCGCGCTGATCCCAAGAGCCTTCAGTGCGGTTTCGAACATCGGCTTCATGGTGAAGTCGCATTCGTCTTTGATATCTCTGTTTTCGCTGTTGTCTAGGTAGCCCCACAGCGCAAGCTCGTTGACAAGTGTCCCAGTCCATGGACTGTTCAGTGGAGTACCGAATTGCTGCGCTTCTTGTGGATTGAGGGTGTCCATTAGCTGGAGCTTCTGGCCGCGGCAACCGGCAGTCACCCATAGGAAGTCGTTTGCTGGCGCGATGGGTGCTCTTTTGAGTAGGCTATGGCCGTCTTCAGTGACCAGGCTGGAGAGATCGAGTGACGTCTCGTTGACGGAGGGTGTTAGAGCCTCACCCGCGACGAGGCTCTGAAACGCGGCGAGACATGAAATTAGGTGGACTTTCATGTTGTAGATCGGTGGTAGGCGCTGCGGTGAGAGAGTACATGAGAGATGTAAGCGGGTCTATGGAGTAAAGGGCGTTAGTTCTAGTGACACGACGCGTACGGACCCGGAATGACGCGAGTGACACTCGGAGTGTTTGCAGTATGAGTGAAAGATCATCAAAGGTAAGCAGCAAGAGTCAGAAGCGTTATGGTGGCGAGTCTGAGAGTGAAACACACAGATATCAGTCGATCCGAGGCAGTAATTGAATGAGCATCTCGTATATACTAAGCTGCCATATATGTGAGCCGGTGTATCGTGGCCCAAGTCTTATGCGTTTGATTGTATTTTCACAGTTTCGCCCGAATCACATGCTCTCTGATGACGTTCTTCTCACCGTTACCTCTTCTAACCACTTCAAACCCATTTCCTTCTGGCGGCAATAAGTTCTCTATTGGTTCCTCTGGTACTGTTGGCGGCGGAGATGGCGCCCAATTGACGCGGAAGAAAAGGTGAGGCAGTGTCGAGTACTCGTAGGGGCGGAATATGTGAATAGACTCAACATATCTATTGCCGCCAATCTTTGCCTTGTGTTGCGCCAGCAGATATCCTACAGCTCTACCATTGGGTGATCCTAGATTCGCATTGGTCGTTAGTGACTTCCCAAACCCGAAGCATAAGATGCTTTGCATCACGAGTGTGGAAGAATAGAGAATTTCAACGTACCCAGAAGAGCCAGATAATGTACGGAGTGGACGTCAACCACCGTTCCTGGCCATAGCTGTACCGTTTCGAGATGCTTGTCCACCAATACCCTATCGATAACTCTCCGCGTTTGGTCGTTGGTGATTAACATGGAGACGACGCCATTGATATTCCCCAGGTTTTCACCACTTACTCGGTTCCAGAATCCCCAGGCTACGTCTGAGCTCGTACGTAGAGCCGGCAACTCATTTGGTGGAATGGGAACCTGATCCTTTACCTTCCAGAGTCTGCGGGCTTGATGCTCAGCGGACCCTCTGCGAAGGAAGAAAATTATACCAGCAGCTTGATTGATGACGACGGTGGAATAAGCGTCCGTGACCTAGAAGCACAAAGCCATTAGTTAAGGCCAGTGAAAGGAGTCGACGCATGAGCTTACCCTGTACCTCACACCATCGACAATATACCACTGTTTGTCCTTGGGTGGCAAGATTCCATTTACTCTTTCCACGACAGCGCTGTCACGATGTTCGTAAGAGAAACAGTAGTTTGGCCCGCCGTGAAGATTGTTTACTTTGGAAAGTCCCAGGGCGTCTAGCATTGGCTGGAGAACGCCGATCTCGCAGTCGTCATCAGGATCACTAGTTCCTTCCTTGTAACCCCAAGTGAGAAGTTCGTTCCTGAGGTCGCCATCCCAGGGAACTGTCAAGGGATTGACAAACCGGGCGGCTTGCGGTGGGTCCTGGGTACACGCAAACATGAGTTTGGCGCCCCGACATTTCGATGCATGCCAAAGTGCTTCAGTAGCAGGAACTGGAGTCCCAAGCCGTACGTCATCATCGTCAGTATCGCTATCGTCGCTGTCGTCGCTATCGTCGTCGTCATCGTCGTCATCGTCGCTATCGTTGGGGTCGCCTGCTACGTGCACAGTGAGGTTCTGAGATTCGAGAGTGACGGAAGTGACGTTGGTAAGATTGCGCAAGGCCTCAGTCGCGCCGAGGGCGACAAGACTCACGATGCAGAAGATCTGCGTGAACTTCATCTTTTCGACTCGCGGTGCTGCAGGTAAATTTGCGTGCGGGGTAACGACAAGAGGAAGGAGAGAAGGTAGACACTGGAGCCTTCACCGGACAAGCGAGCGGCGCTTGCGACACAAAGTGAAGGTGAGGGAAGGTGGCCGAGGGATTTCAAGGCAAGAGCAACACGGAGCTGAGATAAGAAAATTGCTGGGAAAGAGAAAGCACGTTCGACCCAACATGTCGCACTGCTGTATCTCAGCCACTGGTCAACTCATGTGTAAGCCTGTATGCTGTCTCATCGCAATAGCTTTGAGTTGTTAGGTTTTGACGAACGCACTTACCCTCTTGCAATATGCTATAGCCTTCCCATCAAAGCTTCGCCCAAACAACATGTTCTCTAACCAACTCCTTCCCATCCCTACTCCTCCTCACTAACTTACCCTCTCGAACCGCCGCGCTACCCTTCTCCGCCGGTTTCTCCGGCGCACCAGGAGTGTCATCCACATCCGGCATCGGTGGTGTATTCTTGTCAACATGAAAAATGAGGTTAGGCTCATCATCAAACTCATCGCCATCGTTTCTAAATATCGTGATCTTGTAGATGAAATTCGCGCCACCGAGCTGCCTTTTGTGTTGTAGAAGAAAGTAGCCAGCGCCGAGTCCATTGGGCGAACCTAAAGAGTGTCAGAGAGAGCGGGATGCGATGTGCAGGAGAGATGACGTACCAATAAGCGCAAGAGCAGCTTCAGCCTCAGCCTCATTATCCGACCCAACGACAATTTCCGTTCCCGGCCATCTCTTCAGCTCCGTTTCTCCCACGGCCTCCAAAGCCTTCGGTATGATCGAGTCAGCCGTTTGCGTATTAACAATCTGGAGAGCCATGATCATCTTGATCTTTGGTTCTCCTGGAACCCTGTTCCAGAGCGCCCAGGCTAGATCAGAACTCGAGCGGATCTTGGGCAAGTCGGCTTTATCGACTTGTTCCGGCTTCAAATTCCAGAGATCTGCGGCTCCTTGCTCGGGTGACATTCGATTGAGGAAGTAGAGAATACCATCGTTGCGGTTTATGCCTACGGTGCTGTAGGCGCCGGTGACCTGTCGGTTCGTTAGAAACTGGCCCAGTGGGCGATGTGTTGCTGGAGCTCTGGACTACTGACCTTGTACGTCTTCCCATCCGCATCGTAACGCTGACTAGACAAATAAGGCATCTTCCCATTCTTGTCTAGGATGACCGTAGGCCCATTGCTATGCTGTAATTTGAAGCAATGATTCGGCCCACCCTTCCCTGCTGGTCGCGTATCAACACCGAGAGCATCGAAAGTGTTCTTCATCTTCAAGGTCTCGTCGAAGTCACATGAGTCATCAACCTGTGCATTCTCCTCTTCGTCATCGAGCCAGCCCCATTTTCTCAGTTCGGACTTTAGATCGCCGTCCCAAGGGCTTTGTGTGTAAGGCCATTGCAGCATCGTGTTGCTTTCTTCTTCGTCGAGGGACATGGCTCGGACAAGGGCGGCGCCGCGACAATAAGCCTTGTGCCATATGGGGTCATGATCTGGGGGTGGCGGTGTGTCGACAGCAAGTACGGGATCTACGGCGGCAATCGAGACTTTCGAGCTTGAGTTGATGGTAGTGAAATCTTCATGTAGCTCTCGTCGAGCTACGACCCCTCTTGTAGCCGAAGCAACAAGACAGACGAGACAACCATAGAACAGCAGCTTCATCTCAAGAATGGGTAGTAATAACAGTGTGGGATAATAAGAGCAAGGGGCTTGGATGAAGACAAGGTCTAGACAGGGATAAACTCCTGATGTGAATCCGTAATGGCTACCATGACGCAATTCTAGAAGCGTAAATGTTTCATTCAGCCTCTAGGTACGAGTGAAATCAAGGATCGAAGACCGCATTGTCACTGACATCCAAAAGCTCAAGCCCCCCACTTCTTTTTCAACGCTGCTACCTGTGTTGCATTAACGCCCAATACACTCCCGTGCCTCAGATTCTGAGGCCAGGCGCTCCTATCACTCGCTGTCCATTGGCCACCTCTTACATTTGTACTCTCGTAGGGTCTATATCCATCGGCTCCATAGAAGTCTAGCAACAGGTGCGCCTTGCCGGCGACTTGGTTGTCCCAGTAAGGCGCGGGACCCTCTACGCCAGATGCGATAATTGCATTGGCACCTGCAGGCCTGGACCAGGTACCGAATAGTCCGTTGGTCGAGATCTCCGTATAGACTGTTTTCGCATTTTCGTCCTTCAAAAAGCGCGCGTACGCGTTATTACCGAGAGACAGGAATTCTTGGTCGATAACGTTGATGGGTGATCGGTTGATATAGTCCTGAGGCGTGCTAAAGGTCTTGAAGTCCTTGGTATATGCGTAGCGGATGCGGATCGACGAAGGTGAACCTGTGTGCTGTGGGTCGGAAGTGGGATAAAACTTGCTCGCCCAATGAACGAAGTATTGGCCTTTGGCTTCGTCGAAGATAGCGCTGGGTGCCCAGACCATTCCTGCAGTCGCATCTTCAACAGTGACTAGGCGTTCGTTGGTCCATGTTACGAGATCGACGGATTCCCAGACGAAGATGCCGCGAGATCCCGTGCGCTGGGATGCATCCCACGTTGTCTTCCCAATGTTCAGATCGGTACCAATAATGTACCACTTCTTTCCAGCTTCGGCTGCTCCACCAGATATGATTGCAGGGTCGCGGACGCCAAGAGTGCCTTTCGTCGGGTTAATGACAGCTTGGCCTTGATTCAAAGCAGCCATGGAGTTGGCGTTGTTGCCATTGGAGAGATAGAAGTATACAGAAGGCTTGTCGCCGAGGAAGAAAACGCCGAGATAGTTGGTGAGAGACGAATCGGCACGAGATGCAATGGCATGTCTTGAAAAGTCGAGGGTCTGTGACGGTAAAGCAAGAATGCTGGGAAGCAAGCTACACAAAGTGAGGAGACGCATCGTGAAGAAAATCGGTAAGCCCGGATACGATGACCAGATGAGAAGGCGCAAGACCACTTATAAAGGCAGTGAAATAAAGTTCCATCCGGCGTTGCCACATAGTTTGTCAAGGATACGACGTCACGAGCGTTGCGCAACGGCTGTCCCTCCTAAGACGGCTAGGTACCCAAGCTTCAGTGAACCCCTAGGAGCGTCAGACCAGGAAGGTGACCATTTTTGCGGGGTAACATAGTCACAAAGTCAGTAGAACCTCTTCTGGTAGGTGGGTCTGGGGATAGATTAAGTTGAATATGGGGTGTGCACGGTATGGTATTAATCCGGCGCTACCGGTTTCCAAGGCGCTACATGGGCAGCCTCGGTAGTTCGGCCAAACGCAAATGCCATGATAATATCGCTCCATCGACCAGAACAAGAGAGTAATCGAATTCGCACAGTCCCTATTCGTGCTCTAGGGCCCAGGGAATCTTTGCGATTGTCCGGTACTCGACCGTAAGCACTTGTAGAGCAAGCTGGTTCTGTATGAGCCACCATCACTAGCCATCATAGACTCACCGCATAGTCATATCGCAGATTCACCACTGATACCGTAGTTGGCAATCGACACGAGGCGAGCGCAAGCACACGAAACACTGTGCCTGGCCGTGTGGATGTAGAGTCGTCCTGTATGACATGGATGTGTGTATGCCCTACTTGCTCTTTGTACGCTTTCAGATGTCTTCCAGGACGCAGCTCAGTCATCGTCGCTATCATAACCAGCCACGAGCATGGTCGATAGTTTCGAGGGCTGTGCAGCGGCTTTGGCCTGAGGCGCGGGTGTCGAAGCAGGCGCCTTTTTCTTGAGGCCTAATGCAGCGCTGAAGTCTTTCTTTTCCTTCGATTTCTTGGTAAACGTTGTAGCAACAGGTACCTCGATGGGCGCGTCGAACATGTCTTCGTCGATGGTCTCCTCGCCGATGTCAGGCATACTCCGATTTGCGAATGCTTGTCGTGCAGCCTCTGCGTCTTCTTCCTCCTGCTTCTTGCGTCGCTCGTCGGCAGCATCGGGTTGTACCTCGGTTCCTTTGCCTTCGCGGTCCGCCTTTTCCAGCCTTGCGTTTCTCGACCTGATCTCGTCCAGAGCGTCCGCGATGGCCATCTCGGTTTTGGCATCGATGACCTTTGTTTCGAGTTCTTTCATCGCGTCGCGCTCTGCCTCCTCCCTTTCTATGCGATCCAGACGTTCCTCTTCGGTCTCCTCATTGAGCTTGGCCTCTCTCCACGGCTCGAAATTTCTCTTCGCGCCACGCTCGCATTCGTAGTCCATGTTCTTGGGGTCTGTCTTGAAGGTGATCTCGCCGGAGCATCGCGTGCATCGAATGTAGAAGCGGAAGATGGCGATGTTGTAGTACTTTTGATCCGTCGTCTCCTTGCGCGCGTTGAACTTGCGGCCTTTGTAGATGAACTCGCCGCAGTGGGTGCATTTCATGGAGAAAGGTGCCATGAGGCGGACCGTCATCAGCTTGGGACCAGCATTCTTGGGGCCGCGTTGGCGCGTGATCTTCGAAGGATCGAAGTCCGGTGGGTAGTACTTGGTGAGCACTTTTCGTTCGGACATGGCGGCGGTTTATGTGTGGTCTGGCGAGGTTTGGCGCTGATCGGGTGCTTCGGGTTGATGTGTTGAAAGAGAATATAAGCTTTATGCTGCGTAAATGAAGGTGTCGCGTTTGATATGGATGAGCTCGTGTGGGGTGTTGGATGTCAGTTGAGTGCTCGAAATCACGTCCAGGTAACGGCAACCTTAGCGCGGAACATTTGGCTGACTAAGGCGGCCCGCTGCTGCAGGCACCCCGCAAACATGTGCTCTCGCGTCGGGCAGGCGCGACCCTGGCTCCAAACATCGCGCCGCCGCCGACTGCCTCGACTGGGGATATCTTTTGGGGCACATTCACTAACCCGCCTGAACAGACTATACCCAATGCGATAGTAACACTATGGAGAAATATCTACGCGAGTGGCGCCAGGAAGCCCTCAATCGCTGCCAGTACGACACAGCCATCTTTGTTGCAGACAAGCTGCTGGCACTGACGGGTATGCTCTAACACTCGGCAGATCAACATGTACTGACAAAACCGCATAGATGACGACCAGGATGCATTCTGGCTAGCCCAGGTACACTTCACCACCGGCAACTACAACAGAACCCAGTCACTCCTCGCACGCGGAAACCTCGTCGAGCGCACGCCCCAATGTCGATACCTCGCTGCGCACTGCTCTCTGAAGCTGGGGAAATTGGAAGACGCACTGCAGATACTGGGCGA
>Ga0265797_10009364_pt1 | contig 12766 bp, 11 predicted proteins | sample P2T30metagenome_FD_192433 | JGI IMG/M metagenome (GOLD analysis project Ga0265797, IMG submission 192433) | Plant litter microbial communities from East Loma Ridge, Irvine, California - P2 T30 | ecosystem: Environmental > Terrestrial > Plant litter > Unclassified | place: USA: California... | reverse complement strand
GTGCAAGACATACTTTTGCTGTCCGAACACGCCACCTCGCTCGACGCCCCGCTCGACAACGATCCGCAATCGAGCCTGATGGACATGCTGCCCGACGACGGCGAGAGCAGCCCCGACGCCCACGCCGAGCAGCAAGAGGCGGCGCTCCTGGTGCGCGACTGGCTGGCGCGCTTGCCGGACAAGCAGCGCCTGGTCGTCACGCGCCGCTTTGGCCTCGACAACGACGATCCGGCCACGCTCGAGACGCTGGCCGACGAGCTGGGCGTGACGCGCGAGCGGGTGCGCCAGATCCAGCAAGAGGCGCTGGTCAAGCTCAAGCGCGCGATGGCGGCGCGCGGCGTGGTGCGCGATTCGTTGTTGTAGGGTTGGCGCGGCCGGCGAGGCGGCGAAGCCGCCAACCCTACGGTAGCGCCTCATCCGTTTCCTTGCTATCATGCCCGCGCCCTCTGGCTACGTCGTTAGCGCCTCCTCTTCTCTTTCTGATCGCCCATGCAAGACATTTTCATCGACATCAAATCCCTCGATATGGACGGGCGCGGCGTTGGCCACCTTGAAAACGAGGACGGCTCGCCCGGTAAAGTGGTCTTCGTCGAAGGTGCGCTGCCCGGCGAGCGGGTCAGCTACGAGACGCTCAAGAAAAAGAAGAACTGGGAAGCGGGCCGCATGGTGAGCCTGCAGCGCGCGTCGAGCATGCGGATCGAGCCGAAATGCATCCACTTCGGCTATTGCGGCGGCTGCTCGATGCAGCACCTGGAACCGGGCGCGCAGGTCGCGATGAAGCAGCGCGTGCTGGAAGATAACCTCAAGCACATCGGCAAGGTGAAGGCCGAGACCATCATGCGCCCGATGTACGGTCCGACCTGGGATTACCGCTACCGCGCGCGCCTGTCGGTGCGCCACGTGCCGAAGAAGCACACGGTGATGGTGGGCTTTCACGAGAAAGCGTCGGCGCTGGTGGCCGACCTCGTCACCTGCGAAATCTTGCCCGACCACGTCGCGCGCCTGATTGTGCCGCTGCGCGCGCTGATCGCCGCCATGTCGGTGATCGACCACGTGCCGCAGATCGAGCTGGCGATCGGCGAAGAGTCGACCGTGCTGGTGCTGCGCATCATGGCGCCCCTGAGCCGCAACGACGAGGCGCTGCTCAAGGCTTTCGCCGACGAATGGCAGATCCACTGGTGGCTGCAGCCGAATGGCCCGGATTCGGCGCATCCCTACTATCCGCTGGGCACCGACCTGTACTACACGCTGCCCGATTTCGGCATCCGGATGCCGTTCAAGCCGACCGACTTCACCCAGGTGAATCACCAGATCAACCGCGTGCTGGTCTCGAAAGCGCTGCGCCTGCTGGACGTGCAAGCCACCGACCGCGTGGCCGACCTGTTCTGCGGCCTGGGCAACTTCACGCTGCCGCTGGCGACCCAGGCGCGCGAAGTCGTCGGCATCGAGGGCAGCACGGCCCTGACCGAGCGTGCTCTGGCGAATGCCCGCGCCAACGGGCTGGCCGCCAAGACGTCGTTTTCGACCCGCAACCTGTTCGAGGTGACGAAACAAGACCTGGTGGCGCTGGGCCGGTTCGACCGCATGCTGATCGACCCGCCGCGCGATGGCGCCATGGCGCTGGCGCAGGCGCTGGCCGACCTGCGCGCCACGCACGAGCACCTGATGCCGCAGCGGATCGTGTACGTCTCGTGCAGCCCATCGACGCTGGCGCGCGATGCAGGCATCCTCGTGCACGAAGCCGGCTACGTGATGACGAAGGCAGGCGTCGTAAACATGTTCCCGCACACGTCGCACGTCGAATCGATCGGCGTGTTCGAGCTGGGCGAAAAGCCCGCGCCGGCGGACGCGTGGATTGGTTGACGGATTTGGCGACGAAAAAAAACCGGCCAATGGCCGGTTTTTTTCTTGCAGATGGCAGACGGTCAGTCGTCGCCGCCCACGATGCCCAGCAGGCGCAGCAGGCTGGTGAAGATGTTGTACACGTTCAGGTAGATCGACAGGGTGGCGGTGACGTAGTTGGTTTCGCCGCCGTTGACGATGCGTTGCACGTCATACAGGATGAAGGCCGAGAAGATACCGATCGCCAGGACCGAGATCACGATCGACAGCACCGACATCTGCAGGAAGATGTTGGCGACGATCGCCAGCAGCAGCACGACGACGCCGGCCATCAGCCAGCTGCCCATGCCCGAGAAGTCGCGCTTGGTGGTGGTGGCGATGCTGGCCATCACGGCAAACACGATCGCGGTGCCGCCGAACGCGGTCATGATCAGGCTGCCGCCGTTTGCGTAGTTCAGCGTGTGCGTCAGCAGCGGACCCATCATCAGGCCCATGAAGAACGTGAAGCCGAGCAGCAGGGCGACGCCCAGGCCCGAATCCTTGTTCTTTTCAATGGCCCACATGAAACCAAATGCAATGGCCATGAAGATGACGAAGCCGAGCATGCCGCTGAACAGCGCAACGCCCATGGACACGCCAAGGAAGGCGCCAGCCACGGTCGGGATCATCGACAGCGCCAGCAGCCAGTAAGTATTGCGTAACACCTTGTTACGCGTGGCCTGGCCGCCTTTGGTCAGGTCGATGGTACTTTGGGTACTAGGATACATAGTGCCTCCGGTTGAATAAGATAATTGCAGTACTGAGTTGCAGTACTGTACAGCAACTTGCTGCCATCCTATAACATCCAGCTTAACCGGGCATGAAGGATGGTGCAGAAACTGGGCGTAGTTTGCTGCCACTGTACCACCTTGCTTGCCCCTATCGCAATATGAGCCATCCGGTCCGGATATGGTAAAATTGAAGGTTAATTGAGTCCCAAAGTTTGTTTACACTGCTCAGTTCTAAACCTTTCATTTTATTGGAGTTTTCTTATGGCAATCGAACGCACCCTGTCCATCATCAAGCCTGACGCAGTCGCAAAAAACGTGATCGGCAAAATCTACAGCCGTTTCGAAGAAGCCGGCCTGAAGATCGTCGCTGCACGCATGGTGCAACTGTCGCGCGCTGAAGCCGAAGGCTTCTACGCCGTGCACGCCGCCCGTCCATTTTTCAAGGACCTGGTCGACTTCATGATCTCGGGCCCAGTCATGGTCACCGCCCTCGAAGGCGAAGGCGCGATCCTGAAAAACCGCGACCTGATGGGCGCAACCGATCCAAAGAAAGCTGACGCCGGCACCATCCGCGCCGATTTCGCCGATTCGATCGATGCCAACGCTGTTCACGGTTCGGACGCTGCCGAAACCGCTGCTGTGGAAATCGCTTACTACTTCCCGGCACTGAACGTCTACTCGCGTTAATTAGTAAGGGGGAGCGCAGTCCGGGCGCGCCCCGGAGCACTTTCCCCGGACTAATGTAAAAGAGTAAACCCGCTCGCCCACAGCCTCAAGGCTGGCGCGAGCGGGTACTGAACTGAGGAATTTTTGCCATGACGACTCTCACCAACCTGCTGGACCTCGATCCCGCGCAACTCGTCGCTTATTGCGCCGACTTGGGTGAGAAGCCGTTCCGCGCCAAGCAATTGCAACGCTGGATCCACCAGTTTGGCGCGGCGGACTTCGACAGCATGACCGACCTGGCCAAGTCGCTGCGTGAAAAGCTGAGCACGCGCGCCGAAGTTCGCGCCCCGGCCATCGTCAGCGACAACACGTCCACGGACGGCACCCGCAAGTGGCTGGTCGACGTCGGCAACGGCAACGCGGTCGAAACCGTGTTTATCCCGGAAGAAAACCGCGGCACGCTGTGCATCTCCACGCAAGCGGGCTGCGCCGTCAACTGCCGCTTCTGCTCGACGGGCAAGCAGGGCTTCAACCGCAACCTCACGGTCGCCGAGATCATCGGCCAGCTGTGGATGGCCGAGTTCGAGCTGCGCCGCACCAAGGGCATCGAGCCTGGCCCAAAGGGTGAACGCCAGATCACCAATGTGGTGATGATGGGCATGGGCGAGCCGCTGCTGAACTACGAACCAACCGTCACTGCGCTCAAGCTGATGCTCGACGATAACGCCTACGGCCTGTCGCGCCGCCGCGTGACCTTGTCGACCTCGGGCGTGGTGCCGAACATCGACAAGCTGTCGCAAGACGTGCCGGTGGCCATGGCGGTCTCGCTGCACGCATCGAACGATGCGCTGCGTGATATTTTGGTCCCGCTGAACAAGAAATACCCGCTGCGCGAACTGATGGCGGCCTGCAAGCGCTATCTCGAATTCGCACCGCGCGACTTCATCACCTTCGAATACTGCATGCTCGACGGCTTCAACGACAGCGACGAGCACGCACGCGAACTGATCGCGCTGGTCAATGACCCGGTAGTCGGCGTGAATTGCAAATTCAACCTGATTCCATTCAATCCATTCCCCGAGTCCGGGCTGTTCCGCTCCAAGAATCCCCGCATCAAGGCGTTTGCCCAGGTGCTGATGGATGCCGGCATCGTCACCACCGTGCGCAAGACGCGCGGCGACGATATCGACGCCGCCTGCGGCCAGCTTGCCGGCGAGGTCAAGGACCGCACCCGGGTGGCCGAGCGCATGGAAAAGATGGCCGAGTACCAGAAAAAGTTCGGCGCCGATTTCGGGCGCATCGTGGAGATCCCGACCTGATGAAGCTTGCCGCCGCCGCGCTTGCACTCGCCTCGACCCTGACCTTGCTGGCCGGCTGCGCCAGCAACGGCGCAGGCCGTACCGACGAGCTCAAGACGGCGTCCGACCAGACGGCGGGCGAAAAGCGCGCGTCGATCCGGATCCAGCTGGCGGTTGGTTATTATCAGCAGGGCAAGTACGACATCGCGCTCGACGAAATCAAGCAGGCGCTGGCGGCCGATCCGGCCTATGCAGACGCCTACGGCTTGCGCGCGCTGGTCTACACGTCGATGGGCCAGTACCCGCTGGCCGAAGAAAATTACCAGCAGGCGCTGCGCCTGCGCCCGAACGACCCCGAGTTCTCGAACAACTTCGGCTCGTTCCTGTGCCAGTCGGTCAACCGGCCGGCCGAGGCGATGCGTTATTTCGATGCCGCACTCAAGAACCCGACCTACCAGACGCCGCTATCGGCCTTGGTCAATGGCGGCGTGTGCAGCATCAAGAACAAGAATTACGATGCGGCCGAGCGCTACCTGCTCGAAGCCCTGCGTCTGAACCCCGGTCTGCCGACGGTCAATACCGGCTTGGCGCGGGTGTATTACGAGCGGCGCGACCTTGAGCGCGCCGGGTTTTTCATCAACCGCCTGCTCGAGACAGCCAAGCTCGACACGCTGTCGGCCGATGCGCTGTGGCTTGCCATGCGCATCAAGCGCAAGGCGGGCGACCGGACCCAAGAGGCGTCGCTTGCGGCCCAACTGCGGCGCCGCTTCCCCGGTTCGCCCGAATACGCGGCGTTCGAGCGCGGGGCGTTTGATGAGTAAAGAAGAACAAAGACAAGGACAAGGACAATGAACGAGCAAGCAGACCAGCCAGCCGTCCCGGGCAACGGGTCCGGCATCCCTGGCAAGACCCTGCAATCCCAGCGCGAAGCCATGGGCTGGAGCGTCGAGCAGGTCGCCGACCAGCTCAAGCTGGCGCCGCGCCAGGTGCTGGCGCTGGAAGCGGGCGATTACGCCTCGCTGCCAAGCCCGGCCGTCACGCGCGGCTTCGTGCGCGCCTACGCCAAGCTGCTGCGCATCGACGCGGCCCCGCTGGTGTCGATGATCGAACTGAACATGCCGCCGGAAGCCCAGGCCGGCGCCAACTCGGCCATGGCCGCCGCGCGCCGTGAACAAAAGCCTGCCGCGTTCTCGGAAACCCGCTTCCCGATCAACGGCAAACGCCGCAGCCTGCCGCTGGGCTGGATCGCCGCCGTCGTTGTCGTGGCCGGCGCTGCCGTCGCCGCCTGGCAGTTCAATCTGATCCCGAGTCTGAATCGCGACGCCGAAGCGGGCGACGCGATGGTGCTCGAGAACCCGGCTGCCGGTGTCGTGGCCCCTGGTGCTGCTGCGCCGGCCCAGCCTGGCCTGATCAACCCGTCCGTGCCGCTCATTTCGGTGCCGTCGCCGACGAGCGAGGGCACAGCCCCCGCGGGCACGCCGGCAACCACCACGCCAACGCCGCCGGCTGCAGCGCCCGCCACGCCGACTACCGCACCGGCGGCCGCCGCGCCGGCGCCAGTCGCCGCTGCGCCAGCTGCGACCTCGGCTGCAACCCCGGCCACCGGCGCCAACACCCTGGTGCTGAACGTGCGCGCCGATTCGTGGATCGAAGTGCGCCCTAGCGGCGGCGGTCGTCCGCTGATCTCGCGCCTGGTCAAGGCCGGCAGCACCGAGTCGGTCGAGGTCGCCGGCCCGGTCAACCTGACCGTTGGCGTGCCGGACGCCGTGAGCGCGACCCTGCGCGGCGCCGACGTCCCGCTGCCACGGCAGGCGGGCAAGACCATCGCACGCGTGGCCCTGAAATAAGCGGATCTCAAGCTGGAACCAACCATGAATTCTTTTAACGAAGCCTGCATCGCCACAGCGATTCCCTCTGGTCCGATGGCCCGCCGCGCCAGCCGCAAAGTCCTGGTGTCGCACGGCGCACGCCAGGTGTGGGTCGGTGGCGACGCGCCGGTCGTCGTGCAGTCGATGACCAATACCGACACCGCCGACGCGATCGGTACCGCCATCCAGGTCAAGGAACTGGCGCGCGCCGGCTCCGAGATCGTGCGCATCACCGTGAACACGCCCGAAGCGGCCGCCGCCGTGCCGGCGATCCGCGCCCAGCTTGACCGCATGGAAGTCGACGTGCCGCTGGTCGGCGACTTCCACTACAACGGTCACCTGCTGCTGCGCGACTATCCCGAGTGCGCGCAGGCGCTGTCGAAATACCGCATCAATCCGGGCAATGTGGGGCAGGGCGCCAAGCGCGACACCCAGTTCGCCCAGATGATCGAGATCGCCGCCAAGTACGACAAGCCCGTGCGCATCGGCGTGAACTGGGGCAGCCTCGACCAGTCGCTGCTGGCGCGCATCATGGACGAGAACGCCGCGCGCGCCAATCCATGGTCGGCGCAGGCCGTGATGTACGAAGCCCTGATCACGTCGGCCATCGAAAACGCGATCCGCGCCGAAGAAGTGGGCCTGGCGCGCGACAAGATCATCCTGTCGTGCAAGGTTTCGGGCGTACAAGACCTGATCGCGGTGTACCGCGAACTGGGCCGCCGCTGCGATTACCCGCTGCACCTGGGCCTGACCGAAGCCGGCATGGGCAGCAAGGGCATCGTCGCGTCGACCGCCGCGCTGTCGGTGCTGCTGCAAGAAGGCATCGGCGACACGATCCGCATTTCGCTCACGCCAGAACCGGGCGGCGACCGTACGCGCGAAGTCATCGTCGGCCAGGAAATCCTGCAGACGATGGGCTTGCGCAAGTTCACGCCGATGGTCATCGCCTGCCCCGGTTGCGGCCGTACGACCTCGACCGTATTCCAGGAGCTGGCGGACAACATCCAGACCTTCCTGCGCGACCAGATGCCGGAATGGAAAAAGACCTATCCGGGCGTGGAAGGCATGAACGTGGCCGTGATGGGCTGCATCGTCAACGGCCCGGGCGAATCGAAGCACGCCAACATCGGCATCAGCTTGCCGGGCACGGGCGAATCGACGGCGGCGCCGGTATTTGTCGATGGCCAGAAGTTCGCCACGCTGCGCGGCGAACGGATCGTCGAAGAATTCCAGACGATCGTGCTCGATTACGTGAAGAAGAATTACAGCCGCGAGACTGCGGCGCAATAAAATCAGGCCATTGGCCCCAGCACGTCGTTCCCGCGAAGGCGGGAACCCAAGTCCGTATCGTCATCGGTCGTGTCAAGCGTAGCGATAACGCGAGCACACTTGGGTTCCCGCGGGGCCGCCCAGGCCTGCGCGGGAACGACGGCGAATCAAGAGATAACACTTATGTCCAAACCAGAAAAAATCGTCGCCATCAAAGGCATGAACGACATCCTGCCAAGCGATGCACCGCTGTGGGAGCTGTTCGAGAACACCACCGAAACGATCCTGAAAAGCTACGGCTACCAGAAGATCGTCACCCCCATCGTCGAGCAGACGAGCCTGTTCTCGCGCGCGATCGGCGCCGTCACCGACATCGTCGAAAAAGAGATGTACTCGTTCGAGGATTCGATGAACGGCGACCAGCTCACGCTGCGCCCGGAGGGTACCGCCAGCGTCGTGCGCGCCGTGCTCGAACACAACCTGGTCTACGACGGCCCGCGTCGCCTGTGGTACAAGGGCCCGATGTTCCGTCACGAGCGTCCGCAGCGCGGCCGCTATCGCCAGTTCTTCCAGTTCGGCGCCGAAGCCATCGGTTTCTCGGGTCCGGACATCGACGCCGAGCTGATCATGATGTGCCGCCGCCTGTGGGACGACCTGGGCCTGCAGAACGTGCGGCTCGAGCTCAATTCGATCGGCAATGCCGAAGAGCGCCAGCGTCACCGTGCAGACCTGATCACGTATCTGGAAGGGCACGAAGACATCCTGGACGCCGAAGCCAAGCGTCGCCTGCACAGCAACCCGCTGCGCATCCTCGATACCAAGAACCCGGCGATGCAAGAGATGGTCAACGCGGCGCCAAAGCTGCTGGACTACCTGGGCGCGGAATCGCTGGCGCACTTTAATGGCGTCAAGAACCTGCTCGATAAAAACGCGGTGCAGTACACCGTCAATCCACGCCTGGTGCGCGGCCTCGACTATTACAACCGCACCGTGTTCGAGTGGGTCACCGACGAGCTCGGTTCGCAAGGCACAATCTGCGCCGGCGGGCGCTACGATCCGCTGGTGGAAACCTTTGGCGGCAAGGCCACGCCGGCCGTCGGTTTCGCAATGGGTATGGAACGCATCATCGAGCTGATGAAGGCGATGGGCGAGCCGGCCGAACCGAATCAGTGCGACGTGTACATGGTGCACCAGGGCGAAGATGCGCAGCTGCAAGCCTTCATCCTGGCCGAGCGCATTCGGGATGCCGGGCTGGATGTTGTGTTACATTGCGCAACGCCGTCGGGCGCCGGCAGCTTCAAGAGCCAGATGAAGAAGGCCGATGGTTCGGGCGCCGCCTTTGCCGTGATCATCGGCCAGGACGAAGTCGCCAGTGAAACCGCCGCCGTGAAGACGCTGCGCGGCGACATCGGCGAGCAGCAGCAGAGCTCGGTGCCGTTCCTGGAAGTGGTCGACTACCTGGTCGACCAGATCACCGGCGCGCACGTGCACGACGAACACTGCGGGCACGACCACGTGCACATGCATTGAACCCGTCCTGAACAACGCACTTAACCAACCTACTACAAGAATACGCACATGGCATACGATCACCAAGAGCAGGAACAGCTTGATTCCTTCAAGGCGTTCTGGTCGAAGTACGGCAACATCATCGTCTGGGTCCTGATCCTGGCGCTCGGCTCGTTCGCCGGCTGGAATTACTGGAAAACCCACCAGGCCAACAAGTCGGTCGAAGCGTCGGCGCTGTACGACGAACTGCAAACGTCGCTGCTGGCCAATGACAACGCCAAGGTCCAGCGCATCGCCGGCGACATTCGCGCCAAGTACGAAAGCTCGCCGTACAGCCAGATGGCGGCCCTGGCCGCGGCCAAGACGGCGTTTGACGCGAACGACCTGAAAACCGCGAAAGCCCAGCTGCAATGGGCGGCCGACAACGGCAACGACGAATACAAGTCGATCGCCAAGCTGCGCCTGGCTGGCGTGCTGCTCGACGAGAAGGCCTTCGATGAAGCGCTGAAAGTTTTGAACGGCACCTTCCTGCCGCAGTTCGCCGCCGAAGTAAACGATCGCAAGGGCGATGTGCTGGTCGGCCAGAACAAGCTGAACGAAGCGCGCGCCGCGTATGTCGCCGCGCTGGCCGCGATGGATGCCGGCAGCCCGGCCCGTCAACTGGTACAGGTCAAACTCGAAGCGATCGGCGGCACGGTCCCGGCCGACAAGAAGACCGAACAACCAGCCGCCGACCAGAAAGCGGCTGCGTAACATTCGTCGCACGAGATGGCCCGCTCCCGCTGTATGGTGGGCGCGGGCCTTGCGTCCTTTATAGTCTTGGCACAAGGTAGAACATAATGCGTATCAGCAGCAAACTTGTTGGCGTCGGCGTACTGGCCCTGATGACGGGTTGCTCGACCCTCAATTCGCTCAATCCATTTGCGTCCGACAAGAAAGGCGATCAACCCGCCAAGCTCGTCGAACTCAAGGGCAGCATGGCCGTGCGCACCGCATGGAAACTGGACATCGGCAAGGCCAAGGGCTACCAGTTCTCGCCGGCACTCACCGGCAACACGCTCGTCGTGGCCGGCGCTGACGGCGCCATCGCGCGCGTCGAAGCCGCTACCGGCAAGCAGTTGTGGCGCGTGAAGGCCGATACCGAGCTGTCGGCCGGCGTGGGCACCGATGGCAACCTGATCGTCGTGGGCGGCGAAAAGGGCATCCTGATGGGCTATGACATGGATGGCAAGCTGCTGTGGAAGACGCAGCTGTCGAGCGAAATCCTGTCGGCGCCGGTGGTGTCGCAAGGCATCGTCGTCGCGCGCTCGATCGACAACCGCATTGTCGGTCTCGATGCGACCGACGGCAGCAAGAAATGGACCGTGCAAAAGATCGCGCCGCCGCTGACGCTGCGTAACGCACCAGGCATGATCGTGGCCGGCACCGACGTGATCGTCGCTCAGCCGGGCGGCAAGCTGTCCGCGCTGATCCTGGCCACCGGCGCACCGCGCTGGGACGTCGAGGTCGGTGTGTCGCGTGGCGCGACGGAACTGGAACGCGTCACCGATATCGGCGGCGCACCGGTGCTGTTCGAAAACGAGGTGTGCGCCGCATCCTACCAAGGGCGCGTAGGCTGCTTTGACCTGGTGACCGGCTCGGCGCGCTGGACGCGCGACCTGTCGTCGAGCGTCGGCGTAGCCGTCGACCAATTGTTCGTGTTCGCACCGGACGACAAGGGAGCACTCAATGCATTCACCCGCGACACGGGCGCCAGCAGCTGGAAGAACGACAAACTGTCGTTCCGCCGCCTGTCGACCCCGCTGTCGTATGGCCGCGCCGTCGCGGTCGGCGACTACGAAGGCTACGTGCACTTCCTGTCGCGCGAAGATGGCTCTTTCCTGGCGCGCGCCGCAACCGACGGGAGCCCGATCGTGGGCACGCCGCTGGTGGCCGGCGCAAACCTGATTTTTCAAACACAAAACGGAACTGTGACCGCCATCGCGGTCGAATAAGAAAACATGAAGCCGGTAATCGCACTCGTAGGTCGACCCAACGTCGGGAAATCGACCTTATTTAACCGCATGACCCGTTCGCGCGACGCGTTGGTGGCCGACATGCCAGGCCTGACGCGCGACCGCCACTACGGCGAAGGCCGCATTGGCGAACGACCATTTTTGGTCATTGACACGGGCGGTTTCGAGCCGGTCGCCAAAGAAGGCATCATGCACGAAATGGCGCTGCAAACGCGCCAGGCCGTGGCCGAAGCCGACGTCGTCGTGTTCATCGTCGACGGCCGCCAGGGCCTCACGCCCCACGACAAGACCATCACCGACTTCTTGCGCAAGAGCGGCCGCAAGATCATGCTCGTGGTGAACAAGTCCGAAGGCATGAAGTACACCGCCGTGACCGCCGACTTCTATGAACTCGGCATGGGCGACCCGTACGTCATTTCGGCGGCCCACGGCGACGGCGTGACCGACCTCGTGGTCGAGGCGCTCGACGCCGCGTTCGCCGCGCGGCCCGATGAACCGGCTGAACTCGAGCACGTCGACCATGGCATCAAGATCGCCATCGTCGGCCGCCCGAACGTGGGCAAATCGACCCTCATCAACACGCTGGTGGGCGAGCAGCGCGTGATCGCGTTCGACATGCCGGGCACCACGCGCGACTCGATCGAAGTGCCGTTCGAACGCGACGGCAAGAAATTCACGCTGATCGACACCGCCGGTATTCGCCGCCGCGGCAAGATTTTCGAAGCAATCGAAAAATTCTCGGTCGTCAAGACGATGCAGTCGATCGCCGACGCCAACGTCGTCGTGCTGCTGCTCGACGCCCAGCAAGACATCTCGGAGCAAGACGCGCACATCGCCGGCTTCATCCTGGAGTCGGGCAGAGCGCTGGTGGTGGCCGTCAACAAATGGGATGGCCTCCAATCGGACGAGCGCGACAGTGTCAAGATCGACCTCGACCGCAAGCTGGACTTCCTGAGCTTTGCCAACACCCACTTCGTGTCGGCACTGCGCGGCACCGGCATCACGCAACTGATGAAGTCGGTCGAGTCGGCGTATGCCGCCGCCACCGCCAACCTGTCGACGCCGCGCCTGACGCGCGCATTGCAAGAGGCCGTGGAGAAGCAAGAGCCGAAACGCAAGGGCTCGGGCCGTCCAAAGATGCGTTACGCCCACCAGGGTGGCCAGAACCCGCCGATCATCGTCATCCACGGCAATGCCCTGGACGGGATCAGCGAGCCGTACAAGCGCTATCTTGAGAAACATTTCCGCGAGACGTTCAGCCTGGTCGGTACGCCACTGCGGATCGAACTGCGCAGCGGTAAAAACCCGTTCGCGAAGCCGTAGCAGTACGACAAAAAGTGGCGAAACAGGTTACAGTAGTTCAGGGCCGCATTCGCTTTTGCAGAATATGGCCTCATCCACATGGCATGACTACTTGAAAATCGGCAAATCGCCTCAAACTTTTAACTACAACAACATCACGGAGCTGTTATGAGCAACAAAGGGCAACTGTTACAAGACCCATTCCTCAACGCCTTGCGCAAGGAACA
>Ga0265797_10009363_pt1 | contig 12766 bp, 14 predicted proteins | sample P2T30metagenome_FD_192433 | JGI IMG/M metagenome (GOLD analysis project Ga0265797, IMG submission 192433) | Plant litter microbial communities from East Loma Ridge, Irvine, California - P2 T30 | ecosystem: Environmental > Terrestrial > Plant litter > Unclassified | place: USA: California... | reverse complement strand
AGCCTGTAGTCGATGTACTGGAGTCGTCGCGAAGCAGGTTGGGAGTGAGGGTGATTTTGCGTGTCTCGGTGTTTTCGTCTTTGAAGAAAGAGTCTGTGTTGCGGAGCGTGCCATTCCGAGAGACTTTGGGGTCCAAAGGTCGATCGACCGCATCTTCGCTACCTCTTTCACGGTCTTCGCTTCGTTTGGCGGAATCTTCGCTTGAGCCTCGTGCTTCACCATCAGTCTGGCCATCCTTCTTCGCGCCGTTAACCTTGAGAGGTTGCACTTCGAGGTTTTCTTCCTGTGCGGAATCGCCATCTTGTGTTGCTGCCTGCTGCTGTTGCATTTGCTTTGGCTCTGGGCCACCGAAAAGCTCACCTTCGCCCTCGTCAGATGAGTAGTCGTAGTCCGAGGCTTCGACGTAGGTAGGAGGAGCGAATTGTACGGTCTTAGCGTTCCTTCGTCGCATAGCCTTCTTGAGCGGGTTCTTGGATTTCTCGGCAGTATCACCAAGCATCGTTGCGGAGAGGTCTATATTTCTGTGCTTGTTGAGGCGGGCCAGACGCTCTGTCGGTGTCTCGATGTGTTCGGCGGGCAGGTAACCTGTAAATTGAGTCAGCAAAAACTTCAGCTTGGTAACGGATGCCTACCAATGCTGTTGTCCTTGACTACTCGTACTAGCCACCAGTAGCTGTTGCTGTCGTCAAGTAACACCATCGTGTCACCTTTGGTTGCATTTGCCTGACCCTCGACGGTCGCGACAAACGTGTGCAGGGCGTAAACAAATTCGAAATCGATATCCTCTGTTTCTCGTAAGCATTCGCCTCCCCATCCTGAGTCGTTAAATCTGGAATCATCAGAGAAAGAGACGTCGTTGGATGCATCATCGTTGTCTTGGTCCATATCCTCATTCCAGGAGTCGGCGTCGCTGTCGGTGGTCCAAGAGCCCTCCTCATCTTCGGAGTGACCATCGTCGGGGGAAGGGGTGCTGCTCGCCTCTCGAGGTGGACCTGGGCCGGGCTCTAGGAACGGATCGTCCGGCGTGTCCAGAAGTGCGCGGTTGATCGGTTTCAACATGCTTTTGACCTGCTCCTCGTCCAGTTCGGAGATTAGTGATGCCTGTGAGTCTTCTCTCATCTCGATACGGCGTTCGACGGCCTTTAGTTGTCTCGTCCTCGGGCTCATACCGACCTCAATCCGTATGGTGTCGCTGTCGTCCGGTGCGTTGGTGGCCCTTGTCCAGGAATACTCACCGCGATGATGCTCCGCTGACTGATTTTCCATGGGTGTAGGGAATCGAAAAGAAATGGGAATCGATGTAGGTCGACCCCTTGACATAGGAGAAGTGTCGGACGCTGGGACGCTGAGTGGTCTTCGAGCGTTGGCGACAGAAATAGGAAAATGAATGGGCGTGTTCGTAAACGGGGAGGAAGAAGCGACCGTTGAGAGGAACGGCGAAGACTGCGGAGTCGTAAACTCTTGTCTTGCCGGCCAGGTCGTGGGGGAACAAGGTAAAGAATACCCACCATCGTCTATCGAGGGCGAACTCGAAATCTTGTCCATCATGTCGTCGTCCATGTCCTCCTCGACGTCGGCGTCCTGCATGTCGCCATCATCACCGTCGTTGGACGTTCCACCATTCAGCCTGACAGCCTGCTCGTCTTGCTGTGAGCCCTTGTTTCCATTGATGACAGTGCGGTCGTCGTCTGAGCCGGGATCGTCTCGTAGCGTGTTGCCAGCATCGCTCCATGCATCGTGCAGACGCGCCTCCTCTGAGGTGCGCTCCTGCTCTACATGCCGTATCGCAGCCTGCTGGTGAGGCGCCGCTGGGCCAATACCGAGCGGCGCAGGGTGTTGGGGCTGCTGGGAGTGGTCTTGGGCGGTGGGCGACGATTTGTCCTGCAGGTCGATGGTGTCTACGCACTTTAGTTAGCCTGCGCACCTCCAATTGCGCACTCTCTACTATCTCCATACCTGCTCTGATGATGTGCGGTCGCGTCATCCTAGCTCATTCCTCTCTGCGCGTGCAACGTTGGGGGATCTTCGTTCGGAGGAATGGCTAGGTGAGATGAGGCGCAATCGGTGGCTGGGTCGACTTGCGTAGGGTCACCGTAGCGCGACTCCAGTTGCCGTGGAAATACAACAATACAAAGAGCAAAGAATCGCGGACGTGGGTCAATCAGGGCGTTACAGGTGTCGTATGCGTTATCTGAGCGTGTTTCGAGGAAGGAGCGGCTGAGGGTCGGGCGAGGGTGAAGCGGAGGGAGATCCGTTGGGGGACATGCGAGTCTCTGACGCGGCAGCGAGGGCGAGACGGCGGCGCGGCGAGACAGCAAGAGGGCGAGGGGATGGCGATGAAAGCGTCGCTGTTGGCAGTGAGGGGCACGTCGTGGGCGATGCAGTGGTGAGAGTAACGTCGTATGGCACGAGAGTGAACTGTTTCGGGGTCGCGCCTTCCCGAAGTTGTGCCCTGTCTAGGTCAACTTGAAACACCTCACTTCTAGTTCCTGCGCTAGCCTGTTCCTGGTCATCCCCATCGCAAAAAGGAGATGCGGCTCGGTCCTTCTATATCACCGCTTTAATGACCGCATCTGCAGCCAACTCCTGTCTGATTGCCCGTCTTGTCCTGAACGCATGATGCGTTCGCGGAGTCGTTTCCACATGGGCGACGTTATGTGGGGATCCCGGCTGCAACAACAAGCCGTCAAACACTAACTTGGAACAATGCCAAACGTCATTGACTTTGGCAGCTTGCGACAGCAACACCACGCCATGTCGCATACACTGTCTCAAGTTCATGGGTTCCAGAAACATGTTTAGATAGCACAGGACAAGGTTCTTCCTGTCTGCTTGCGAACGCCGAATGGCTTGGTAGTCCCTACGTATCTATGAGAGGCTTGGCAGCGCAGTGTACTTCGAATGGCACTACTACATGTACTATCACGACTAGATGTTTGTCCTGCGAATGTTGCAGATAGCGTAGTATGGTGTACACTTTGGAAGCGACCATGTGAACCAGTGATAATCAGCATGTTCAAACTCTTCAGCACTAGCCGAACATATATGTACCGTATTCGCATTAATCGATATCAATTGCTGAAATCATGAGCGTCCCCGTATCATATCTATCGAGACGTCTCCAACCATCCCACTGGAGCTCAGCATAGCATCTACTCAACTTCACCAAACGTCCGTAATCAAATCTCGTCGTCCGAAACCTCTTCAAAATACGATGAGTCTTTCCAGCCACACACGCGCATACCAAGGAACTCCTCGATATCTTCATCGGAAACCTGTTCCTTCCTCGCAACTTCATCCAGCATCCATACTAGGATCATCAGGTCCTCCGGATCCAACCACCCCTTGAAACGTGAGAAGCTACTATACATATTTTCACCGCCCCACTTATCTATCGCCGTGTCGTTCTTGCTATCTATCAATGCTGACCCGACTACTACGTATTTGTGATCATCCAATCCTCTGAGTATCAACCCGTACCTTCCATGCGAAAAAGGAGATCGTTCGTCAACCACACACCAATCACCCACTTTCGTGTCAACATGTGCGCGCACCGTAATTTGTGAGCCTACACGTATTAAAACAAAGCGTCCGTTCTGCACTTGGTCTACATGGCATGAGTGTAGATCGCTCTGCTTGCGGCCGTCAGCATGCTCGGAGATTCGATTACCTTCGACAATCTGTATGCCCCTCCATGCCGTTTTGACTTTGGCGATCTCGGAATATTGATTGCCTTGTAGTCCAAGGTCCGTTTGGGGAGCCGTGCTCGAACGTAACGCAATGGCGTCGCGAAAAGATGCGAGTTCCAAAGTAACATCGAAGAGTTTTGATAACAGAGAACACTGATATTGCAAGGTTGTATAGATTCCACCATGAGTCCAAAGGCTGAGAACGTGTTTAGCAACTTCGAAGTTATCCTTGGTGTAATCCGGGATTGGTCTCTGTCCATCTGGCCACCCTACGAGGGATAGAATACCGTATAGATTGTCTCGGGCGTCCACGCAATTGAAGCAATTAAGCATCAGCAAAACCTCACCCAGACTCGGCTTTCGTGCTGATGCACTGAGTCGTAAACAACCCCGATGGGGCACTGAATTAAAGAAACCCAGGCATAGCGGTTGCCAGAAATCATACAAGGGTATGTTATCCAGAATACACCTCTGCAAAATCCATCTCTGGTACTTTCTTTTTGGCCACACATGGATCGCATCGTGACGGTTGATCCAGTATTCAATCAGCGAATCCAATGCTCGGAAATGCTCGCCTGGCAGCACGTCCACCCCACAACAATAGGACACTCTGGTGGCTAGATGCAGCTCTTGTAAGACCCAGACGCGTGTGAAATAAGGCCTCTTCATGAATGCTATGAACGCTTCGCCCGTTCTCAATCGTTCCGATGTACGCATAGTAAAGAGACACTGCAGTTGTCGTCGCATATGCCTGGACATTGGATTGTACATGGAGTGATGCACGCTGAGCATATTATACCCCACAATTGATCGGCCCCACATGTAAACTTTTTCGAGAATAGGCCGCTGGGAATCTATTGTTGCCATTAGGTACTCGCTGTCGTCTGCGTGCGGTCCAACACAAGCGAATACGTGCTTCGCTCCGGAATAAATCTTGCCCATGATGCCAACTTGGTGGTTCCTCTCCTGTATACTCGTCTGCGCAATACAAATGGCGTCAACCCAGTAATAACGACTAGCTTTCGTCGCAAAAGCTTGCTGAAGCACGTATTCGCAGTTCCGACGTACAGCCAGCGGCTTGCCGTTGACAGTGATTTCGGCTGTTTCAGCTGGGTCGCCCCAAGTATACGATATCGCGTAGTAGGACGGCGCATCGTCGATGGGCCATGAGGATATTTCGCATTCGACATGTTGGCCGAAGTCGCCGCGCAGGATGTGTAATAGGCGGAACTGTGTGGTAGAGTCAGGAAGCGGGTCGTGCTCGAACGCGGAGGGTGGGGTTTCGCTGGTCATGCTCGCGCGTAGTTGGGAAGGTGCGAAGCTTCGGGGAAGGTGCGCGACATGCGCGACTTTGATGTACGGAATAGCGCTCGATGAAGATGTTCTGAATCTTGTTTCTGGTCTATTGAAAATATGGGATGGACATATAACCGTCGGAAGGCTGAGGTGCTGCCTGCCCATCAACTCAACCAGGCTGAGCTGATCCTCAGCCGCAGTCAGCCATGTGGAGGCTGTGCGGCAGCGTCTCACGTCTCGCATCCTCAACCCCCAACAACATCTTTACCTTCTACATGTCAGTCTTCGTGAACTAGACGGCCTCTCGCTTCGACTGCGCTGACACGTCCGATGCAGCTTCAATACCTGGGTAGGGTCGGAATCGCGTGCGGATCCCAGATTCGCCGTCGTCCAGGGTTACTCAGGGATTCGGGGATTTCCTTCGCACAAGAAAAGATGATTGCGACAGAAGTAACGGTCAATGCCATGACATCTCCTTTCATCGATGGAGATGAGTTGCTAGACGCTGAGAGGTTGTAGACTCGCCGAGGAAGGAAGGCTCTCGCGATAGGAGTTTCGACCTTACACTTGCAGGGCTGATGGCACAACTATTAGGTGCCGACGAGCTCCATTCTGTCGTTGCAGGACGTTACCATCGTGAGAGATCAATCGCACACATCAGGTCCAACGTGTAAAAAAGACGATGACGGTGCGAACCTCAAGTTCGTGCATTAAGAAAGAATGCGCGGTCTGTACGATCACACATGAACAAGCGGATCCTGCGGAGATTTGTTCTCACGGAATTTCTTCGGCTTATGGATTCCGTATCCGTACTGTATTACGTAGCGATAGCACCTTCGCACTAGCTTTGCTCGACACTCCTTTGAGATCAGTCATATTCTGTAGAGAGCATCTTTGTTGTTCATTCTCTGCGTGCTTCACGCACGTCATAAATCCGCTCAAAACTCCCTTCCAATTCCCATGCAGCCCTATCCGTACTAAACGGCCCACGTTTGTGGATCTTTCCGGGCCGATGGACAGAAGCTAGTCCTCATACAGCCCTTGCGTGCCCCTGTCCGGACAGTGCACATCGGCCCGTGTCCCTCATCTAGCTTTGAAGTCTTCCAGAAGACCACTTTTGTTAATTTTAGAACACGACCGTCATCTTCGGTCTTCAGGCTCGAATGTCAATGGACAGAACCGTTGAAACTTCGTGTGGGTATCCTTGTAAATACGACGTTCAGGCTGTATTACTGAGTAGCGCGAGCGCAGGTACTAATATATACCTCCGTCATGCCGCCTAGTACTTCCTCCTTCAAGTCAAGAGCATCTCATCTCTTGATACTCACGACTCCGTCTTAGCTCAACACCATCCTTCACCATGGTGGCCCAAATGAAGAAGCTCCTGGCCGTCGCCACCACCGTCTCGGCATCCGTTCTTGAGTTGCCCGTCGTCATCGACAACAGCTATGCCAGCGTCAAATTCGAGATCGGAACACCCCCGAAGGAACACCGGTTGTTGTTCGACACCGGATCATCAACGCTGTTCGTCGTGAACACCGACTGCACTGAGGAATCGTGCCCTGATGGCAGGGTCACGTCATACGTTCGAGAGAAATACAATGCGTCTGCTTCGTCAACATCTGTCGATCTCAACATCCCCGCGGCGATTCCGTACCTCGGCGGTGACGTTGCCGGCGATACTATTCAGGACGTTTTCAGCACTCTAGACGATAGCGTGGAATGGAACCAGACCTTCCTATCCGCCAACCAGAGCAGCTGGCGTTTCATAACTGCTGATGGTTTCCTCGGCCTGGGCTTCTCCTCAATCGCGGAAAAGAACACGTCCACCCTGGTCGAGACATTGTTGTGGGACGGAAAACTGGACGCGCCACGTTTCAGTCTATTCTACGGGACGAACTTTGAGGATGCGGGTAACGGTACGCAAGACGGTGTGCTGACTGTCGGCGGCAGCCATGAGGACAAGTACGTAGATGGCGAACTGGTCTCCACGCCCTTGAGGAAAGAGGATCCATACCAGCTCTGGCGTGCGCCACTAAGGAGCGTCAACGTCCTCGTTGCGGAGAACGTATCGGAAACAAACGCAACCATTGAGATTCACAACGGCCACCTTCCCACCACTGCCGTGTCAAACGGTGGTGAACCAGACGCCAACGTAACATGGTCAATTTACCAAGGTGGAGCGGTTTTCGATACTGGATCTGGACGTGTCTCCTTCCCGAGCGACATCATCGACGCCATGTACTTCAACCTCGGCTGGAATTACACCAAGCTCACCAACCACGGCGAGGAGATCATGGAGTGTAAGCACCTGAACGCTTCGTGGGCCATTACTGTGACACTTGGCGAGGGCGCCCGAGAGGACGATGTCTCATTCACCCTTCGAGGCGACGAGTTCCTCCTACCGGGTCATCAATGCATGCCGCCATTTGACAGCAGCGAGAGCGAAGGTTTCGCCTTGATCGGCGCTCCGTTCCTGCGAAGACATTACTCCGTCTTCGACTTTGGTGCTGACAAGGTCGAGGACTATCAGCCGACCATTGGTTTCGGAAGGTTGAAGAAGGAGTATGATTTCATGTACTTGTGATCATGGGTCAAGCAACTTTGTTCTGTTCTTTGTAAATATACGTAGTTTGCTGCAACATGGAATCCAGATGCGCTCGCGCAACAATATAAATCAATGAGTGCCAGCCTTCCGGTCTACTTCCTTTATCTCCAAATGGGGTCGCCCAGTACCTCTCGCAACTCGCATGTGCAACGTGAGAACTTTTGAATCGGGTTTGATCTTTTCAATCTTTTGCATTCTCGCATCGCCCATTGTATCGAAGTAGCGGAGCTCTTCAAGGTTGTCCCGGTAATGCTTATGGAACTTCTTCTGTATGTTGGTCCACTGGTCTCCGACTACTACCGTAGCCGACCAATGACCGTTCCTGAAGAAAAACACGAATGCGAATATGGGATACGCATCCTTCTTGAACTCCATGTAACCTATGATGGCGCCCGTGTGTGTTGCGTGCAGCCATTTTGCAGCCGGATCCCATATGCCACGAGGTTCGACTCGACTGACATGTACGCCTGCGGTCTTCTCTACCCGCATGACCTTTTCCATGATCGTCGAAGCTTGCGGACCTGTCAACGACTTGACCGCGGTGAACTCAGTGTAAGTCACTTCAGTCTTGACCCTAGGGCACTCTTGAGGCAGCGCGCGAACGAAGAGATCTGGCCCGACTCTCCTGAGGTAAATTCCAACAGGTCTGCCGACCGCGCCCAGCGAATGTTTCACTGGTAGTATAGCAAGTCCAGTATCGTGATCCCAGGCGAGTCCTAGTTTCAGTCGGATGCCACGGTTTGTCATGTAAAAGTCGCGTGGCTTAACAGCCGGTTCCGGGGTGATCGAACGCATTTGCCGAAAACAGCTGGGAGACGGAGCAAGAAGACCTGATAGCTTATGATACGAGAAGGCATCATTCCAAAGGAAGAGCGAGTCATCCGCAGTTTCGCTGAGTATGTGTTCCTGTAACCGGATGAACGCTTTTGACCCTTCTCCGTAGAGCATTGCCATGTTGATATCGAATATGCCCATGAGACTATAAGCAATGTCTTCTTCCCTAGTGGTCTTGCGCGTAGACGCCCACGAAAACCTCTGAGCAACAGGCACTTCGCTTAGCTCCATCTGGTGTTTGAGAATATCGTCCGGAATGCCTGTGATTTCCGTGATCTGATCCGCTAAGCTCGCCTTGGTGCCCGTAAACTCCCAATTTTGATCAAAGAAGACGACGTTCTTCGGCGCAATGAGCTCTTGGAGCGTCCAGCCACGACGGAACCATTTCGATGACTTGAAAGAATATGCGGTTTGAGTGATGTCGAATAAATAGGCGAAGCACACCGAAGCTTCTTTGTAGTACCTGAACATGGAGTTGATTGCTTCGCTGAGCTCTGCGCTGCTGGATTTGTTGATGCAGCACGTATCACACCATGCATACGGGAGTTTGTATCGCGACGAAGAAGCCATCTTACACGTCTCCACGATCTTCTTGTACCCAGGCTTCGAAAGTGTTGCTTCTGGACGGTCTTGCGGCGGCACTAGCATCTCCTCGTAGGTCACTTCGTCTTTAGTGAGACCCCACACGTGTGATAGGATGGCATATCGCTGATCCGGGTCTGCATGGTCCCGAACATGGAGGGCCAGCGTCGTAGTGTCGATGAAGATCATGATTGATTGAATATGTATAGGATGATGCGTTCGAGAATTCAAAGCACTGATGACTTTCCAAGCATCCTTGGGAGCGGGAGGCGAGTTTATCGGATTTCGACCCCGCCGCAAGAGGTGCGGCTGAGGCTACATCTGTCCTCTAGCGTCTCGCCATATGCATCATGCCGTGTATGTCAGCTTATGTCAGCGGCACAGATTATCGATGAAATGCAATGCATACTCCTTGTCGTGTACATTTCAGTGGTCGCAGGAGTGATGCACGACTGCAGAGTACAGCGGGAACCTTGGAAGCGAGTATGAAAAGCACTAAGCTCAATACAGCTAGCTTGGATTGTAGTAGCGTTGAGCAAGAGACGCATACATCACAAGTTTGCTCTCATACGATGGTTGCGTAGCGTTGAGTATAGGTATTTTGTAGTCCTAGGTAATTCGGAAAGGCTTACAACTCAACGCGTCAAATCTAGCCACTACTCGCAACCTTGCCCTCCTTACCTTCCCAGTCCTGCTTCTTCCCACCTTTGACGTTGTTCAGCTTATTCCTCTGTTTCTCCCTCTCATCCATATCGATATTGATGTTGAAGTGCTGGCCCCTAATCTTCTCGTAGAACCTACCCGCAGTAATACCATTCATAGGTTCAAGCCACTTGCCAGTGACTTCAGTCTCGAAAGAATCAGAGTTGATAATGAGAGGTTCGTGGGCGCGAAGAACGAAGACGATCGAGAAGCGGTACTTTTTGTCGTCCGTCGAGGGGGTGTTTGGCGAAGGCTCCGGAGACCCATAAGCTACCACTCGATGACCACCAGCTGGGTATCTACCGTTGGAAAGTCTTTCGAGTTGGCGTCCAGCGAGCATGGTAGCGCCTTTCTTCCCAGAATTTTCGACTACTTTCTCGACCTCGAACCAGTTGGCTCCATCCCAAACTTCCAAGCCAGGCACATCACCAACAACCACGCTTAGCAGTCCCAGATCAGCATGCGGTTCAGCCACAACCTTCGCCTCCCACCCCTCATATCTGAACAACCGCAGCATCGTCGCCGTCTTCTCCTTATCAGTAGCTTGCAGCGCACCACAGGGTCCAACAAACTGTCTCAGCCCTTCGTCTTCGCCATCTGGTAGCCCAAGGGATGTCGAGATTCTACCCAGCGTATTCGAGCAATGCTGTCCAATGAGGTCCCAATACCTCTTTGCGGGCCCTCTCAGGACTTCTGGACAGTACTCTAGAGTTCGCAAAGTGATGAATTCCTTTTCGCCGGGGATTTTGGACCATCCTTCTTCAGACTTGAGCTTGTGCTTCCATCGCTGCTTTTCCTTATCGGGCTGGTTGAAGAAAGCCTGGCTTGCTGCGAAGAGCTGTTCGTATGCGGCCTGCAGAGGATGAGACCCAGGCGCTGGGGTATGATGCTCTTGATTTGTCGCTTCAGATTGGGATGGTGATGATTCAGGGACAGTGACAGTCGTCCAACCGAGAGCTGACAGGGTCTGTTGATGTTCTGGTAGGACTAAGGGTAGTGGCGCAGGCTTTAGTGGCAGGCGCGTCTCTTGCAAGATCTCCCGCGACGGTTGCGTATCGGACTTTTTGTTGCTCGTCCCTTTCTTTGACCGAAATTTGGAGATGATGTTTGAGATGGAGAAGTGATGTTCTGATGACCTTGAGGGTAGTGTGGCGGCCATCTCTTCAAAGAACCAGGACGTGGACACACGAGACGCGAAAGAGGAAATACAGGGGAGTGAGTACTTGCAGAAGAATGAGAAAAGGGCAGCGATTATGACTACGGGTATGGCACGGATATATCGAAGTCACGATGTGGAATGGCCTGATGACGTTTCCCCAACCACACGAGCTAAGCCACAATCACACAGCCCCACCCGCGACCATAAGCTCACGGACTATTGCGAACAAGGCGTCCGGTGAACACAAAACCCGCAGAACCAAATTCGACAGGGAACCTAGGGGTAAACGAAAATCGTGAAGAAGCTGTAGCTTGCCGAGATAGAATAGCTCATCACATGTCTATAGGCTAGGTCTATTCTTGTTCTTCTCCCAGAGCTCCCTCTCCCTCTGCACAAACCAATCGTGCAAAATAGGCTTGATCTTGACAACACCTTCGCCTGTCTCGCATCCAAACTCCATTTCCGGCTTCCAAGTGCCTCCCTCGGCACTGATCTTCATGCTAGTCATGTTCTCCAACCGACACATTGCAAGACCTACTTGCCCGATGCCTGCAATGAATTTGCCTGTCGCACGACCCTTCTTTGTGTTACCATCTGCATCTAGTTGTTTGATGTCCGTGCCATAGTCTGGAAGGGCTGCGGATGCGGCGGGTTTCTCAATGTCGATGGGCAAGACGCGCTTCCGCACGATACCGGTGTGTTTCGTACGGATGGTAAGCTCCTGGCCAACGTAACAACCTTTCTTGAAGTCTATACCATGCCAGAGATCAATATTGCACTCCATTGGTAACGCGCTTTCTCTTGGTATCTCCTGCGGTCCTTCGGGGATGCCGTTCCTGTAGCGTTGAAGGTGGTATTCTCGGATATCCACTGGCTCCACCCCCTCTATCATTGTCGCTACGTCGGGACTTACGAGGTAGCGATGCATGACTGGTGCACGCGGATCGCTCATCGCAGCGATTAGACCGTTGGTATTGTCATTCTCGACGCCAGGGCCCCAAGCCGCCCACACGCGCATTTGGTCCGGTTCTACCTCTTCGATCTGCACCTTGCTCCGAAGCTTGTGTCTTTTCAGATGCTTCCTTAGAGACTCCATCTCGCTCTCATCCACCTCAATATAGCATGCCCAGTGCTCCTTGCCCTCTATTAATTTTGGCCACACCCAGACAAAGACATCCCACAATACGCGGCCGCGCGCATCTAGAAAGGCCGCGTAGAAGGGCGACTGACGGCTCGAATCGACATTGTTCGTTATCAACCCCTGGAGAAACTTGGCGGTATCGGGTCCAGAGAGGGAGATAAGGCGGCGATGCGGAAGCGGTGCACAGCCTGAGCTGGCAGCTTGCGACGAAGAGCTCGTTATCGAGTACTGGCGCCTTTCGAATCGTCCGCGACCATTTTCGTTATGCAGTGGTGAGATGATGACTCGATCGCGACAGTACGGAAGTGATATCGGTCGCGTGGGGATTTTGCCGTTTGAAGATGACGCGGTGCTGAAGGTTCGGTACGTATCGACGGCCGGTCTGCGTAGAGAGCGCACATTTGTTCGACAAGCGTCGCATATGTATTTGGGCGTCCGCAGCGGTGCGCTCAGTGAAGAGGTCGCCATGGCAGTTGTGAGGGTGTTTAGTGAGGTGCGTGAGGGCTTGATCAGAGCTCAAGGTGCCTCGGCAATTACGGAGTTACGGCTAGAGCGAGATGCGACGAATTGATGTCATCGAATATGCTAGATCTGGGCCTTCAGACCAAATGTACTACGAAAACGCTGAGAACGCCTAATCTATCAAACAACATGTTGGGGATAACGCTAACGTCATGAAAAGTGTTGTTGGCCATCCAACGCCGTTGTTTGACGCGTCAAATCAACACCTAGTCGTTCTTTCGACCAGTTAATCT
>Ga0265797_10009362_pt1 | contig 12768 bp, 10 predicted proteins | sample P2T30metagenome_FD_192433 | JGI IMG/M metagenome (GOLD analysis project Ga0265797, IMG submission 192433) | Plant litter microbial communities from East Loma Ridge, Irvine, California - P2 T30 | ecosystem: Environmental > Terrestrial > Plant litter > Unclassified | place: USA: California... | reverse complement strand
AGATGCACAGTGCCCGGTATCGACCAAGAGTCGATCTCTGTCATGAGAATGGACTGTCTCCAGAGTCATGTCAGCTTACACACTGCTACATTTCTAATTATTGATTGACCTGAGCGTCATCATGTAACCAATTCCCCTTGCGCGTCGTCAATCCAACAGGCCTATACATCGGCTACCTCCCATTCAACTTACTCGTAAGCGAGGTGCGCCAGTGATCATGTTGGTCTGATTACAAAGTACAGACTTTCTCGAATTCGGCTTCATAACAAACACTCTTTGACACACTCAGCTGTGGGTCATCTATGTGGGACCGGAAGCGGCCCGCTTGCACCATCCGAGCTCAGTTCTTGCGTCTGTAGCGCCGCTTGAGGTCGGCCCTTCGAGCTGGTAAGCAGCAGCCCCGCGAACCCGCCGCAAACACACTTTGTAAGTCGTCTGTTGTCGAGTTGGGTAACGTTTGTGTATGCCATTGTGACAGTACAGATGATGAGGATATAAGTAGGAAATATTACACTGTACGCTCAGCTTATTACCGCAGTCATCATCGCTACAATTTCTGCGTGAGAGTGGACAACCTCACTAAAAGGCCGAGATAGCATGGTCACACAAGAGTCTTCTTGATAGAACGAAATCAAGGGTGCAGACAGACAGTGTTCAATGGAAAGATATCAAAGATATCAACCACTTATCTCCCAGAACGTAACAGTGCCAGATGAGTGACCGAAAGCCATAAGTTCCCCACGAATTGCGGTCGCAGGTCTGTCAGGGCGGAGCCCTGCAGGTACTGTAGACGAAAAGCGGAGTCAGAAAATAAAGGACAGTCCGGTCAATTGTGTGTGGGCCAGCAGGAGTACACGCGCAAGCTCCGGATACTTATTGCTCTCGGCGCCGAGGGAGCTGCTGTAGATAGCTTCTCAAGACAACGCACACATCCAAATTTGAATCGGGTGATACTCTCTGATTTGGTTGTAAACCAAGGACAATTCGTTACGTAGCTCATTGAGGGTCGCGGCCCCATGTTCATATCTTGCGTTTCCAGAACCTCTTCCACTTCCCTCCTCCGGCTTCGGTTTGCGGACTCGGTGCTGATACCATCGGAAGATTCTTGGGTGATGGATTTTGTAACTTGTTTGGTCCACCGATGATTGCTGCGCCGTCACAGAATTGCTCGAAGACGTCTACAGGATCAGCCCCAGGAGGAATATTGGCATTCTCTTTGGCCAATTTTCCCAATTTGCTCTTTGTGTTGCAACGTCCACCATAGATACACGCACACGGTTTGGACGCCGAGTGCGGATCGAACCCATGCCAGAAGTAGTCGTCATTGATTTGCAGGAAACCTTTCGAATGGTCTTTGCTGTGGCGCATCCTTTCTTCACCCTTCAACATGTAGATAGGGGTGGCCATATAGTCGTGACCAGGCTCGACCGCCTTAGCCCTCTCACACTGCTCTTCTAGTTTCTCTGGCAAAATGATGTCTCCAAAGGTGCGAGCCAGGAGAACTATAGCACCGGCGTTTTCCGCGAAATTCAGCCATCCGCTGTGCTCTAGCTCTATCGCCCGAGCCTTATAGTGACCTATATTTGACTCAGTATGTTATAATCGCGAGATACAACAGACACAAGACTCACCTCGGTCGGTGTGTTCACGTATGATGTCTGCAATCTCCCAACCCACCAAGAGTGGCGACATGGTAGGCTTCTTGATGTCTACTTGCGGCATTTTTTGCTCCCATCCTGACAGAGCCGCCTGCATGAGGCGCATGACCTCAAAGAACTGGGAGACCAACATCTCGAACGTGAAATCGGATTCAGTCGTCTTAGTATCCGTTCGGGAGGTCTCATTGGTTGAATTGCTCCCTGTTGCGTAGGCAGAGTCTGAGCCAGGGTTTCCCGAACTCGGGCTCCTGCCCTCAGGCTTAGACGTGATCTTTTCGACTTTGCGACCCTCCGGTACCTGGTAGATGGACAGATATCGATTTTCCATCAAGACGCTCCTAGCAAAAGGATCACCGCTTCGCAGTATGGCAAACTTGAAAGGCTTCCCAAGTTTTTCGTTCGCTCTCACAAACATGTAGGCGATACTGACATGGAGTAGAGCAGTATGTCCGTCAACGAGCCATGCCCTTTTGTCTGTACTACCATACATGAGCACCTTCCAATTTTCGGTCATGTTGAGCAGAGACTCGAAGTTTCCCGCTGGCGAAATTGAGGTCCCCATATCTTTCCTGCCTAGAGTAAAGGTGACGCCCACATTAAAGTACTTGCCGCCGGCCAGTGACACTGCGTTTGGTGTTGCCGTGAAATGCTTAATTGGTTTGGAATCGCTCTGCTCAAGGTTGTAGAAATTCTGGCATTTGATCCCGAGAGCCGGAGAGCTGCTACCTGCCAGGACACACGCTGATGGAGTCCAGATTCCAACAAAGTGGCGCCGACTTTGGACGCCGAATATCTCTTCTGTGGTGACGGATGATACTGATGCATTCGCGTGAAACGCATGCGCCCTATCGTATGTCATGGGGCAATCGGCGCTATCAGTGCCGAGGAAATGCCACACAATATAAGACTCACTCTCCCAGACGGGAACGAGAGCAGATCTGAGACCCATGAATAGAAATTTGCCTCGAAACACTGTAGCCCAGTTCGCGCCACTAAGTGCGACGAGCATGTCGATGGAAACCTCAAGACCTTTCTGATGTACGTGATTGCTCCTTTGAGGAATTGGGTATCCCGTCGCGACAACAGGATTGCGCAACATGCCAAACCAGCACGAGCCATTGTCGAGGGGCTGAGCTTTGATGGCAGGCTGATAGCTGAACCGCAGATCCAAGGTTTCCTCGTCAAGTTGTGGCGAGCATAGTGCTGGATGATCACTTGCCCCATTTGCGCGGCATGAAGTCGCCAGCCATATGTACGCCTCAGCAATCTCCAATTTGCCCTGTGGACTTCCAGATACGTGAATGGTTGTGACGTCGTCGTTCAACTCGACGAACAAGGTAGCGCCTGCGATATCAGTCCTGCGGTTCGTCCGCTTTGTCGCCGTACACGCGGACTGAAGGCATGCAAGCATCCCACGAGAGACATCGGGCCATACGTCGTCGAGATATTCCTGAGCAGTGCAGACAAGGGAAGAAGTTGATGATCCGCAATACACCAAGGTCTGGGAAATGTCACGTTTTGTAGGCTCATACTGATGTTTCAGGAAGTTCAATGGGTCCCATGGTAGTATTAGCCTCAATTCTGATGTCGAACTTGTGCGGTCCAGATGGTTCGCGATGATGCTGCGGACGGTGTGATATGATCCTTCGGGACAAGAACGTGACGTCAACACTCTCATCCGTTGAGCAAGCCATCTGAACTCCTTACTATCCAGAAGAGCGGCCTCGGCGGGCTGCGAAATGTTCCGCTCTGGATCGTCATAGGGAATCTCATCATCACAAATGACATCCGAGTGGTCTGGAAGAAAATTTTCGACAGTGCTCTGAAAGATGGCGTCTACTGGATCTTCGTTCACTTTTGAGAGGTACAGGTTTCTCATCCTGTCTTCGCTGGAGACATGCGTCGAGAACTCATACTGAAGTTCAGCCTTAGCTGTCTCATCGAAACTCGCAGCAATGTAGTTTCGCCGCCTCCTCACGAAGTCAGCGGCTTTGCGGTAATCAATGTTGGTTCCTGCGGCTTTTTTGGCAATTATGGCAAAGTCTTTCAACAGACTTCCAATCGTACTCGGCGCAGGATCTGATTTCAGATCCTGTCTGATGTAAGAGACAAGTCGGCTGACAAATTTGTTCGCAAGGCGAACTTTTTGTTCTTCCTTGAGAGGAACAGGGGCCGTGTTCGTGTCAATACTGGCCGTGTCTGGAGTATCCGCTTCGACAGGGTGGAGTCCACTATGTTGCTGCAAGCTCGATCCAATACCAGAATCATGGAATGAGTCAACAGTTAACGCACGAGGTGCTGCTGTTTGAGATGATCGCCCGTGTTTGTCGTTTTCGTGACCATTTTCGGATTGTGATACAATCAGATCTGAGTGAGTCTCCGGAACACTGCCGTTGCGGAATTTAGTTCGAGTCTTAGACCTGACCAAGATGAAATCGCGGAAGGAATCGTGTAGCACTCGAATCGGTGAGTTGGGTTCTCTCGAGACCTGAAGCACGGAATGCAGACGATCAAGCTGATAGTAAACTACCTCTGGCCCCGTGTACGACATGAGCTTGGCGAGTGAAGTTGCCGATAAAGGTCTTTGGTGAACAGCGATAGCACCCAGCGTCTTCCACAACCCTTCCGCCATCTTCTCGCGCCCCCGAAGGCTTCTGGCCAAGATCTCATCATACATGCCATCGAAAATCTTGAATACATCTCCGTCTCCATCGCCGCCTTCTGCTCGTGAAAGACTGGAACCTCCGCGCACACTCGATAGCACACGTGAAAGACAATCTTCCGCAGGCTCTTCATTTTCTGCAATGAACCTACATAGTGTCGCTGCGAATATGAAGACTCCATTTGCTGACTCGACAAGTCGATCGATATCGTCGATGGTAGGCCAGTCATCAGCTAGCCAGTCTTGCTGGTCCTTGATCTCGCGGAATTGGTGGTGATAGAAACGGCGGATGTCTGCATTGACTTCCTCACTAGGACGGTCGTCCAGCATCAGATCTCGGTGCGAGATAACCGGCAACTTCCTGAATCCCAGCCTGATCGACCTCTCCGGTCTGCTCGTTACCACTATGCGAACCTTGATTGGTGATATTTCTTCTGCTTCGGCTAACAAGGCAACAATGCCTTCCATGTCGTTGTCGCTATCGCATTCGTCCAAGGCGTCTATGACGATCACGAGTATCCTAGGTGGGCTTGTTTGTCGCATTTCGCTCAACGGCTGCCGGATCAGGGTGGTCCATTGCTCCTTCCTGGCCTTGTCGTATATGTCGGGGTTCTTCCTGATGCTCTCGCAGACAAGCTTCTCCAGCTCCGACGACAACGAAGTAAGCTGCCAAGCGATGGTCGTAAATAGCTTGCCAGCATGAGAAACATCACCGAAACCGCGTTTGAAGAAGAAGCTGGCACCGAGTAGCCCTTCCTTGTGTAGCTCCTCCGCTAGTGTCCGCGCGATCGTGGACTTCCCCGACCCTGCCATCCCGTTCAACCAGAAAATATGCTGTTCTCCACCACCACGCGCAAATGCTGTCATCTCTTTCAGTACCTCCGTACGCGTCCCTTCAAGGCATTTCTCGTCATCTTGCTGGCTAGAGGCATCGTAGGTTGCTTGGCGTGCGACCGGTAGGCTGCAGAGCAACTCGCTGCTAGATTTTCCAAAGATGCCAATATTCGCAATGCGGTTCTTTTCGACATGAACGTCGCCAACACCGAAGTGCATGCATCCATCCTCATCCATGGTGGCTCGCGAGTCGATCTGGGGTATGTTCGAAATGCTGTATTCTAATGTTCTGTAGCAGCGTTACAAAGTCCGGCTGAGGGCTCCAGCTAAGCCCCGCAGCGGGGTAAGACGAATCATGCAGCTCAGCTCCACTTGCACGTGCAATCTAGACCATGCCGCACGACACCACCGAAACAACAGTCCGACCTGACGATAAGCGTGTCAAGACGACCCAACAAGCAATCCAAGAGCCATACGATGTCAGGGTTGGAGACTGCAGCAGCCGTTATTGGCATCACAGACATTGCCATCAAGGGCACTGCTAGTCTTTGTGACTTCATCAGCGACCTACGAGATGCTCCCGAGCGAGTCCAAAAAATCTAGCAGCAAGTGTCGAGCCTCACGCGAAGCCTTTAAGGGCTCAAATTCCTGAACGATGCTAGTGAAGACGTCAAGAAAGAAGTGAAGACTATCGGACTTCCCACATTTATGAACAAATGCGGTGCTGCTTATGATGTACTTCGCCAGGATCTTGAGAGATGGACGAAATCAGGAGCGGAGAAACTGTCGAGCAGAGTGGATGTGCTCTGGCACAGGAAGAAGATCGACCACTATCTGGCCAGGGTCAGGACGACCACGGGCACGATCATTGTTGCCATCAGCGTAGCCAATCTGTAAGTATGAACCCATAGATCGACTGGCGCCGCTGATCATGTAGCAGGTCTCTGGCAGTTAAAAACAGCCCATCGGTGTCCGCTGCGCAGAAGTTTACCGAAGCTATTCCGTTCGAGACCCGAATTGAGGAGGTAAAGGAAGATTTTGCACAGCGATTGCAGTTGGCGACGCAAGCTCGACGGCAGCTCGAAGCAGATGACCCCGGAGAGGACCCAAATGTTGGCATGGCATTGATTGAGGTCAGGATGAAGGTCGGAGTGTACGAGCAGGGCCTTGCTAATGCCGAGCTAGGTTCACTGCAGGCAAAAGCAGTCAAGCTGAACCAGAGAATTGGCGACGTGTTTGCGGGAGAGAATGCGAAGGTCAACGTGGGAATGCTGCAGGCCGCCATCGAAAGAGTACGCCAGCAGATCATTGGAAACGTGGAAGGGGAGGCGAGTGCGACGGTCAATGTTGGCCATTTTACCTAGGTCAGGAATAAGGGGATTGATACCGTGTAGCGGCAGATAAGTTCCACTTCCCGCCTGCAAACCGCGCGCCAAGCCCGCGTTGTTTCCAAACTTCTCACAAGCCGGATCTCGCATTACGGATCTTGCAGTTGATGTTGCAACAAACAAACAAGACGAACGTGTGCAAAGGTGGAGCCGGTCTTGTAGCATAGCTGGGGCTCCACGGAACGCTAGTCATACTCTGACATCCACTCAATCGCGACGATCTATAGAACTCTAGCCATCTTCTGACTCACAATCAAGTCGCGAAGATCTACGAACTTCAGCCTGAGATACCTAGTCCACATGGTGTATGTTGATCGGTAGGTGAACTTTCTGTCACTGAGGCTTTATAAGCTGCTGCGACCAAAGTCAAGGTGTGGGATCTGTCCCGACATGTCGATGTCACGTGATTGATACCTGAGTCAGGCCAAGCTATGGCACAGGAGGCGCGCGAGCTGTGGCTCAGTTTCTGTAGAAGGTCTTCAAATGTCATCGAACCATGAGGCCACAGTAACCTGCATCCAGGCGTCGCGAAAACATTGGCGTTCCGAAAGCCATCCGCGTGAGATCAGCTGTAACTTCCTACACCTCGCTCTGCACCACACATGCTTCTCCTAACATCCTTTTTAGCGCCATAAGTCTCTCGTACATGATTTGCAGCCTCATTGCTTGCGGCGAAGGGCAATCTTGGCGGTCCAAAAGGTCGTGGCGTAACGATGAATTCTCTGCACTTTTTGGCAAAAGTAGCTGTAACATGCCACGAGTAGCTGCGACTGATCTGAAACATACTCTTTGAAATTCTCTAGCATCGAACCTCAGCAACGGCCCGTTTTTCCCTGCCAATTCATGGTATATAAGATGATGTTGCAGGGGTGTAGAGTGGGCTGACTTGAATCTACAGGGCGAAATCGTGGGGATGATATCATCAGAAGATGGAGAACAGCTCGCGGCATAAACAGCATACTACCGGTATGGCCAGTCGATAAACAGCGGACTCGCGTTGCGGGCCGTTGACTAGCCGCTTTCGTAAGAACGATATGTGGGGCAGATCACGGCTGGCCCCGTCCTGATGATAGATCCTAGCGCCTCGGGACGATGGGGCCAGCCGGCCCTCAGGGTCAACAGCGTTCCCCGGACCTGGACCCTCCTTGGGCGCATCGTCTTTTTACTTCCCCGCCTTGAACCATTGCTCACTTTCTGAACATCCCCGGTATCAACAAACGCCAACACCGTTCCCGGATCACGATATGAAGACGAATACTCCACCAGGGCTGACACACGCAGATTTTGAGGTATGGCCATAACTGGCAAGGAAGAAGGCTACTCATAGCTAACCATGGATTCCAAGCAGGACGTATGTGCACTGCGTGATACATTGACGGCATCTGCTCTGGACTAATGGCAGAGCGGACATAGGAGGTTCGTAGAGAGATCGGACCAGGATTAATAGTAACGCTAATCGACGCTTCTCGGGCTTGATAGGATGTAAGATGCAGCGCCTGAGATGGACGAGATGCGACGACTGCTGACCGAGGCGTGACTGGCTGGGTAGCGAGTAAGTTGCAGCGCCTGAGATGGACGAGATGTGACGGCGACGGCTGCTGACCGAGGCGTGTCTTGCTGAATAGTTTGTAAGTTGCTACATCCAAGGTCAACAAGATGCGACGGCTGCTGACCGAGGCGTGTCTTGCTGGGTAGGACGTAAGTTGCTACATCCAAGGTCAACAAGATGCGACGGCTGCTGACCGAGGCGTGTCTTGCTGGATAGCTTGTGAGTTGCTACATTCAAGGTTAACAAGATGCGACGGCTGCTGACCGAGGCGTGTCTGGCTGGGTAGTTTGTGAGACTACCCCGTCGTCCAGTGCATTCAGCGCGACAATTAACTTGTGGGATCACAGGACTTATGGGAGTTTTTCCAGGACAGCGCGCTTTCAAACCGCTACTCTAGCACACCCAACCCTATAGGTACGACCACTTTGGAGAGCACCGTGGCATCCAGTGGTCCCAACGTCTCCCTATTGAAGCACTGGCTGGATAACTGTGTTGAGAATCATCAGCATTGCAAGAAGTCAGGACAGACGTGGCCCACAAGATTGTTGCATGTTGGTTCTCCCGATTCGCACACACTGCGGCTCGTAGTGGGAGAAGCAGAGAAATTCGAGCTCGCTAAGGATCGTTGCTATGCTGCTTTGTCATACTGTTGGGGTCCCGCCACGCGAGAGGAAAAAGAGCAAGCTTGTTTGTCCGACAAAAACTATGATCAGCGACTACACGGATTCAGCCTTGATGAGTTGCCAAAGACTTTCAGAGATGCAGTCGAAGTAACCAGATCGCTGGGACTGTCTTTGCTTTGGATAGACGCGCTGTGTATCAACCAGACAAATCTTGGAGAACCCGGCAGTGACTGGAGCAAGGAATCGGTTCGCATGCAAGACGTCTTCAGCTCGGCGTTGCTCACGATCAGTGCTACATCAGCATCCGGTTGGCAACAAGGCTTCTGTGGCTCGATATCAGGGGAGAGTCGACCACAGGAGTTGTCCGAGAACGTGGAACCAGGCATTCGACAGTCCAATCCAATGCTAGACTTAGATCACGCACCAGCTGCAGGGGAGTTCACACCACTACATGGCGACAACGACTTCAAGCAAAAGGTCGATGGTGGCCCACTGAACGACAGAGCATGGGTGTTGCAAGAGCGGGTGCTTTCGCGACGAGTTCTCCATTTCGCGGGCGAAAAGACTTACTGGGAGTGTGGCGAGCATGTGCGTTGCGATGACTTCCGTGAGCTTCGATGGTAAGATCTCGTCAGTCTCGATCAAATTGGCCATTTTCTAACCACCGTGGTTGTTTGTTCAGCGGGTTTGGTAGACATTACTTCCTCCAGGACCCAGAATTCCCCAAGCGCTTGACCAGGTCAGGCTACTACCGCACGATCGACTTTCTCCAGACTTTATTCCAAAAATATGCTCGATCCCGTCTCTCTGTCCCAGCGGACAGAAACGTTGCGATTTCTGGACTTATCAAGCGAATGGAGGAAGTCTGGGACGCCAAATGTCGGTATGGCATCTTCGACATATGCATGCATCGACTGCTTCTGTGGCGCAGGCAATATAAGCCAGGCAAACCACTCGTGCCTGCACAGGACCCGGAGTATCGAAAAGAAGTCCCCTCATGGTCCTGGATGGTCTGCTCTCAGATCAGATTCTCTTCGGTCAAAAGGCTCCGTGTTTCACCGAATGACGAGCTGCACTTCGACACTGGGCCTGGGCAGGAAGAATCGTTACGTGTCCAGATCCGCGAACTTCAGGAATGCAAGATCAGGCAAGACGGAAACAAGCAGATTATAGTTGACGAGGGAAATCGAGAAGTAGGGTGTTGCTGGCCAGACACGAAAGTGGACGTCACTCTCAAGCACTGCGTTGTGGTCGCAATGGATCACAGCCAAGGAAAACGGTATCTGGCAGATGCAGAAAAGGACTACTACGTTCTCTTTGTGAAGCCGCAGTCTGGTGAGAACTCGTTTGAGAGGATCGGTGCAGGAAGCATAAAGGCGCATTGTGTGTCTCTGCATAATTGTAAGGGCAGGCTGGTCTAAGCGAATGGTAGTCGTCTTGCGCACGGAGGCACTTCGATTTAGCCAATAAAGAAGTCTGGCCCACCACTTCTTCCAGAATGAACCATCATACCACATCCTAGACCAAGCGCAGCCCTTCATCTGACGTTACACGCGTCATCCTTGCGGTTTGCTCAGACGATCCGGCACGTCCGCTTCCAGCCTTCCATTCTTTTCCTTTATGTCAAGCAGTACTGTGGTCTCGTCCAAGTCATAGACGTTATGGCGCGACTGTCGGCTACGGTCGCGATGCTACTGCGTGGAAGGGGGAAGTAGAGGTGGGTTCGCACCCGGCTCACATGTCGTAGCAGCTTTACGCGACTTTCACGATGCTGCGGATATCCTGACGTGCTGTCAGAGTGTAGAGTGCCGCATATCGTACATGACACAGCACAGGCAATGCAGTGAGTGATGTAACAGTCAGCAAGTGGGCGGTAGTTCGTTGCGAGGGATGCAGATCAGGGTAATTTAGTTGACCTTGAGAACTAGGCAGCCGTATCGCCTCAAACGCCAGATTCTATTCTCGGTGCGGAAGCAGCCGTTCGGCTTCTCACACGACGTGATCGCGGAGGCGGACTACAGGGTTTCCTTTCCCGGCGTGCCGCTTATCGTTCGGTCATAGCAGCGGTGTGCTGTTTATATCGCCAGCAATTCCCCAGCTTTTGATGAGATCATCGTTAAGGCTATCCTGCAGAATCATTATCAACACACTTTGTATACTGCATCCCCAGCTTACGGAGAACCCTACCTAGCGGATGTCGACTTTGGTACTTCCACTTCGCACAACCATCTCGCCCTCAACACAACCGGGCTGTAGAAGAGAAGACACGGATTGCATCAAGGGGGTCACCCGCTATCGAATGCTTCGCGTTGGAGCTGATTTTCTTTTGTTTTGGTCTACTGGTAGGCCAGGGAAGCGTGGAGGTCGGCATACGAGTTATCCGCAGGATCGTCTTGCAGACCGTATTACTCGTGCGCAAATGCTCCATCCGCGCTAAAACACAGTTTGCAATACTGTACAGGCCCTTGCTGATGATCTGCAGCCAGCCGCTCAGCCTGCATGATCGTGGTGATCATCTTTGTAGGGATGGTGGCGCGGAGGGTCGGTACTTTGAGAGCGCTGACAGGGGTGCGGGGCTGACACATGCTCCGATCTTCGGCGTGCAGCTCGGCTCGGCTTGCAGCCTTGCGATTCGAGCTCGAGCGCACAACCTCATGACTCGGTGCGAAAGCCAGCTGTGGCGGGGCTCCGCTTACACATACACAGTGGCGGTGGCTGCCTTGTCGCTGTACAACATGACGTAGCTCAGGGTCTTCTAAGAACAAAGATGAGCTGTCGCGCTCCTCAATCGTCCTTTCCCATAGCGTACTCTGTATACACAACACTAAGACAATGTGCAACAACGTGACCTTACTTGTTGTAGGCCAAGTAGGCGGGCCGCTTGGTGTGAGCTTTTTACAAGCTCAGTGAACCCTCCGCAGGCCAGGGACCGTCTTTCGCTATTTGGATATGCGTAACTGTCCAGTCACGAGGACAGAAGAACAAGACTACAATTAGATATACAAGCATTGCGGAAACTGCTAAAGCTTCGTATACAGTAGTAACACATCTTTCATCATATTCTCTTCTTCAATTTCTTCCATAACTTCGTGATGCCTCTCGCACCCTCTTTCTCACCTGTTCCTTGCGATGGTCTACTGTGAACGTAGGCTTCGGTCTCTCGTGATCGATGAGGCATAGCTCCATCTGCCTCTACTGTAGGCATCGTCACGCTGGAGGAAGCAACTCGATATACATCGATCTCACTAGGTCGTTGTGACTCCAGCCGGTCAGACTGCTTAGCTGCCTCGTATGCACCGGCGAGGCTGCGCTGCGAGGTCAGTCGGGAGGGATGGTCTTCCGCCAGCATTTTGACATGGATCTCCATCACGTATTCTCGTAGCTGCAATGCCTCCTTGACCCGCCCGCTGCCCTGGTATGCACTGGCGAGCACAGCCTGCGAGGCCAGTCGAGAGGGATGGTCTTCCGCCAGCACTCGCTCCTTGATCGCCACCACGTGCTCTAGCAGCCGCACGGCATCCTTGACCTGCCCGTTGTCCTGGTATGCACTGGCGAGCTCGTGCTGCGAGGCCAGTCGAGAGGGATGGTCTTCCGCCAGCACTCGCTCATTGATCGCCACCACGTGCTCTAGCAGCCGCACCGCATCCTTGACTTGCCCGTTGGCCTTGTATGCCCTGGCGAGGTTGTGCTGCGAGGCCAGTCGGTCGGGATGGTCTTCCGCCAGCACTCGCTCATTGATCGCCACCACGTGCTCTAGCAGCCGCACGGCATCCTTGACCTGCCCGTTGGCCTGGTATGCACTAGCAAGGTTGTGCTGCGAGGCCAGTCGGGCGGGATGGTCTTCCGCCAGCATTTTGACATGGATCTCCGTCACGTATTCTCGTAGCTGCAATGCCTCCTTGACCCGCCCGCTGCCCTGGTATGCACTGGCGAGCACACCCTGCGAGGCCAGTCGAGAGGGATGGTCTTCCGCCAGCACTCGCTCCTTGATCGCCACCACGTGCTCTAGCAGCCGCACGGCATCCTTGACCTGCCCGTTGGCCTGGTATGCACA
>Ga0265797_10009361_pt1 | contig 12768 bp, 9 predicted proteins | sample P2T30metagenome_FD_192433 | JGI IMG/M metagenome (GOLD analysis project Ga0265797, IMG submission 192433) | Plant litter microbial communities from East Loma Ridge, Irvine, California - P2 T30 | ecosystem: Environmental > Terrestrial > Plant litter > Unclassified | place: USA: California... | reverse complement strand
GCGGCGCCTGCTGGCCGCGGCCGTCCTGCTGGCGCTGGCGGGCGGCATCGGGGCCGCGTTCGCGGTCGACCGCCTGGGACTGGCGCCGCGTTCTCTCGCGCCCTACATCGAAAAACGCAGCAGCGGCCACAATCCCACGATCGTCGGCCTGGGGCGCTTGGCCAGCACGACCCTGATGCGGCTGGACCGCGGCGGACCGGCACCGGCCCTGGCGCAGGGGCTGGCGCCGGCGCTCGGCGTCCAGGCCCGCCCGGCCGGTGCGGGCCGCCCCAGCGGCTGGCTGGTCGGCACGCCCGACGAGCTGCGCGCGGCGATCGGCGATGCCCAGGCGGGCCAGGTGATCACCCTGTTGCCGGGCACCTACCGCTTCAACGGCCGTGCGATCGACGCCAACCGGCCCGGGCGCGCGGACGCGCCGATCGTCGTGCGCGCCGTCCAGCCGGGCAGCGTGCGGATCGAATTCGACCAGGTCGAGGGCTTCCGCGTCAGCGCGCCCTGGTGGCGGTTCGAGAACCTGGAGATCCACGGCGTGTGCGACGACGACACCTATTGCGAACACGCGTTCCACGTGGTCGGCATGGGACAGCACTTTGCCGCTGTCAACAATGCGATCGCCGACTTCAACGCCCACTTCAAGATTAACGGCAACGACGACGGCAGCTACCCGGACGATGGCCTGGTCGAGTCGAACACGCTGTACAACACCCATGCGCGGCGCACCGCCAACCCGGTGGTGCCGATCGACCTGGTGGCGGCCAGCCGCTGGACCATCCGCGCCAATGTCATCAAGGATTTCGTCAAGCTCGAGGGGAACCAGGTCAGCTACGGCGGCTTCGCCAAGGGGGCCGGCAGCGCCAACCTGTTCGAGCGCAACCTGGTGTGGTGCGAGGACAAGCTGCGCGGCCAGCCCGGCCAGCGGGTCGGGCTGTCGCTCGGCGGCGGCGGCACGGGCCCCCAGTGGTGCCGCGACCGCAAGTGCATCACCGAGCAGCAGGGCGGCATCATCCGCGCCAACCTGATCGCGGCCTGCTCCGATGTCGGCATCTACCTGAACAGCGCCGCTGACAGCCGCGTCGAGGACAACACGCTGGTCGACATGACCGGCATCGACGTGCGTTTCGCCACCAGCAGCGCGCGCCTGGATGGCAACCTGGTGGACGGTCCGATCCGCAGCCGCGATGGCGGCCTGCTGCACCTGGGCGACAACCGGACGACGGCGGTATGGCAAGCCTACCTGGGCCGCCACCCGGTGCGCAGCCTGTTCCGCGCGCCGCTGGACGGCGACTTTGCCTGGCGCGGCGATGCCCCGCAGCGGCCGGGAAGCCGCGCCGGCATGGATTTATGCGGCGCCGCCAGGGGCAGCGTCTACGGCGCCTTCGACGACATCAAGGCCTGCCAGCCTAGCCGGCCTTGACACCGTCCGGCTTTTCGATCGGTTCCAGCTTGGCGTCCGCATGGCTACGCAGCACGCGGTCGTGCACCAGCTGCGCCAGCGCATAGAACTTGCTTAGCTGGCGCTTGAGCGGGCTCAGCTTGACGATCGAGGCCGTCTGCAACGAATAGTGGCCCTTGAACACCTTCACGTGGCCCTGGTCGCCGTCGTAGACGTTGTACTCGAGGCCCAGCAGGTTGCGGGCGTCGACCACGCGGTGCGGATACTTTTCGCGGATGCGTTCGATCGCCAGCGTATAGGGGACCGGACCGGTCACGCGCAGCGTGCCGCGCTTGCCGGTCTGGTGCAGGTGCGGATCGTACCTGTCGATATTCTCGAACACCTGTTCCAGCACTGCCTTCAGGAAGGGATGGCCGGGCGTGGTGATGATGTGCCACTGCTGGTATTCGCCGCCAAGCAGGTGGCGCAGGTCGAACACCAGGCCCCAGTGCTCGTAGCCGCCGTCCGCGCTGTGCCACTTGGACAGGATGAACTGGTCGTCCGGACGCAGGACCGCGTCGAGCGGGCGGGTGGCGCCGCTCTTGATGTCCAGGTACACGCCGCCGACCTTGTACATCAGCAGGTAGCGGAACAGGTCGGCGCGCGCCGCGCCGTAACGCTTGTCGATGCGTTCGTAGTAGTCCCAGACCAGCGGTGGGTAGTTTTCCTGGATGAAGGCAGCGATGTCGGCATCGTCGTAGAACCGGTATTCCCAGCCGGGATTCTGTTCGCGCAACTGCGTCACGTTGGCCTGCAGGCGTTCCGGCAGCGTACGGTCGTAGAAGGTCTGGTGGATGATGCGCGGTATCGGCTTGCCTGCTTCAAATGCAAATTCAGGTAACTGGATACGCTTGGGCGGTTGGTTCAGGGCAGGTATCAGCAGCGATTTGATCGACATGATAAACGTAACAGGATGGGCGAACCGAAAGATGGTTCCTAGAGGGAATAAACTTTTGGCAAGTTTATCACCGATTGTGCATTGCATGATTAAATCGCGAAAAGAATTGGGATGGCGTAGCCGCGGTGTTACGCCGAGCGCAGCCAGTCGCAGGTCCAGTCGCTGACCTGGTCGCGCCAGGCGCGCCGCGAGAAGGTATGGTCGGCCTGGTCGAGCCGGTGCCAGGTCACGCGCGGGCCGTCGAGCAGGCGCTTCCACGCCGGCGCGCTGCCTGCCAGGTCGCAGAACTCGCGCGCGGTCAGGTCGGCGCCGCTGGTGACGAGCAACAGCGGTCCCTTGAACGCCTTCAGGCCGGCATGCATGCGCTCCGGCAGCGGTGCTGCGGCGGTATCTGCGGCCGCTTGTGGCCGTGCAGCGGCGCGCGCCAGCCCGGCCATCGACTTCAGAGAGCCCAGCAGGTCGAAGCGGCCGCGCGCCAGCTTGCGCCAGAAGTCGCGATCGAGGAGCCGCCCGCGGTAATAGTGCTTGAGGGTGGCGCGGGCGATGCCCTCGCTGGTGCGCACCCAGGGATTGAGCAGGGCCAGGCCGGCCACGCGCGGGTCGGACGCCGCATACATGGCGGTGGCCGACGCCGCGTCGCACAAGCCCCACAGCACCACCTCGCGCATGCCGGGCACTGCGTCCATGAAGGCGTCGATCGCCGCGCGCAAGTCCTCGCCGATCGCTTCGAAGTCGCGCGCTTCGCCCTGGCTGTCGCCCATGCCGCGGTAGTCGAAGCGCATGGTGGCGATGCCGCGCGCCGCCAGGCTGCGCGCCAGCAGGGTGAATTGCCTGTGGCTGCCGGCGCGGTACTGCGGTCCGCCGACCACGATCAGCACGCCACGGGCGCCCGGCGTGTGCGGCATGCTCAGTACGCCGTACAGCCAGTCCTGGCCACAGGGAAAGGCGAGCGCGCGGTCTTCGAAGTTCTCAAGCGCCATCGCTCGTCTCCCGCAGGGCGGCCGAGGTGGCGTCCAGCCAGGCCTGGCACACGGTGATCTCGGGCGTGGTCCAGAACGGCGGGCACGCGACCGGATGCGCGTGCAGGACCACGCCGCGGCCCTGCCATCCTGCGGCGGCGCGGGCCGCGCCCGGCGGCAGGCCGGCGGCATCCGGGCCGGTGGCCTCGAACCAGTGCACGGGGCAGGGCGGCGTCATTGTCTCGAGCGGATCGAGCGTATCGAGGGCGGTGGCGAGCGCCGGTGCCAGCTCGTAGCCGGCCACCTCGACGCTGTCGCCGGCCGCCAGCGCTTGGCGCAGCACGCCGGTGCTGGTGTGCGTGCCGGCGTCGTCCAGCATGGCGCCGGCAACGCGCAGGCGCAGGAACTGGGTCAGGAAGCTGGCGCCGTTCAGCACCGGCTGCCACAGGACCAGCGCCGCCAGCGGACGGCGTGTGCCGCGCGCATACTCGGCGGCCAGCAGGGCGCCCAGGCGCAGGCCCCACAGGGTCAGCGGGCGGGCGCCGAGGCGCCGGTCGAGCCAGGCCGCGCCGGCCTCGATGTCCGCCAGCCAGTGCGCCCAGCGCGCATCGGCGAAGTCGCCGCTGCTGTCGCCGCAGCCGTGCAGGTCGAGCTGCAGCACGCCATAGCCGAGGTCCGCCAGCGCGCGCGCCTGCAGCGCGGCCATGCGCCGCGAACGGTTCATTTCTTCGGCAAACGGGTGGATGTACAGCACGGCGCCGCGGCAGGGACCCAGCGGCGGGTGGAACAGGCAGAAGCGCCGGCCAGGCGCGCTCTCGAGAAAGAACGGTTCGGCGTGGGCCTGGGCCGGCGCGGTCGTCATTCGGCCTGTTTGCGCTCGACGAATGCGGCCAGGCTGCCCAGAGTTTCGAAGGTGCTGGCGCTGATCTCATCGTCGTCGACCGTGATGCCGAAGCGGTCTTCGAGCGCGGCGATCAGGCTGACGACCGCCATCGAATCGAGTTCCGGCAGGCTGCCCAGCAGGGGCGAGCCGGCATCCAGGCGGCGGCCGGCTTCGCCCAGCCCGAGAACGTCAATCAGGATCGTTTTTACATCGTCGAGGTACATGTCCATCATTCCAGTCAACTGGCGGCGACGCGGTGCATCGCTGCCGTCTTGCGATTATACATTCGGGCGCAGCAGCCCGAGTCGGGCCCGGATCGGGTTGACCAGGCGGTGCACCTCGTCCACCAGCACGTGGTTCGTCGCCCGCAGCAGCAGGTACCAGACGGCGGCCAGCGGCAACAGCATGATCAGGAGGCGCACCAGCGCCGGCAGCGACGACGGCAGCGCCAGCTGCATCAGGAAACCGGTCAGGCCGGTGCCCGCGGCCACGCTGGCGCTCGGCAGCAGGGCGCGCAGCATGACGCGGGTCGGGTAGCCGAGGTGGCGGCGTTGCTGAGCGGCAATGACCGGCGCAGTGGCCCAGGTCGCGAAGCACAGCGCCCAGGCGAAGTGGACCAGGCTGCCGTTGAACAGCAGCACACCGAAACCGATACGGGCCGCGACCGACACCATGGTCGGCACCGTGCTCAGGTAGGGCCGGCCGATCGCCGTGACCGCCATCGGCACGTAGTGGAACATCATGCCGACCGCCGCCGACAGCGTCAGCGGCAGGATCGCCGGCACCGCGCTCAGCCAGGTCGGCCCGTACAGCGCCAGCACGATATCATGGCCGAGGATGGCGGTCAGCGCCAGCGCGGCCCAGCCGACCCCGGTCAGCAGCGCGGTGGCGCGCGACATGATCGGCGCCATCGATTCGCCGCGGTGGTAGGTCTGCGCCAGGTAGGACACCGCGCCATAGCTGACGGTGGAACCGGCGATGTAGGTGAAGATCGCCACGGTCGAGTTGGCGCGGCTGAGCAGGCCGACCATGGTCGGGGAGCCGATCTTGCCCAGCAACAAGTCGGGGACCGCATTATTGATGGAGCCGGCGCAGCTCGACAGCAGCGAGCCGACGCCGAAGTGGGCAATGCCGCGCCAGTGCCTGAACGACGGCAGCCATGGCAGGTTCTTCGGGCGCACGAAGGCGCAGCCGATGCCGCAGGCAATGATGTTGATCAGGTTGGCATAGGCGAGCGCCATCGTGCCCAGGCCGAGCTTGGCCAGCACGATGCAGCTGACGGAAAAGCTGCCGGTGCCGACGGCCCAGAGAAAGGCTTCCTTCTTGGCTTCGAAATTGCGGGCCAGCAGGGCGTTGGTGATCGAACCGAACGGGATGAAGAAGAAGCCGGCGGCCAGGACCCGCATCACCGGCACGATGCGCGGTTCGTTGAACCAGACCCCGATCCAGCTGCTCGCCAGCAGTAACAGCAGGGCGATCAGCCAGGACACGGCAAACGCCACGCCGCTGGCGGCGCGCAGCTTTTCCGGTGTCAGGTCTTTTTCACGCTGGATATAGGCGCCGACGCCGAAATCACGGAACACGTGGCCGAGATTGACCACCACGATCGTCATCGAATAGATGCCGATCTCGCTGGGGCTCAGGATCCGCGCCAGGATCAGGCTAACGACGAACTGGAGAAGCGCCGCGCCGGAGGACGAGAAGAAGTTAATGACCAGCGAACGACGTAGATCTGCCATAGGAACAACCGTGCACGGAATAAGGAAAGAACGGCAACGATTTACGCTGGCGCACTGTTGATCAGGCGAATGGCATGCCGCGAGGCTGCCTCGTATTTGTTATTAATGAAACGCATCGAACCGATGAAATGGTAGAACGCTGTTTCCGCCGTTGCGACGTCGGGTGTGCCGTACTTCGGGAAGGGCAGGGGCTGAATGCCTGGCGTATTGCTGACGAGGTAATTCGATGTTACCTGTTCGGTGCCCCAGCGCTTCCAGTGTTCGCCGAGCCGGGCGCCCATGCGGCGCGAATAATCGGTCATGGTCGCACGCATCGTGGACGAGCGCGGGAAGCCGGTGAAGCCGGAGCAGCCACGGATGTAACGGGCATCCTGCGGCAGGCCGACATGGATCATCTCGGTCTCGGCGATCGCCTGCACGTGCGCCCCAGGCCCGGCCCAGGGCAGGGCATACTCGCGCGCCGCCTCCAGCGAGCGCAGCGGCGTGTCCGGCATCTCGCCGAGCACGAAGCCGGTACCCTTGCGGATGGATTCCAGCACTTCCGGCACCGGGCGTACGGTCAGGGTGTCGGCGTCGAGCTGCACGACATAGCTGTCCTCGACATAGTGGGCGATGGCGAACAGGCGTTCCCAGGTACCGCCGCGCGGAATGTCGGGGTGCACGAATTCGTGCGCTTCGCGCAGGTCGACATGCGGCAGGTGGCGTTTCAGCGTGGCGCGGTCGGCGGGCCCGATCGACGGGTCGCACACCACGACGATCCTGGATGGATTCAGGAAATGGGCGAAGGACTTGACCGCGACCAGATAGGACGACACGTCGCGCTGATGCACCATCGACAGCAGGGTGAAGGGCAGTTCTCCGCGTTCAAGGGGACGGGTTGCCAGGATATGCCGTGCCGCCCGGTGGTACTTCCAACGCCAATAATCCCGCCTGGCGCGCCCAATCACCTTGTTAAATAAAGACATCCTTACTGACTCCCATATTGCTCTGCCGCGAGCAGGCCCGGTGTGGACCTGACTGCTGCGATGAAAGGGACGTGCCCTTCGAAGCGCAAGTTCCTTGCTATACCGCATTACATTATATGCTGCAACGTGTCACGCACACATGAGGTTCCAGGCTTTTTGTATTAAATTTCTAACAATAATGTGGCGTTAAAGAAAAAGCCGGGCTTCCCTTGAGAGAAGCCCGGCTTCGTCCAGCCCCGCGGGGCTGTGCCTTTACAACGTGCGGATGATCAGCGCGGCACGATGGCCCATTGCGGTGCCGAGTGGTAGTCCGCCTTGGCGGCACGGTTCATGAAGAGCGTCCAGGCCTTGCTCGCATCGGTAGCGCCCGACTGCACCGCAGCTGCCAGCGCCGGCTGCATGTTGGCCGGGTAACCCATCGATGCATCGGCATAACCCATCATGCGGCCGACAGCCCATTCGTAGCCGTTGATCGAACCGAGGAAGTCGGCCTGTTCCTGGCTGCCGCAGCTCATGTCGATGAAACGTTTGCCATTGCGCAGCGAAGAGACCCAGTTGATGTTGTCGTTGTACATCTGATCACCGCCATAGGTCGCACGGTAGACGTCGGCAAAGCTGCTATACAGTGCCGAGCGCTGGTTCGGCCGGATATTCAGGATGTAGGAAGACGCCGCGACCCAGCAGAAACCCGGTGCCGTCATGCGGCCCACCGAATATTGGGCCTTCCATTTCAGGATCGGATCAGCCTTCGTGAAGCCCAGCTCGCTCGTGTAACCCAGGGTCCAGGTAAAGAAGTCGTCTTGCCATGGCGCGAAGTTATCCGCTTCGTTGAAGGCGCCGTCACCCGAGCCGTCGTAGGCGCCGAGCTTGTTCGGGTTGCCGACGACGTAAGTCTGGTGGTAGAAGTCGAGGTTCGCATTCAGCTGGTTGGTGAAGTAGGACTTCAGCGGATCCGCATCCGGGGTGGCATAGGCGGTTTGGGCAAGGGTACGCAGCGACCATGCCTGGCCCCGCAGTTGCTGCCAGCGCACCAGGCCTTTGCCGTAGCCGGAACCTGACGGGTCGGTTTCCAGCGGATTCAACGCTGACCAGAACTGCATTTCTTCCAGATAATAATAATCCCCGGTGACCAGATACGGCAGGTAGCTCAACGACGGCTGGTGGGCGGTGTCGTACGTATAGGGTGTCCAGGAATGGCCCAGATCGTCGTTCACGAAGCGCGGCACCGGCAGCGGGCCACGGGTTCTCAGGTTGAAGTGGGTCGTGATCTCTTTGTTGACGTCATTGTCGGTACGTACCGCTTGTCCGGTCTTCTCGTCACGGTAGTGGATCGACCACGAACCGGCGCCATCGGCGGCGGCCATCATGACGTCCCAGGCGCGCTTGTCCATCGACATCAGCCACATGACCGACCAGGACGGCAGCGAGCCGATATCGCTACGGCCTCCGGTGGTCGGCATGTAGGCGGTGACGGGGCCGATGCTCATCGGACCGGTATTGCCGCTGTTGATGCTTTGCGCCAGCGAGTTCAAGTCGCCGTCGCCCGGCGCGAAGCTGGTGTCGTAGTTCGGCACGGCCTTGGTCGCCATCAAGTAAGCGCCGTTGAGCTTGACGTTGATGGCCGGCTGACGCGCAGCGTCCCACCAGAAGTACTGGTGCCAGCGCGAGTGGTGGAAATGGTCCATGTTGGCCTTGGAAAAGACCGACTTGCCGCCCAGTTCGAGGTCGACACCATAGTTGACCTTGATACCTGGGACCCAGGTCTTGTCGTTTTCAACCACGAATTCGACCCGTGCCTGTTTGCTCAGGCCCGAATACCAGCGCACATCGAAGCGGGCGGTCAATTGCGGGTGGGCAACGCCGTTCGGATCCTTCAGCGGGGCGCTGACGATCCATTCGTTGGCGACCGAGCCCGACAGCCAGTTGATCGGCGTCGACGAGGCCACCGCGTCGGCCAGCGAGGCCGTGTATTTGACACCGCCCAGCGTGATCGTGGTCTTGGCGGTCAGGCCGGTGCTGATCAGGTTCTGCAGCGTCACCGAGCTCTTGGCCGACGCGCCCGACTTGGCCAGGGTCATGCTCTGGGTCTGGCTGGCGGCCAGGGCCGGCAGCACGCCCGAAATGATGGCGTGACGGACCGAGCCGTCGGCATGGGTGGCCTTGATGTCGACCTGCAGCGGCAGGACGGTGCCGTCGGCCAGCTTGGCCGCCAGGCCTTCGGTCGATTTCATCGCACCGACGGCGAACACCTGGCCAAAAGTAAAGGGTACGTTGGTCTGGGCGGCGCCGGTATTTTCCAGGCGTACGTCGGTTACCGACGCGCCGACGGTCACCGGCGAGGTTGCGATCGGGGCGATCGGCGTGGTTGGCGTGGTCGGGGTCGTGCCGATCGGCGTCGGTGTGTAACCGGTGCTGATGGATGTGAGGGCGATGCTGCTTTCAGGAGATGCCCCGGCGGAGCCGCCACCGCCACAGGCGGTCAACAGCGCGGCTGCGGTCAGCGCAGCGATCAGGTTGAGGTTCGGAATATAACGAATGGCTTGCATGGTCTGGTGGCTCTGAGTAGGCAGAGAAGAATTCGGGTTCATGATGGGCGGCAACATTATTTGCCACAGGAAATTTCACGAGAGAATCAAACTTTACTCCAGTCAATAAAGTTCGTGTTCTGTTTTAGGACAAAAACCGCGAGATTCCACACAAAAACAACAAAAAATATAAGCTTTGATACCAAAAGTTTATTTGAACCCAAGAATCAAATGAAAAAGATTGCTGCGCATGCTATAAGGCGTTCCCATCAAAGTTTCCATATATTCATGGATGTTTCAAGAGTTATCACAGCCATTGAAAAACTAAAAACAATACGCATTTGGCATGCGGATCCGAGCATTAATAAATGACAAAAACTTGACGGCATCCCGGCGCCGCAAATAGCGGGCGACGGCTTGTCGATATAAAACAGGATAAGGAAGGGCGATGCCGGGAGCGGGTTGCATGCCTCGCCGCGAGAGAGGCAGCGTGGCACTTACCCGCGACGCATGGGGATGATGGGGTAAAGTATTTCTACAAGGAATATATAGTCGTCAGTCAGGGATAGTCCGGCGTATTGCCGCGACAAGATCCTTATCATTGAAGCCGAGGCTGTCGTTGATCATTATGCTGGAATAACTTTGATATTTCATCAAGCAACGTTCCATGTACCGGGGTTAGAAAAAGGTAATGCCGTTATGTTAATTGAATAAAATCCAATTTGGAGGATTCCGCGCTGCAACATGGATTGCCATTTCTTTTCATGCCCAAATGGAGGCCGAATTGCCATTCCATTTTCTGCAATGATTTTTTAATAAAATGGCCGAATTCATCATGCGTCTTGCAGGGCGGCGCTCCCGGCCCGGCGCCGTGACGATGCATGCAGGCGCAGCAGCAACGGCCAGCGGTAGCAGTTCAGGTGGTACAGCGTGCGCACGTCGTCGGTCCAGCGCGTGTGCCATTCCATGACCTTGCCGTAGAACTCGATGCGCCGCAGGCACCCTTCATCGAATACGCGGCGGCAGGCTTCCTCGCGCATCAGGAGGGCCGGCGAATAGTGTTTCGGCACGCTTTCGTCGTAGGCCGTCTTGAGGATCACGATGCAGTCGCCATCCTCGATGCACAGGTCCATCGCGACCAGTTGCTCGCCAAAATAATAGCGGTAGATGCTGCCCTGGCCGCGCGCGCAGAACGCTTCCAGCATGCGCCGATAGAAGCGGCCCTGGTCGTTATCGGCCGCCACCGCGGTGCCGGCGCGGCCTTTCCAGCCGGTGCTTTCCAGGCGACCGTAGTCGGCGATTGCCTGCGCCATCTGGTGCGGCGCGCGCCAGATCTCGAGCCGGGTCGCGGTGTCCGCGGCGGCGAGGCGGTTGCGCTGCTTCTTGAGATTGGCGCGCAGGTTCTTGCCGCGGCCTTCCCACCAGGCGTCGAAGCTGCCCTTGACCACGATGCGCGCGGTATCGATGTAGTCGGCGGCCTGGACGCGGCTGGCGCCGGCCGGGCGCCCGAGCAGGAAGGGATCGCACTGGGTCAGGCCGGCCAGCAGCGCAAAGCCGGGCAGGGCCGGCAGCAGGCTGGCCAGCAGGGCCTGGGTATCGGTTCCCGGGCGCTGCAGCCAGCAGCCGAGCGGCGCCTGGGCCGGCTGGAAGGTCGCCCAGCTGGCCCGGCCCTGGCGCGCCAGCAGCGCGCAAGCCAGCAGTTCCTGGCCGTCGTGGCACAGGGCGACCAACTCGCGGCCAGTGCCGAATTCGGCCAGCAGGGGGGCGATGAAGTCGGCCGCCAGCATCGGCGCCGCCGGGCCGAGCGCGCGCAAGGCGTCCCAGCGCGGCGCGACCTCGGTGAAGCGGGCGGCGGGCAGGAACGTCCACTTCATGGGGCCAGGACCTCGGCCAGGCGGGCACGCATCCAGTCGACCTCTTGCTCGCTCAGCTCCTGGTGGCAGGGAAAGGCCAGCACATGGCGCGACAAATAGGCGCTGTCCGGGCAGCGGCTGGCGTCCACGCCCGGCCACAGCGTCTCGGCGAAGCGCACCACCGGCAGCCCGTGCTGCTTGATGCGCGCGAACGCGCCTTCGGCATCGTCGACCACCAGCGGGAACAGCCAGGGACAGACGCCGTCCGGCAGCGCCGGATGCAGCGGACGGCAGCCCGGCAAGCCGGCCAGTGCCTCCTGCAGGCGCAGGTAATTGCGGCGGCGCAGGGCGACGATGCGCTCCTTCGATACGCGCTTGATCAGCCAGCGCGCGAACAGCGACGAGCGTTTGTCCAGCCAGCGCGGGTCGAAGCTGAAATCGCTGTCCGAGGAACCGGGCGCCAGCCCGCCGGCCGTCGCCGCCGCTGCCGGCCGCCCGGCCTTGATGCGGCGCCACAGCAGGTCCTTGGCGCGCAGCGGCAGCGCCAGCAGGGCGCGCAGCGCCGGCAAGCGGCCATGGCGGAAGCTGTGCTCGAGCGTGTTCAGCACCACCTTGGCCTCGAAGCCCTTGCCGGCCGAATGCAGCGGCACGGCGTCCAGGGCGTGGCGCGCCGAGACCAGCGCGCCGCCTTCGTACATCGGGAAGAACTTCATGCTGCTGGCGATCGCATAGTCGCCATGGCTGCCGAGCGGACGGCCGCCGTATTCGCCGAAGAAGGCATGGGCGCAATCCTCGACCAGCGCGATGCCGCGCGCGTCGCACAGGGCGCGCAGCGCCGCCAGGTCCTGGTGAAAGCCGAAATAATGGGTCGCCACCAGCACCTTGACGCTGGCGTCGCACAGCGCCTCGATATCGGTCAGGTCGGCACGCGCGGCGGCGTCGACGCGATAGAAGCGCGGCGTGGCCTGGCGCCACAGCACGGGCGGCACCATCGACAGGCTGTGGTAGGCCGGCAGCAGCACGCTGTCGCCTTCGCCCACGCCCAGTTCGCGCAGCGCCAGGGCGAGCGCGATGCGCCCGCTCGTCACCAGGCGCACCTGCGGCGCATCCAGCACGGATGGCAGGCGTTGTCCTCCTGCGCGGCGGAACGAGGCGCCCGACAGCACCGGCACCAGCGGCACGTGGGGCGGCCGGGTAGGCGTGGAGGGCGCTGCGGAAGGGGTCAAGGGCATGATGGCAGTGGTCCGGGATGATGGGTCGGCGTTCGATGCAGCGCGTTTCGACGTTGCGCAAGTGGAATGGTAACATTGCAGTTTGGTTTTCCCGAGTGAGTCCTCGTCCTTATGAGTGACCTGATCCACGAATTCATCTTCACGTCGGCACGCCGCACGCCGAACGCGCAGGCGCTGGAGCACGGCGATGCGCGCCTCGATTACGCGGCGCTGGCGGACCACGTCCGGCGCGCCGCCGCGGCCCTGCTCGGCGCCAGGCTGCAGCGCGGCGAACGGGTCGCG
>Ga0265797_10009360_pt1 | contig 12768 bp, 10 predicted proteins | sample P2T30metagenome_FD_192433 | JGI IMG/M metagenome (GOLD analysis project Ga0265797, IMG submission 192433) | Plant litter microbial communities from East Loma Ridge, Irvine, California - P2 T30 | ecosystem: Environmental > Terrestrial > Plant litter > Unclassified | place: USA: California... | reverse complement strand
CTGGATTCCCAAAATCAACTAGCTCTCGTTGAAATTTGCCATCTCCATGGGTTATGGCACTTTAATACCGTCATGCTCGACAGGGAAGATGGTTCTTTGTATGTCTGGTGAATCATAACCTCTTCCCACAAATATTGATACATATTTAGAGCCTAATACCTAGCATACATATTGCCAATCTGCCTCGTATTCCGGTCAACTCTCTTATTTCCGCGTGCGGTACCCCAGTTGACAACCCACAACACTCCCCCACTTGCACGTTCCGATGCTCGTTCCGATCGGCATCCTCGGCCGGCTCCCCATAACCCCCCTCACTGAACAAAGTAAAGATGATATACTTGCATGGTCCACAACCCACCTTGTTTTCTTTCTTTGTAAATTTCTAACCTAGCAATCCAGAATCTAAGCATTGTACTCCATCTGACCGTCTGCCGGCAGTCATAACTTTCCCCCAAGGCTAACAACCCCAACCCCAACCCCAACACCAACACCATCACCATTACGACCACGACCACCCAACATGACCACCGAACAACAGCCCCAAATATCAGACTGGCGCACCCTCGCTGCCTCAAAACGCGCCTCAGTCTACTCCAAAATTCCCTCTGCCTGGCGTCTTCCCGCCTCTCAAACCGAGCAATACACGTCTAGCTCGTCCATGTCAGTGATGGACGTGCCACGCACATGCGGCATCCTCAGCGAAAAAGAACTCGACATTACGGAAAACTACGATGCAACAGCACTAGTAGAGAAGATGGCAAAAGGCGAATTCAAGAGCGTCGAGGTGGTGACTGCATTTTGCAAGAGGGCTGCCATAGCGCAGCAGTGTGTGAGCTGTTTGACAGAAATCATGTTTGACGAAGCGATTGCGAGGGCGAAGGAGTGTGATGATGTGCTTGAGAAGGAGGGGAGGGTCTTGGGCCCGTTGCACGGGTTACCGATCAGTCTGAAGGTATGTGTGATGTAGTTTTTTGTGTATGTTGTATTTGTAAGTAAGGGGGTAGAGAAAGAGAGAGTATGTATGTGTGTGTGTGTGTGTGTGTGAGTATGTTGAAGTTTCCCTGATACTCAAATGTCCAACCCCCTACACTGCAATGGTATCAACCTCGCTCTCGCTTACTCACACATGTCTAGGACTCATTTAACGTCCGCGGCGTCCAAACAACCCTCGGCTACGTATCCTTTCTCTCGCACCCGCCCGCCGCCACAAACAGCACGCTAGTAACTGTCCTGCATTCCCTCGGAGCAGTCTTTTACGTTAAGACTAATCTGCCGCAAACAATGATGACGGCAGATTCCCACAACAACATCTTCGGCCGCACATTAAACCCGCTCAAACTCTCCCACACAGCCGGCGGCTCCACGGGCGGCGAGGGCGCACTGCTAGCCATGAAGGGAAGCGTCCTCGGTGCCGCAACTGACGTGGCGGGATCTTGCCGAATCCCAGCCATTTGCTGCGGCGGCAGTAGTCTGAAGCCGACGGCCGGACGAGTGCCGTTTGCCGGTGGTGTAGCGGTTGGTAGATTGGGGAATCCAGGCAGTATACCAGTGGTGATTGGGCCGTGTGGACGGTCAGTAAGGGACTATGCACTCTTCCTCGGCAGTGTCATATCAGCGCAGCCCTGGCTGTTGGACGAAAACAGTCTCCCCGTGCCCTGGCGCTCCGTTCAGCCATTCACCAAACCCCTGCGCTTCGGCCTCGTCCGTGGCTGCAAGCAACGCCCACTTCACCCCCCCGTTGCAAGGGCGCTGCACACCACGGCCACGAGGCTCAAGCAGGCCGGCCATGAGATTGTGCTGCTCGACGAGCAGATACCCGATTTGTACCAAACGGCGCTGCTGGCGTGGAAACTCTTCATGCTCGATCCGAAGAAGACGCCCTTGCGGTACATTGAAGCTGGTGGCGAGCCGGCCGTGCCCTCGCTGAAAACGTGTTCGTTTGACGAGCTGAAAGGCTGGGAGGCCTCGTTGGACAAGCTGTGGGATTTGAATGTTGAAAAGGCGGGCGTGGTCAGGAAGTGGTTCTTGCTCATGCATGGGGCCGGTGGACAGGAAAAGGGGCTCGATGCTGTACTCATGCCAGGATACCAGTCCGTTGCTCCTCTGCACGACACCTATGGTGTCCCTGTGTATACGGTTGTCCAGAGTTTGCTCAATTTTCCCAGTGGCATACTGCCTTGTGGGAGAGCGGAGAAGGAGCCGGATAGCGAGTTTTTCAAGGAGGGCGTCAAGTATGAACCACCGTGTAAGTTTTCTTTCCTCCCATTTTCGTCTTCCTTTCACTTGTTTTGAAAAGAAGGTGATGAGCATGCTTGGGATGACGCTAACGAGTGTGAATAGATGATGCGGACGAATGCGAGGGGTTACCGGCGCATGTGCAGGTTATGGGGAAGAGTATGATGGAGGAGGAGTTGGTGGAGATTATGAAGGTTGTTCAGGGTGTTATTGAGGGGTAGATGGGGGAAGGTCGGCGAGGAACTGGACAAGGAGATGGAAAAAGTATAAAGTCAGAATCCCATTTGGAAACAAAGTTACAATCGCTCTGGATAGTAAATCAACATGGTATATCATCCCCATAAAAAGCCTTTTCACTCTATAAAAAAACCCCCCTTCAACATAACGCGGCGTTTTGGTCAAATCAACAACACACCCATCCCCATCTGTACGACAAATCACCCACCCACCTACCCAATCGCTTCTCACAACCCCTAAGACTTTTCGATATTATCCAGCTCCAACCCCTGAGGCGTTCGAAAACTACTCCTCCGCCTAGTCGGCCCCCCTGCGTTCTTCACACCCTCATCTCCTCTGCTGCCTCTCCTCTCCCCCCTCTCAGCCTCATCGCTATCATCCAACCCAGTCGCGTCCGCCGCTCCCAGCGGCTCCGCCACCTGACCATGATTCCCACCCACACTTTCCATGGTAAATGGACTTGCGGTCGGTGCATCCAAGATGCCCAACTCGTCGGCGGTGAAGAAGCGCGGCATAAGCCAAGTACGCATGGGAATGTACAATAGGATAAACACGGGAAAGCCAATGGCAGCAATCGTTTGTGTAATGGCAAAAGTAGCGCCGAAGCCGACGAGTTCAAGGCCGACAAAAGCCCAGATGGCCCAGCGGCGCTCGATACGCATGAGCGGGTCGCTCTTGGGCGTCAGGTGCTTGTCGCGGGCGAGAAAGAGTAGTTTGAGCGTGATGCCGTTGGCCTCGAGGGCCTGGATGCCCATGACGAAGAAGAGGCCGGCGAGTACGGCTTGGGGGATCAGGTGCAGTACGATGAGTAGAGGGCCCGTCATAGTTCCCAGGGTGAGAAGGCCTTGTGCGAGATTCGACACGCGCTGTTCGACGACGTGGTCTACAACGCGGCGCGTATGGCCCTTGTTTGCTTCACCATCTGAACCAGAGACGGTGCGCGTGACGCAGAGCGATGTTGTGTGGAAAGGCGCTTGTGGGATGAGACCGTTGGGGAAGGGGATGCCGAGCAGACCTGCAACGCCAGTTGTACAGCCCAAGAGGAAAATGTCCCAGTGAAAGCCGGCGGGCTTGCGCAGCGGAAACTCTGTGCCCTGTGCGATGAGGCTGGAGACGTTGTGGTCGAACCAGAACAGGATGGTGAGCAAGACTGCAAAGGGTATCGCGAGGAAGACGTCGCCCACGTTGATGTCCCAAAAGTGGATGAACCAGCCTCGATCTGTAGTTGGAAAGAAGGCCTTGGATGTAGGGAGCTTGAGTAGCTCGATACCCGCCATCTTTCCAACGTGGACGAAACCTGTAAAGAAGACGACTGTGAGAGGGGTGCCGTAGTCTTCGATAAACTTCCTAACTTGCCGTTGAAGGAGTGACGACTGTCCAACTATGCCGCAAATGTACGCCACCGCCGTGACGAGTAGCGCGATCATAATGGACAAATATGCCGACGCATCGCTGGCGTCCCATTGCCGCGTGAGCACCTGTATGCCCTTTTGCAAGTATATAAAGGCAACGTAAAAGCCAAAGATGTCGCAAGAAAAGCGGGTAACATATCGCAGTCCGTTGCACGAGTTTGTAATGGCCAGGATCCAGTGGAAGATCAACGACCATAACCCAATCCAACACATAAAGGCAAAGTAGTTTGTCCCGCGCGGGGTAATGATATCGTAGACGGTGTAGTTAAACACCGTAATGGGCCCAGTGACCCCAACAATAACCAGAGGCTGAGCGGCCGCGAGCGAGAAGACGACAGAAGCCAGGACAGAAGACAATAGCACCTCGTTCACACCGAAGCTCTGGTCCGTCTTTGCGAACATGTCGAGGGAAAAGGCCAGGGCTGGCAAAATGTTCGCAAAATACATGTACACCGTCGCAGGTATCACGCGGTAGTCCCACGCGTCGGCCCAGTCACTCCAGTAAAAGGGCGCCCGCCGCCGTATGTCGTTGATCATACCCCCGAACAGCTGCGTCTTCCACCATGGGCTCTTCTTTGTCGCCGCGGAGCGTCTACAAGCATCTGCACCTCCACGGTTCAGGTGGCCCTCGGTTGCATTGGCATTGCAGTTTGAAGCAGAAAGCACACGCGACCTAATTGAGCGATTCGAAGAAGTCGAACTGTGCATCGCAAGACCGTGGCTCTCGATGGGGATGGGAAGGGACTCGGTGGGCGGCGTCATGTCGAGGAAGTCGTCATGACAGGTTTGCTACGCGATATGCAGGCACGATATGGCAACGATGGGGTACTATAGGAGTAGAGGGAGCTGCGCAACGAAACTGCGGTCAACAAGCGTCCCGCCATGGTTGTGGCGGACGAGCTTGGTAAATAGTGAACTGGTGGAGAAATTGTTGATCGACCGTTGAGCCCCCCCCGGCCGGCTGTAGCGCCATCGCGCCGGCAATAACAACCGAGCTGTCTGGGCAGAAATGTGGGCGGCGGTGACAGGCGTGTCTTGCGCGCCGATATCACGGCTTTGCATACTGTGTTGCTCGCGCGGCGCGCCTGACGTGTGGAGATCGAGGGGCAGATGTGGGCGAGATCGGTTTGTGCACCATTGCAATCAAGTAGTCAGGTCCTAGACTGATAGCAATTGTGGTACAAGTCCGATAAACGTAGTGTAACATGCAAGGGGCGTAGACAGAGTATTTTCATTGCTGTTTCCCAGCTTTTTACCAGCTGACTACAGAGGCCTGTGCATCATGCAATGTGGAAACTCACCAACTCCCCAACTCTCCTCACTCCCTCACCGGAAAACATGAGCCCTGGCGGCGCCTACATGCAGATATCAACCCCTGTCGTGTGCTTCGGGAAAAAGCGAACGTGTGCCGCTCCACACATACCTCACCAGTGGTCCTGCACATGAGGAAAGGCTCCATCTGGGTATGGGTCTGACTGGCCGCGACCGCGACCGCGACCGACACCATTTCCACGAGCACGTCCACGAGACCGACCACGGCTTTCTCTCTGAGCTTGCGCAGAGCCGCGATGAGCTCGCTGCTCAGCGTGACGTTGGTTCTCATCCGCCGAGTTATTTGCTACACCTTGGCTGCGACCACCGCGCTTGACTGGGACTACAATCCCACCGCGACCTCTACCCCGTTGCCTACCGCTGTCCATGTCCAACGCACCGTCGTACTGTGGGATGGTCTTGGACTGCGTGGGCAGAGGTTTTGGCGTACCACTAGCGGCAAGCGGCACCGGCTCGCCGCCATCCCCATCTGCCTCGTGGTCGCTCCAGCCCTCGGCATCGTATTGGGCTTTTTGTTCAGCTTCTTCAAGGGCAGCATTGAGTCTAGTAGCTCGCTCTCTTTCCCGCATATCATCCAACTGAGTACCACGGAGGGCGGCTTCACGTACGCAGACTGCGAGCATGGCTTGCACCGTGAAAACAGCATCGTTGCCGGCATTGTGCAGATCCCAACCGGCGATACCAAGGTCAGCGAGGATCTTACCTAGTCCTGTAGACTGCTGATCTCGGTGCCAAACTCGGTACAAGCTTGCAGTGTCCATAAGCTCCATGATGTTCTCTTTCAGTGGGTCGAATTTGAGCTTCTTTAGATAATCAATGTCGCTCATGGTGTCATGGCCCAGGAATATGATCTTACGCGGCTCCGTAGGCGGCTCTGTACCCTCCGCGCACTCCGGTTTGTCTGTGTCTTGATGCCCGAAAGGTGGATGAAAGCAGCCCGCAACGTGATCCCGCGCTTCACCGAGTGGAATAAACGTCGATTTGCCAAATCTGAAAGCTTCATGGCATCCCTTGACGAAATCGTGATTGACTAGATGTCGGTACTCCTGGATACGGAAGTGACGGGCCTGGATCAGCTCCCTCCAAGCTTCGCCATCTACACCGGGCGCAACGCCGACCAAGTCTTGCGTGTCCAGCGTGGCAACACCAACCTCAGTAATCTTGTTATGGTCTCTCTCATACGACTCCACATCGACGCAAACGAAGACCACGGATTGGTCAAAGGCAAATGGAGCTGGCGTGGAAGGGTCGATAGCCACAACCGAGTCATGCATTTCGCCGTCCTGGATGATTGTGCGGAGACCGAGATACCTCTGCGCGCGCTTGAACTGGTCCACCATCACCTTGTTCTTAACCAAGCGATCCTGCTGCTTCTTTGCCTTTTGCGCTTTTGACTTTGCCCTTTGAGCTTCTGCCGCTTTCTCCATCAACTGCTTGAACTCTTCTGCCGTGCCGTCCTTTAATGGTGGGTGAGATACTTCTCCTGCAGCACGATATTTCTCACCGGGGGCATTGTGGGCCATGTTGTCGACGTCTTCTCGTGAGTATGATCGCCCGAGGTATCGTGGCAAGCAACGAGGATGGTCAGGGAAGCGCGTCACTAAGCCTTCCTCTCGCTGTTGGTCAGTGATTCCCAGACCGAGCTTGAGGTGATTGTTGATTTCCGCGAGCAGATCCTGCACTTGATTCTCGCGCACGAGAACGAGGGGCTTTGTGGCTTCAAGGTCCCATACGTAATATCTGGCAAAGGTAAGCTAAGGGGATGCTGTGTACACGGTGAAAGACTTACAGATCCCACTCTCGCTCCCAGAACTTTCCTTTGTCGAAGAAAGCAGAGGCAATGTCTTGCATATGACTCTTGCTGCAGTATTTGTAGGGATACTTGGCCAATGCCTGGATGGGAGTGTAGTGATTGCGAGCAGAAGCTAGGTCACCACGTTGAAGGTCAATCGCGGGAAGCTTGGTGGTGCCAAAAGGAGGAGGAGGAGGAGTGGTCTTCAGTTGCATCGCATCCAGGTTTGGGTTGAAGGGGCTTTCAGCGTCTTTTACCCAAACGAATCGGCGGTCTGGAGTTTCGGCAGGAGGTGCCTTGATACAAGCGTCAGCCCCATTGGATGCAGTCTGTTTGTTACCAGGCACATGTGATGCTGTAGGCTCAAGAAGCACACCGCCGGCAGTGTCATGGCCAGTAGAGTCCGGGCCGGCGATTGGGGAAGGTGAGCGGTCAGGCAAGGCCTCTAGATCTTGCTGATTGAGTTTTCCCAGACGGTCTAAACGCGCCAAGAAAGCCATGAGGAAGAGGCTGAGTGCTTGGATGGAGATTGATTGCGAGCGAGCGTGGGTAGGTGAAGTAGCGGGGCTTGCGCCTTGGGCAGACACGGATCGGGCAAGAGCAAACGAAGGGCGAGCGACATGATGAAATCCCGAAGGAAGGTGAGAGACGGGCTTTTGCATGCGGCAGACGGGGAGATGTAGAGTCACACGTGATTTGATTGCGGCTTTGTACATGCATGTGGGTGGTGGTTGTAAAGAGTCCAAGAAACAGCGTATAGCTCACCTACGACGACGACAACGACGACGACAACGACGCGTTCCAATGCACTCTGATCTACCACTGCAATGTAGCTATAGTACTGCGCGTCCAGGTCAGTTCAGCGAGGCCATGTGAGTACGTTAGGCCTGGGCTTGTGTACTTTGTTAAGCCATGCCGCCTAAAGCCTTGGCCTATGTCGTGCGATGGCACAACGCAATCAATCCAAGCAAATCGACGACCAGGCAACGACAGTGAGCGTGCCGAAGTGGCGGCTAGTGTGGTTGGTTAGTTTGTTGGTTGGTTGGTGGTGCGGGTGAAGTTGGGGTGGAGACTTTGCTTGCTACCTAACCCATGGCCGCTGCGTTCCTGGCCCATCTCACTGGCAAGTGACCAAAGCGGCTAGCAACGTCTTCACTGCATCCAAGGTTGCGACAAGCTCCCACCAGCCGCCCAGCAGCCCATCGCCCGCCCGCGCAGATTGCGACTCGCACCCTCTCTTTCGCGCTGAGTCTCCTCAACAAGCTGGTTGACGCGTGGCTGGAGAGTCTGACGCGTGCGTCGCAAGCCTCCATCTACTCTGCCTCCCCGCGATGCGCCATGTCTGAAGCCGACGATGCGCCTGAGATGGCCCAACCCGCCCCCAATCCAGACGCCCAGACGACGGTCAATGACTTTCTCGACTATACCGAATTCTTCCCCTCGGACCTGGTGCGCTCGCTGACGCTGATTGCCGACCTCGACTCCGCCTATGCCGACGCCGTCCAAAAGGTCCACGAGCTGACGGTCCTGTATGGCAAGCTGCCCACCCTGCCTGAGCATGAGCGCCCCGACCCGGTCTCGCTGCGCAAGCAAATCGCCCAGCACATGCAAAATGCCGCCAACAAGAGGGAGTTTGCTTACACCGAAGCCTCGCGACTCTACGAGGTCACGGTGCGCCACTGCCAGCGCTCGTCCGTCATCAAGAGGAAGCTGCAAGCCCAGCCCCAGCCGCCATCGCGAGATCCCACGCCGCCGCCCGTCTCCCCCAACGCACACCGAGCCTTGCACCGCAACTACGAGCGGCCACCCCACCTCCGCCTCAACTTTGGCACCACTGCCTCGCGCCCACGGGACCGCCACAGGAAGACGCATGTCTCTCGCTCACGCGGGCGTGGTCGCATCTACGAGTCGGATTCGTCTGCCGACTCCGATGCTGCCTCGGCCATTCACGTTGCGTCGCCTAGAAAGCGAAAGGACAGGGACAGATACTCACGCCCGACCGGCGGCCGATCACGCGCGGCCGGCGTGCTGGGCACAAACGTCCACAGTTCCATAGCAGGCATCTCCACGAGCAATGCACTCGCCCAACTGGCCCCGCCACCAGCCGACGCAAAACCGGGCAGCAAGTGGGCACCGTGGAAGAAGTTGACCGAGTACGAAATGGCCGTGCTGCGGAAGCAGATGAAGAAGAACGCCGTGTGGACTCCCAGCCAGACCATGATGATCCGCGAGCTCGAGAAAAAGCATCGTACAGAGGCCGACTACGAGAGGGAGAAGGCCCGGTGCGAGGCCACGGGCGAACCCTTCCTCGACGAGGAGCCAGAGACACTACAGCAAATCATGACAGCCTCTGGCTTGGGGCTGTTGGCGCCACATGGTCCCCAGGCAGTTAATTCGACCGGACCCGTACCCGCACCCGTACCCGCAGTAACAGCAACAGCAACAGCAACAGCAACAGCAACAGCTGCTGCTGCTCCTCTTCCTGTCCCTCCTCCTCCTGCATCGAGTGAGCCTATCGAGGAAGACGCAAAGGAGGAGGCTGGCACCTTCAGCATTCGTGTCAAGCCCATCGCAGCCAAGGAGGGACGGAAGCTCGACCGCACGTCGCAGCGCCAAAAGGCCATGCAGGACGCGCAGGAACTTATAGGTGCTTCTGAGAAGATCAAGGAGGCTGCCAATGGTCTAAAGGAACTAAGCTTCAATGCTACCGTCGCTACTCCCCCCAGTCAAAAGAAGAGGCCGATTACTAGGCCTTCTCACAAACGGAAACGCGACACATCTCCACCGCCAACAATGGACGGTGCTGCTGACGCTATGAGAGAGGCATCAGTAGCGACACAGGATAGTGCAACAAGGCCGCCAGAGCCCAAGCGAGCACGGCCGAACCCCATCTCTCTAGCACTGAATGCTGTCTCCTCTCCTATACCTACTCCCACCTCAACCGTCTCGACTCCACGAGATCGCGCAGGGTCTGCTGCACTATCTCCCGCCGTAAACACGCCTGTCCCGCTTCCCGAGACCACAAAGCCAGCCACAAACACAAACACTGTACAAGTGCCGCTTGCACCAGCTGGCCCGAGCACCCCAAAGGTTAACAAGGCTGCGCCCAGAGAGCCAAGTCCCGAATTGAGTCCTCAACTGAGTCCCGAGCTTACGCCCATTGCGACGTCACCAGAACTGCCTGAGAAGTCACCTGTCGTGCCAGAAGCACCGCCCTCTCCGATACCTGCGCCAGTACTGGCTCCAGCGGCAACAACAGCAGCTGCGACTAGGCCCCGCCGCGAGTCCGTTGCGCCCAAGGCCCCTAGTCCACCTGTGGTTCCCATGCAGCCTGTCAAGTCCTCAAAGACACCTACACCGGTTCCTGAACCAGCTCCTGAGACGCCTGCGCCGATTAACCTACGTCCCCGCTCTGCACGTGGCCATTTACCCACACCCAAAGCCCAAAGCGAGGAGCCCAAGCCAAACGAACAAGGTAGGAGTATCCGCGAAACTCGTCGTCATAGTGTCTTTAGCCAACCTATATCTGCGCTCACAGTACCCCCACAACCAGCGCCCACGCGTACGAGCTCGCGTAGGAAGCCGCCACCCAAAGGCGAGGTAACTGCAGCCGAGGATGGCCAAAAGACCGTTACCAACGTCAAGCGCGCCCAAGGCAGCAAGAACAAGAAGAAGAAGAGGGCAGAGGAGGTGGAAGAAGTGGCAGACGACATTGACCCCAACGAGCCCAAATACTGCGTCTGCGATGATATCAGTTATGGGCCGATGATATCGTGCGACAATCACGTGAGTCTGCTGCCTCTCCCACCTGGCGACACCCCACCTAACCGTGTACAGTGCGACAAGGAGTGGTTCCATCTCCCCTGCATGAACATGACCGAGGAAGACATCCCATCCCGCCGAGCTAAATGGTACTGCCCGGACTGTCGTGCAGCGCTCGGCACTGACGCCTACGGCAACCCGCTGGTACCGCCACCGCTACCAGGGCGCCGCGGCCATAGGTAGGCATTCCTGTTTTTCTCTTGGGCCGAGTGCGTATTAATTTTTGGAGGGGATGGAGTACTTAGTGATGTTTAGGTCTGTGTAAAGCGCACTGGTATCGGACCATGCTATTGGGGGACACTGGGTAACCGGCAATCGGGCGTTTGGACTTGGGAAGACAATCGTCCATGTCCCGGACAGCGCTTGCATCATGTGACGAGGGTTAGATTGGGCTGGGAAGGGTATTCTGCTATTGCTTCGAGGATTCATTTCTCAGCGAAGAAACTCTTGTTTCAACTCTGATTTTTTGTCTTCAACTATTCTCATCCAGTTCGTTCAGTATGTTTGTATGGTGTCTGGAGTATGCAGCTTATCGTCCACGGACAAGCTTGCCGGGAAAATATACGAGATACTGTATCATCTCTTTTCAGTTCTTTCCTCCGCTTGGTTCACCTTCTGACTCTCTTTGCGGCAATTCGAAAGTTGAAACTTGGGGGAGCTGATATCCACGAGGCAAGAGTATATGCTTAATTCACTACAAAAATCGCCGAACTTTAGCATCATGGCTGCTTGACCATTATTTCAATGCAAGTTCGCATCACATTTTGTCTTCGGGTATTCACTTGTGGTAACTTCTCTCGGGCGCTAATGGGCTGCAAGAGCAAATGCATGCACAAGATACACATGTGCCCGCGAAGCGTGCGAATGTGGCAGATATTGAAGAGTATGTATTGATTACTCGACTGGTAAAGCATATCGACAATAGCAGGTTTTGCCGTTGACAAGATGAAGATGATGACGCAAGATCGTTGGGCTGTTCCAGGCTCGAAGCTCTTCTGGCATCAACTTGCTAGTGGAAAGCTTCTAAACCTGTGCAACTTGCCATGAAACAAGGCAAAGTGGGGGTTGCAGATATCCACTGAATCTGCAGTGGGATGATCTATGTATAGTATGTAGCTGCATACCATGTTCGGAGGACTACCTCGGCTGTGTAGCTGGCCTGGAGACAGCGAGCATCTACAAGCATAGATGAATAAGGCGGATCTAGTCATCTAGTCCCACATTCCGATTTCTTGCTAGCGTCTATCCTCCCTGTGTCTCATTGGTTAATGGCACCCCCCTCGTATGCCACCGGTGTGCAACGACAACTCACTCACCAATACTACTCAGCCACAAACTCCCGGACTTGGCCCGCATGCCGTTGCCCCGAGGCGGGACGTACAGAGGCGATTGGCACATTTGCGCCATTTGCCTGGCACACGGTTGATGACATATCATGGGAAGCTTCAGCTGCTCGATGCCAGGTTTGCGCATTCGCGCAACTGGATCGTAACGCTTATGACGGCCTCCTAGGCATCAGTCCTTCAATACCCCCATAAGACCCTTAACAAACATGTCGCCTCTTCCCCTCTGCATCGCACCTTGTTACTCGAATTGCGAGCCCGAGAAATTGCGACAAACAGCTCTATCCGCTCCCACGTTTGCGCAATGGAGGCCCTGACGTCAATCGCATACACGCAAGCCAGCCTTCCAAAGCTGAGCATGAACAATCAGCCATGTAGAAGAGACTCGCTGTCCTCCTCAAGGACCCGTGATTCAGGGTATAACAGCGACCTTGATTCTCTCTCGCCTTTGGAGATAAATTGGTTGGAACAGGGCATGCCTTCCACTAGGTGCACCCAACGCTCAGGTCGCTAACAGTTCAATAGACATTCTCGTCACACCCCTTTCATGTGTGCCGAGGATTCTCGTCAACAATAACAGCACCTTCTGCAAAAG
>Ga0265797_10009359_pt1 | contig 12769 bp, 10 predicted proteins | sample P2T30metagenome_FD_192433 | JGI IMG/M metagenome (GOLD analysis project Ga0265797, IMG submission 192433) | Plant litter microbial communities from East Loma Ridge, Irvine, California - P2 T30 | ecosystem: Environmental > Terrestrial > Plant litter > Unclassified | place: USA: California... | reverse complement strand
CTCGGAGCTCGAGAAGGTCTCGCTGCCGGTGAGCTCCGTCCAGAGGCTGCGGTACTTGGCGACGATGCCGTTGCTGACGTCGACGGCGTCGAGGTTGTCGTCGAGTCGACCGCCCGCCTCGAGGTCGAGCAGCTCGCCGGCGATGTTGACGCGGGCCACCTCGAGGTCGTTCTCGCGCTGACCGTTCGACAGACCGCCGGGGTAGAGCTTGCCTGTCTCGGCGTCGACCAGATACGCCGCGAAGGCGCCCGCGTCGCGACGGAACAGGGTGTTCGAGAGCGACACGTCGCCCCAGTAGAAGCCGATGATGTGAAGGCGCACCAGCAGCAGGGCGAGCGCGTCGACCAGTCGCTTGGCCGTGTCGGGTCGGAGGGTCTGCGAGTAGAGCGCCCGGTAGGGCAGCGAGAACTTCAGGTGCCGCGTCACGAGCACCGGGTCGAGCGGCGAGCCGTCCTCGTCGTGCCGGTTCGTGATGACGGCGAGCGGGTCGACGCAGGGGATGTCCATGCGCTGCAGGGTCCGCAGCATCTCGTACTCGCCCCGGGCCATCTCGCCCGAGGTCTCTTTGATGGCGATGACGTAGCCGCTGAGGTGGGCGAAGCGCACCAGGTGCCGCGAGATGCCCTTCGGCAGCGTCGCGATGGCGTCGTCGGGCCAGGCCCCGAGGGGGAGATCCCAGGGGAGGTCGAGCAGGGCCGGGTCGACCGTGGCGGAGGTGATGTTGAGGGAGTCGGGCATCGTCTCGTGGTCTCTGTGTCTCTCGGGTGCGTCTCGGGGGTGTCTGACGGGAGGTACGGGATCGGCCCGACGAGTCACCGGGCTGGCGCCCAGGTGACCCGTCGGGCCGATGAGGTGTGCTGCTACGCGCTGATGACGGCCTTGTCGCCGAGGCGCTCGCCGCTCTCGGTGTCGAAGACGTGCACGTGGTGCGCCTGCGGCGTGATGTGGATCGTCTCGCCCAGCTTGGGGTGGTTGCGACCGTCGACGCGCACGACGATGTCGACGCGCTGACCGCCGACCTCGGTGTGACCGTAGAGGTAGCCGTCGGCACCGAGCTCTTCGACGACGTCGACCGTGACCGCGAGGCCCTCGCCGGTGGTGTTGACGACGACGTCTTCGGGGCGGACGCCGACGGTGACGCTCTTGCCGTTGGCCTGGCCGACGGTGTCGCGGTCGACCGCGGTGACGGCGGTGCCGAACTGGATGCCGCCGTCGACGACGTCGGCGGGCAGCAGGTTCATGGCCGGCGAGCCGATGAAGCCGGCGACGAACACGTTCTGCGGCTTCTCGTAGAGGTCGCGGGGGCTGCCGACCTGCTGCAGGACGCCGTCTTTCAGGACCGCGATGCGGTCGCCCATGGTGAGCGCCTCGGTCTGGTCGTGCGTGACGTAGACGGTGGTGACGCCGAGTCGACGCTGCAGCGAGGCGATCTGGGTGCGGGTCTGCACGCGCAGCTTGGCGTCGAGGTTCGAGAGCGGCTCGTCCATCAGGAACACCTGGGGCTGACGCACGATGGCGCGGCCCATGGCGACGCGCTGACGCTGACCACCCGAGAGGGCCTTGGGCTTGCGGGCCAGGTAGGGCTCGAGGTCGAGCAGCTTGGCGGCCTCGAGGACGCGGGTCGCGCGCTCTTCTTTGCCGACGCCGGCGATCTTGAGCGCGAAGCCCATGTTCTCGGCGACCGTCATGTGCGGGTACAGCGCGTAGTTCTGGAAGACCATGGCGATGTCGCGGTCTTTCGGGGGCACGTCGGTGACGTTGCGGTCGCCGATGAAGATGTCGCCGCTGTTGACCTCTTCGAGACCGGCGAGCATGCGGAGGGTGGTCGACTTGCCGCAGCCGGAGGGCCCGACCAGGACGAGGAACTCGCCGTCGGCGACCTCGAGGTCGATGCTGTCGACCGCGGGGCGGGTCGAACCGGGGTACAGGCGGGTTGCCTTGCTGAACGTGACTGACGCCATGATGTTTCTCCTTCACCGGCAGGTACGTGCCGGACGATCCGTTGTGAATGGATGGTGATCAGACCAAGAGGTCCGCGATGACCACCACCCGACAGTATGGCACCGAACCGAGACGGTCTCATGCGGTGTCCGGGGCGGGGACGGTATCGTTTTCGACACGGTCGTCCGGACAGTCGTCCGGTGCGGCCGGCACCCCCGACAGGGCGCTGCACTCGCAGACCCTCCCCACGCCCCCTACGACGCGACGGCGACACCCCGTGGCGCATCGGAGAGACCCGTTCCATGACTGACAACACCCCGGACGACAAGATCCTCACCAAGAACCAGCGTCGCGCCGCCGCGCGGCAGAAGGCTCAGCTCGCCCGCAAGAAGCAGAAGCGTCGTCAGAGGACCGGTCGACTGCTGCTGCAGGGCGGCATCGCGCTCGCTCTCGTGGCCGTCGTCGTGATCGTCGTCGTCGTCATCACGAACAGCATCAAGCCCGCCGGCCCCGGCCCCGCCAACATGGCCAGCGACGGCATCCGCATCGGCCAGGACTTCGTCGCCGAGACCACCCCGGCGCTCGCCGCCGACGACGAGCCGGTGCCCTCCGAGACGACGGCCGCGAGCGACACCGTCGACATCGTCGTCTACCTCGACTACCTCTGCCCGATCTGCGGCCAGTTCGAGGAGGCCAACAACGACTACATCGCCGGCCTCGTCGACTCGGGCGCGGCCACCGTCGAGTACCACCCGGTGGCGATCCTGACGAACTCGTCGGTGGGCACCCGGTACTCGAACCGCGCGGCCAACGCGGCCGCCTGCGTGGCGAACTACTCGCCGAACTCGTTCTTCGACTTCAACACCGCCCTGTTCGACCAGCAGCCGGAGGAGGGCACCCGCGGTCTCGACGACGCGACGCTGTCGGACATCGCGACGGGCATCGAGGGCGTCGTCGACCCGGCGCGCATCACGACCTGCATCGACGACGAGGAGTTCGCGTCGTGGGTCACCAACGCGACCGAGCGCGCCGTCGACGGCCCGATCCCGAACAGCACCGTCGACGCCCTGCCCGGCACCCCGCTGGTGCTGGTCAACGGTCAGCAGTACGAGGCGAGCACGCCGTTCACCAACGAGGAGTTCCGCAACTTCGTCGTGACGGCCGCCGGCAACAGCTACGCCGACAGCAGCACCGCCACCCCGACGCCGACGCCGACCGAGTCGGGCGCGCCCGCCGAGCCGGCCGAGAGCGAGGCGCCCGCAGCGACGCCCGCGGCGACCCCCGCAGGCTGATCGCGGCCGATGCCGCGGCTCAGGTCGTCCTGCGCGGGTGGGGGAGCACCCCGGGCCGCTTGACCGGCAGCTCGTGCAGGACGACGTCGCGCACCGCGCCGGCGTCGAGGGTGAGCGTCAGGTAGGTGGCGTGCGGCTGGCGGCGCCGGTCCGTGGGCGACCCGGGGTTCAGCAGGCGGAGGCCCGCCGGGGTCGTCGTGTCCCACGGGATGTGGCTGTGGCCGAAGAGCAGGAGGTCGGTCTCGGGGAAGAGGCGGTCCATGCGGCTCTCGCGCGCCTCCTTGGCTCCGGTCTCGTGGACGACCGCGAGGCGGACGCCGTCGACGGTGGTCCGCACCACCTCGGGCAGTCTGTCGTCGAACTCGGGGCCGTCGTTGTTGCCGCGGACCCCGATCAGGAGGCGCGCGCGGGTCTCGAACTCGTCGAGCAGCGGCAGGCCGGTCCAGTCTCCGGCGTGCACCACGACGTCGGCGCGATCGACGGCGGCCCAGACGGCGGACGGCACGGCCCTGGCCTTCTGCGGCACATGGGTGTCGGACACGACGAGCACGGAGGTCGGCATCCCCCCACGCTAGGGGCGCGCGGGGCGATGCGGCCCGTTATCGTCGTTTCAGGGTTGGCTTGCTCTGTCGGCTCGTCAGCCTGACCGCAGCGCACCACCAGAAACGAGGACGACATCGTGGGACTCTTCCGCAGCCAAGCCACCGAGGTGGCCCGGCAGGACGCCGCCGTGCGTCACTCGCTCTGGGCGGACGCCTTCGGCGCGCTCGCGACGCGCGCCGTGCAGATCATCGCCGTGGTCATCGTGGCCGCCGCCCTCATCTACGTGTTCCTCAGCCTCAGCCTGGTGACCCTGCCGGTGCTGCTCGCGCTCATCTTCGCCTCGGCGATGCTGCCGGTGGTGTCGTTCCTCCGGAAGCACCGAGTGCCCTCGGTGCTGGCGACCCTCATCTGCCTCTTCGCCGTCGTCATCATCCTCGGCCTCATCGCCTGGCTGATCGTCTGGGCCGTCGAGAATCAGGCCGCCTCGCTCGTCGAGTCGGCGACGCAGGGCATAGAGCAGCTTCAGAACTGGATCACGACCCTGCCCTTCTCGATCACGGACGACCAGATCCAGGGCGGCATCGACGCGGTCACCGACTTCGTCACCAGCGCGCAGTTCGGCTCGGGCGCCCTCGCCGGCGCATCGGCCGTCGGCAGCTTCCTGACCGGTCTCGTGCTGATGATCGTCGTGCTGTTCTTCTTCCTCAAAGACGGCCCGGCCATCTGGGAGTTCATGCTCCGCCCGTTCCGCGGCGAGCAGTACGCCCGTGCGCGTCGCATCGGCGACAAGACGGTGTCGACCCTCGGCGGCTACGTGCGGGGCACGGCGACCGTCGCGGCCGTCGACGCGATCGGCATCGGCGTCGGCCTCTGGATCATCGGCGTGCCCCTGGCGCTGCCCCTGGCGGTCGTCGTCTTCCTCACCGCGTTCATCCCGCTCGTCGGAGCCACGGCGGCCGGCATTCTCGCCGCCCTCGTCGCCCTCGTCGCCAACGGCGTGCCGGCCGCGATCTGGGTCGTGGTCGTCGTTGTCGTCGTCAACCAGCTCGAGGGCAACTTCCTCCAGCCGGTGCTGATGGGTCGCACGCTGCAGCTGCACGGTCTCGTCATCCTGGTCGCCCTGACCGCCGGCACCATCCTCGGCGGCGTCGTCGGCGCGGTCATCGCCGTGCCGCTGATGGCCGTCGCCTGGGGCATCACCCAGGTCTGGAACGGCGAGCACGAACCCGCCGAGATGTTCCGCCAGAAACGGCGCGAAGAGGTCCGCTAGCGGTCTGGCGACCGTTCCGATCCGAGGAGGCGCGGTGCGAGTCCGACTCGCACCGCGCCTCCTTCGTCTGCTCCCGTGTGCTCGCCGAATAAAAGTGCAGATTCTGCAGATAGATGGTTGCAAATCGTCAACCACCGAGTATGGTTGACGTTCTGCAACCAACGGACCAGCCATCGGCGTCGGGTCCCCACCATCTCGAATCACCGGAGCGCACCTTGTCGCAGACCACGACCGCCGCGGGCACGAAGCCCGCGGCACCGCACGAACCGGGCGAAGCGCCCGGCATGAGCCACCGCGAAGTCCTCACGGCCCTGTCGGGTCTGCTGATGGGCATGCTCGTCGCGATCCTGTCGTCGACCGTCGTGTCGACCTCGCTGCCGCGCATCGTCAGCGACCTGAACGGCAGCCAGACCTCGTACACCTGGGTCATCACCGCGACCCTGCTGGCGACCACCGTGAGCACCCCGCTCTGGGGCAAGTTCTCGGACCTCACGAACCGCAAGGTGCTGCTGCAGGTCGCCCTGGTGCTGTTCGTGCTCGCCTCGGTCGCGGCCGGCTTCTCGCAGAACACCGCGACCCTGATCACGTTCCGCGTGTTCCAGGGTCTCGGCGCCGGCGGCCTCACCGCCCTGGTGCAGGTCGTCATGAGCGACATCATCAGCCCGCGTGAGCGCGGCCGCTACATGGGCTACCTCGGCGCCGTCATGAGCGTCGGCACCATCGGCGGCCCGCTGCTCGGCGGCGTGCTGACCGACAGCATCGGCTGGCGCTGGAACTTCTTCGTCGGCGTGCCCGTCGGCATCGCGGCTCTGATCGTCATCCAGAAGACGCTGCACCTGCCCGCCAAGCCGAAGAAGGCCGTCGTCGTCGACTACTGGGGCGCCGGGCTGATCGCCGGCGGCGTCTCGCTGCTGCTCGTCTGGGTGTCGCTCGGCGGCAAGCAGTTCGAGTGGAACTCGACCGCCAGCTGGCTGATGGGCGTCGGCGCCGCCGTGCTGCTCGTGCTCGCCGTGATCGTCGAGTTCCGCACCAAGGAGCCGATCATCCCGCTCACGCTCTTCAAGAACCGCACCTTCACGTTCGCGGTCATCGCCTCGCTCAGCGTCGGCGTCGCGATGTTCGGCACCAGCGTGTTCCTCGGTCAGTACATGCAGCTGGCGCGCGGTCAGTCGCCGACCATGGCGGGCATCCTGACCCTGCCGATGGTGCTCGGCCTGCTCATCTCGTCGATGGTCGCCGGTGCGCTCATCTCGAAGTACGGCAAGTGGAAGCCCTACATGATCGTGGGGTCGGTGCTGCTGGCCGCCGGTCTGTTCCTCATGTCGACCATCGAGTACGACACGAACTTCTTCGTCGTCTCGGTCTTCATGGCGATGATGGGTCTCGGCATCGGCATGGTGATGCAGAACCTCGTGCTCGTCGTGCAGAACTCGGTCGACGTGAGCGTCGTCGGGGCGGCCTCGTCGAGCGTCGCGTTCTTCCGCAGCCTCGGCGGCACGATCGGCGTCTCGGTCATGGGCGCCGTGCTCGGCACCAAGGTCTCGGGTTACATCACCGACGACCTGACCAGCGCCGGTGTCGACCCCAGCGCCCTCGGCGGCGGCTCGGCCTCGAGCATCCCCGACCTGAGCACGCTGCCCGGCCCGATCCGCACGATCGTCGAGTCCGCCTACGGGCAGGGCGTCGCCGACGTGTTCCTGATCGCCGCACCGCTCGCGATCATCACGATCGTGTTCGTCTGCCTGCTGCCGAACGTCGAGCTCGGCACGAAGAGCGGCATCCAGCGCGCCGCAGCGGCCTCGTCCGACGACGAAGGAGGCGCGGCTCCGGTCGACGGGAACGACGCGTCGCCTGCGGTCAAGGGTGCGGCGGCCACGGCCGGTCTGGCACCTGCGGTGTCGAGCGGGCCGGTGACGAGCGTTGCTCCGACCTCCCCGGTCGACGCCGGAGTCATGACCGGGACCGACGCCACGACCGATGCCGGGGCTGGGAACAGGGCCGGGTCCGACGCCGTGGCAGGGGCCGACACCGCGGGGCGTCACCACGCCCACACGACGACGCGCACCGGGACGATCGATACGATCATCGCGACGGGTGCCGCCGAGGTGGCGGGTCACCCGGTGTCCGACGACGAGCTGGCCGAGAGCCCGGTGTTCTCGTCCCTGGTCGAGGAGAAGGATGTCGCAGCGGACCGATGACGCGACGCGGGCGGGCGCGGTGCCGAGCGCACCGCGCCTCCCGAGCCCGGACGACGAGGGTCGCGAGGGGCTGATGGCGGGTGTGGTCGACGAGATCGGCTCGATGATGGTCGAGGCCAAGCGCACCATCGCAGCCGCGGCCTCGCGGTTCGACCCCGACGTGCCGCCGACGGCGTTCTACGTGCTGCGGTACGTGATGAAGCACCAGCCGTGCACCGCGGGCGACATCGTCAAGGCGATGGCGATGGACAAGAGCGCGGTGAGTCGTCAGGTCGCGCTGCTGCGCGACGCCGGGTTCGTCGACGTCGTGGCGGACGCGAGCGACGGCCGCGTGTCGATGCTCCGCAGCACCGAGCGGGCCGACGCCCGCATGCTCGAGGTGCGGCACGAGAACCGCGCCGTGTTCCGCAGCCACGTCGAGGGCTGGACGGACGACGAGCTCGGCGAGTTCGCCGGCTGGCTCCGCCGCTTCAACACGCCGTCCGCCGAGCCCCGGTAGCTCAGGCGCCGGTGCCGGTGCTGGCGCCTGCTCCGGAGCGGGCGAGTTCGGCGCGGGCGGGCGGCGGCGGAGGCCCGGTTGCGCCGGACTGGACCGTGTTCGGGCGCGCGTCGTGGTCGCGGTGCGGCACGGACGCCCGCTTCCGCCGGACTCGCCCGGGGTCGCGCGCGACCCGACCCGCGCCTCCTCGACCCGCGCCTCCTCGGCCCGCGCCTCGTCGACCCTCGACGGCGGAGGCCGCCGACCACGAAGGCCCCCTCCGCAGCACGCGGAGGGGGCCTTCGTCGGAGCAGGTGCTAGATCGTGGCCGTGTCGATCACGAAGCGGTAGCGGACCTTGCTGGCGACGACGCGCTCGTAGGCGTCGTCGACCTCGTCGGCCCCGATCGTCTCGATCTCGGCGCCGATGCGGTGCTCGGCGCAGAAGTCGAGCATCTCCTGCGTCTCGGGGATGCCGCCGATGTTCGAGCCCGCGAGGCTGCGACGGCCGCCGATCAGCGACCCGGCACGGAACGACTGCGGGTTCTCGGGCAGACCGACGAACACCATCGTGCCGTTGAGGCGCAGGGTGCGGGCGTAGGCGTCGATGTCCATGTCGGCCGAGATCGTGTTGATGATCAGGTCGAACGAGTTCTTGAGCTTGCCGAAGGTCTCGGGGTCGCTCGACGCGTAGTAGTGGTCGGCGCCGAGCTTCAGGCCGTCCTCCTGCTTCGACAGCGTCTGGCTGATGACGGTGACCTCGGCGCCCATGGCGTGCGCGATCTTGACGGCCATGTGACCGAGACCGCCCATGCCGACGACCGCGACCTTCTTGCCGGGGCCCGCGCCCCAGTGCTTCAGCGGCGAGTAGGTGGTGATGCCGGCGCAGAGCAGCGGAGCGGCCTCGTCGAGCGCGATGCCCTCGGGGATCGACAGCACGTAGTTCTCGTCGGCGACGATCTGCTTGGCGTACCCGCCGTAGGTGGGCTCGCCCGAGTACTGGCGGCCGTTGTAGGTCGCGACGTTGCCCTTGACGCAGAACTGCTGCTCGCCGGCCAGGCAGTTCTCGCACTCGCGGCAGCTGTCGACGAAGCAGCCGATGCCGACGCGGTCGCCGACCTTGTGCTTGGTGACGTCGCTGCCGACCTCGGTGACGATGCCGGCGATCTCGTGGCCGGGCACCATCGGGAAGATCGCCTTGCCCCACTCTTCGCGGGCCTGGTGGATGTCGCTGTGGCAGATGCCGGCGAACGCGATGTCGATCTGGACGTCGTTCGGACCGACGTCGCGGAGCTCGACGGTCGAGTGCTCGAAGGGGGCGCCGGCGGACGGCGTCAGCAGAACGGGGACTGTGGTGGTCATGGGTTACCTCCGGGGTTGCGAGTGACTCGCGCGTCTGTGGGCGCGCTGATCTCCGACGACGCTGTGGGGGACGGTACGAGCCTAGGCGCGCCTCCCTGGGCCTTGCTCGTGACGGGAACCGTTCTCAGATCGGGGGCGTTCGCGAGGAGGCGGGGGCCGAAGAATCGGGGGTCGAGGAGGCGCGGGCCGAGGAGGCGCGGGTCAGCCGAGCAGGTCGGCCTGCCAGACGAGGGCGGCGGCCCCGACGAGCGGACTCTCGTCGCTCAGACCGGAGCGCACGACGCGGACGCGCCGGGCGTAGTCGTTGACCGGGGCCTCGTCGACGCTCTGGCGCACCAGGTCGAGGTAGTCGTCGCTGACGCGCGAGAAGCCCCCGCCGATCGCGGCGACGTCGAGGTCGAGCAGGGTCGTGACCGACGAGATGGCCTCGCCGACGGCGTTGGCCGATCGGCGGACGGCGGCGACCGCGATCTCGTCGCCGGCGACGTAGCCGGCGGCCAGGTCTTCGCCGCGCTCGCCCTGCCAGCCCTGCGCCTGCGCCCACGCGACGACGTTCGGACCCGATGCGATGACCTCGAGCGTGGCGGCCCAGGCGCTCTCGCCCTCGGGCCGGTCGGCGATCTGGATCTGGCCGATGTGACCGGCGTTGCCCGTGCCTCCGGACAGGAGACGGCCGTTGACGATCAGCCCGCCGCCGACACCGGTGGAGACGGTGATGGCGAGCGCATTGTCGACACCCTGCGTGGCACCGACCCAGTGCTCGGCGAGGGCGAGGCTGACGCCGTCGAGTCGGAGGGTGACCGGTGCCGAGTCGGGCAGCGTGGCCGCGGCCAGCGAGGAGACCAGCTCGCGCAGCGGGAAGCCGCGCCAAGCGGGCAGGTTGATGGGCGAGACCGTGCCGGCGACGAGATCGACCGGGCCGGCGCTGCCGATGCCCGCACCGACGAGGACGTCGTCGCCCGGCAGGGACGCCAGGGCGTGGGCCACGACCGTGCGGACGGCCTCGGCCAGCTCGTCGGACGTCGATGTCGCACCCGTCGGACGCCGCTCGCGGCTGCCGTCGAGGAGGGTTCCGTCTGCGGCGACGAGCGCCGCCTCGACCTTGGTGCCGCCGACGTCGACGGCCAGTGCGTATTCGCTCACGTCGTCAGCGTAGCGGCGGGGTGCGACATCGGCCGGGCCCGGTCTAGGGTGACGTGTCGCCTCGTGACCCCGACGCCGAGGCACCCGACGGACCGCTATCGAGAGGCGCCTCATGACCACCAGCGAGGGACGCCCGCGCGGCGCCAAGGTCGTCGTCATCGGCGACGCGCTCATCGACGAGCTGCGCACCGAGACGGGCTCGAGCGATCACGTCGGCGGCGCCGGTCTCAACGTCGCCGTCGGTCTCAGTCGCCTCGGGGTGCCGACCACGCTGCTGGCGTCCATCGGCGACGATGCCGACGGGCGCTCGATCCGGAGCTTCCTCGCCGAGCACGGGGTCGACCTGCTCGAGACGGTCAACCCGCTCGGCACCGGTCGGGCCGTGTCGCTGCGGGTCGACGGCGAGCCGTCGTACGTGTTCACCGACGCCGCCGTCGCCCGCGGCCTCGATTTCTCTGCCGAGCAGCTCGCCGCCCTCGACGCGGCCCCGCTGATCGCCGTCAGCTCGTACCCGTTCGACGACGTGGCTCTCACCGACCGCCTGCTCGCGGTCGCCGGCGACTCGCCCCGCCGCCTGGTGGTCGACCCCAACCCCCGGCCCGGGTTCCTGCCGGGCGGCGACGCCCAGGTCGCCGCGTTCGGAGCCGGATTCGCCCGCGTGGCCGCGACGTGCCTCCTCGTCAAGATCGGCGACGACGACGCGGAGCTCGTCACCGGCGGCCCGCTGTCGGACTGGCAGGAGGCGCTGCTCACCGCCGGTGCCGGGGGAGTGCTCGCGACGCGCGGGTCCGACGGGGCGAGCCTGCTGCTGGCCGGCGGGGCGGAGCTGCGGCGCGGCATCTCGGCCGCCGACGGCGAGGTCGTCGACACGATGGGCGCGGGTGACGCGACCTTCGCCGCGATCGTCTCGTCGCTGCTCTCCGCGCGGCGCGAACCGGGGTCGGTGGACTGGGCCGACGCGCTCGGACGCGCGATGGACATCGCCGCCGCCACGGTGCGCTCGCCGGGGGCGCTGCTCCGCGCGCCGGGCCTCTGACGCGACCCGCGCCTCCTCGGCGATCGATGTGACTCGAAGGGGCGCTTGCGGCGCGCGTCGGGCCCCCGTTGCGTCACTTCGGTGCGGTGCGCGCTGCTCGGTTCGCTGAGCCGCGCCTCCTCGGCCGACGATGTGACGCGAAGGGGGCGTTGCGGCGCACGCGGGGGCCTTGTTGCGTCACTTCGATGGGGTGCGGGGCGCACCGGCGCACCGGCGCGGGGCGCGTCAGGCGCTGGCCTCGTGCGTGCTGCGCGCCTTGCCCGACAGGTACCAGTGCGAGCGCACGCCGGTCTCGACGGGCTGCATGCCGACGACGACCTTGCCCCGCGAGTGATGCTCGGCGAGGTCGTCGAACGCCTGCGTGATGTAGTCGAACGGGTAGAAGCCCGAGATGAGCACCCGCACCTTGTTCTCAGCGATCAGCTTCGCGAGGGCGGCGAGCACCATGGCGGGCTCGGTGTCGTCGCGCTCGGGCCGGATGTAGTGCATCTCGAGGTCGAGACGGTGCTCGCTCGAGCTGAACCGCGCCTCCTTCACTCCGAGGCTCGTCGCCAGCTCGGGGTTGTCGCCGCCGAAGTTGTCGATGAACGCGGTGATGGGGCGCTTCGCGGCCTCCTCGATGCGCTGCTGCAGACCCTCGCCGTACGTGATGGGCGTGACGCCGATCGAGCGCAGGTAGTCGTGGTTCGGCGGGCTGCAGGTGCCGATCACCTTCGCCCCCGCCGCGAGGGCGAGCTGGCACTCGATGTGACCCACCCCGCCGGCCGCCGCGGTGATGACCACGATGTCGCCCGGCCCGAGGTGCAGCGAGCGGACCACGTCGTACGCCGTCACTCCGGCGAGATAGAGCCCGCCGGCGACCTCCCACCCGACGTTCGACGGCTTCTTCACGATCGACGAGGCGGGGACGGTCACGTAGGTGGCGTGCGCTCCGCCTTCGATCGCGTGACCGATCACCTCGGCGCCGACCGCGAAGTCGCGAACGGCCGAGCCGCGCTTCTTGACGATGCCGGCGAAGCACGACCCCTGACGGGCCGGGAACTCGAGCGGCAGCCGGTCGGTGAAGTCGCCCTTGCGGATGAAGTTCTCGATGTGGTTCAGGCCGGCGCAGACGACCTCGACGACGACCTCGTCGTCGGCGGGGACGGGCAGCTCCTGGGTGACGAAGTGCAGCTCGTCGACGTCTCCGTAGCGTTCGAACTCGACGGCTCTTCCGGTGCGACTCATGACCGACCTCCTTGTGGCGTTGCCTGATTGTGCGCCTCCCGGCGGCGGTGCGCACGCCCCCGTCCGAGGTCGTCGGGCTGTCGAGGTCGTCAGGCGAGCAGCCGAGGAGGCGCGGTGCGGGCCGCCGGGTCGGCTCACCACCCCGACGGGGCGGGGCTCACCACTCCGACGGGTCCCGCTAGAGCCGCTCGGTCGGCACGGCGAACGTGTCGCAGGCCCCCGCGCCGCCGGCGCGACCCGTGTCGAACCACCTCTGGCGCTGCTCGGCCGAGCCGTGGGT
>Ga0265797_10009351_pt1 | contig 12776 bp, 7 predicted proteins | sample P2T30metagenome_FD_192433 | JGI IMG/M metagenome (GOLD analysis project Ga0265797, IMG submission 192433) | Plant litter microbial communities from East Loma Ridge, Irvine, California - P2 T30 | ecosystem: Environmental > Terrestrial > Plant litter > Unclassified | place: USA: California... | reverse complement strand
CTATTTTCAGCCTCTGGTAAGCCACTCAGCCACTTTTTCTTATCGCCAGCACTTCAGCCAAAGGCCGCCTGGCAGGCGCTGGTAGCCCTAGCTAGGGCCGTAGCTTTGCCCCGCTCATCAGTGCATATTCTTTCGTTTATGAGAAAAACATTTTTTCTGCTAGCCCTCGGGCTAGGCCTTAGCACGGCGGCCCAGGCGCAGTATCGGGGGCGCGGCGGCAACGTTTCGCTGGGCCTCAAGGCGGGCGCTTCGCTCACCGATTTTGTGGGGGCCGATGCCAACGACCGCTTTGAAAACCGCTTCGGCTTTCACGCCGGGGTGTTTGCCAACATTGGGTTTGCCAAGCTGCTGGCTTTTCAGCCCGAGATTATTTACTCGCAGAAAGGCGCCCATTTTGCCAACAACAGCGACACCGGCCTGCGGCTACACTACATTGATGTGCCGCTGGCTTTCCACGTGAACACGGATGGCTTTTTCTTCGAAGCTGGCCCGCAGGCAGGCTTTTTGGTGGCGGCTAAATCGGAAATCGGCAGTGTGTCAACCGATACGAAAGGCACGTTTAAGGCGGTTGATTTTGGCTACCTGGCCGGCCTGGGCTACCAGCTCAAGCACGGCCTGGGCATCGGCCTGCGCTACAACGGCGCCTTCAGCAACCTCTACAAAGAAGTGCCGCTCACTACCTCGGCCGTGTACCAGCAGCGCACCCGCAACAGCGCGTTTCAACTGTACGCAACGTACTCTTTCAATTAGCCTCGCACCCTAGCCAGCGCAAAAAGCCCGGTTTCCTGCGCAGGAAACCGGGCTTTTTACTGCCTTGAAAAATAGCACTACCCTAGCGGGCGGCGGCGTACTCTTTGTAAAACTCGGGGATGGTTTCGATACCTTTCAGGAAATTGAAGATGCCGAAATGCTCGTTGGGCGAGTGGATGGCGTCGCTGTCCAGCCCGAAGCCGAGCAGCACCGAGTCGAGCCCCAGCTCGGTTTTGAACATGGCCACGATGGGGATAGAGCCGCCACCGCGCGTGGGCACTGGCTTTTTGCCAAACGTGGTTTCGAGGGCCCTAGCCGCGGCGCGGTAGGCCGCCGAGTCGGTGGGCGTCACCACGGGCTCGCCTCCGTGGTGGGGCGTCACCTTCACGGTGATGCCGGCGGGGGCGATGCTTTCGAAGTGCTTCTGAAACAGGGCCGTGATTTCGGCGCTGGTTTGGTGCGGCACGAGGCGCATCGAGATTTTGGCGTAGGCCTTGCTGGCGATTACCGTTTTGGCGCCCTCGCCGGTGTAGCCGCCCCAGATACCGTTCACGTCGAGCGTGGGCCGGATGCTGGTGCGCTCGGGCGTGGTGTAGCCGGCCTCGCCCACAGCGGCGGGCAGGCCAATGCTCTGCTTGAACTCATCTTCCGAGAAGGGCGCCTGGGCCAAGTCGGCGCGCTCGGCGGCGCTCAGCTCATCCACGTTGTCGTAGAAAGCGGGGATGGTGATGCGGCGGTTTTCATCGTGCAGGCTGCTAATCATGTCGCAGAGCGCGTTGATGGGGTTCATCACGGCGCCGCCGTAGAGGCCCGAGTGCAGGTCGCGGTTGGGGCCGGTTACCTCCACCTCGTGGTAGCTGAGGCCGCGCAGACCTACCTCAATGCTCGGCACATCGTTGGCCAGAATGCCGGTATCGGAGATGAGAATAACGTCGGCTTGCAGCTTCTCTTTGTTGGCTTTCACGAAGATGCCCAGGTTGTCGGAACCCACTTCTTCTTCGCCCTCAAACATGAATTTGATGTTGCAGGGCGCGCCCGCGCCACCGTCGCGCAGCATCATTTCCAGGGCTTTTACGTGCATGTACACCTGGCCTTTGTCGTCGCAGGCACCTCTGGCGTAGATTTTCTCATCCTTGATAACCGGCTCGAACGGCGGCGAGGTCCACAGCTCGTAGGGGTCGGCAGGCTGCACATCGTAGTGGCCATACACGAGCACGGTGGGGCGGTCGGGGCCCGCCATGTACTCGCCGTACACGATGGGGTTGCCGGCCGTGGGGCAGATTTCGACGCTGGTGGCGCCCGCTTCTTCGAGCTTGTTTTTCAGGAAGTCGGCGGCCCGCAGCACGTCGCCGTGAAACTTGGGGTCGGCCGAAACGGACGGAATGCGGAGCCAGTCAATCAGCTCTTCGAGAAAGCGGTTCTGGTGTTGCGTGAGGTAGGCAGGTGCTGGCATAGTGTGGAGCTGGATAAACGGTAGAACAAAAGTAGGCCGATAGTTGGAAGCGCCGGGCTTTCAGCCGGCCAGCCGCTCAGCGCAGCTTGTCCAGCACGGCAGTGTCGCCCACCCTGGCCGCCCCGCCCGGCAGGGGCAGCGGCCGGTGCGGCACTAGCCACGCCAGCTGGCCCCGGCCGCGCAGGTCGCCGATGGGCAGCTCGGCTTGGTAAGCGGGGCGAGTGGGCAGGCGGTAGAGGTCGGCAAAGGTGGCGTGGCCATTGTTGCGCAGCACTCCTAGCTGGCCGTAGCGGCCGACGACTACAAGGTCGAGGTCACCGTCTGCGTCTACGTCGCCCAGGGCTACGCGCCAGGCATCGAGCTCGCCCGTGCTGAGGCGGCGCACCAGCGTGGGGCCAAACCGCTCATCCGCTGGGCCATTGTCGAGGCCACCCATTGTAATGTTGGACGTGCCATAGCGGCCGTGGGTATCATTGAGGAGGATAAAAACAATGTTGGGGTAGTCGTAGCTGTCGCCGAGTCCCGAGAGTACGAGGTCGGGCCAACCATCCCCGTTCAGGTCGCCAATGGTGAGGTTAGCCACGTAGTTGGTGGGGTACACCAGTTCCTCTAGTTTGAGTTTGCCGTGGGCACCATCGTTATACATGACGCTGAGGGTCGTGGGCTGGTACACGCCCTGGTCGTTCACGGTCACGATGTCGAGGTCGCCGTCGCGGTCTACATCCGCCAGCGCTACTTCGCGGGGGCAGTAGCCGTGGCGGTCGGCGTAGGGCTGGCCCGAATTCTTGTCTTCTGGAAAAAGCGGGCCCAGCCCTTCGGTTTTCATTCGGAAGTGCGCGTGGCCATCGTTGTAGCCTACTGCGATGGAGCAGCTGTCGCCTTTAAGCACGAGGTCAGGCACGCCGTCATTGTTCATGTCGCCGAGCACAAAATTGTGGGCGCGCGCAGCGGGCAGGCGGCTAGCGCGCCGGTAGTGGGCGCGGCCATCGTTGAGCAGCACGAGGAGGTGGTCACCTTGGCTATCGCCGGTTATCAGGTCCACATCGCCGTCCTGGTCGAGGTCGGCCCCGGCCATCAAATTGGCGTGCAAGCCACGCACCTGAGCATGGCAGCGCAGCGTGCCGGCAGGGTCGCTGAGCCAGATGCTCAGGGCACTGGAATCGGTAGCGGGGTCGGGGTTGAAGAGCTGATAGCTGTCCATATCGGCCACGGCCAAGTCGAGGTGGCCGTCGCCATTAAGGTCGGCCAGCACAGTGTTGCGGGCGTTGGAGCCCAGCGGCGAAACGGCGGCGTGGCGGGTAGTGGCCAGCGGCCGGCCAGTACTGACCCATCCGGCCAATGCCGCGCACAAGGCCAGCAGCAGCCAAGGTACCAAGCGCGGCGCAGTAGTTGTAGTATTCATAAAAGCCTGCCGGCTGATTGCGCAAGAAAGTGAATGCGCAGCTACAAGCGCCGGGTAAGAAGCCAGGGAAACCGGCAGCGGTAAGCACTGTGAACTCTGCTCTCTACTTTTTACCCCACAGCGGCACGCGGCTTTCGGTGCCGGCCCGCAGGCGGCCGATGTTGGCGCGGTGGGTATAAATGAGCATGGCGGCCAGCAGAAACCCGAACCAGATTTGCAGCGGGTTAGCGGGGCGAAAAGCCGGCAGCAACTGTAAGAAAGCAAACGTCACGCCGGCCGTCATGCTGCTCAGCGACACGTAGCGCGTAGTGCTCAGCACCGCCAGAAACACCAGCAGCGCCACGCCCACCGTGGCGGGCGCAATGGCCAGCATCATCCCCAGAATAGTGGCTACCCCCTTGCCGCCCCGAAACTGGGCTAGCACCGGAAATATGTGCCCCACTACCGCTAGCACTCCGCAAGCCAGCCGGTAGTAGAAAAGCTGCTCGGGCTGAATAAGCCCTTGGCTGAGCAGAAAATTGGGTAAGAACCACGCGGCCGCGAAGCCCTTAAACGCGTCGAACAAGAGCACGAAGGTGCCCGCTTTCTTGCCCAGCACCCGAAAGGTATTGGTAGCGCCCGCATTGCCCGAGCCGTGCTCCCGAATATCAGCGAGGTTAAAAAACGCCCGGCCCACCCACAACGCTGTGGGAATGGAGCCTAGCAAATACGCCGCAAGCAGCGCCAGAACGATAAGTAGCATGGCGCAAAAGTAAGCCGCCCCGGAGGTCGGCTCCGGGGCGGCTTACTTCAACTGCTTACGAGTCGCCAAAAGGGTCTTCGGCTTCCGTCTTTTTCTTTTTCTTCTTCGATTTCTTGTCGGTTTCCACGCTGGGCTCGGCGCTGGGGTCGGGCTCGGGCTCCTGCGCTTTTGCCGGTGCCTTTTTAGCAGGCCCGGCCGGGGCGGGAGTTGGCTCGGCGGGAACCGGAGCTGGCTCGGCCGGCACTGCGGCGGGCGGCGCAGCTTGCGTAGAATCGGTAGCGGCCGGGGCTACTACCGGCGCGGAGGTGGGGCTAGCCGGCACCGGCACTGCGGGTGCCGGGGCGGGGGTTGCTACTGGTGGCGCGGCAGCGGGGGCAACGGGGGCCGCTTGCTTCGGCGCCGGGGTTACCGGGGCCACTTCGCTGTCGGCAAAGGGGTCGTTATCCTTCGCCTTCTTCTTCGACTTTTTGGCCGGCTCGGGCGCGGGCTCCGCAGCCGGGGCAATAACGCCATCGCCGAAGGGGTCGTTATCCTTCGCCTTCTTCTTCGACTTCTTGGCCGGCTCGGCGGCGGGCTCCGTTGGGCTCTCGCTGCTGCCGAAGGGGTCGGCTTTGGCCTTTTTCTTCGATTTTTTACCTTTTTCGGTATCAAAATTATCGAAGTTGCCGGTGGGTGCCGGGGCGGCCGGGCGCGGGGCCAGCTTGCCCGATTTACCCAGGTACGTGCGCTCGAAGTGAATGCGGAACCGGTCCACATCCTCAAATTCACCCAGGAAAACCCCGTAGTCGGTGGCCGTTTCAGCGGTGCCCTTCTGCTTGGCCGAGATTTCGGCGTCGTATTCTTCGCTCGACGACTTGGTGAGCAGCACGTTGTTGGCGTAGCGCAGGTAGTACCAGGTTTGAGGCTCGGCTTCGATGTAGACTTCGACGAGGTCGGCCGAATTTTCGCGCTTTATTTCTACGTAGCCCTCCACTAGCGCATTCAGGCCCTGCTTGCCCACGCCGCCCAGGCCTAGCTTGCCCACCGAGTGCCAGGCACGCTGCTTGGGGTCCCACACCAAGTTCACCTTGCTGAGGGTAAGCGTATGCAGCAGCTTGGGCGAGAGCGTACTTAGCGCCGCCGGGGCCACGCCGGGCCGGCGGTTGTTGAAGGCATCCACACCCTTATCGCCGGCAAACTGCGCAATATTGAACAGCTCATCGGTAGAGCCGTCGAAGGCTTCGGGCGAATTTTTGGTAACCTTAGCCAGGGTGCTGGCCATCAGCTCCACGGCTTTGGGCGGCATGTTGGCATCGATGCCCAGCAGACTGCGCACCCGGTAATGGGCGCTGTCGGGGTTGGCCCGGCCCACGCCGCTGGCCGCAATGCTGTAGCTCTTGGTATTCGTGATAAAGCTCAGCGGGCCCCGGAACGTGACCTGGCTGGTCGAGTCGCGGAAGGCTAGCAGCGTGCCCTGGTAGTGGTTGGGGTCGCTGAAATCCTGGTCGGCAATGGTGTACTCGCCGCGCTTGGTATCGTAGTGCAGCTTGCCCGATACGGCCAGCAGCGGAATGTCGGCCGCGCTGCCCTTGGGGCCGGCGTAGAGCGGGTAAATGCGGTTGTCGGTGTCCGATATGAATAGGCCGGTGGCTAGCTCCGTGCCGTCTTCGGACTTGAGGTTGCGCAGGTCGAGGTCGAGGTTTTTGGGGTCGATACTGTCCTTCACCGCAAACCACTCGGCGGTGGCCGCATCGCGCGTTTTGCCAAATTGCAGCTGCACCTGGCCATCGAAGAGCAAACCGCGGCGGCGCGAGTTGAGGTTGATGCCGCCCCTAAAGCCGATGCGCGGGGCTAGCTGGAATTTCTGGTTGGCTTCCACGTTAGCGGTGGCTGTGGTGGCGAGGTTGGCCGTGGGCGATACCTCATCCACATCGGCCGTTTTGCGTCGGCGCAGGCCAAAGCGCTTGCGCCCGGTAGTGGAGGTTAGCAGGCCAGCCGAGTCCGATTTGAAATCAACAAACTTGAGGGCCACCGAGTCGCCGGTGGCCGTGCGCGACATATACTTGGCATCGCCGCTGAACGCATCGCGGGCATCGACCCGAATGTTGCCATCCACCAGCTTGTGGAACTTGCCCAGCGAGTCGAGCAGCACTTTGGCGTGGCGCAGGGTTTGCATCTTGCCCCCGCCCGCCAGCACCACGCGGCCCGAATCGGGCACCACCCAGGCATCGGCCGTGGCTATGTAGGGCACGCCCTTGGCTTGAAGCTGGTACTTGATAAGGTCGTAGTCGGCCGCCTTGGCCCGAAATTTCAGCCCGTGCTGCTCGGGCGCGGTCGAGGCCAGGTAGGCGCGGGCCGAGTCGGTGCCGCTGGAGCGCAGCACCACGCGCTTCTGCTTGAAATCCCAGCGGCCGCCGCTGAGCGAGGTGCGGTAGGCCGAGTACGGCAGGTCGATGGTGGCCTTGCTGCCCTCTTCGCGCTTAAACTCGGCGAAGCCTTTCTTGAGGTCGTAGGTAAAATTTACGTCGTTGGCCGCTAGGGCCGGCTTGCCCGCCTGGGCCGATTTCACGCTCAGCAGCGCATTCTGGCCCGAGTAGGCGTCGTTTTTAAACACCAGGCTCTCGGAGCGCACGTAGCTTTGCGGGCCGTCGAGGCGGCCGGCGCCGCCCACCACTTTGGGGGTAAGCAGTAGCGACCCCTTAAAAGTATGGTCGGCATACAGCTTGGCCGAGGCCCCGCTAACCGGCGTTTGCAGGTGCAGGCTGTCGGTGCGGGCGCCCCAGTTGATGAGGTAGCCCGGCGGCAGCACCACTTTGGGCGTGGTGGCGCTAGCCGCGATGGAGCCGGTTTTGCCCTCGCCAGTCAGCGAGTCGCCGTACATCACGAAGCGGTCGCTCTGCATGGTGGCGCCGAGGTAGGTTACGGTGCCGTTCGATTGCAGGCCCTGGCTGTTGAGTTTCACCTTGGCACCCGGCGAAAGCCGGCCTTTGCCACCGTAAAGGGGGTAGCCCGCCGCCGGCACGGTGTGCACAAAGCCCATGGTGCCATCTTCCTGGGTGGTGAGCGCCGTTTTGATGGGCGGCAATGCCCGGCTGTGAAACACCCCCACGAAGTTGCCGCGCGACTTGCCCACCCCCATCGAGTCGAAGCTGAAGGGCGGCACATCGAAGTAGGTGGTTGTGTCGTAGGCGCCCCCTAGCACGTCGGGCTTGTTGAAGTACACGTAGGCACCCGATGAGGAGTTGAAAGCCGGATACTTCGGCAGCTTCTTGCGGCCCGAGCGGTTTTTGGGGTCATTCAGGTACAGGCGGCCGCTCTGGTACTTGCCCTTGTTCGTGAGCACGAAGTCGCTGGGCGGCGTTTCGTCGGCGGCCACGGTTTTGTTGGTCGCCTTCTTGCGCTTGTTGCGGATGGTGAGCGAGTCAATCCGCGGCATATCAATATAATAGCCGTCGTAATCAAACAGGAAATCCTTCCCTTTGAAGCCGTAGATGGACGTTTTCACGCGCCCGCCAAACTTGAGGTTACGGTTGCGCTCCATGCGCACGGTGCCACTGTCGGGCTGCACAAACACGGCCGCCGAGTCGTCGGAAAAGCTGAACTGCTTCACCCCGCGCACCACCATCTGGTTGCTGGCCAGGTTGAGGGTAGCGCTGCGCCCCGAGCCGCTAAGCGACTTAATATCAATGTGGTCGTAGTCCTTTTTTTCGCGCGCGGCACCCACGTAGTGGCGGGCTTTGCGCAGCAGCACCACCTCGCCAGTCTGGGGCAAAATGTCCACGTAGCCATCGCGGGCCAGGCCGCTCACGGCCGAGCGCAGGTTGGCCTCGTTGGTGCCGGTAGCCACGGCTACGTCGTGCAGGTTCAGCACGCTGCCGTGCCCATGGTCGATGCTGTACCCTAGCAGCATTTGCAGCGGGTGCAGGTGGTTGATGCTCTTGAGCTGCTGGTAGCGAGTGTTGGAGAAAAAGTTGTTGCTCTCAAAATCAGCCGATACCTGCGTGGGCGAGGTAATGATGCTGAAATCCATCTTCGGCTCGCGCAGGTTCCAGGTCAGCATCTGCGCCCGAATATCTACCTGGTGGTACGAATCGGAGTACGGCGCATTATGATACAACCCTTTCTCGTACAGCAACTTGAGCTGCTCCTTACTTTTCAAGTACTTCAGCTCCACGCCGGGGTGCGTAATGGAGTCGCCGGTGGTACCATAGAGCGCCACACCTGCTCGGCCGGCCGTGATAACCGAGTCGCCAAGCACAAAATTGCGTGAGGCCGAGCGGAAGCGCAGCTTGTTATCCTGGTGCACGGTGAGGTGCGAAAGCGAGCCATCGAGCGAGGCCGACAACAAGTTGCTACCCGCCATCGAGAGCCCACCCTGGTACGCAATGCCGGGCCCTACATCCTTGAGGCGCACGTCGTTAGTGAGCGAAATAAAGCGTGGATAGCTACTCTCGGTGGCGCCCGCTTTGCGGCGCACGCTCTTGTAGCTAAGGGCGCCCTTCACTGGCGCTTCGAGCCTGGCGGCATAGGTCAGGGTCACGGGCTGGGCCGTGAACTCGGGCTTGCTAGGGTCGAAATCGAACGGGCCGAGGTCGGCGGTTACGGGGTTGCCCTTCACCGTCCAGGCCACCTGCCCACCCGTGGCCAAAAAGTGGCTGCCTACCGTGGCCGCCGTGCCGCTCACCTTATGAATAACAATGGAGTCGCTGGCCGTGCGCATCACCAGCTCGGCGTCCTTTAACTCAATCACCGGTCCGCTGATGGCCGGTGGGTAATACGCATCGTAGGCCGCGCTGGCCGAGGGCACAAACGGCTGGCTAGCCTGGTCGAAGTCGGCCGCGCTGGGTGCGGGCGTGGTGGGGCTAGCCAGTTTGGCGGCCACTGGTTTGGCCGCCGTTTTGGCTGGAGCCTTTGCAGTGGTTTTGGCGGGCGTTTTTTTCTTGGGCGTGCCCCAGCCATCGTCGGCAGCGGGTGCACCCCAGCCGTCGTTGGCGGCTTTCTTTTTGGGCGCGCTCCCGATGGGCGGGCCCCAGCCATCGTTGGCGCTGCTCCAACCGTCGTTTTTGCTGGCTTTGGTGCCGCTCCACATATCGGCCGTATCCCAGCCATCGCTGGCGCGCTTTTTCTTGGCTACGGGCTTGGGTTTGGGTTTGGCGGCAGTTTTGGCTGTTGGCTTGGCAGCAGGCAGCTCAACCGGCTTTGGCGCGGCGGGGGCGGCGTCAAACGTGGCGTTAGGGTCGGGCGCGGCGGCGGTTTTGTAGGCAAATGACAACTGCCCGCCCGTCATTCGCAATGCGTTGAAGCCCGAGCGGTAGAGGTAGCCGCCACTCAGCACCCTAGCCGTGGTGAGGAGATATTTCTCCACCTCCACGCCTGGGTCTTTGTCCACCGCCTGCCCTAGCGCGTCGAGGTACTGGTCTATCTGCTTGTCGCTGAGGCCCGCCTTGGTTTTGCCCGTCACCAGCGCGCTATAAAAAGCCGTGAGGTGCGGAATGGGCCGCAGCTTCTTATCCAACATTTTCTGCGACAGCGCGGCAATCGTCGTTTGCTGGCTGGCTGTGAGCTGGTTGCTGCCCCACATCTGGCGCAGCTGCTCGCCCAGGGCCTTGGCCCCGGCGTTGTTGCTAGCTAGCATCATCGTGCGCACATCGATGATAAACTGCTCGGGCTCAGGCGAGAGGTGGCCCGTGTAGCGCTGCACCGCCACCTGGGCCGGGCGCGCCGCACCGGGCACCCGGCCGTCGGCCGGCGGAGCAGGCTCGGCGGCCGGGGCGCCGGGCTTAGCGGCCGGCGCGGGCTTGGTAGTCTGGGCCCCGGCGGGCAGCAGGGGAAAACTTAAGCAGAAAAAGGCGGCGAGCAGTCGCTTCATAAGGTCGGGTAAAGGCCGGGGCAGCCGGCAGAGCGGCCCCGGCAGGTATCCGGGGCAGCGTTAGACTTTGGTGAAAAGGGCCGATACCCAGCTGCGCAGCGTGCGGTGCCGCTCGTAGCGCAATCCCTGGCGGGTGGCCTCGGCCGTTATCTTAGCTAAATCCTCCTCGTAAAACCCACTGAACAAAATTGGTTTCCCGCTGGGCAGCAGGCGGGCGTACTCATGCATATCTTCGAGCAGCACGTTGCGGTTGATGTTGGCCAGAATGAGGTCGAAGGGTGCCTCGTCGGCTAGGGTCTCGGCGCCGCCCAGGCGGCACTCGATGGTGCGGCAGTGGTTTTCGGCGGCGTTGTCGCGGGCGTTTTCCACGGTCCAGGGCTCCACATCCACGGCCAGCACCTGGCGGGCGCCCAGCATCTCGGCCATAATGGCCAGGATGCCCGTACCGCAGCCCATGTCGAGCACGCGCTTGCCGTGGTGGTCGATATCGATCTGATTTTCAATCATCAGCGCCGTAGTTTCGTGGTGGCCGGTGCCAAACGACATGCGCGGCATTATCTCAATATCGTACTCCACGCCCTCAGGCTTGGGGTGAAACGGCGCCCGCACCGACACGCGGTCGGCAATAACGAGGGGCTGAAAATTCTTCTCCCACTCTAGGTTCCAATTCTGGCGCGTTATCACACGGTCGGAATATGCCAGCTCGCCGATGCCTTCGTAGCGGCTCATAATCTCGGCCACCGCGTCGCGGTCAAAGGCATCTTCGGTGGTGTAGGCACAAAAGCCCGCGTCGTTGTCTTCGAAGGTATCGAAGCCTACTTCGCCCAGTTCAGCAACTAGGATTTCGGCCAGCTCGCTCGGAGCCTGCACTGTCAACTCAATAAAATCCATTTTGTATTAATTATGAGTTATGAGTTAAAAGTTAAGAGTTATTTATCAGCCGCTTCTCGCTAGGCCAATCCATATCTCCTAACTTCTGCCTCACACTTAATTTTTGCAGCCCGCAAACGAGCGCACTTTAGTGTAGTGAATGGCGAAATCGGCCCGGCTGCGGTCGGTGGTCACGTACAGCGTGTAATCGGCAAATTCCCGGTTTTCAGCCGGGCACCACAGGCCCGCTTTGTCGGCAAAGAGCTTGTTGGTCTCGTTGAAAACCAACACGTCGGCAAACGCCTGCTCGGGCTCGACATACACCACGGCGAAGCACGAATTGGCGCGGCGCGGGTCGTTTTCGAGGTACACGGAGCCGTACACTTTGCAGGGCTCCACCGAGCCGGCCGGGTGCGCTAGGGCAAGATCCGGCCGGCTAGCCGCGCCACCCACCGAGGGCGGCGCGAAAAACAGCATCAAGGAGAGAAAAAAAGATAGCACAACGTAGCTGCGTAAAGGGATGAACTGGAATTTATAACACCAAGCAAGCCGGTTAAGGCAATAATTCGGCCTAAAATGCAATTCGTCCTTCCAGCAGTGCCAGCCAGCTAAAAGGACTTTACAATTTCAACAAAATCGCGCGATTTCAATGCCGCGCCGCCAATCAGGCCGCCGTCCACATCGGGCTGGCTGAAGAGCTCACGGGCGTTCTGGGCGTTGCACGAGCCGCCGTAGAGAATCGTCGTATCGTCGGCCGTGGCCTGGTCGTAGGCCGCCGCAATCTGGCCCCGAATGAAGGCGTGGACCTCCTGCGCCTGCGCGCTGCTGGCCGTGCGCCCGGTGCCAATGGCCCAGATGGGCTCGTAGGCAATCACCACTTTCGCAAATTCTTCTTTGCTGAGGTGAAACACCCCGGCGGCCAGCTGCTGGCCAATGAAGTCGAAAGTTTCGTCGGCCTCGCGGGTTTCGAGGCTTTCGCCCACGCAAAAAATCGGCTTCAGGCCGGCGGCCAGGGCCGTGTTGAGCTTGTCGGCCAGCAGGGCATCGTCTTCGCGGAAGTGCTGGCGGCGCTCGGAGTGGCCGAGGATTACGTAGTCGCAGCCCACCGATTGCAGCTGCTTGGCTGACACCTCGCCGGTGTAGGCACCGCTTTCTTTCTGGTGAAAGTTCTGGGCCCCCAGGGCAGGGTTACCGCCGTCGCCCAGCAGCCGGTGCACGCCCATAAGCAGCGGAAACGGCGGGCAGATAACCACCTGCGGCCGGGGCCCGGTGAGCTCGTCGTGCAGCATCTGCACAATTTCCGACGTCAGGGCCTGCGCTTCGGGCAGGGTGAGGTTCATTTTCCAGTTGCCGGCAACAAAATTCTGGCGCATCGAGAGAAGATATAAAAGAGAAAAAACGCCCACCGTGGGCTAGGGCAAAAGTACAGGCTAGGGCCCGGCCCCACCCCTAGCCCGCCGCCAGCACCTGCTGGCTGCGCCGCCAGCCCACCACGGCCGCCCCCAGCAGTAGCAGCGATGCCGCCCCCAGCGCGGCCATAGCCAGCCCCGGCTGGGTGGCGCGCTGGGCCATCCAGGTGCCGATGAGGCCCCAGGCTATGGGCAGCGGCAGGCGCACATCGAGGTGGCGCCAGGCCAGGGTCAGCCCCAGCCCTACTGCCACGAGCAATAGCGCGTAGCAGCCCAGCAGGCTAGCCTCGGCCGACCAGTGC
>Ga0265797_10009350_pt1 | contig 12776 bp, 12 predicted proteins | sample P2T30metagenome_FD_192433 | JGI IMG/M metagenome (GOLD analysis project Ga0265797, IMG submission 192433) | Plant litter microbial communities from East Loma Ridge, Irvine, California - P2 T30 | ecosystem: Environmental > Terrestrial > Plant litter > Unclassified | place: USA: California... | reverse complement strand
CACGTTGTGCTGCGAGATCCTGTCCCGAGGTCGAGACGCGAGCGTATCCGATGAGCACGAGATGACTGTAGCGTTCATACCCCCTTCACCGGGCATTTTTGCGGGACAGGCATACGCGAATCCGCAGGCCAGGCGACACTTGGCCTCAGCTGGCGGCAACGGGCTCGAGAAGGTGTCCCGATGAACGACCGCCCATCGGACACCCCTTGCACCACCTTCGCGAGACGCCCCCAGCGGTCGCGCGCTCGAGGAGGCGCGCTCAGCCCCCGCCCACCCACGACACGTGCCCCTCGCGCCGCCCGTCGGCGTCGAAGACGTGGCCGACCCGCTTGTAGTAGTGCAGCAGCAGGGCACGGTCGAGCACCCGCACCTCGAGGCTGCGGACGAGCTCGGCCTCGACGGACCCCGCCTCGGAGAGGTCCCGCAGCCAGACGATGACGTAGAGGTTGCTCGCGCCCCCGGCGAGCGACGCGCAGAGCCTCGTCGGTGCGAGCGCTGCGATCTGCGCGGCGGCGGCCGCCAGGCGCGCGGCCGGCACGACCATCCACAGCGCGAGGGCGTGCGGCCACCGCCGGTGCCCGGTCGCCACGTCGACGCGCTGCCGCACCCGCCCGGTGTCGAGCAGGCGCTGCAGCACGCGCCGGGCGTGGGCGTCGCTCGTGCCCAGGGCCGCGGCCAGCGCGCGGCCCGGGGCTCGGCCGTCGCGCTCCAACTCGGCGAGCACCGTCGTCCACTGCCCCCGGTCCGGGCCGGAGGCCGTGGTCGCGCCCGCCACGACGCCCACTCCGGCACCCGGCCCGGCTCCAGCCCCGGCCCCGGCCCCGGCCCCACCGGCGCCGATGCCGCCCCGCCGCTGCTCCGCGGGCTCACCGACGGCCCGCCAGCGCGAGCCGTCCGAGAACATCGTCGTGGCGACCGACGACGTGACGCGGGTGACCCCGTCGACCGAGGGCAGGGCCTCCTGCAGCACCCCCCGGAGCTCGCGCAGGTCGTCGACGACGACCGTGAGCACGAGGTCGCGGTCGCCGGTCGTGCCCGAGATCGTGACGATGCGCGGGTGGCGGCGGAGGGTGCCGGCGACCGCGTCGACGGTGCCCGGGCGGCAGCGGACCTCGACGATGCCGACGAGCAGCTCGGACCAGGGGCCGGGCCAGGTCGTGATCCACGCCGACCCCGCCCGCTCGAGGGCCTCCCAGCGGCGCCGGGCCGCGGCCGCGCTCGTGCCGGTCACCGCTCCGACGTGGGCCCAGGGCGCCCGGGGGTCGGCCTGCAGGGCGGTGACGAGGGCGAGGTCCGGATCGGACAGCTCGACCGGCTCGGGACGGGGCTCGGTGCGCATGATCGTCGATCCTGCCCCATCTCGTGCGCGGATCGGTCGTCGCAACAGGTCCGAAACACGCGAAGCACAGGATCGACAGCACCCACCGACCGAGCATCGGAGTCCCCATGGCCACCAGCACCACCTCCCCCGCCCTCACGCTCGCCGGCGCGACCGGGCCGGGCGGGCGCCTCCTGAGGGGCATCGAACGCGCCGGCAACGCGCTGCCGCACCCGTTCTTCCTCTTCCTCATCCTCGCCGGCGTCGTCGCGGTCGGCTCGACCGTCGCCGCCGCGCTGGGCGCCGAGACGACGATGCCCTCGACCGGCGAGACCGTCGCCGTCAAGGGCATCCTCACGGCCGAGGGCGCCGCCTACGTCGTGACGAGCACCATCGAGAACTTCGTCACGTTCCCGCCCCTGGGGCTCATCGTCACCGTCATGCTCGGCATCGGCGTCGCAGAGCGCCTGGGGCTGCTCAAGGCGGCCATGCGGGGCGCCGTGCTCGCCGCGCCGCGCTGGTCGGTGACGTTCGTCGTCGTGGTCGTGAGCCTCATGGGCAACCTGGCCAGCGACTCCGCCATGGTGATCCTGCCGCCGCTCGCCGCGGCGGCCTTCCTCGCGGCCGGGCGGCACCCGCTCGCCGGGTTCGCGGCCTCGTACGCCGCGGTCGTCGCGGGCTTCAGTGCCAACGTCATCCCGGCGGGCACCGACGTGCTGCTCTCGGGCATCACCACGAGCGCCGCCCAGATCGTCGACCCCGAGGCGACCGTCTCGCCGCTGGCGAATTACTATTTCATGGCCACGTCGACCCTCGTGCTCGCCGTCGTCATCACGGTCACCTGCCAGCGGTACGTCGAGCCCCGCCTGTCGCCGTACCAGGGCGACGCCGCGACCGGCGACGAGTCCTCCCCGCTCACCCGCGAGGAGCGCCGGGGCGTGCGCGTCGCGGCCGTCGCCGTGCTGGCCTACCTGGCCCTGCTCGCGGTGGCCCTGCTCGTGCCGGGCTCGCCGCTGCAGGGCGAGGGCGGGGCGATCCTCCGGTCGCCGTTCATGACCGGGCTGCCCGTGTTCCTGCTGCTGCTGTTCCTCGTCGGCGGCATCGCCTACGGCCTCGCCGCGGGCACGCTGACCCGAGCGGTGCAGGTCCCCGAGCACATGGTGTCGGCGGTCCGCGACCTCGTGCCGTTCATCGTCGTCATCTTCGCCGCGGCCCAGGCGATCGCGTGGTTCACCTGGTCGCAGCTGGGGCTGCTCATCGCCACCGCGGGCGCCGAGGTGATGGACTCCGCCGGGCTCGGCGGCGTGGGCGGCCTCGTCGCCTTCAGCGTCGTCGCCATCGTGCCCGCCCTGCTGCTCGCCAGCGGCTCGGCCCTGTGGACCCTGCTCGCCCCGATCTTCGTGCCCATGTTCATGCTCAGCGGCGTCGACCCCGCCTACGTGCAGGCCGCGTTCCGCATCACCGACTCGGCGACGAACCCGCTCGTGCCCATGAACCCCATGCTGCCGGTCGTGCTCGGGCTCATGCAGCGCTGGGAGCCCCGCGGCGGCCTCGGCACCCTGTTCAGCCTGGTCATCCCGTTCACCGTCGTCATCTGGGTCGTCTGGCTGCTGCTCTTCGTCGCCTGGGGCCTGCTCGGCCTGCCCGTCGGCCCCGGCCACTCGCTCATGCTGCCGTGACCGGCACCGTGCCCCTCGCCCCCGTCCCGTCCGATCCGCACCCCGCGCCCACCGCGCCGCACCAGGAGGTCCCCGTGCCCACCGCCACCACCACCGCTGCCCCCACCACCAGCACCGACGTCGCCACCTCAGCCGTCAGCACCGAGACCCCGTCGACCGCCGCCGCCACCGCCGCCGTGCCCGCCGTGCTGGCCGAGCTCGCACCCCTCGTCGAGGCCCGGCTCGACCGGCTCGTCGACGTCGCCGCAGACCTGCACGCCCACCCCGAGATCCGCTTCACCGAGGTCCACGCCGCCGAGCGGCTCACCGCCGAGCTCGAGGACTCCGGCTTCGCGGTGCAGCGCGGCTTCGCAGGGCTCGAGACCGCCTTCACCGGGCGCTGGTCGGCGCCGGGGTCGGGCGACGACGCCCCCACGGTCGCGGTGTTCCTCGAGTACGACGCCCTCGAGGAGATCGGCCACGCCTGCGGCCACAACGTCATCGCCGCCTGCGGCCTCGGCGCCGCGCAGGCCGTGAAGGCGGCGCTGGAGGACTCCCCCGTGCCCGCCCATCTGCTCGTCGTCGGCAGCCCCGGCGAGGAGGGCGCCGCGGGCAAGGTGCCCATGATCGACGGCGGCGTGCTCGACGGCGTCGACCTCGCCATGATGGTGCACCCCTCGGGCAGCGACGCCGTGCGCGGCAGCTCCCTGTCGCGCGTCGCCCTCGACGTCGACTTCCAGGGCGTCGCCTCGCACGCGGCGGGTGCCCCCGAGCGCGGACGCAACGCCCTCGACGCCGCGACGCTGTCGCTCACGGCCATCGGACTCCTGCGCCAGCAGCTCACCGACGACGCGCGCGTGCACGCCATCGTCACCGACGGCGGCCAGGCGCCGAACATCATCCCCGAGCACGCGGCGCTGCGCGTCTTCGTGCGCGCCGGCGACCGCGACCACCTGCTCACCGACGTCGTGCCGCGCGTGCGCGCCTGCTTCGAGGGCGCGGCGATCGCGACCGGCACCACGGTGGGCATCGCCGAGAACACGCCGGCCTACTTCTCGATGCGGGCGAACGACGCCCTCTCCGACGTCGCCGAGGCGGCCTACGCCGAGCTCGGCCGCGAGCTCGACCCCGTGCCCGGCCTGGCGGGCTCGACCGACATGGGCAACGTCAGCCACGTGGTCCCGTCGATCCACCCGATGATCTGCCTCGCCCGCGACGTCTCGCCGCACACCCGCGAGTTCGCCGCCGCCGCCGCGGGGCCCGACGTGCCCGCCACGGTGCGCGACGGGGCGCTCGTGCTCGCGGTCACGGCGCTCACGGCGTTCCGCGACCCCGCGGTCGTCGCCGCGGCGCGCGCCGGATTCGCGGCGGGGTAGGGCAGGAGGCGCGGACCGGGCAGCGCAGCAGGCGCGGGCCCCCGCCTCGCCCCCCGGCCTACGCCCGTCGCCCGGCGAGCAGGGCGTAGGCCAGCGGCACGACGGAGGCCAGCAGGAGCACCGTGCCGAGCCCGTCGTCGTCGGCCCTCAGCACGGCGCCGCCGATGAGCAGGGCCCCGAAGAGCACCGCGGCCAGCACGCGCCGGGCGGTCCGCTCGATGCGCGAGAGCTGCTTCTCGATGCGGGGGCTGCCGACCTCGAGGGTGCCGTCCTCGAGCCGGCCCACCAGGTGGTCGAGGCGCCCCGGCAGCCGCAGCGCGACGGCGGCGGCGTCGGTCGCGCGCCGGGCGACGTCCTGCACGGCGTTGCCGCGCTCGTCGCGGACGAGCCGCGCCGCGTACGGCTCGACGGAGTCCCAGAGGTTGAAGGCCGGGTCGAGGGCGCTCGCGACGCCGGAGGTCAGGGTCACCGCGCGCAGGACGAGCAGGAAGTCCTCGGGCAGCTGGAACGGCAGCGACCGGATGAGGTCGCCGAACTGCCCGGCGAACTCGCGGTACTCGCGAGGGTCGACCTCGCGGAGCTCGGCGAAGCCCAGGCCGCCGAACCGCGCGAAGGTGGCCGTCACCGCCCGTTCGAGCTCGTTCGTGTCGGCGGTCGGCAGCAGCACGCCGAGGTCGCGCATCGCGCCGACCATGCCGCGGCCGTCACGCGAGGCGGCGGCGATGAGCAGCTGCCGGAGGCCGTTGCGGGTGCCCGTCGGGACCTCGCCCATCATGCCGAAGTCGATGAAGGTGAGGCGCCAGGGCCGCTCCCCCTCGGCCGCGGCCACCGGGGTGACGAAGATGTTGCCGGGGTGCGGGTCGGCGTGGAAGAAGCCGTGCGAGAAGAGCTGGTCGAACATCACGGCGGCGAAGACGGGCGCCACCTCGACGGGGTCGATGCCCGCCGCGAGCAGCCCCTCGTGGTCGGTGATCTTGATCGCGGAGACGTCCTCGAGCACGAGCACGCGGCGCGTGCTGCGCTCCCAGACCACCTCGGGCACGCCGACGCGGTCGTCGCCGGCGAAGTCGTCGGCGAACCGCGACGAGTTCGCCGCCTCGTGCAGGTAGTCGATCTCCTCCAGGCTGGTGCGCGCGAACTCCTCGACGAGGGCGGGCGCGTCGACCCGGTCCGAGACGAGGCGCACCCGGCTCAGCCAGCCGCCGACCTTGCGGAGCGCGGCGAGGTCGACGTCGACGATCCGGTCGATGCCGGGCCGCTGCACCTTGAGCACGACGTCGACGAGGCCCGTGTCGCCCTGGTCGACGGGACCGAGGACGGCCCGGTGCGCCTGGCCGAGCGAGGCCGCGGCGATCGGGTCGGGCGCGACCGAGGCGAAGACCCGGTCGAGCGGCACGCCCAGCTCGGCCTCGGCGAGCGCCCGGATCTCGGGGAACGGCACGGGCGTGACCTCGTCCTGCAGCCCCTCGAGCTCCTTCGTGATCTCGGGGGGCAGCACGTCGAGGCGCGACGAGAGGTACTGCCCGACCTTGATCATGAGTCCGCCGAGGTCGAGCGCGAGCCCGTGGAAGCCGCGCGCGAAGCGCTGCATGCGTCGCGGACGGGTCCGCTCGGCCAGCCAGCGGAGCCCGAAGCGGGGCAGCACGAGCTCGAACCACCACGTCACCGCGAGGTGGCGCGACGCGAAGCGCAGGATGCGCCGGTACCGGGCGCGACCGGCCCGGTCGCGCACCGCAGGACCGGCCCCGTCAGGGCCGGTCCGGTCGGGTCCGGCCTCGTCGGGTCGGGGCGACGCCACCCGCGTCAGTCTCGGGCGAGGATCGAGTAGAGGCGCTTGCGGGCCTCGTCGAGGATCGCCACCGCCTCGTCGACCTGCGCGGCCGTGCCGGTGCGGCCGACCTGCGCGGCGGCCCGGGCGAGCTCGACGCCAGCGCGGGGCAGCGCCGTGCGGCGATCGCCGGAGGAGCGGGTCGGGGTCCAGGGGTCGGACGGGTCCATGCCCGCGGCGGCCCGGCCGGAGTCGGTGAGCGACCACACCTTGCGCCCCTCGGTCTCCTCGGCGACGATCAGGCCCTCGTCGGCGAGCAGCTGGAGCGTCGGGTAGACGGAGCCTGCGCTGGGCTTCCAGTCGCCACCGCTGCGCTCCTCGATCTCGCGGATGAGCTGGTAGCCGTGCATGGGCTGCTCGGTGAGCAGCGCGAGGATCGCGGTGCGGACCTCGCCGCGCGGTGCCCGGCCGCCGTCGCGACGGTCGAAGGTCGAGCGGAGCTGGTCCATCGCCTGCCACATCCCGTCGCGGTCGATGCCGAAGGGTCCTGGGGTGCGCGAGCTGCTCATGATGATCTCCTGTCGAGGGTCGAGCGATACGTCGACGATATGCCCCCTCCCTGCGTCCCGGCAGGGCGGGCGCCCAGGCTCACCGGCCGAGGAGGCCCCCGTCGCTGCCGGCCTGGTCGAGCGCCTCGGTGATGCTGTCGAGCTGCGGCAGCGCCCGGGTGATCGCGTCGTCGCTGCCGGTCGTCGAGAGCACGTAGCGGTAGGCCTCGTCGAGGTTCTCCATCGTCGCCGTCCCCTTGTCGGTGAGGTGCAGGCGACGGACGCGGCGGTCCTCCGGGTCGGCGGCCCGGTACACGAGGTCGGCCCGCTCGAGCCGGTCCACGACCGCGGTGACGGCACCCGAGGTGAGCACGAGGTCGCGCCCGAGGTCGCCGGGCGTCATGCCCGGAGCGTCGCTGACCGTCGTGAGCGCCGAGAGCTCGGTGACCCCGATGCCCACGACGCGGGCGGCGTGCACGCGGTACCTCCGGTGGGCGTCCTCGAGGCGGCGCAGCGTGCGGGCCAGGCTCTCGACCGACTCCGGGCTGTTGGCCGGGCTCGGCGGGAGGTCGATGGTCACCCGTTCACGGTAGGGCACGGGGGCGGGGGCTCACGCCCTGGCCGGCCTCCAGGCGAGGTGCACGACGTCGCCCGTCTCGGCGACGACGAGGTCGAGGCCCCGGTCGCGCGCGACGTCGGTCACGACCTCACCGACGTCCGCGGGCACGGCCTCGCTCGCGACGACGATCGATCCCGTGTCGCTGGTCCTCAGAAGGTCGAGCAGTTCCTCCACGTCCTCCAGCCTGCCCCCGGTCCCCGACGTCCGTCGAGCCCTGCACGACACTCGTCGCCGATCGTGATGGGAACGTCACCGTCCGGAGGAGGCCCCGAGCTCACGCCGACGCCGCAGGAGGCGCGCTGCGACGAACCAGAGGACGAGCGCGGCGATCACGCCCACGGCCACGTTCGAGATGAGTCCGCTCCACTCGTCGAGGACCGGCCTGATGGCCGGTCCGAAGGCGAAGCCGAGCCCGATCCAGATGCCGTTCCAGAGGCCGGAGCCGACGAGGGTGTACAGCGAGAACCGCCAGATCGGCATCCTCTCGATGCCCGCGGGGATCGAGACGAACGATCGGACCATGGGCACGCAGCGTCCGACGAGGACCGCGACGCCGCCCCACCGGGCGAACACGGCCTCGGCCCGGTCGAAGTCCGAGTGGTCGAGGAACGGCAGCCTGCCGACGATGCGCCGGGTGCGCGAGCGCCCCAGGGCGGCGCCGATCGCGTACCAGAGGAGGGCGCCGAGCAGGGCGCCGAGGGTGGCGGCGACCCAGGCCCCCACGGCGCTCATGCGGCCCTCGTAGGCGAGGAACCCGGCGACGGGCAGGACGGCCTCGGACGGGATGGGCGGGACGAACGTCTCGATGAGGATCGCGAGCCCCACGCCGACCTCCCCCAGGCTCTCGACGAGGCCGAGGACCCACCCCACGAAGCCGGCGTGCTCGGCACCCGGCTGCACCGCGGCGGCGACGGACGGGGGTGCAGCGAGGGAGGACATGATCACGACGGTAGGGCCGGGCGTGAGCGCGTTCCTGGGACCGTGCAGGCCCTGCACGGAGGGCCCGTCCTGGCGGTCAGGCTCCGCGGCGCCCCAGGGCGTCGCGGAGCAGGGGCAGGAGGGCGTCCCCGTCCGACCCGCGGAGCACGGGCACGCCGCTCACCGTCTCGGCGTGGGCGCCCCCTGCCGCGGGCGCGACCTGGCGGAGGGCCACGGCGGCGACGGAGTCCGGGTGCTCGCGGGTGAAGGCCGCGTAGAGGTCGGGGTCGTGCTCCCCGTCGTCGCCGACGAGGACCCAGGTCACGTCGGGCAGGTCCTCGTGCAGGCGGCGGAGGGACGACCCCTTGTGCGCCTTGCCGTCCCGGAACCACCGTGTCGGGGTGGTGCCCCAGTCGGTCATGAGCAGGGCTCCGGACGGGAACCCGTTCTTGCGGAGGAAGCGCGACGCGATGCCCGCGAAGTTCCAGGGGCCGTTGCTGAGGTAGACGACGGCGGGGCGCTCCTCGCCGTGGACGGCCTCGCGGACGAGGGCCGCCATCCCGGGCACGGCCTTCCGCGTCGAGCTGGTGCCGAGGAAGGTGCGGCGCGCCGCCTGCAGCGGGTGCGCGAGCCCCGTCACCCAGACCGTGTCGTCGATGTCGCAGACCACGCCGCGCGTGCTGGCCACCACGTGCACGGGCACGCGGGCGGGCGCCCTCCCGGGGACGTGCAGCAGCGCCTCCGCGTCCTCCGCCCCGAGCGGCTCGCGGAGCGGCAGCGCGGCGTCGACGATGCCGCCGGCGTCGCTGACGACGACGGTCGTGCTGCCGGCGAGCTCGACGCGCACCTCCGCGGAGGGGCACTCGAGGGTCAGGAGGCGACGCCAGGCCGCGATGCCGCGTCGGGCCGCCGGGTCGACCGAGGCCGGCGACAGCACGACCCGCGCGAGGACACGGGCCTGCGACGGGCCCGCGTAGCCGGAGTACGGGATCAGGGCCGGTCGCCAGCCCGCCCTGGTCGCGACTCCGGACGCGACGTCGCGGAGCCCGTTCTCCGCCGCGTGGGCGACCCGGACGGCACGCGATCGGACGGTCTGCAGGGCTCGGCTCACGACGGACATCGCCTCACCCTACGAGGCACCGTGGACGGCAGCCCTCAGTGGCCGGTTCCCCTCAGCGGCCAGCGCCCCTCAGTGGCCGGCGCCGAGGTTGCCGGCCAGGCGTCCGTGCATGGCCTCGCTCGACGCGTTCATGCCCTCGATGCGGGCGTGCTTGCCGTGGCGCTCGTACTTGGTGGTGATCGCGTCGAGGGCCGCGACGGTGGAGGCGTCCCAGACGTGGGAGCCGGAGAGGTCGATGACGACGTCCTCGGGGTCTCCGGCGTAGTCGAACTGGGTCGTGAGGTCGTTGCTCGACGCGAAGAAGAGCGCTCCCGTGACCGCGTAGCGCGCCTGGTCACGGCCGTCGTCGCCCGTCGTGAGGGTGCGCTCGACCGTGGCGAGGTGGGCGACGCGGCGGGCGAAGACGATCATCGCCGCGACGACGCCGAGGACGACTCCGATGGCGAGGTTGTGCGTGACGACGACGACGGCGACGGTGAGGACCATGACCAGGGTCTCGCCCAGCGGCATGCGCTTGAGGGTGGAGGGCTTGATGCTGTGCCAGTCGAAGGTGCCGACCGAGACCATGACCATCACGGCCACGAGCGCTGCCATGGGGATGATCGCGACGACGTCGCCGAGGCCGACGACGAGGATCAGCAGGAAGACGCCGGCCATGAACGTCGAGATGCGGGTCCGCGCACCGGAGGCCTTGACGTTGATCATCGTCTGGCCGATCATCGCGCAGCCGCCCATGCCGCCGAAGAGGCCGGACAGGATGTTCGCCCCGCCCTGGCCGAGGGTCTCCCGCGTCTTGCGCGAGCGGGTGTCGGTGATGTCGTCGACGAGCTTGGCGGTCATGAGGGACTCGAGGATCCCGACGAGGGCCATGGCGACGGCGTACGGGGCGATGATCGTGAACGTCTCGAGCGTGAAGGGCACGGACGGGAAGAACAGCGACGGGAGGCTGTCGGGCAGTTCGCCCTGGTCGCCGACGGTGGGGACGGCGATCGCGGCGGTGACCGTGGCTGCGGTGAGCAGGACGATCGCGACGAGCGGTGCCGGGACGACCTTGGTCAGGCGGGGCACGAAGACGAGGATCGCGATGCCGACGGCGACCAGCGGGTAGACGATCCAGGGCACGTCGACGAGGTTCGGCAGCTGCGCCGTGAAGATGAGGATCGCGAGGGCGTTGACGAACCCGACCATGACGCTGCGGGGCACGAAGCGCATGAGCTTGGCGACGCCGACGAGGCCGAAGACCAGCTGGAAGATGCCGGCGAGGATCACGGTGGCGATGAAGTAGTCCATGCCGTACTCGCGGGCGACGGGGGCGATGACGAGCGCGATGGCGCCGGTCGCGGCGGTGATCATCGCGGGTCGGCCGCCGAGGAACGCGATCGAGACGGCCATCACGAACGACGAGAACAGCCCGACGCGGGGATCGACGCCGGCGATGATCGAGAACGAGATCGCCTCGGGGATCAGCGCGAGGGCGACGACGAGGCCGGCGACGACCTCACGGGTCAGGAGGCGCGGGTTCCGCAGCGCCTCCAGGACCGTCGGCCCGTCGTGCCCGACGGGGCGTGCGGACACGGGTGCTGCTGAGGACATGACTGCTCCTGGGGCGCTGACGAGGGGGTGAGGGGTCGCGCTACGCTGCGCAGGAGCCGCGGGCGCGTCCGACGGGACGGCGCGGCGAGGGGGCGTGCCGAGTTCAGGCCGCACCCACCGCGTTACCCTAACGTAAGGGTAGACATCCGGCCAGTGGAGGACGATCATGACCGAGACCGCGACCGTCACGATGCACATCGGTGAGCTCGCCGAGCAGACCGGCCTGTCGCACCGGACGATCCGTCACTACGACGAGGTGGGCCTCCTGGAGGCCTCCGGGCGCAGCGAGGGCGGGTTCCGCCTGTACACGCAGGCCGACCTCGACCGCCTCCTCGTGATCCGACGCATGAAGCCCCTCGGGTTCTCCCTCGAGGAGATGGCCGAGCTGCTGCGCGTCGTCGACGGCCTCGACGCCGACCCCTCGGGCCCCCGTGGGGCACAGCTGCGGGACGAGCTCGCCGCGTTCGTCGCCGACGCCGAGGAGCGTCGCAGCAAGCTGGTCGCCCAGCTGTCGATGGCGGACGAGTTCCTGGGGATGCTCCGCCGGCGCTAGGCGCCGCCCTGCACGACGGTGGTCAGTGACCGCCGCCGAGGTTGCCGGCGAGGCGGGCGTGCATGCGGGTCGAGGCGTCGTTCATGCCGATGATCTCGACGCTCTTGCCGTGGTGGTCGTACTTGGTGGTGATCGCGTCGAGGGCGGCGACGGTGGAGGCGTCCCGGACCATGACGGCCGTCTCGCCGATCGGCATCCGCTTCAGGGTCGCCGGGCGGATGCTGTGCCCGTCGAAGGTGCCGACCGACACGATGACCATGACGGCCACGAGGGCGGCCATGGGGATGATGGCGACGACGTCGCCGAGTCCCACGACGAGGACCAGCACGAAGATGCCGGCCATGAAGGTCGAGATGCGGGTGCGGGCGCCGGACGCCTTCACGTTGATCAGCGTCTGGCCGATCATCGCGCAGCCACCCATGCCCCCGAAGAAGCCGGAGAGCACGTTGGACGCTCCCTGGCCCCAGGACTCCCGTGTCTTCGCGCTGGGCGTGTCGGTGATGTCGTCGACGAGCTTCGCGGTCATGAGCGACTCGAGGATCCCCACGACGGCCATCGCAGCGGCGTACGGGGCGATGATGCGGAACGTCTCGAGCGTGAGGGGGACGTCGGGGAAGAACAGGGTCGGCAGGCTGCGGGGCAGTTCGCCCTCGTCACCGACGCGGGGGACGGAGATCCCCATCACGATCACGGCGGCTGTCAGCAGCACGATCGCGACCAGCGGTGCCGGGACGACCTTCGTCAGGCGCGGCAGCAGCACGATCACGACGATGCCGACGGCGACGAGGGGGTAGACCGCCCAGGGCACGTCGATGAGCTGCGGGAGCTGCGAGGTGAAGATGAGGATCGCCAACGCGTTGACGAAGCCGACCATCACGCTCCGCGGGATGAAGCGCGCGGGCTGCGCGCCCGCTCTGATGAGGACTGGGCGCGTCGTCGCGCAGGAGCACGGGATGACGTCGTGCTCGGAAGCTGTGGAGGGTACCTCCGGAAACCTCCCCTGACGTAAGGGCATGGATCTGTCACTCCGGGTGCTCGACCCGCAGGCAGAGGCGATCGCGCGCTCGCTGCCGACGGCACGAGCTCGAGAGATGCTCCGCCGCCGCAGGGCACCCCGGTCGCCGCTGAGGAACGGCACCCAGGACCGACAGGCACACTGGGTGATCGTGAACGAGCGCAAGCCGGACCGGCTCAACCCCTACGACGGCGTGCCCGGCTTCTGGGGCCGCCTCAACCGCTTCGTGTACACCTACGCCGGCCCCGCCCAGGTCGGCATCGGACGCCCCGAGGGCGAGGCCGTGGTCG
>Ga0265797_10009349_pt1 | contig 12777 bp, 17 predicted proteins | sample P2T30metagenome_FD_192433 | JGI IMG/M metagenome (GOLD analysis project Ga0265797, IMG submission 192433) | Plant litter microbial communities from East Loma Ridge, Irvine, California - P2 T30 | ecosystem: Environmental > Terrestrial > Plant litter > Unclassified | place: USA: California... | reverse complement strand
TTATGCTACACAGCCCATACCCTCTCTCTCTCAATCACCACAAGAATCCACCTACCAACATGTTTCGAAGATGCGCTCAACACAATCGTTTTCGCCATGTTGCCTGCATTCTAGTCGGCTTGAGTGTGCTCCTTCTTTGCCATGGCATGGTGACGCTCTGGCAATTTCGCACTCCCTTGCAGCCCTCACATCGCACCACGCTAAACGTTCCTGAGCCGCGGCGCAGCCATCCAATCGACTTACTGATAGCGGACGCGGAGAATAGCTTTAGTGAGCTGATGTCCAGGTATACGCATGATCTGGTGTCGGCAACGCATGCTTATCGACAAAAGCGTGGTCGCCACCCGCCGCCAGGTTTCGATCTCTGGTTCCAATATGCGCAGACGAACAGCGGTCTTGTTATCGAAGAACTGTTCGATCAGATCTACAGTGACCTAGCGCCGTTTTGGGGAGCGTCTGCAAACAGTATGCGGGACTTTGCAAAGCACTTTGAACATCGGATTTCTGTAAGGAACGGGTCCGTCTTTATGACTCAGAATCACGGCGAGGGAACTGCAAAAGGCCGCATGGAAGCATGGGTTGAGATGATTGAGAGCATCGGGCATTTACTTCCGGATTTGGACATGGCTATGAATATTATGGATGAGAGTCGTGTGGTCGTACCTTGGGAAGATACCAGACGGTATCTCCAGAGCGAACGCCAAACAAGGAATTCCCCTGCCCACAACGAGGTCGCCTCACAATACAGCAGCTCGAATGCGTCAGATGAAGTGTCTAGGCCGCCTCATGTGGAATGGTTAGGGCCAGGCGGGGAGTCTTATTGGGACATGGCACGGATTGCATGCGCGCCCGACTCACCAGCTCGACATCAGGCAGCTTCCACAAACTTTACTGGACCTCCACCAATACCCTCGCCTTACCCAGCCCACTCATATCGGGGATACGTGCAAAACTGGACTCATGTAAGAGATGCCTGTCAACAAAGACATCTGCAAGAGTCACATGGCACATTCATCGAGCCCATTTCGATCTCGACAACGCAAGCTTTGGTTCCCATGTTCGGTGAAACCAAATTGAAGCTCAACTCGGATGTTCTCATACCAGCAGCTGCCTACCTGTCTGAGAGGTTTGGGGGTGGAGACTACTCTGGCGCACAAACACATGGTGGCGAGTGGTCCGGCAAGGTAGCGGGTGCTGTGTGGCGAGGTGTTGCCAGCGGAGGCCGTAACAGGGAAGAAAACTGGAATCGCTTCCATCGACATCGCTTCGTTAGCATGTTGAACGGGACTTATGTGGAGAATGTCAAGACCGATTCCGATGGCAATGCAAAAGGCCAAACATTCAAGCTGCAGTCATACGCAGCATATCAACTCAGTGCAACAAATGACATGAATCTAGGTGGCTGGCTCAATCGAATTACCAACGTCGGTTTCACAAACATGCTATGTTGTCCACGGACCGACAAGCCCAACTGTGATTACACGGCTCCATATTTCAAAATTGTCGACCAGGTTCCCATGTCAGAGCAGTACGAGTACAAGCTCCTTCCAGACATTGACGGCAACTCTTTTTCGGGCCGCTATCTCGCATTCCTTCGTTCGACGTCAGTCCCAATCAAAGCGACCATCTACTCGGAGTGGCACGACGACCGGCTCATACCATGGCTACACTTTGTGCCGATGGATAGTTCGTACGTCGACGTTTACGGCATACTGGACTACTTTTTAGGCGCTGGAGACAGCCACATGGCGGTGTCCAACGGCGGCCACGATGAAGCAGCTAAGAAGATAGCGCTTCGAGGCCAGGAATGGGCGGACAAGGTACTACGCAAAGAGGACATGCATATATACACGCTTCGGCTACTTCTCGAATATGCACGGCTTTGCGACGTTAACAGGGAACGACTGGGCTTTGTGGAGGATGTGAGAGCATAGCGGAGATGGCGACGACAAGGTGCGAGCGAACCCGAGTAGTCTTCGCACATTTACACGCTGCATCTGACTCGACCTGTACACGGTCCTACCTGCGAGCATCGTACTGCATGGCTGGCGGCGACGTGCATCCAAGTCAGCACGAGCATATGCTTGGCAAGGCCTGTACGACAATGCATGTGTCAGAATGGAGAAGTGTAGGTCTTTCTTGTCATGGGCTGCATATGGTAGACGGTTGATCCTCGGGAAGACGATGATGGTGATGAATGAGGCTTCGATAACGGTGCTAGGTGCGGTACGGTACGGTACGGTACGGTACAGTACCTATGTAGCATCTGCCCCTCCAAAATTTTAGTACTAGCGGGGTGGTTTGGAAAGCATGCCCTCCCGAACCATTGACGCATCGTCGCAGCTACCCCACATCTGGCATGCACCAAGGCCTGGCAAATATTTGTCGCGCCAGACTTTTCAATTCCACCAACGCTTGCTTGTCGAGGCCGCTGGCGACTCATACCTTTTCCTTGACTCAGAGACTCCTCCCTTGTGGTGCCGTCACACCGTCACACGCTACCTCTAGGTACAAGGCCCCGCGCCTGCCTACCCTTTGCACACCCTCATCCAAATTGCGCCCACACATACAGCGACGGTCATATATTTCTATTCTCCCCGTAATACGCCAGTGTAGTAGTGTAAAGGCCATAGGAAGCCTCGAGTCGCTTTGCCACTTCTCCCAGATTGACTCATCGCCCTTCCGAACCGTCGACGCGTCGGCGCGCTCAACAGCCAACATGGAGGACCTCACAAATACACTGGCCACGCTCGGCCTCGACAAGGTCCCGCAAGAGCCCAACACATACCCTGCGCTGAACCCTTTCGACATCTACAGGAGTCACATCACCGAGCTGTTGTCGCAGGTGTCGGGCGTAGACAAGCACATCATATACCCTACTCTGGCTTGGACGGCAAAGCCAGAGCATGGCGACCTGCAACTAGCCGTCCCAGCACTTCGACAAAAGAAGAAGGATATGAAGGCATTCGCACAAGAGCTCGCCGACGCATTTCCAGAGTCGCCGCTCGTCAAGAAGCCAATCGTCACAAACACCTCGATCGGCTTCTTCTTCAAGCCCGAAACTCTAACCTCTCTTGTTGTTCCCATGGTTCTCAAGTCCAAGGACAACTACGGCTTCAACAAGAACTTTGGTCTCAAGAACCCTCAAGACCCTTCCTCCGGCCCAAAGAAGATGATTGTCGAGTTCAGTTCGCCCAACATTGCGAAACCGTTCCACGCCGGCCACTTGCGAAGCACAATCATTGGTGGTTTCCTTGCAAACCTATACGAGCGTGCGGGATGGGATGTTGTCCGTATGAACTACCTCGGCGACTGGGGAAAGCAATACGGCGTCCTTGCGATTGGCTTCGACCTGTACGGCAACGAGGAAGAGCTTGTTAAGAATCCCATAGGGCATTTATACGACATCTACGTCAAGGTCAGCAGCGTACAGCATGAAGAGGCCGAAGAGATGAAGACGCTAAAGGCCGAGGCTGCGAAGCTGAAGGAAGAGGGCAAGGATGCCTCGGAGCAGGAGAACAAGATCAAGAAGATCGAGGCCGAGGGTATCGATGAGCAGGCCAGGAAATACTTCAAGGGTATGGTCGATGGCGAGCCCAAGGCATTAGGCATCTGGAAGCGCTTCAGGGTGAGTAATTCAAACGTGCATATACAACCCGTAGACTAACTTGCGCAGGACCTTTCGATTGAAAAGTACAAGCAAACATATGCCCGATTGAACATCCACTATGACGACTACAGCGGAGAATCGCAAATCAAGGATGAGAGCATGGACCTTGCGGCAAAGATCATGTGGGAGAAGGGTGTCTGCCAAGACTCAGAAGGCGCCGTCATTGTCGACCTAACACCACACTCCAAGAAGCTGGGTAAAGCGGTTGTCAAGAAGAAGGACGGCACGTCACTCTATCTGACCCGAGATATCGGCGCTGCGATTGAGCGTGTCGAAAAGTACCACTTCGAGTATGTGACACAGTCCTTCATTTGTACAACAACATGCTAACCTCTACCCAGCAAAATGATCTACGTCGTTGCCTCACAGCAAGATCTGCATCTCGCTCAACTCTTCAAGATTGAAGAGCTCATGGGCAGGAAGGACATTTCGGACAAGTGCCAACACATCAACTTCGGCATGGTCCTCGGTTCGTGCACCTCCGTTCCTCTGCTTTCTCCCTACCTCCTTGCTAACCATGCCACAGGCATGTCAACACGAAAGGGTACTGCAAAGTTCCTCGACGACATCCTCCGTGACGTAGGCGACAAGATGCACGAAGTCATGAGGACAAACGAGACAAAGTACGCTCAAGTCAAGGACCCAGAGCAAACCGCCGACACTCTGGGCATCTCGGCCGTCATGGTCCAAGACATGAAGGGCAAGCGCATCAACAACTACACCTTCGACATGGACCGTATGACATCGTTTGAGGGCGACACGGGCCCTTACCTCCAATACGCCCACGCCCGTCTCTGCTCCATCTACCGCAAAGCCGTCGACGCTGACCCCTCGCTCGCTGAGCTCGATCTCGCTTCGGCTGCTGACCTGAGTCTGCTCCAGGAAGACAAGGCAGTCGAGCTGGTCCGCCAGTTGGCGTCGTGGCCAGATACCTTTGTCAATACGCTCAAGACGCAAGAACCAACGACTGTACTTACGTACCTGTTCAAGATGGCACACGCGCTTAGCAGCAGTTATGATCACTTGCAGGTTGTGGGCAGCGAGAAGAATGTTCTGATTGCTAGGTTGGCGCTATATGTAGCGGCGAGGCAGGTGCTGTACAATGGTATGAGGGTGCTTGGCTTGAGCCCAGTCGAGAGGATGTGAGATGGGGGCATGCACTTGCAGGCGCGTACAAGGATGGGCTTTTTGCATGACGGGCACGGAAAAGGTATAGTAAAGGCGTATACCCACACAATGTACAATCAAACGATTCGTTGTGAAGATCTGCTGTTGAGCATCGATATCACTTGTAAAACAACAATCAAACGATTACACTACTTATACTCGTCCAAACTACCAACCATCAGTCGCCTCAAAGTAACGAAGCCTAATTGCATAGCGTATATACATTCCGGCTCAGACGAAAACTTCGTCTATTTTTTTTAGTGCTACGTACACGTAGTCTAAACTACCAATCTACACTGTATACATGATGTAACTTGACTATGCTTTGGGGCATAGCCGTCTAAGGTAGGACGCAATGTCGTGCAATGAGAACAGTCTAGGGGTAGCTGTGGAGATTGAACAGCGACATCCAAAGTGTTCTGATATCCGCTCGTCTCATCGCTCTACACCGTCCATACGTCTTGTACTTTGGTGTACATTCCGTCGCAGGTGCTTAAACAGAGGGTTTAATTTTGTTTTAGAGTGGGGTTGTCTTGTTGTAATGTTTAGGGATGATGGTATTTCGTTCCGAGGGGGGTTCGGATGAGTCATGATCGTATCGTTGGATTGGAAACAACCAAATGTACAGGGGCTCCGGGGAAATGCTGAAAACAATGCTAGAACGCTGGAAAAAAAACATAAGAAAAGCAAATCAAAGTTGGGTGGTCGGAGTGCGATCGGCAATGGCGCTAGGTCATGGAGCGGGAGAAGAGACAGCGTCGTAACTGAAAGCATTACATCTGCTTAGCTCTCTTCACCTCGATTATCCTCTTGAACCCGCGCCTCGAGATACGACCAACGGCTGCAACAAGCCCAACCATGAAGGCAACGCGAAAAGACAGAAGTAGAAGACATATTGCAAGAACGCAGACGGCCCACCCCATCTCGTCCACTTGTTAGGCGCCATTGGTCACCGGCGGCCCGCCCACTCGAGGGTCACCCGGAGGTAAGCCCGGCACCTTCTGTGGAGGTGGGTGGGAGGGGTGCACATGGTGCTGGCAGCCGTGGGGACAAGTAGCGATGGATTGGTCGTCGTAGTCATCATCGTAATATTCGTCTTGGGGGTCTAATGAGCCTTCGTCATCGCGGCGGTCGTAGCCACCAGGAGGGTTCTGATTGTGCTGAGCATTGCTGGCATTGTTCTGCGCCTTTTTGCTCGCCTTCTTGCCCTTGCGTCCCTTCATCCTGGCCTTCTCCAGCAGACGTCGCTTCTCGGCCAGACGCTTGCGCTCCTTCCTATCCTTGATCTCATACTGCCGAATCAGGGCCATTGGGGGATGGCCGAAGATGTCCTCGTACTCGCAGAACTCGCAGATCCATGGCTGGCTCGGTGGGTTGTGGAAATTGGCGTACTCTTGCTGGATACGGCGTTTTCGGGCGGCATACTCGTACAGCTTGGTGGCACTACGGCGTGGCTTCCGTGGCGGGGGTGCCTGTTGCTGTTGCTGTTGTTGTTGTTGTTGTGGTGGTGGTGGGGGGCCGGTTGGCCGACGTGTAGTGCCATTGGGAAGGGCCGGGGGAGGGTATGTACCTGCACCATTCATGTTTGGGCTGGTCTGCGTGCCTTGGGTAGACACCATCGGAGCGTCTGGGCGGACGGGAGGGCGGGCGCGGGTAGACTGAGCGTGTGGCGCAGGAGCAGGAGCAGTGCTAGGGTAGGCGCCTGGGGGCTGGGGGTACTGGCCATTTTCTTGGCCCGGCCAGACCATCTTGTTGGCCGAATCGGAGCCGCACGTGAAAGTGAATTGTGTCTTGTTCGCGCTCTGCTTTGCAGCTTCCTGTTGCAGCAGACTCACGTTTTCGTTGCCGTGGGGTGGCGGGGTGGCTTGGGCGTTGGCAATGGCAGTCGAGATGATGCCGCTTTGCTCCGGGGGTCCTAGAAAACAAATAGTCAGCGCACGGACTCAATTTTTTTAGCAAAAAGACGTGTGATTTCCCGAGGTGCCACCGTACGTTTGCTGTTTGCCTGGGCGTTGGCGAGATTGGTCGAATTGGCCAGGACTCGCCTCTCTGGCCGTCCCGAACCAGGGCGGCCGAAACGCCCTCTGCCTGCGCCGGAGATGCCTGTTCCAGAGGGGGTTGTGCTGCTGTGCTGCGGTGTCGAGGGCGCTGAGCCGCAATACCGCCCAGCGCCGTCCGCGTCGTCCATGGCGCTTGCCTCGTGAGCGTGTGCGACGGCCATGCCAGCCAGATCCGCCGAAAGACTGGCGTGGTGTGAGCCGTTGGTGCCCATGTTTGGGATCTTGCGCTTCTTCTTGTTGTTCGTGTTCTCGAATGACTCATAGCCATCTACCGAAGACGAGGGCGAGCCTGGCTTGCGATAGGCACCCGTTGCGCCCGTCGCAGGCTTGCCAGACGCGTGTGTGCTGTACTGGTAGCTCGGCGACGAAGGCATCGGTCCGTTCCGGTCGTCGTCTTCCTCTTCGCTCTCCACCTCGGAATGCGTGTGTCCGCAGTGACAGGCATGGTGGTCGTTGGCCCCCGTGCGGTGGGGGCGAACGCGCTCCTCGGCCGTGTACGGGTAGTTGAAGAGCGGGACAGCCGGGGGAGGGTTGTGCGGATAGACTATCGTCTCAGCCTGCTCGGGAGAGAGTCGCGCGCGCAGAGAACGGGTGGGCAGAGGACGAATGGGCCGATCGGGGTACATGGAGGACGACGTGTCGGGTGAAGAGCGCAGCGGCGAAGAGCGGTTCCACTCGTAGCCTGCGAAGGGAAGAAGCGATGTCAGATATATGGAGAGAGCAGGGAGCAAGCTCATGCGAAACATGTCGGACTGGTCTTGTGGTGCCAAAAAGGAAATGGGTGAAGAGCGCCGTGGACAAGCCACGACGACTTCCGTTACTTACCCGCAGTCGCCGCTGCCATGGTGGCGATTCTTCCTCCAACCTCCTATCTCCAAGACGGCGCGGAGGGGGTAGTAGTTCCCCGAACAATTCAAATGTAGCCAAGCTGGTCGTCTGCCGTGCCTGTGGTGGCCGCGTTAGCACTTGCGCGTGCACAGAGTGTACCGCAACCGTCCGGCTGGTGGCCAGCACAAATTGCAGCGCTGATCTCACGTCCAAATGTGGTGTTGCGGTATCGGGACTCTGACGCACCTTTTTCGAGCCGGTTTGTGTGAGGGACGGTACTGGTGGCCAGTTAGCGGAGGACCCCTCTATTGTTCCTTGGAATCGACACTAACAAGGTATAGCTAGCAACGGCTCCAAGATCAAACTGCCAACAAGAGGGGGACTCGGGAAGAAAGAATCTAGCGAGCGGTCGCAAGCAGTGTACAAGTTGATGATGGAACTGCGTCAATGCCGAAGATGTCGTGGGGATGATTGGGGTTCGCCCGCGCTAAGACCACACACGTACTTTGGGCACAGTGATGTGGCCTTGAAGCTCGCCAAAGCAGGGACTTGGCCTAGGTTCTGTAGCCAAGCAGACCAAGTCGTACACACGATGTCTTGAACAATGCAGAGAGACAAGAGTGCACATGTGTGAGAAGATGCACACTTGTGGCCGAGGTCGTCGTCCATGTGCGCGGTGCAATGAGCGCCCGGGCAGCACGTGCTGAGTGGCGCTAGATGCGACAGGGGGATTGGTAATGGCTTTTGGGCATGTCCAGCAAATGGCAACCCAGCCTGCGATTCTCCCGCCTCGTCCTTTGGCATTCCTCGTCTCACCCCTCTTGCGACTCTCCACCTTGTCACGTTTGATTCGCTTTCTGAGCCCGAGTCTTTCAGTTTGTCGTGTCAACATCGGAGCCTCCGGAGAGACCCGCCTGCATTGGCACTGGCCGTGCTTCACCACGACAAGCAAAGGCCATGTGTGTGACTACCTCCCTATTGGATCGAGATCTCGTCGCAATTTGCAGGCTTCAACATGGAACCAACGGAGCTCTCGTCCGAGGCAAGTCGCGGTACATTCCGTATCTTTTGAGCCCAGGGGACTCAGCACCGAAGCCGATGCGTACCCAGCAGTCTAGTATCCCGCATTGGTCAAGAACGGGGGGCGGGTCCAAGTCGAGGCGATAGTTCGCGATGCGTGGTAGTAAAGTGCATGTAACGAGGGCTTGACAGACGTATTGAAAGGCAATAATTTCTACAAGAAGCACTAGAAGCTCGTGCATGGAAAAAGCATTGCATCCCGTCCAGGCACCAAGAACGCCGCAGCCATGGGCTTGGGGGTAGGATCTGCCCTGCTCTGCCATCCCAGCTCGTACCTGCATTTGTGAGAACTTGTGACCCCGCATACACTTGCGTAACATACTAGGCGGATGCACTCTGCACTCTCTCAAGCTTCATGACACTCTGCAACGTCCATGGACCACAGCCGAGATCCTTGCCCACGCTTAGGGACTTTGGCGAAGCCTTGTGCATGGGCCTAAGTCATCGCTTCTAATCGATTGCTGACCGCGGCTACGTCATCCATGCAGCTAACCACCTGCAGGCAATTGGACGAGCCCTCTGGCATAGTGTTCACGGCTTCCACTATGTCGGCCTCGGTGCTCTCCAACGCTAATAGCCTCATGTCCACTTGCCCAGTAACTCCCCGCGTGGTCAACGACGCACAAGTGCCATCGTTGCCCTCAAAGCACGAGCGCCTTGTCCTTGGCGGCAACTTTGGAGTCTGGGCTGGACTCTTCGGCACCTTTGACTGTACTGTAAAGGGAACCAGGTGTGGAGGCTCTTCGTAAAATTCCTCTCGGGGTTGGGCCGTCATCTTGTCATCTAATGCTTGCTGCTAGGAAAGATGACCCGTGGAATCCCATCCTACGCCATGAAATGAGGTATTGTTTCCCACTAATGCGTAGGGCAATAAAATATTTTCTGGGTTTTTTGGTGTCTATGCAACATTACCTAGGTCGATAACTGGCTGTAGCATACAAGAAACATGTTTGGGGTTCCGAACCTGAGCATTTATTGTTGGTCTGTAGGTTCCATGGGCGACCTCCTATTCCAGACCGCTTCAAAAAATCCTCAGTTTCTGGTGGTTGACGCTTTGCAGGTTACCAAGTCCTCGTCTTGGCCTCACTGCCTGTAGTTCCCAGACCAAGGTAGCAGGATGCTAAACATCTTCACTCATCAAACGATGAAGCGGTTCTCCTATACTTGTTTGATTGCTCAACAACGCCCACTGTATCCCTTTCGATTAGCTTCACGGGTAGTCGCTACGCCGCGTCGGGGTGCGCTTTGTGGTTCTTACCGCATTTAGTCGATCAGCATGCGCCAGCTATTGGGACTGGCCCTCCCGTCCACACCCGCATCACGACGATACGCTAAACAGAAAAGAAAGTGTAAGAATAAGCGGCCCGTGCATCCTCCAACGCTCCACGCATAAGCTCGTTCGTTTTGAAAAACAAAGGCTCCTAACAGCTAGCGCCAGTCTAATTCATCAAAGGAGACAGCAACATGCAGGGATTGGGTCGTTCAGAGGCCCGTTCTTCTCGTGGATTTCATACATGCAACACGCCTTGGGAAATGATCTGGCATTGGAGACCCTGGACCTTCACTACGGTGGTTCAGATGCTAGCGTGCGTGGCCCCAACCCATCTTCGATTGAGGGGGAGTGGCTGGAGATGTGCACCTTTAGTCACAGATGCAAATCGTATTCCCAAATTGTCCATGCAAGAGCACGTACTCTGACTTTGTTTGTTTGCATTCGCGTTTTTGACTCGCGCAAGCCCCTCTGTCTTACTGAGGTTGTGACACCTTCGCAGAGACCCTAGATTGACAGTGATCAATCTCCAGAACCCCAATCAAACCCTCTTGGTTTCCTTCTCTCATCATTGCGTCAGCATCTCTGGTCTTCGACTAAGGGTCGATTCGCTACCGCCCTTCCACCCGTGGTAGCGCTCCCGAATCACATGGAATAAACACTGAACACATAACACCAACCTTCTTCCTTCTAGACATAAGACTTTAATACCCCGAGCAAAAAAACACGGAGACTCAACACAACTGCCCATCATGATGATCGGGTACAACAATGTTCAGTGCTACCATCCATCCGATGACTGCCCAATAAAATATTCGTACTGGAAATACCAACCCTCCTTCAGCACTAATGCCACTTTTACTGCGCTCTTTGGATTGTCTATGCTTCTTTTCCTGGTGCAGGGTATCATAGGGAAGAGATGGATGGGCTTCACCATCGCAATGGTTACGGGTTGCGCCCTCGAGGTTGTCGGTTATCTTGGACGCATACTAGCAAGCCAAGACATGTTCAACGAAGTGAGTGGGAGACAGGGCGAAAGTTACGACCACCATCACGGACAAGCTAACCTCAGCTAGAACCCGTTTCTCATACAGATCATATGTTTGACCATCGGCCCCGCCTTCCTCGCTGCTGGTATTTATCTGTGCCTTGCACGCATTGTCACCACCGTTGGTCCTGAACACTCGCGCATCAAGCCCCTTTCATATCCGAGGATCTTCGTTCCCTGCGACATCATCTCTCTCATACTGCAGGCAGTGGGTGGAGGCATGGCTAGTATCTCGACACACAACGGAAAAGATCCTCGAAAGGGCAATCACATCATGGTCGCCGGCTTATCTTTTCAAGTCGCAACGCTGCTCGCCTTCATCATTCTCGCTGCTGATTTCGCCTGGCGCACTTACAGCGGCCGTACCCATCTTGGCCAGATTGCTCCAAATCAACAGCAGATGAGGCTTCGCCGCTCCTGGCCGTTCAACGCCTTTCTCATCGCTCTATCACTCTCCACTCTATGCATCTTCACACGATGCGTGTTCCGCGTTGCCGAACTGAGTGGGGGCTGGCATGGTTATCTTGCTACCACACAAAAGTATTTCATCGGACTCGAGGGTGCGGTCATCGTTGCGTCCGTATTGCTCCTGAATCTGTGCCACCCAGACATGTGCTTCAAGGATGCTATTGATGCGAGGGTTGCGCAACCGAGCCAGAAGACGTGGTATGGCAAGACGAGGAATGCCGTCATGACACACCATGGTGCGGATGAGAGTAACACTGAGTTGGTGGGTTTTAACAACAGAGACGGAAAGTACAGGGCGTGATGATATCTACGGTTTGATGCCAGAGAGAAGTCGACAAGAGCCAGTGAGCAATACTGCTATAGTGTAGCTCCTGCTCAAGACACCCGCTAATGTCGAATGATAATGTCTTCATCATGGGCGCTGTAGCTGTCTCCTTTATTCAGTATGCTATACCTCTTCTCCTAGATACTTTGGGAATCTTTACTTTGAATCGGACAATGATTACTTAGCTCCCCTAAGTCTTGCGGATAAAGATAGGTTATTCAAGTGCCTTGTTCGATCATTGACATCTACGACAAAGTGACCAATACTTGGTGTGGAAATCCTCTAGAAATTTTCCTATGTCGGTGAAATGAAGGTACATGTCTTGAGCATTTCCATTCTTATACCGACTATGTCATTCGCGCCAGGTTATATCGTGAGCGGAAACCACATGTGTGAGGGGCTTCAACGCCACGTTTGCCAACAGTTCGATATCCGCAAGGGCCGCTGTCGGATTCAAGTGTGTATTCCTACTTCTCCCTCGTAGAGTTAGTTGTATTTAGCTCGTAGGCGCATAGCTGGCAGGTGACACGATCTACTTCCGGCTACTTTGGGTACCTTTACCCCCGCTCACAGACCGCAGCGCTCTCCAGAAACGAGCCACATGACAGACTAAAGACCTTCGCTATGCTCCACCCGATATAAAAAGTCCTTGCACCTACCGCCTCCAACTTTGTATCACTCGACACGCTCCACTGAAGCGAGTAAGCTTTGTCGCCACAACACCCTTGGTAGCCACCAAGAGCCTGTTTTACCTCAACCTTGCTGCACCTCATCATGAATCAAGCAGAAGACGTCGAGGTCATCATTGGCCATGAGCGGCGCTACAAGTTCCACTCTGGTACTTTGGCGCGCAACTCGACT
>Ga0265797_10009348_pt1 | contig 12777 bp, 14 predicted proteins | sample P2T30metagenome_FD_192433 | JGI IMG/M metagenome (GOLD analysis project Ga0265797, IMG submission 192433) | Plant litter microbial communities from East Loma Ridge, Irvine, California - P2 T30 | ecosystem: Environmental > Terrestrial > Plant litter > Unclassified | place: USA: California... | reverse complement strand
GACGCTGGTCGGCAAGGTCTGGGTGCGGCCCGGGAACGTCCCGGCGAAGGTGATCGTGGCCCCGAACTCGCCGAGGGCCCGGGCGAAGCAGAGCACGGCCCCGGCGGCGACGCCCGGCGCGACGAGGGGCAGCGTGACGCGTCGGAACGCGTACCAGCGCGAGGCCCCGAGCGAGGCGGCGGCCTCGTCGAGCCCGCGGTCGACGCCGCGCAGCGCGCCCTCGACGCTCAGCACGAGGAAGGGCATGGCGACGAACGTCTGGGCGATCACGACGGCGGCGAGGGTGAACGGGATCGTCACGCCGAACACGGCGTCGAGGGGGCGGCCGAGCAGCCCGGTGCGCCCGAGCAGGTAGAGCAGGGCGATGCCCCCGACCACGGGCGGCAGCACCAGCGGAACCGTGACGACCGCGCGCAGCAGGCGGCGCCAGGCCCGGGGCCACGCGTCGCTCGCCGTCAGCAGCCAGGCGAGCGGCACCCCGAGCAGCAGGCTGAGGGCGGTGGCGAGCACGGCGCTCGTGAGCGACACGCGCAGGGCGTCTAGCACGGCCTCGCTCGCGAGCCGGGACCCGAGCGTCGACCACGGCGCCCTCACGAGCAGCGCGACGGCGGGCAGCACGAGCAGGGCCAGCCCGACGAGCGCGGGCACCAGCACGAGCACGGGGAGGCGGCGATCGCGCCCGGGGCGTCGGTCGCGTCCCGGGGCCCGGTCGCGTCCTGGGCGCCGGTCTGGTCTGAGGCGTCGGTCGGGGAGGGCAGCCACGGCGGCGTCAGCCGACCGTGAAGCCGGCGTCGGCGAGCACGGAGCGGCCTTCGGCCGAGAGCACGGAGGCGACGAAGGCGTCGGCGAGGGCGGGGTCCGCCGAGTCGCGCAGGCGGGCGGCCTCGTATGCGGTCGTAGGGGCGTCGTCGCCGCCGATCTCGACGCCCTCGACGGCGTCGCCGGCGGCCACCACGTCGGTGCGGTAGACGAGGGCGGCGTCGACCTCGCCCAGCTCGACCTTCGTCAGCGCGCTCTTCACGTCGGGCTCCAACGTCGCCGGCACGACCGACACGCCCGCCGCCTCGAGCACCTGCTCGGCGAGGGCGCCGCACGGCACCTCGGGGGCGCACAGGGCCACCGAGACGTCGGGCGACGCGAGGTCGGCGAGCGACCCGACGCCGCCGGGGTCGCCCGGGGGCACGGCGATCTGCAGCGAGTTCCGGGCGAAGGTCACGGGCTCGCCCTCGACGAGGTCGGCGTCGACGACCGTCCGCATCGTGGCGGAGCTCGCGCTGAGGAACGCGTCCACCGGCGACCCGGCGACGACCTGCTGGGCGAGGGCGGAGCTGCCGCCGTAGCTCACGGTGACCTCGGCACCGGGGGTGCGGGCCTCGAAGGCGTCGACGATCTCGTCGAGGGGGCCGGTCAGCGAGGCGGCCGCGAGCACCGTGATGCTCCCCGTCGAAGCTGGGTCGCCGGTCGCACCGCCCGCGGCGCCGGGCGCGCCGTCGGCGGCGGAGCAGCCCGTGAGCAGCAGCCCCAGCGCGGCGAGCGCCGCGAGCGCACCTCCGCGTCGTGCGCCCGCCCGGCGACCCGACGACCCGGACGGAGCCGAGGAGGCGCGGGTGCGGGACGCGCCCCTCACCGGTCGTCCTCCCCGGCCGTGGTCCGCTCGCCCTGCGGCCCGAGCGTGACGCTGACGTTCGTCGCCTTGGCGCTCGCGACGACGGGGCTGCCGACCTCGAGGCCCAGCTCGTCGGCGGCCTCGCGGCTGATGAGCGACACGACCCGGAACGGGCCGGCCTGCACGTCGACCTGGGCCATGACGGTGTCGCGGACGATCGCGGTGACGATGCCCGTGAACCGGTTGCGCTCGCTGACCGACCCCGCGCCGATCGACCCCGCGCCGGCCGCCGACCCCGACCCCGCGCCGGTTGACCCCGACCCTGCCCCGCCCGCCTGTTCGCGCGCCACCCGGGCGAGCTCCGACCCGACGACGGCGAGGCGCCCGCCCGGCCCGGGCACGAGGCCCAGTCGCCCGGCGTCGGCCCAGCGGCGGACGGTGTCGTCGGAGACGCCGACGAGGGCGGCGGCCTCGCTCACGCGGTAGAGGGTCTCGGTCATGTCGCGAGCGTACCGTCCCTCCGCACCTGCGGCGTCAACCGCCGCCCGGCACCGCTCGTGCGGGTCGGCGCGTCACGATCTGCCCTACCCGACGGGCGTCGGCGACGACCGTCCCGGCCAGCCGGTCCGACCACCCCGGCCCGGCGCGCAGGATCGACACGAGCAGGATCACCAGCACCGCGGCCGCCAGCGACGACTTCTGCAGCGCCATGTACGGCTCGAGCTGCCGGACGAGCAACGCGAGGGGGATCGCGAGCCACTCCCACCGCCCGGTGAGGGCGACGAAGGGCACCAGCAGCAGCGCGTACCAGGGGTATCGGGGGCTGACGGCGACGAGCACGACGCCGATCATCACGAGCTGGCCGAGCCACGGGCTGTCCGGCGGGGTCTTCACCCAGACGAGCGCGGCCGTCACCGCGAGCAGCAGGGCGACGACGGGGGTCGTCCACGCGTCGGGCAGGAACGCCGACATGAACACGAACCGCGAGCCGTCCTCGTAGCCCTCCTCGGTCAGGTAGCCGGGCAGGTACCCGAGCACCTGCCACCCGGTGGTGGCGACGTACGGCACGTAGAGCAGCGCGAACGTGACGATCGACGCGACGACGACCTTCGCCGGCTGGCGGCGCAGCAGGGCAGGGGCGGCGATCGCCGGGATGAGCTTCGTCGCGACCGCGACGCCGAGCGCGACGCCGCCGCGCCAGCGTCGCCCGGTCGCGACCAGCAGCGTGGCGGCGACGACGAGCACGGCCCCGAGCAGGTCGACGTGCGAGTTGGTGATCCCCTCGCCGACGACGAGCGGGCACCAGCCCCAGAGGGCCGCCCAGCGCGGGTCGAGGCCCCGGCGGCGCAGGGTGACGACGAGCGCGACGGTCGTGCCGAGCACGAGCAGCGCGCCCGCGAGCTGCAGCGGGAAGAACCCCACCTCGGGCCCGACGAGGGCGCGCACGCCCCAGAAGTACAGCTCGGCGGCCGGCGGGTAGATCGTCGGCACCTCGGGCCGGTTGATGGCCGTGCACACGACGTCGCCCGTCTCGGTGTCGTAGGCGCGGTGGATCTGCCGGTCGGGCTGGCTGCACCGCTCGCCGATCGTGCCGTCGTCCCGGGTGAAGGGGGCCGCCTCCGGGAAGATCCAGTCGGGACGCAGGTCGCGCAGCTCGCCCGAGTCGGGCGTGTAGGCGTAGGGCGACACGCCGTCGACCTGCACGATGCCGTCCCAGGCGTACCGCGCGGGGTCGGTGCTCGTGTTCGGGTCGCCGAGCAGGCCGGCCCCGCCCACCAGCGCCGTGCCCGCGAGCACCAGCGCCGTGGCCGCCCGGGCGGGCACGCGACGCAGCAGCAGGACGGCCACGACGAACACCGCCCAGCACACCGCGGACCACACCACGTAGGAGGCGCGCAGCTCCTCCCGCAAGAAAGGCAGCTCGAGCACGCCCCACGCCACGGACGCCGCCAATCCGGTGACGGCGACGGCCGCGAATAGAGTACGCACCTGTCCAGTCTGGTCGACGCCGGCCTGGGAGTCCGCGACCACGCACGGCCGACCGAGATGAAGTCCCATGAGACGCCTGCTCCTCACCCTCCGCACCGCGGCGTCCTCGCCGGTGCGGAACGCGCGCTCGGCGACCGTGCTCGGGCGCCTGCTCGGGCTCGCGTTCCTGGTCTGCCTGCTCACCGGCCTGTACAGCCACTTCCTCCAGGAGCCTGCCTCCTGGATGCGGTTCCCGACCTCGCCGGTCTGGCTGTACCAGGTGACGCAGGGCGTGCACATCACGGCCGGCATCGCGGCGATCCCGTTGCTGCTCGGCAAGCTGCACGCCGTGTTCCCGCAGCTGTTCCAGACCCCTCCGGTCAGGCACCCGGTGCAGGTGCTGGAGCGCGCCTCCATCGCCCTGTTCGTGGCGACCTCGGTGCTGCAGCTCGTCACCGGCCTGCTCAACACGTACCAGTGGTACCCGTGGCCGTTCCCGTTCAAGCAGGTGCACTTCGCCCTGTCGTTCGTCATCATCGGCTCGCTCGCGGTGCACATCGCGGTGAAGCTGCCCCTGATCCAGCGCTACTGGCGGGCACGCGACAGCTACGACGCCGACGGCCGGTTCGTCGAGCCGTCCGGCGAGCTCGACCCGGCCCGGGCCGAGCACCAGGCCGTCCGCGAGCTCGCCCTGCTGCGCCGCGACGAGCCGCAGCCCCGCGGCCTGGTCGGCCGCGTCACGCGCTGGATCGACGACGCCCGCGAGCCCGAGCGCGAGCCGGCCCGGTCCCGCGTCACCCGGCGCGGCTTCTTCGGCGCGGTGGGCGTCTCGACCGTCGGCGTCGTGGCGCTCACCGCCGGCCAGTCGTTCACGCCCCTGCAGCCGCTCAACGCCTTCGGCCCACGCCAGCGCGGCCTCGGCCCGAACGACCTGCCCATCAACCGCACCGCGGCCGCGGCCAAGGTGCTCGAGACCGCCATGGACCCCGACTGGACCCTGACGATCGCGCACGGCGAGCGCTCGATGGCCCTCAGCGCCGACGACCTCGAGGCGATGACTCAGGGCGACGAGCGCCTCCCCATCTCGTGCGTCGAGGGCTGGAGCCAGACCGCGCACTGGCGGGGCGTCCGCCTCGTCGAGCTGATGGCGCTCGTGGGCGCGCCGGCCGACCGGTCGCTGCGCGTCACCAGCCTCGAGGAGAAGGGCGGCTACCGCGTCATGCTGATGGGCCCCGAGTACGCCACCGACCCGGCCACCCTCGTCGCGCTCGAGGTGAACGGCAGCCGGCTCGACATCGAGCACGGGTACCCTGCCCGCATCATCGCGCCAGGGCGGCCCGGGGTGCTGCAGACCAAGTGGCTCAGCCTGATCGAGGTGATCTGATGACCCGCTCGTCGGCCGTCCCCGCGGTCCCCGCCTCCACCGGCCGCGGCGTCCGCGCCGTGCGGGCCGTGCTGCTCGTCGTGGGCGTGGCCCTCATCGGCGTCGGCGGCTGGGTGCTGACCGACACCGTGTCGCCCACCCGCTACGGCGGCCTCCTCGTGTGGCTGATCGGCGCCGTCCTCGCGCACGACGCGGTCATCGCCCCCGTCGTGGCCGGCGTGGCCCTGCTCGTCGGGCGCACCGGTCGTCGCGTGCGGCCCGCGGTGATCGCCATCGTGCAGGTCGGCGTCGTCGTCGGCGTGGTGCTGACGCTGATCGTCGTGCCCGAGATCGTCGCGAAGGCGCGCGGGCCGAAGAACGACACCGTGCTGCCCTTCGACTACGGCGCACGCCTCGGCGTGGCCTGGCTCGTCGTGGCCGTGCTCACCGCGCTCGCCGTGGCCGGCTGGGTCGTGCTGGCCCGGCGCCGCGAGGCGCGCCGCTCGGCCTGACACCGCGGGCCCCGGCACGGGACGCCGCCGTCGCGGTGCCCCGAGGCGGAGGCGCGGGTCAGGAGGCGCGGATCAGGAGGCGCGGGTCAGACCGCGCGGACGAGCCGGCAGAACGTGCGGCGCCCCACCGACCAGGTCTGCGAGACGCGCAGCCCGGCGGCCGCGGCGTGCCGGCCGAGCGCCTCGCGGCCGACCTCGGCCCACGGGAACGACGCGCTCGCGCGGCCCTGCTCGTCGACCACGTGGGCGTCGTAGGCGACGTCGACCGACGCGTCCGGAGCGGTCTCGACGACGACCGACCCGGACGGGGCGACCGCCGAGGAGGCGCGGGCCACCAGGGCGGTCGGGTCGCCTCCGATGCCGATGTTGCCGTCGAGCAGCAGGGCGACGTCCCACGTGCCCTCGCCGGGCAGCGCGTCGAAGACCGAGCCGGCGACGACGGGCAGCCCCGCGTCGACGGCCATGGCGACGGCGGTGACGCTGACGTCGACGCCGAGGGCGTCGAGGCCGCGGTCGACCGCGGCGCGCACCATGCGCGCGGGGCCGCAGCCGATGTCGAGCACCGACGAGGCGTCGAGGATGGTGCTGAGGTCGGCGGCGTCGGCGCCGCGGCTCCACCGCGCGACGTCGAAGGCGTCGTCGGCGAACGGCTCGGCGTCGGGCTGCGAGCGCCCAGGGGAGCGGACGAGCTGGAGGCGCCCCTCGCGGCGGAGGGCGCGGGCGTACGGCTCCGCGCCTCCTGCGCCGAAGGCGGGTCGGGGGTCGGCGGTGAGCGTCATGAGAGGGTCTCCTCGGTGGGGTGCCGGGAGGCGTCGGGCTCGCCTGCGAGGTCGTGGTCGTGGTCGTGGTCTGCGTCGAACCGGGCGAGGGCCCGGGCGAAGCGGCTGTGGGGGGCGGCCTCGGCGGCCAGGCGGGCGTCGTCGATGGTGTCGACGTCGACCAGCTCGGGCAGGGTGCGCACGCGCAGCCCCGCCTCGGCGAGCCGTCGGAGCTGGTGGGCGCCCGTGTCGTCGCGCGACATGGGCACGCCGCGCAGCAGGTCGCCGGTGGGACGCTCGAGCCCGAGGGCCCAGAAGCCGCCGTCGTTGGCGGGGCCGAACCACGCGTCGACGTCGTCGGCCGGGTCGTCGAACGCGGGGGCGAGGTCGGCCACGGTGAGCTGGGGGGTGTCCATGCCGACGAGCACGGTCCGGCCGTCGACCTCGTCGAAGAGGGCGCCGAGCCGTGCGTCGAGGCCGCCGCCGATCTGGTGGATCACATCGAAGTCTTCGGAGCCGGACGGCGTTCGGTTGCCGTCGAAGAGCAGGACGCGCCGGGTCGCGGGCAGCCGGCGCACCACGTCGAGGGTGTCCTGGATCGCCGCCGCGGCGACGTCGGCGGCCTGCTCGAGGCTGAGGGGAGGGTGCAGGCGGGTCTTGACCTTGCCGGGCAGCGTCTCCTTGCAGATCACCACGACCGTCGTCATCGTCCGGCCTCCCGCAGCAGCCGGGACATGTCGCCGACGGCCCGCGCGGTGCCCCGGATCGTGCCGGTCACCTTGCTGCGGCCCACGCGCGGCGCGTACGGCACGTCGAGCTCGCGGATGCGCCAGCCCGCCTCGGAGGCGCGCAGCACCATCTCGAGCGGGTAGCCGCTGCGGCGGTCGGCGAGCCCCAGGCCGAGCAGGCCCTCGCGGCTGGCGACGCGCATGGGGCCGAGGTCGTGCAGGGCGACGCCGGAGGCGCGGCGCATGAGGTGGGCGAGCACCCGGTTCGCGACGCGGGCGTGGAAGGGCCAGGCGCCGCGCGCCGTCGGTCGGCGACGGCCGAGCACGAGCTCGGCCTCGCCCGCGAGCACGGGGGCGGCGAGCAGGGGCAGGTCGGCCGGGTCCATCGACGCGTCGGCGTCGCAGAAGGCGACGAACGGGGCGGTGGCGGCCTCGAGGCCGGCGTGGGCCGCCGCGCCGAAGCCGCGCCGCGCCTCCTCGACCACCAGGGCGCCGTGGTCGCGCGCCACCTGAGCGGAGTCGTCGGTGGAGCCGTTGTCGACGACGATCGCGCGCCAGCCCTCGGGCAGGCGCCCGAGCACCCAGGGCAGCGCCCCCTCCTCGTCGAGGCAGGGCAGCACGACGTCGACGGTGGAGATGCTCATCCTCCCGACCCTACGGACGCCGCCTAAGAGGGGGCCGAGCCGGCCCCGGACTGGGGGTCGTGCGGCGTCCGTGCCGACGGTCCGGGCGGGTCCGTCGGGGACGGGCGGTGTCGACGGACCGTCGACGACGGGCCCGCCCGTGCCGCCCGCGGATCGCTAGCCGGCGACGGCCGCCCGCAGCGGCGCGGTGGCGAACTCGCGCATGCCCGCCTCGAACGACACCGCCGGGGCCCAGCCGAGCTCGTCGCGCAGCCGCGCCGACGACGCGGTGACGTGACGCACGTCGCCCGCGCGGTACTGGCCGGTGACGACGGGCGCGGGCCCGCCGGCCTCGCGGGCCAGCGCCTCCGCCATCTCGCCGATGGTGTGCACGGTGCCGCTGCCGACGTTGAAGGCCCGGAACGCGTCGGGCTCCTGCCCGGCGGTCCAGTCGAGCGCCGCGAGGTTCGCCGAGGCGACGTCGCGCACGTGGACGAAGTCGCGCCGCTGGGCGCCGTCCTCGTAGACGCGGGGAGCCTCGCCGCGCTCGAGCGCCGAGCGGAACAGCGAGGCGACCCCGGCGTACGGGGTGTTCTGCGGCATGCCCGGGCCGTACACGTTGTGGTACCGCAGGGCGGCGGCGCGGCCGCCGGTGCTGCGGGCCCACGAGGTCGCGAGGTGCTCCTGCGTCAGCTTGGTGATCGCGTAGACGTTGCGCGGGTCGAGCGGGGCGTCCTCGGCGATCAGCTGCGGCTCGAGCAGCTCGCCGTGGGCGTCGCGCGGGTCGAAGACGCCGGCGTCGAGGTCGGCGATGCGCCGCGGGGCGGGGCGCTCGGTCTCGCCCCGGCTCGTGCGGTAGCTGCCCTCGCCGTAGACGACCATCGACGACGCCACGACGAGCCGGTCGACGCCGGCCCTGTCCATGGCGGCGAGCAGCACGGCGGTGCCGTGCTCGTTGCTGTCGACGTAGTCGGGGGCGTCCTGGAAGTCGACGCCGAGGCCGACCTTCGCCGCCTGGTGGCAGACCGCGTCGACGCCCACGAGCGCCGCGTCGACGACGGTCGCGTCGCGCACGTCGCCGTGCACGAAGTCGACCCGGGGGTCGAGCGTCGGCGGGCCCCCGTGCACGTCGGGGCGCAGCGAGTCGAGCACGCGCACCGACCAGCCCCGGTCGAGCGCCTGCTCGACGATCGCCGAGCCGATGAAGCCGGCCCCGCCGGTCACGAGCAGCAGGCCCGGCGACGAGGAGGCGCCGGTCGCGTCGCCCACGCCGGTCACGCCGTCGCCGACCGCACGGGACGCGCGAGCACCGCGGCCGTCGCCGAGGCGGGCACCAGTTCCCGAGGCGCGTAGTCGTCGGGCAGGCCCGCGACGATGGCCTCGATGGCGGCGACGATGCGGGGCTGGGCCGCCGCGAGGCGGTCCATGACGAGCTGGTGGCTGACCGCGTCGTCGTCCTCGCCCTCCTCGGGCGCGAGGCCGGCGTCGCTGTCGGTGACGAACGAGATGTTGACCGCGCCCATGCCGAGCTCGAGGGTGAGGGGCACCTCCGGGTACATCGTCATGTTGATCGTGTGCGCACCGGCGGCGCGGAACCACAGCGACTCGGCGCGGGTCGAGAAGCGCGGGCCCTGGATGACGACGCAGGTGCCGGTCGCGGCGAACGGCTCGCCCTGCGCCTCGAGGGCCGAGACGGCGGCGGCGCGCAGCACCGGGTCGAACGGGTCGGCGGCGACGAGGTGCTGCACCGAGCCCTCTTCGTCGAAGAAGGTGTCGGGCCGGCCCCACGTGCGGTCGATGAACTGGTCGGTGACGACCATCGTGCCCGGCGGGTACTCGGGGCTGACGCCGCCGACGGCCGACGACGACACGACGGCCTTCGCGCCGAGCGACGCGAGCGCCCAGACGTTCGCCCGGAAGTCGATGCGGTGCGGCGGCACCGAGTGGCCCTTGCCGTGCCGGGTGAGGAACGCCACGGTCCTGCCGCCCATCTCGCCGACGGTCACCTCGCTCGAGGTCGGCCCGTAGGGCGTCTCGACGACGTGGCTCGTCGCCGTGCCGGGCGCGAAGAGCGAGTACAGGCCGGAGCCGCCGATGACGGCGACGTCGACGCGGGGGAGGCCGGGGGACGAGGAGGAGGTGGTGTCGGTCACGCTCGCTACGCTAGCGACGACCGCCGTGAGAGGAACCCGTGCGCACAGTCGAGCAGCACCAGAGCACCGTCCGGGCCCTGGTGGAGGAGGCGCTCGCGAGGCGCCCTGTGGAGTCGCTGCCGGTCGACCCGGCCCGCATCGCGGCCGAGCCCGAGCGGCACCGCCGCCGTGTGCTCGCCGCCGACGTCGTCGCCCCGCTCGACCTGCCGCCCTTCGCCAACTCGCAGATGGACGGCTACGCGGTCACGGCCGCCGACGCCGCCCGCGACGCCGACGTCGACCTGCTGGTCGTCGACCCCGTCCCCGCCGGGCGCGTCGGGCCCCCGCTCCGCCCCGGCACCGCCGCGCCGATCATGACGGGCGCCGCGGTGCCCGAGGGCGCCGTCGCGGTCGTGCCGATCGAGCAGGCCGACCCCGCGACGTTCCCCGCCGCGGGCAGCACCGCCCGGGTCGTGCTCCGGGGCCCCGTCGCCGAGGGCGCCTTCGTGCGGGCCGTCGGCAGCGACGTCGCCGCGGGCAGCGTCCTCCTCGCCGCCGGCACGGTGCTGACCCCGGCGCGCCTCGGCGTGCTGGCCGCCTCGGGGCTCGCGAGCGTCCCGGTCGTCCGCCGCCCGCGCCTCCTGCTGGTCTCGACGGGAGAAGAGCTGGCCGCGCCGGGCGAGCCGCTCGCGCCCGGCACGATCCACGACGCGAACGGCGCCGGCCTCGCCGCCGCGCTGGTCGACGTGGGCGTCGACGTCGTCGTCGAGCGCGTCCCGGACGACGCCGACGCCCTGCTCGCCGTCGTCGCCCGGCACGCCGACGCGGTCGACCTCGTGCTCACCACCGGCGGGGTCAGCGACGGCGCCTACGAGGTGGTGCGCGACGCCTTCGAGGCCGCCGGCGTCGTCTTCGGGCACGTCGCGATGCAGCCCGGGGGGCCGCAGGGCTGGGGCACGCTCACCGTCCACGACCGGGCCCTGCCCGTCGTGTGCTTCCCCGGCAACCCGGTCAGCGCCCTGGTCTCGTTCGAGGCGTTCCTCCGCCCGGCGCTGCACGACGCCACGGGCGTCGGCGCCCCGCGGCGGCGGCGCACCGCCGTGATGGGCGAGGCGGCCGACTCGCCCGTCGGCAAGCACCAGCTGCGCCGCGGCCGGATCGACGTCGACGGCCGCGTCGTCCTCGTCGGCGGGCCGAGCTCGCACCTGCTCGCGGCGCACGCGGCCGCCACCGTCCTCGTGCACGTGCCGGTCGGGGTCGACCGGCTCGACGAGGGCGACGAGGTCGTAGTGTGGTCGCTCGATGAGTGACGACGTGCACCCCGCCCCGGCCGCGTCGACCGGGCAGCAGCCCGACGGCGGCCTCACCCACGTCCGCCCCGACGGCAGCGCCCACATGGTCGACGTCACGGGCAAGCCCGAGACCCGCCGCGAGGCCGTCGCGCAGGCCGTGCTCACGACCCGTGCCGACGTCGTCGCCCGGCTCGTCGACGGCACCCTGCCCAAGGGCGAGGCGCTCGGCACCGCGCGCGTCGCGGGCATCATGGCGGCCAAGCAGACGCCCGCCCTCATCCCGCTCTGCCACCCCCTCCCGCTCGGGGCGATCACGGTCGACTTCGAGGCCGGCGAGTCGTCGGTCACCGTCGTCGCCCGCGTGCGCACCCGGGGCGTCACCGGCGTCGAGATGGAGGCGCTGACCGCCGCGACCGTCGCCGCCCTCACCCTCTTCGACATGGTCAAGGCCGTCGACCACCTCGCCGTCATCGGTGACGTCAAGGTGCTCGAGAAGAGCGGCGGCAAGTCCGGGGACTGGTCGCGGTGACGACGCCGGCCGATCCCGCCGACCCGGCCCGCGCCTCCTCGGGGGCCGTCCGTCGCGGGGTCGTCGTGGTCGCGTCGACCCGGGCCGCGGCCGGCACCGCCCCCGACCTCACCGGCCCCGTCATCCGCGACTGGTTCGCCGCCCGCGGCTGGCAGGCCGACGAGCCCGTCGTCGTCGCCGACGGCGAGGCCGTGGGCGCGGCGCTCGCCGCGGCCCTCGCGCAGGGCGTCGACGCCGTCGTCACCACCGGCGGCACCGGCATCTCGCCCACCGACCGCACCCCCGAGCAGACCGCGCCCCTGCTCGACCGCGAGATCCCGGGCATCGCCGAAGAACTGAGGAGGCGCGGCACCGCCGCCACCCCCACGGCCGTGCTCTCGAGGGGGCTGGCGGGCGTCGCCGGCCGCACCGTCGTCGTCAACCTGCCCGGGTCGCGCGGGGGAGTGCGCGACGGGCTCGCCGTGCTCGACCCGCTGCTCGACCACCTGCTCGACCAGCTCTCCGGAGGCGCCCATGACTGACCCCGACTCCGTCGCCCCCGCCGCGGGCCCCAGCGGGCGCGTGCTGCTCGCCGAGGTGGTAGACGTGCCCCTCTCGACGGCGGAGTGCGGCGTGATCGTGTCGAGCCGCGCCTCCGGGGCCGTCGTGACGTTCGAGGGCGTCGTCCGCGACCACGACGAGGGGCGCGACGTGGCGGCGCTGCACTACGAGCGGCACCCGTCGGCCGGCGACGTGATGCGCGAGGTCGCCGAGCAGATCGCGGCCGAGCACCCGGCCGTCACCGTCGCGGTGCAGCACCGCGTCGGCGACCTCGAGATCGGCGACGTGGCCCTCGCCTGCGCCGTCGCCTCGGCCCACCGCGCCGAGGCGTTCGCCGCCTGCTCGGCCCTGGTCGACCTCGTCAAGGAGCGCCTGCCGATCTGGAAGCGCCAGGCGTTCGTCGACGGCACCGACGAGTGGACGGCGTCGCTCGGCTGACGTCCGTCCGGCCGGTCAGGCGCAGTCGCCTACGCTCGTCAGGTGGCACACCTACTAGGCGCAGAGAACCTCAAGCTCGAATTCCCGACCAAGGTCGTCCTCGACGGGGTGACGCTCGGCATCGACGAGGGCTCCCGCATCGGGGTCGTCGGCCGCAACGGCGACGGCAAGTCGACGCTGATGTCGGTGCTCGCCGGTCGCCTCGAGCCCGACGAGGGCCGGGTCACGACCCGCCGCGGGCTGACCATCGGCATGCTCGACCAGCGCGACGTGCTGCCCGACGACGAG